>Ga0209541_10000010_pt1 | contig 321347 bp, 314 predicted proteins | sample RifCSPlowO2_01_FD_184027 | JGI IMG/M metagenome (GOLD analysis project Ga0209541, IMG submission 184027) | Groundwater microbial communities from Rifle, Colorado - Rifle CSP2_plank lowO2_0.1 (SPAdes) (version 2) | ecosystem: Environmental > Aquatic > Deep subsurface > Groundwater | place...
CGCCAACAAAGCCACCATCCTCACTCCTTCAGGACTTACCCAAGGTACTGGCTATTTCGGACCGGCGACGATGAAGGTGGTGAATGGTAGGTAGGGTTGTGGTCAGGAAAACATGCGGTCACACCTATTCCACTTTAGTTGTTGACAACTCAGAATGTCAAAATCAGGACACTACTATATAATATACCCAGTCAACCATTCTATTAAATTTATTAAACCAACCCATTATCCATGAACAACTCAATCAAGCCCGCGTACCTTCTCGCTCTTGTCGGTGCGCTCGCAATCGGTCTCATCGTCTTCATCAACCTGCAAGATGTAAGTCGCGAATACGCGTCTGACTTGAGTCCAACGACCCAACTGGCCGCCATCTCTGGCACCGGATCTGGTCTCGTCGCCCACTATACATTTGATGATGGCACAGCCAACGATGCGTCTGGGAACGGAAACAACGGAACACTAGTTGGCGGCCCTACGGCGACCGCAGGGAAGATTGGGGGAGCGCTCTCTTTTGATGGAAGTGATGACAAAGTCACCGTATCACACACTTCCACTTTAAATGGCAATGGTTCGGAAATCAGCCTATCTGCCTGGATCAATCCTTCGAGCACTTCCGGTTCTCACCACCCAATAGTTGGTAAAATCACCGGTACCAATGGTTACCTCTTTGAGTTCAGTAATTCCAGCAACAAAATAAATGTTGACACCTCCTCTTTTTATCCAACCAGCAATTCAACTGTCGGAATCGGCATCTGGACGCATGTTGTCGTAATAGGCGATTCCACGAGTCATAAAATTTACATAAATGGCCAATTGGACAAGACTGATCCCAATCCTTGGCCAATTATTGACAACACCACTGAGCTGGAAATTGGCGCTGAACATATCGTCACTCAGTATTTTCAAGGAATCATAGATGATGTTCGTATATATAATAGAGCGCTGTCGGCCGGAGAAGTCGGCGAGCTTTATGCTTTGGGTTCAGGCGGCCCGACTATTGTCAATGGTTCCTGCGGTTCAGCTGCCAAAACATACACAGCTACCGAATCATTCCCAAGCGGTTCATATTGCGCAAGTGGCACGGCCAGTCCAGTCTCGCCTACAAATCCAACAGCTGGTGGCTCATCTGAGTGGAGCTGTCTTGGTGATGGGGGAACAAATGCTTCATGCACGGCCACTCGCCAATCTGCGGGCGACATCTCCTGCACCTCTTTCACATATTCTTCATGGGGATCATGCGTCGGTGGCACGCAGACAAGGTCAGTTCAATCAAGTTCTCCTTCAGGTTGCACCGGCGGCAGTCCAGTCACTAGCCAATCCTGTACTCCTTCCACCGACACCACTCCTCCTTCAGTTACCGCTTTCACTATTCCAACAACAGCTACATCTCTCACAGTCTCAATCTCTTCATTCACTGCAACTGACGCAGTTGGAGTAACAGGTTATCTAATCACCGAATCAGCCACAGCGCCATCTGCAGGATCAGGAGGCTGGACAAGCACCGCTCCAGCAAATTACACCTTTGCTACCGCAGGAGCCAAGACTCTCTATGCTTGGGCAAAAGACTCAGCAGGGAATGTCTCCACTTCAAGAAATGCCAGTGTGATGGTTACCATACCTGTAGGTGGGACCACATACTATGTTGCGACAAACGGGAATGACAATAATCCAGGCACATCGGCACAGCCGTTTAGGACGATAAACAAAGGGGCCTCAGTGCTTGTTGCCGGTAGTACATTGTATATTCGTGGCGGAACATACCAAGAGAAAGTCAACATAGATAGATCAGGAACTGCAAATAGTCGCATTACCATTACCAGCTCTCCGGGAGAAACCGTTGTCGTGGACGGATCTGGTTTTACTGTAGGTACTTGGGGCGCTTTGTTCCATATTGTTGGCAACTATATTACTCTTAGAGATATAGAAATTAAGAGAAGCGACTGGATGGGTTTGGTAGTCAAAGGAGCATATGTAGAAATTGTCAATGTTTATTCACACGACAATTCCCAACACGGCATTGTCATGTCGGGGGATTATGGTTTAGTTGATGGATCAAGAGCCGATAATAATTCAAGAGTAAATGAAAATTGCGCAAGTCCAAATAGCTGGGCCACAGGCATATCTGCCGCCTGGGATGCTGGTTCTGGATTTATTCCTACAGGAGTTATTATTAGAAATAGCACGGCAAGGCATAATTGGGGAGAGGGCATCTCTTCTTTTCAGGCCTATAATACTCTTATTGAAGATAATGTGGTTTATGATAGTTATTCCATCAACCTGTACATATCGGATTCCGCAAACACCACAGTGAGACGAAATCTTGTATACAGCACCGGAGCAATTAGTTGTGGAGGTTCTCAAGTGGGGATCGCCATATCCAGTGAAAATAAAAAGCCGGACGTTATCAACACGACTTTGGTGAACAATCTCGTAGCCAATACGAAAAGAAACTTCTACTTTTACACGGCGGATAACGATGGGTTAGTGAATTCATTGATTGCCTTTAATACATTCGTAAACTCAGTTTATGAAACAAACTTCAAGATATTAGACGGTATTCATTCCAACACTAGAATTGAGAATAACATCATCTCACAGGAAGATTCATTGCCTGTTGCTTATATTTTTCCTTCAGCCGGCGGTCTTAGTTTTTCTCACAACCTCTGGTCAAAAGCACCACTTTCTATGGTTTCTGGGGTGGGAGATATAGTTGCCGATCCTCAATTATCAAAAACCGGTTCAACCGGCCCCGGTCAGCTTACAGATGATTGGTTCAAGATTGGCGCTAATTCTCCAGCCAGAGATAAGGCAATGGTATTATCTCAAGCAACGACTGATTTCTTTGGAACAACGCGAGGCAGTTTACCCGACATCGGCGCTTATGAATACACCGCCAGCCAGGTAGTCTCCTGCACCTCCTTCACCTATTCCACCTGGGGAACCTGTTCAAACAACCAACAAATGAGAACAGTCTTGACCAGCTCTCCTTCAGGCTGCACCGGCGGCAGTCCAGTCACCAGCCAGAGCTGCACGGTTACCCTCCCCGACATCACTTCTCCAGTAGTCTCCTTGACCTCACCGACTGGCACCATCTCCGGCACAGTTACTCTAGCCGCTAACGCTTCCGATCCGACAGTCGCCGGCCGAACTACCTCCGGTATCGCTGGCGTCCAGTTCAAATTGGATGGAGCCAACATCGGTCAGGAATTGACCACGCCTACCTCGGGAACAACCTACTCTGGTTCATGGAATACAACAGGTGTCTCCAATGGAGCTCATACTCTGACGGCTACGGCCAGAGATGTTGCCGGCAATACACCCACAGTTTCTAGTCCGGTTTTGATCACAGTCTCCAATATCATCGTTCCACCTCCACCACCTCCATCTTCCGGTTCCTTTGAAGCCGAATCAGGCACAATCACTAGCCCCTTCATCGTATCTAGTGGCGCAGTATATCAGCCGTCGGCAACCCTAACTCTTTCACCTTCCTCCGGCCGCGCCGCCTACAACTTCTACATCACCAATGCCGGAGACTACACTGTCTCCGCCCGAGTCAACGCCCCGACAGGAGGCAGTAACTCATTCTTCGTGAATATTGACTCTGAACCGACAGATCCCGCCATGATCTGGGATGTCGTCTCCTTGACCAGTGGTTTTGAAGACAGGACGATATCTCTGCGCGGCAATGGCGGGTTTGACACTCCTCAATATCAGGCCAAAGAGTTCACTCTCTCCGCCGGCGCCCACCAGCTCATCCTGCGTGGCAGGGAAGCTAATGTCCAAATTGACCGATTCACACTGGTACCTTCTGGAAGTGGTCAGACTATCACCTGCACCTCCTTCACCTATTCCACCTGGGGAACCTGTTCAAACAACCAACAAATGAGAACAGTCTTGACCAGCTCTCCTTCAGGTTGCACCGGCGGCAGTCCAGTCACCAGTCAATCCTGTACTCCTTCAACCGATACTACTCCGCCTTCCACCCCAACCAATCTTATTGCTACAGCCGTCTCTTCTTCTCAGATCAACCTCTCTTGGACAGCTTCCACAGATGCTTCTGGCATAGGTGGCTACAAGATATACAGAGGAGGCACACTTCTTACCACTACCACCGGCACTGCCACCACATATTCCAATACCAGTCTCTCCGCCAACACAACCTACTCCTACACCGTGGCCGCCTATGACACCGTGACTCCATCCAATACAAGCGCTCAATCATCTTCAGCTTCAACTAGAACTCAAGCCATCATCAGTCCAACCCTGACCCCTCCCAACCTCTCCGCCGGTACGCCATCAACCGCTCTTTCTGCCGGCACAACTCAATCTCCGATAGCTGTCACGACAAATGAAACTGCCACCTGCAAGTACTCCACCACAGCTAACACGAGCTACGCTTCCATGACCGGCATCTTCACCACTACCGGTGGCACGGAACACAGTACTATGATTCCTGGTCTAAGAAACGGCCAGTCATACGTCTATTATATCCGTTGTTCCGATACACAGAGCAATGTTAACACTGCCGACTATACTATCTCTTTCTCTGTAGCCAACCCGGCAATTGGAGGTGGCGGAGGTGGTGGTGGAGGCGGAGGTGGAGGTGGTGGAGGCTCACCCAACAGCTCTCCAACAGGCACCCTTACTCCATCTGTCCTGCAGATTCCAGTTTCAACGACTACTCCAGTTTTGATTCCAAACATCCAGTTACCTAGTTACCAGTTTACTCGTTATCTCACCATCGGTTCTACGGGCGCTGATGTCAAAGTCCTTCAGCAGACTCTCAACTCCTTAGGTTATGCTGTCTCCGCTTCCGGAGTGGGCTCCAAAGGCAACGAGACCACCTACTATGGTCCTTCTACCACAGTCGCTCTCCAGAAGTTCCAGTGCGCTTCCCTCAAAATCTGCTCTGGCTCCCCGACCACCAATGGTTATGGCAACTTCGGCCCTGCCACCAGAGCGGCTCTGAATCAACGCCTATCATCCGGTGGTAAACCGTTGGTCATCGCGACCTCCACTCCATCATCCGTAGTCCCTTCATCGGCGAAATTCACTCGTTCTCTCACTCTCGGCTCCACAGGCTCTGATGTCAAAGCCCTTCAGGTCTTTCTCAATACCAATGGATTCATCATTTCTGCGACCGGACTTGGTTCCAAAGGCAACGAGACCACCTACTTCGGTCCTGCCACCAGAGCCGCTCTAATCCGATTCCAAAACGCCAACAAAGCCACCATCCTCACTCCTTCAGGACTTACCCAAGGTACTGGCTATTTCGGACCGGCGACGATGAAGGTGGTGAATGGTAGGTAGGGTTGCTTCTAAGATTTTTTGCTTTGAGACGAACCTTGTTTGGTGTAATTGTGAATTGAAAAAGATAATTATTAGACCACATTGTTGACTTTGTAGTTCTACTATGCTATCTTTGCTTCGTAAGTATCTCGTCCTTACGCTTTTAAATTTAATGCACGGGAAAATAAAGAAACATGTCAAAGAGACTTTTCGTAGGCAGTCTTGCCTGGGGTACTACTGACCAGACCCTGAAGTCACACTTCGAACAGGCAGGTGCTGTAGAATCAGCAAATGTTATTATGGACAAGATGTCCGGCCGTTCCAAAGGCTTCGGCTTTGTGGAGATGGTGGGAGATGCTGATGCAACTACCGCTATTGAGAAGCTGAATGGTTCAGAACTCGATGGTCGCAAGATTGTCGTATCGGAGGCTCGCCCGAAAGCGTAAGCGTTCGAGAACCTCTAGAGAAAAAACCCGCACGAGATGCGGGTTTTTTCGAGATCGAACCTCACCCTTCTTATGCTACAATAATGCTCATGCATAAAAGCAACCCGCGGCGCGCCATGCCTGTCATTCTCTTCGCGATATTCCTTGATCTTATCAGCTACGGTATCCTCGTTCCGGTCGTGCCCCAACTTTTCGCGAATCCGGCGTCTCCATACTATGTATTGTCTGCCACGATGCCGCTCGGTTACGGATATATATTGCTTGGTTTCTTGATCGCCATATTTCCCGTTATACAATTTTTTTCCGCGCCGATTCTCGGGCAATACTCAGATATCCATGGTCGCCGCCGAGTCCTTAGCTTGGCGCTCGGGGGCACCGCCGTGTCATTTGTGGTATTCGCATTTGGTATCATGTTCAAAAGTATTTCATTGCTTTTTATTTCGCGTGCCATTGGTGGGATAGTTGGCGGAAATATTTCCGTTGCGCAAGCGGCCATAGCTGATATCACAAAGCCGTCCGAACGTGCTAGACATTTCGGTTTGATTGGCGCGGCATATGGCGTGGGTTTCATCATTGGTCCGGTCATCGGGGGTATTCTTTCCGATTCCAGTTTGGTGTCATGGTTCACTATCGCCACGCCGTTTTGGGTCGCGGCCAGTCTTTCCGCGGTGAATTCTTTTTTGGTGTATACACTCATGAATGAAACTTATTTTCCGGAAAAAGAAGTCGTGATTTCTTGGGGAAAATCCATCCTGGATATTATCCGTGCATATGGCATGAAACGACTTCGGCCGATTTTCGCCACCAACTTTTTCTTTAATGCCGGCATTACATTCGTCGCGACATTCTTTAGCGTTTATCTGATTGATCGTTTTCAGATGAGTCAACTCGGCATCGGTTATTATATTGGCTATGCCGGCATCTGGATTGTCATATCGCAGGCGGTTTTGGTGCCTCTTTTTTCGCGTTATTTTGATGAAATCGCCATGTTACGCTGGTCACTTATACTTGGCACCATGGGCATATTCTCGTTCTATCTACCGCACAGCATAACAGGACTCCTTTTGACTGGAGCGTTTTTCGCTTTGGCAAATGGCATCAGCATGGCGTTGCTTCCAAGTTTGGCCAGCCGACGCGCCCCCGCCAATATTCAGGGTGAGATTTTGGGCATCAACACAAGCGTCCAAGCGCTCGCGCAAACCGCGCCACCAGTCCTGTCCGGCTTTTTGGCGGCTACGATTGCTCCGGCGGCGCCCGTCTACATAGCTGGAGCGGCTGTCGGAATGGCCTGGATCGTGTTCATTGCTTTTGTCAGACGAGAGCGCTAAGACATCAAACAGTGTTAGTTTATATTTCTCCACCACAGAGATACCGGCGCGGTGCGAATGGCATCGATCACATGGTCTATGTTGTCGGTGATTTTGAAGATGTTGCGATCATAGTCGGCGATGGCTTCTTGTTGTTGGAGCATTTTTTCGTCTATGAAGTTCGCCAGATCATTCCAGAAATGAGAACCGATTAGGATGACCGGCACGGAAGGCACTTTGCGGGTTTGGATCAAAGTCAATGTGCTGAATAATTCGTCAAAAGTGCCAAATCCGCCGGGGAAGAAGATGTATGATTCGGCGGCGAAAGTCAACATCGTTTTGCGAGAAAAGAAATAAGTAAATTGCATACGATCATTGGCGTAATGACTCATGTTCATCTCATGAGGCAGGCTGATGCCAAGGGCGACGGCATGGCCGCCAGCTTCACGCGCGCCTTTGTGAGCCGCTTCCATGATACCCGGTCCGCCGCCAGTGACGACGGCGTATTTTAGTTCTTTCACGATGCGGTGTCCGAGCTGTTCGGCCAACTTGTATTCCTTTGAATCCTGCTTGGCGCGAGCGGATCCGTATATGGTTACTGATTTGGGGTATTTTTTGAGGAATTCAAAACCATTTTTGAATTCCCTGGTTATTTCCTCAATATGACGTTTGGTGGTGTCGGCGTGGATGTCACGACGTGATATGGGTGAATTGTGTTCGTTGTGCATAGTGTGGTTAAGTATAACAAATGAATTAAGAATTAGGAATTGGTTTGAAGATAATTGGTAATTATGTCCAGAAAATTGTAGACTTAACGCCATACTCAATTCTTATATGCTCCCATTTACCATTGAAGCCAGAATTCCAGGTGGAAAAGGTCGTGCCGGAACCATCGAGACGCCGCATGGAAAAATTCAGACTCCGGCTTTTATCTCTGTCGGCACAAAGGCGACCGTAAAATCGTTGACGCCGGAGCAGGTCCGCTCGCTGGATGCCGAAGCTATTTTAGCGAATGCATACCATCTATATCTACAACCAGGGACCAAGGTTTTGAAAAAAGCCGGGGGACTTGGGAAATTTATGAATTGGTCAGGGCCGACATTCACCGATTCCGGAGGTTTCCAGGCTTTTTCCTTGGGGCCCGCGTTCGGAAGCAAAATGGGTAAAATCAATAAAGGTGAGAAAGACAAAATCGTCAAGTTGGCAGACGGTGTGACGGCGATAGGGAAAAAGCCGGACACCGAACAAGATTTGACCATGGACACCGAAGAAATGGCGGTTGCTCCGGCGAAAATAGATGATGATGGCGTGACATTCAAATCAATCATTGATGGATCAACACATCGTTTTACTCCGGAACATTCCATTGAGATTCAACATGACATTGGTGCCGACATCATATTCGCCTTTGATGAATGTTTGTCGCCGCTGGAATCTTATGAGAAGCAAAAGGCGGCGGTTGAGAGGACGCATAGATGGGCTAAGCGGTGTCTGGTGAGACATAAAGCAGGTAAGGCAATAGAGTCTTTTGGACGCTTCGGAGAAAGCGATGGCGAGTGGGAATCAGTCGCAACTTCACCAGAGGTTGACGGCGTGTCCAAAAAAACTCTGCTTTTTGTACCAGCTCTATTTGGTATAGTCCAAGGCGGTCGTCATGAAGATTTGCGTCGCCAAAGCGCTCGGACCATCGGTTCTATGGATTTTGAAGGTTTTGGCATCGGCGGATCGTTTGACAAGGAAGATATCGGTACCGCCGTTGGTTGGGTTTGCGAAGAGTTGCCAGAAAATAAACCGCGACACTTGCTTGGCATCGGCGAGCCGATTGATCTGATTTTGGGCATTGAAAATGGCGTCGATACTTTTGATTGCGTCACGCCGACTCGTATTGCGCGCAATGGTGCCGCCTACACGAAAAAGATCTCATTTGGTCAGGTCCCGCAGAAAATAAAGACTGGTCGTCTCAATTTGACCAACGCCCAATTTACCGATGATTTTGGACCAATAGAAGAAGATTGCGGATGTTATACATGCGTCAATTACACAAGAGCCTACATTGCCCATCTTTTTAGGGCCAAGGAAATGTTGGCGGCGACACTTACCTCCATCCACAACTTGTATTTTTTGGTGCATTTGGCGAAAGACGCTAGAAATGCGATTGTTGATGGCAAGTGGCGAGAATTTAGGGACGGCCAAATTTCCAACTGTCAGTGATCAAGTATAGTGATGGTTATTGTATTATTGAGATTTACTCGTTGTTTTCTAGATCTCTTTCACTCGGTAACCCTCCGGCGCTTTTTTTAGCCACCATTCCAATTGTTCTCTAGTAAGCAGACCTTCCTGTGATCCCACGAATTGAGCTACAGACATTGGATTGATTGGCGCCCACATCAGGGCCTCAAGTGGTGATTTTCCCACTGCAAGAGCGGAGACAAAAGTGGAAGCAAAAGCATCACCGCAACCGGTGCGCTCAAACGGCGGCTTCGGATCAGGATATGTTGGCATGAAGTATGAGTGGTCGCCGTCGTACATATACGATCCTCTCGGTCCGTCAGTCACAAGGACTAGTTTTGGTCCCTGCTCGTGGATTTTCTTCAGGAGCAATTTTATGTCTTTTGAGTTGGTTTTTAGCATATGTTGAGCTTCCTCAACATTCACCACGAAAACATCGGTACGCGCGTATATACGCTTTAGCTCATCAAAACCGAGTTTCATCTGGAATGTCCCGGGTTGGAAAGCCAATCGTATTTCCGGATAAGCCTCAAGATAGTCGGTTATGGCATTGTGGTAGTGGGATGTGTTGTCGGCCAATGATGTCAGATAGACCCATCGCGTCTCCGGTAGTTTCGGCAAGTCATATTGATAATTTACATGATTGACCAATATGGTTCTTTCCGCTCCGTACCATAACACAAAATGATAATTTGTTGCTTTTCTGGAATGTTTTTGTATATATGAGGTGATGACGCCATTATGTTGCAGTTCATTCATGCATTCATGCCCATTTTGATCGTTACCAATATTGGAAACCAATGCCGTACGCAGACCGAGGCGAGTACCGGCGACGGCCGCGTTGGCCGCGTTGCCCACGGCCTTAATGACTTTAGTGTATTCAAAAGGTATTTTTTCGCCGTATGGCAGACATATTTCGCAGGCATTGTGATCAAGACGGCAATGCACTTCGGCTTCTTTTAGGCGGATGAAAGCGTCAGTGGCAAGATCGCCGATAGCAATAAGGTCAATGGACTTGTGGAACATAGAGATATTATAGCATTATGATGATTCCTTTGTGGAATTGTTGTACTGGGTGCTATACTTACCCCATGAGCTTACGCGACTATATTTCAAAAGCAGCCGCTAATCATCGTGCCATCGGCCATTTCAATGTTTCTACTCTTGATGGTATCTGGGCTATTGCTGACGCCGCCAAGGAACTGAACTTGCCTGTCATTGTTGGTGTATCGGAGGGTGAGCGTGACTATATAGGTGTTCACCAAATTGTGGCAATAGTGGAAAGCTTCAGGGAACAAAACAAACAACCGGTATTCTTGAATGCCGATCATACCTATTCGTATAAAGGCGTTACGGAAGCGATAGATGCCGGTTTTGACTCGGTGATTTTTGACGGTGCCAAGCTTTCTTTCGAAGAAAATATAAAAATCACCAAAAAGTGCGTTGAATACGCCAAAAAATCCGGTAGTGATGTTTTGGTTGAAGGAGAGCTTGGTTTCATCGGTACCTCATCCAAGATTTTAGACTCCATACCAGACGGCGTAGTTGTTGGCGATGATAATATGACGAAGCCGGAGCTTGCCGCTAAGTTTGTCGAGGAAACAAAAATCGATTTGATTGCTCCCGCCGTCGGTAATGTTCATGGCATCATCCGTGGAGGCGATCCGGCTCTTAATATTCGTCGCGTGCGGGAGATTTCCGAAGCGACGAATATTCCTATTGTTTTACATGGCGCTTCCGGCAATTCAGCCGATGATATTCATGGCACAATCAAAGCCGGGGTAGCTATTGTTCATGTGAATACGGAATTGCGCATGGCGTATCGTCTGGGTCTTATGAAGGCCTTTTCGGACAATCCGGATGAGCTGGCGCCGTACAAATATATGAAATCAGCCAAATTGGCCATGCAAAAGGTCGTGGAAGAAAAGCTTAAAATATTCAGCGTTTGACTGTATAATAGTGTTATAGAATAAAAATAGATAATTAATAAAAATAAAATGAGTTCAGGCGTAGAATTTGATGAAGATAAAGCCAGTTACGGCGGTCGTCCACCGTATGCCAAACAGGGGTCGTCTTTTTCGGGCGGGAATTTTTCCTCTGGTTCATCCAGACAACCAAAGATGGTTGCTTGGCTGATGCGAAAGGGTATAGTCAAATCTCCTGCCGCCGCTCAAGTAGTGTTGATAGCCGTTGTCGTCGTCAATCTCGTGATCACTTATTATGTGATAACATACTTCATATGAAGACACAGACTCAGCGTTTTCCAACATCCGTCTATCTTGTCCTTGGCGCTTCGGCACTTGCCAACGTAGTGGTGATTTTTATTATGATAATTTATTTCCTCTAATTTTTATGAAGATTTCTTCCTTTTCGCCTGTATCACTCCAGACACTTGGCGCGCGTGGCCATACTCGCGCCTTTACTTTGATAGAGCTTCTCGTGGTTATTTCCATCATCGGCATGTTGTCAAGCGTGGTATTTGCTTCTCTCCAAAGCGCGCGCCAGAAGGGGATTGTCGGGGCCGGCATCAAGTTTGCCACCTATAACCATCGTCTTTTGGGAGCCGATGCCATTGTGGCGTATAATTTTAATGAAGCGCCCGGCACGACGGCTCTGGATACCTCGGGTAATGGTTTTACCGCCACATTGGGAAGCGGATGCGTCAATCCTTCCTATTGTCGTCCAACACCGGCAGATTCGCCTTCAGGCTCGGGAAATTCACTTGTTTTAGATGGCACTGCGTTGCAGTATGCTTCTTATGGTCGTGCTGCACCACTTAGTCCGCTTACTTCTACTTCCTTGACGAGCATAACAGCCAGTGTCTGGATCAAACCGACAACAATTAGTAATTATGATGCCGTACTTGCAGTGTCAAGCAGTGCCGTTACAGCGTTAAGTAATCGTAATCTTTATATCGACTTACGAAATGGGGGGCTGTATGTTGACTCAGCTTCTGATTCAGGTTCATGTAGTTATACTTTCTCGAATGCAGTTGTCATCAATAAGTGGTACAATGTTACAGTATCAATAAATGGAAACGCTGGCACAGTGTATCTTAATGGAAAGGTGCTTGGACCCCTGTCTGGATGTGATGGTTTTAGTCCAGCAATTAGTCCGAGGGGGATATTTATTGGTTCATCGAGTAATGCTGGAAATGACCTGTTCCATGGTCTCATCGACGATGTCATGGTCTATAATCGAAATCTTGCCACTTCTGAAATCGAACAAATATATGCTGAAGGAGCCGCCAAGCATAATCTGGCCATAGAGAAGTAAATATTTTAATAACATGTGTGTGGGTTTCCAAGAAAATTTGCTTTTTGCCGCAACTAGTGTAAACTACTTGCCATGTTGTCATTAACCGCCGAAAAGCGTGATTCAAGCTCAAAATTGGAAGCTTTGAGAGAAGCGGGTAAAATGCCGGCCGTTTTTTATGGCCCAAAGGAGGATTCTACATCTATCGCCTTGAACGCCAAAGAGTTCAGTAAAGTCTGGAAAAAGGCCGGCGAATCATCGGTTGTCATTCTCAAAGACGCCAGTGGAATAGAGCACGAAACCCTTATCCATGAAGTTGATATCCATCCTCTATCTGGCGAACCGCGTCATGCCGACTTTTATGTCATAGAAAAAGGTAAAAAAGTAAAAGTCGCTGTGCAACTTGTATTTTCCGGCGTGTCTCCGGCCGTCAAAGACAAGGCAGGCATCCTCGTCAAAGTTCATCGTGAAATCGAGATTGAAGCCGCGCCTCGGGATTTGCCGCACGACCTCATCGTTGATATTTCCAAGCTTGTTGAATTTGCGGATGTCATCAAAGCCAAGGATCTTATCTTGCCGAAAGGCGTTGAACTCAAGATTAACCCCGAGGAGGTCATTGCTTCCATCGCCGAAGCCAAGGAAGAGATTGAAGAGGCGCCGGCGGCCATTGACATGACTGCCATAGAAGTTGAAACCAAGGGCAAAGAAATCAAAGAAGGTGAAGCTGGCGCTGAAGCTCCGGCCGTCAAAGAGGGAGGTGATCAAAAAGCTACCGACAAAAAATCCTCTGATAAAAAGCCGGAAAAAAAGTAGGATTGGGTTACATGTAGACAGAGACCGCACCCTGTGTGGGTGGGGTTTATTTGTTATAATCAACAGACATGATTACCAAGACCAATTTTCTAATTACAGTGATTTTTGTAATTCTCTTACCTTTTACTTCTTACCTCTTATTTCCTGCTCTCATCCACGCCCAAGCTTTGACGCCTGATCAAAAAGCTCGTCTGGAGCAGGAATTGGCCCAAGTAGAGGCCGAACAGAAGCAAGCTGAAAAAGACCTTATTTCCGCTCAAGGTCAAAGCGCTTCTTTACAGAAAGACATTACCGTCTTGACTGCCAAAATAAAAGTCGCTCAGCTCAACATTCGAGCCAAAAATCTTTTGATTGAAAGTCTGGGAAAAGACATCAAAACCAAAGAAACTTATATTATTGAACTGGAAGATCGTATAGATAATGGACGGGATACTTTGGCGGCCATTATGCGAAAAACAAATGAGATAGGTTCGTATTCGTTGCCGGAAGTGATTCTTTCACAATCTAGCGTGACGGGATTTTTTAAGGATATTGACAGTTTTGAATCTGTACAGCAGGGGTTGAAAACGACATTTGAGCAGATTCGTTCCGATAAGACTGAGACTGAAACAGAAAAAACCAATCTTGACAAGCGCAGAAGCGCCGAGGTTGACGCGCGATACGCCATTCAGCAAGAAGAAAAAAGTATCAAAGCCAATGAAACGGAGAAGCAACGCTTATTGAATATCAGTAAAGGCAACGAAAAATCATACGCGACGCTTCTTGCCGAAAAACGAACCAAAGCCGCTCAAATCCGCGCGGCTTTATTCCAGTTGCGCGACGCCAACCCTATCCCATTTGGTGACGCGCTCAAATATGCCCAGGTCGCGTCGGCAAAAACAGGAGTTAGACCGGCATTTGTCCTAGCAATCCTGACCCAAGAATCGGCGCTTGGCGCCAATGTCGGTTCATGTTATTTGACCAATCCGACAACGGGCGCCGGTGTCAGTAAAAAGACGGGGAACGCTCTATCCAATGTCATGAAACCCGGCCGCGATGTTGAACCGTTTTTAGAAATTATAAAAAATCTTGGCGGCGATCCCTACAAACAAGTTGTTTCCTGTCCACAATCCGTCGGCTGGGGTGGCGCTATGGGCCCGGCCCAATTCATCGCTTCAACTTGGATATTATTTGAAAATCGTATCGCAAACGCGCTTGGTTTGTCGGGCATACCAGACCCATGGAATCCGGCCCACGCTTTCATGGCTTCTTCAATATATCTGGGTGACTTGGGAGCATCCGCGGGCACCTATTCAGCTGAACGCAACGCGGCCTGCAGATATTATTCCGGCAAATCATGCAGTGCTTCATCGTTGGTCGCGACTTACGGCAATCAGGTCATCGCCAAGGCGGATATGATCCAGAGAACTATGATTGATCCGTTGCAGGGGTTGTAGTTTTTCTTCTTGACAAATTATTTTTTTGCTACACTCTCTCTCAAGAAAAAGACTTTCGGCCGTAGTTTATATACTACAATTAGATTGTCAACAACACCGGTATGACCATGGGCCTCTTGGCTGTCTTTTGCATCAGGAAGCGGGCAACTGTATCCGTGACTGTATCCTTGACGAAATCAAGATTGATCGGATTCTGGCCGCGAGTTGATTTTTCCACGGTTTCTTTGATGATCAGACGGACCTCGTGGAGCAGATCTTGCGACTCGCGTAAATAGACGAAACCACGGGAAATAATGTCCGGCGATTTCTTTAACTTTCCCGTCTGGGCGTTCAAAATGCCAAAGATGATGAAGATGCCGTCCTGCGCTAGCGCTTGGCGGTCACGAATGACCACATCTTGGACATCGCCGACGGAAAAACCGTCAACCAAGACCAACCCTGAAGCTGCTTTCTCCTTCAATTTGACCAATTTGGTGCCTTTATTTTGGATTTCAATCACTGAACCATTGTCTGGAATGACCACATCCGATTCGCTCAAACCATTGGCTTCTTTGGCCACATCGCAATGCGCTCGCAACATATAATGATAGCCATGGAGCGGCATGAAGAATTTCGGCTTGATGGCCCGATGAATCCAGGCCGTCTCGTCGCGGTTGGCGTGGCCGGATGAATGAACATCGGCGATCCGGTAGTGCAAAATTTTGGCACCTTGGCGGGAAATATTGTCTTTCAATTTCTGAATGGGACGCTCATTGCCGGGAATGACCGACGACGAGAGCACCACTGTGTCACGTGGCGTCAATCTGATCTTGGCGTGCGTCTTGTTGGACATGCGCACCAGAGCCGAAAAATCGTTGGCTTGGGCGCCAGTTGAGAGGATGACGATCCGATCCGGCGGATAATTGTCTATGTCATCAGCTGTGATGAAAGTTTCATTCTTTGCTTTGACCAGACCGAGACTTTTGCAAATCTCAATATTTTGTTTCAAACTGCGTCCCTCAATCAGCACTTTCTTGCCGTATTTTTCCGAAAACTCCACTATTTTGAGCAAGCGTTCAAGCAGGGAAGAGAAAGTGGCGATAATGAGCCGACCGGACATATTTTGGATGATAAGCTCCAGGTTTTTGTGCACGACTTTTTCCGGCAGGGAAAATCCAGGGTTTTCCACATTTGTGGAGTCGGCCATGAGTATAAGAACTTTTTCGTGCTTGAATGCCCGGTCATATTCGGCGACCTCTTGATCAGTCGGTATACCGTCCATGTGATCAAGTTTCAAATCACCAGTGTGCACGATTGATCCGTGGGGAGTCTCAATGATAATACCCATTGAATCCGGAATCGTGTGAGTCACTGCGAAGAACTTGACCCGCAACTTTCCCACGGTGATAGTCTCGTTTTTCTCGACGACTTTCATTTCTATTTTCTGAACATGAGGAAATTCCTCCTGGCGCTTTTGTATGAGAATTGAGGTCAAAAGACGTGTGTAAATCGGTGGATTGCCAATGCGCGGCATGATATATGGAATGCCGCCTATGTGGTCCAAGTGCCCATGGGTGATGATAATGGCCCGAATTTTGTCTTGGCGTTCCTCAAGATACTTTGTGTTAGGTAGAATAAAATCTATACCCGGCGTGTCATCATCTTTAAATTGGAAACCAATATCAACAACGACGATGTCGTCGCCATATTGGATAGCGGTCATATTCTTGCCGATTTCCTCCACGCCGCCGAGTGGAATGATACGGATCGAATCTGGTGCCAATGGCGGCATAATATCTCCCTCGCGCCGAATCATCGGTTTTGCCTGACTGCGCCGCATCGGTTTGGCGGCGTCCGGACGGATAATGTTCATACGCGCTCCGGCTATATGTTTTACGGCGCCAGGATGCTTGAGAGCGCCACGGCCGAGGACGACACGGTGACCGTTTGCGGCTTGTGTGCTCAAAGGTTGGTGGATGCGTCCCTTGTGATCATGATGATATACAGGTTTTTTGTCGGTGTCTGGTGAGCCGGAGATATCATTGTTTCGTAAAATACGGGTTCGGTTCTGATTCGGCCGGCGTTGGAATTTGAAGTTTTGCGGTCGACGTGGATCGTATGATGGATTGATATTACTCATGATTTATTTTTTAGTAAATAGTTTTATGTCCCATACTTTTTCAGTCTCTATATACCAGCGTGTTATCTCGCTCCATCGATCGGCCGGAACCGTCATTGAATCAATGTTGATGTTTTTGAGCGATTTCGACACGGCATAAATGAAATCCGGAGTATACAGAAAGATAGCCGGAATGTCGGAACGAATCAGCTGATCGAATTGGATGTATTTGGCATCTTTTGTTTCGTCGTCGCTAGTCGTGCGTATGCTGTCAAGTAACGTGTCGACTTTTCCATTGGCGTACATTGCCACATTCAATCCTGGCGACTTGCGTTGTGATGAATGCCAAAACGCGTAAAGATCACGATCTTTGCCGATAGCCTCCCCAAACAAAAGTGCGTCGTATTTGCGGGTGCGGATGATATTTTGATAAAAATCAGTGCCCTCATAGACTTTAACCGTGACATTCGCTCCGAGTTCCACCCAAGTATTTTTGACAAGTTCCGCTGTTTCTTTGAGATCAGGAGAATCTACCGTGTATATATCAAAAGCCAATGTGGTAGTGCCGGTTTTGGTGTTTTTTTTGCTATATACACCACCGACATTCTTCCAGCCATTTTTCTCCAGAAGCATTCGGGCCGCTTCGATCGGCGTCGTACTGCCAAGAGTTTGGATTGAAGTTATTGATGAAGAGACAAAGGGGACAGGGCCTTGAAGCGGAGTTCCGTAGCCCTTTAATACGATATTGACGAGTTTGTCTCGATCAATTGACATATTGAGTGCCTGGCGAACGATTTTGTCACCGAATATCGGGGCTTGATCTTGGTTTAGAAAAACACTGAATATGCGAGGCAATGAGGTATCAAGCACAGTGTAGGCTTGGGCCAGATCTGAGGCAATCATTTGTCCGGCCCGTGGAGACAGGCCGCTTATACTGTCTATTGAACCTTGGTCAAGTGCGACCAGAGCGCCCTCTTCGTCTGGAAAGAAAATAAAAACAATGGTTGGTATATAAGGTCTCTTGTCATAATATTCACTTGATGACACGAGTGTGTAGTGTGTCGGTATGCCGTCGTTGTCGCGAGCGATTGATGAAAAACGATATGGTCCTGATCCGATCGGCTCTATATTGTATTGGCTGAAAATGAATTGGTCGTCACTGACGGAACTCCAGACATGTTTTGGAATTATACCGATAGTCGTGTTGGTCAAAAATGGACTGTATGCCTGCTTGAGGATGAAACTTATCTCAATCGGGGAGATAACTTTGACTGTCACATCTGTCCAATCAACGCGCCGCGGGCTTTTTATGGCCGGATCTTGGATTTTTTGTATGGTGAATGCTATGTCTTCCGTGGTAAGCGTGTTACCGTCTTGAAATCTTAGATTTGGTTTGAGTTTGAATGTATATGTCAGGCCATCTTTTGATATGGAGTATGATTGGGCCAGATCGGTTACGATTTTTCCGTCGTCGTATTTTGTCAATCCCGCGTACACGAGCGCTCCGATATCGCGGTCAACATCGCTTAAAGCCAGCACGGGATTGACACTGCGTGGCAGACCGATGATTCCTTCGTGGAGTATACCGCCATAGGCTGGGATTTCAATAGTGAACTGCTCATTCAATCGGGCGAGCATAACAATAGTGGTTACGCATGCCACTATGACAAACGCGCCGAATATGACTTTCTCGGTTGCCGAGAAGCGTCGTAGATAATTTAATATGGTGATTCCGTGTTTGAGACGGAGTTCTTGTTGGGGTAGGTTAGTCACGATACTGGAAAGAAAACTGTAAGTATGAATCTATGGATACTATGAATTTATCGGTTGAATATTCAGGATGAAATGTGCCCATCCGTGATGTTCATGTAACTCGTGTCGTTTATTTAGATAAGATTAAGTAAGGCCGAGACCGCGAACAGCACGCTGATGATGATCGTTACGATGAAGAGGATTTTCTCAAATCCGCGACGCGTATGGAATGCCGAGCTGAAGTTATCCGATCCGCCAAAAGCGCCGCCTACCTGAGCACCGGTGCGCTGCACGAGGATTGTCGCAATTAAAAGTACCGACAGAATAAGCTGGATATAGGGGAGGAGAGACTTCATTGGTTATTATCGTAGCATAGGGGGTCGTGGTTTGCAAATTTTGAAAAGTATATAAGTATAAAAATAGATTATTGTCAAGTTGCGTTCAATCCCAACATGTATATAATAGCTACATATTACCACTGCCTTTTACAAGGCATTTTTAGACGGGGGATCGATTTATCAGTTCATTTTACCAACCTAATTCAAGCCATAAATCAAACATGAAAGACATCTCAAAAAAGATAAAACCGCTTCAGGACCGTGTGCTGATCCGTGAACATGTCGATGAGAAGGAAAAGCAGACCTCGTCGGGAATCATTATTCCCATTACAGTTGACGAAGAAAAAAACGGCAAGCGTGGGGAAGTCATGGCGGTCGGTCCAGGTAGAACGGAAGATGGCAAAACAATCATGCCGGTTGTCAAAGTCGGCAACAAGGTCATTTTCCAGTGGGGCGACAGAATTAGTGTGGATGGCGAGGAGTATTATTTGGTCAAGGAAAGTGAGATATTGGCGATTATAAAATAATTAACTAATAATCAGTAATTAGTGACTAGAAAAGAACAAGCGATATTTGCGATTCTTCTAATTATTCATTAATAATCTCTATACAATATGTCTAAACGAATTCTCTACAACGAAGAAGCTCGAAAAGCTCTGAGACGCGGAGTTGACGCCGTGGCAGATGCAGTTAAAATCACGATTGGTCCACGCGGTCGGAACATCGTCTTGGACAAAGGCTATGGCAGTCCAACTATTACCAATGACGGTGTTTCGATAGCGAAGGAGATCACGCTCAAAGACAGGTTTGAGAATATGGGCGCCGAAATCATCAAAGAAGTTGCCGGTAAAACAAATGATATGGCCGGAGACGGAACCACAACGGCCGCCATTCTTACGCAAGCGATTGTCTCCGAAGGTATGAAGCATACGACTATGGGCGTCAGTGCTATGGGTATCAGATTTGGTATTGAAACTGCCTCCAAGTATGTATTACAGGAGCTCAAAAAACTGGCCAAACCAATCAAATCAGACGAAGAGATTCATCAAGTGGCTACGATTTCAGCCGAATCATCTGAACTGGGTAAAATAATTGCAGATACGATCAGAAAAGTCGGCAAAGACGGCGTGGTGACGGTTGAAGAGTCGCAATCGACGACTCTGGAGGATCCGGAAATAGTTGAAGGCATTCAATTTGACAAAGGTTACATTTCCGCATATATGGTCACCAATCCGGAACGCATGGAGGCTGAAGTCAAAGATCCCGCCATTCTCATAACTGACAAAAAGATTTCCTCTGTCAAAGAGATTTTGCCGTTGCTTGAACAGCTGGCGCAATCCGGCAAAAAGGAGTTAGTCATAATTGCCGAAGATGTTGACGGCGAGGCGTTGGCGACATTTGTAGTCAATAAACTGCGAGGCGTGTTCAATGTGCTTGCCATCAAAGCTCCAGGGTATGGTGATACCAAGAAAGCCATACTTGAAGATATCGCTGTGACCGTCGGCGCGACCGTCGTGACCGAAGAAGTCGGCATCAAATTTGAAAAAGTTGCCCTCTCGATGCTTGGTAAGGCCCGCAAAGTTATTTCAACCAAGGATAATACCGTTATTGTCGGCGGTAAAGGCAAAAAGTCCGATATTGAAGCCCGCGTCGTCCAACTCAAGAAACAGCGCGAAAACACCGATTCAAAATATGACAAAGAAAAAATAGAAGAACGCATCGCCAAACTTTCTGGTGGCGTGGCAGTCATCCGCGTCGGCGCGGCTACGGAGACAGAAATGAAATATCTGAAATTAAAGATAGAAGATGCCGTCAATGCTACCAAAGCGGCCATCGAAGAAGGCATCGTAGCCGGCGGCGGGGTGGCTTTGGTCAAAGTCGCCACCAAGCTTGCTGAATGGCTCAAGAATCACAAGGACACTCTTTCCCCGGAAATAATTCTCGGTACGGATATCGTCATCAAAGCGCTTGAATCGCCGCTTCGACAGATCGTCATCAATACCGGTAAGGAAGACGGTTCGGTTATCGTGGACAAGATAAAAAACGGAAAGGGGAATCTTGGCTATGATGCGCTCAAAGACGAAATGGTCATTGACATGATAGTCGCGGGCATAGTCGATCCGGTCAAAGTAACTCGTTTGGGCGTAGAAAACGCCTGTTCAGCCGCGGCAATACTTCTCACGACTGAAGCGGCTGTTGCCGACGACCCTGAAGAAAAGAAAGACGCGCCGGCGAATCCTGGCATGGCCGGCATGGGATACTAATCCCATTATGTGTTACAATGTTTTTTACTAGGCTAGGCACTAGGCAAAAATTAACAACTAATTAAATATTATATGAAAAAATCCATAGTCGCAATCGTTCTTATTATTATAGCAATCGTGCTCATAGTTATTTATGGTGGAGCCCCGTCAGATCAGAGTACCTCAACCACAGGCATTTCGACAACCACGACAACTGGTGGCACCGTGTCACCGTCGGCTCCAGTCAGTGGAACTACAAAAGTCTCAAGTCAAACATCGGAATACCACAATGCCGAACTGGGTTTTTCGGTCAAGTATCCGACCGTGTGGGAAAAGACCGAAAATAGCATGAGTGTTTCGTTCATAATACCGATAGACAAAGCCCAAGTTTCAACAGTGGCAAAACTACAGGTGGATGTCAATGTGATTTCCGGTAAGTGTGCATTTCCGCCAGTAACAACCGTCAAAGATCGCGGCACTCTCAAAGTCGGTTCGCAAACACTCAACACTATCTCCATGTCCAATACCGTTCAAGGACGAGGATACTTCAATCGCATGTATTCCCTCCAAAAAGACAGTATTTGTTATATGTTCGCCTTGTCATCAATCACGCTTGATCCGGCAACCAAAGGTTTGACGGGGTCAAACATCACCCAAGCGCAAAATAATAACAAGGCCCTTATAAATTCCGCCGATGTTGCCTTTACTGATATGGTCAAATCATTCGGGTTCGTCGCGATACCTCAAGGAATTGACGAGACTAAGGCACCGAAGTAATTAGACATTGAGTCCTAAATCCTACAAATTCAAAAATGAAAAAACCTTTAATCATTATAGGCATTGTTATCATCGCAATAGTTCTATACTTTTGGTCATCGTACAACGGTTTGGTGACTCTACGCGAAAACGCGACGGCTCAATGGCAACAGGTGGAAACCTCATATCAGCGTCGCTTTGATTTGATTCCAAATCTCGTCGAATCCGTCAAAGGTATTCTGACTCAAGAGCAGACTATCTTCACGGCTCTTGCCGATGCTCGCACCAGATACGCCGGCGCGCAAACCGTGCCCGACAAAGCGCTTGCCGCTGGACAGCTGGAGACATCGCTTGGACGCCTTTTGGCCGTTATTGAAAATTACCCAACGCTGAAATCCTCCGAGAATGTGCGCGATCTCATGACCCAGCTCGAAGGTACGGAAAATCGCATCAGTACAGAGCGTGGTCGATTCAACGACACAATCAAAATATACCAGGTCGCCATTCAACGCTTCCCTCGCGCCATAGTGGCATCGCTCTTTGGTTTTGAGAAGATGGAATATTTTGAAGCGCAGGCCGGCGCCGAGACGGCTCCAAAAGTCGATCTGCAATAATCTGTTCGCCGACATATATCTCGATGAAGAAGTTTACACCGATCCTTACTGGTTTGTTCGTTTTTACCTTCTGCCTCCTGTCTCTTAGCTCTGTTTTTGCTTATACAAGTCCCGGCAGACCAACCGGCTTCGTGAATGATTTCGCGGGTATTTTAAGCCTGCAAGAAAGACAAGACATTGAAACAAAGCTTCTCAATCTAAAAAAAGAAACCCGCGTGGAAATTTCTGCAGTTATTATCCAATCGCTTGGCGATGAGACGATTGAAAGCTATGCCACGAAACTTTTTGCGGAGTGGGGCGTGGGTGATAGGGCAAAAGATAGGGGTCTACTTATTCTCGTAGCGATTGATGATCGACAAATGCGTCTTGAGGTTGGATATGGTCTGGAGGGTCCAGTCACGGACATCCAATCTAGTAATATTATCCGCACGGTAATGACGCCGGCCTTCAGGGAGGGAAAATACGCGTTGGGTATCTCTGGGACGGTTGATGCTTTGGGAGCTATCATCAAAAATTCTCCGGAAGCGGCGCAGTATTCAGTTGCCGATTTATCCATTCGAAATCCAGCAAACTCAAATACGGATGTCGATTTCGCCGCCCTCTTCTTTTTTGTAATCATCATCCTAAATATGTTCGCGCGAATTTTTGGCAAAACCAAATCATGGTGGCTTGGTGGGGTTGTTGGAGCGATTATCGGCGCCGTGGTAGGCTTGATTTGGGGATTTGTGTTTATCGGTATCGGTGCGATTGTAATCCTAACCATCCTTGGTCTTATCTTTGATTTTATTGTCTCCAAACGACCATCAGATGGAAAAGATCATGGCGGTTTTTGGCCGATATTTTTCGGTGGCGGTCATGGTGGGTCGGGAGGTGGTAGCTTCGGCGGTTTTGGTGGTGGGATGTCCGGTGGTGGCGGAGCGAGCGGAAGATGGTGAGCTAATAACTGGTGAACTTGTAACTGGTCACTAGTAACCAGTCACAAGTTACAAGTAAGGAGGGTTCGCATAGTGGTCGAGTGCGCCACCTTGGAAAGGTGGTATGGGGGAAACCTCATCAAGGGTTCGAATCCCTTACCCTCCGCAATTGATCCGTACCTCATAGAGTGTGACAAACTGCCAAATTTCTCTTGTCCCCAGACTCTTTTATGCTTGTTGGCAAATGCGCTATAATTAACCTATGTTTTCAGACCCTGTCTCAAATCTTGCTAAATTAGGTCTTACTGAAGGCCAGAAAGTTGTTGACTTGGGGGCTGGTTCCGGTTTTTATAGCCTTGAAGCCGCCAAGAAAGTCGGTTCGAGCGGCAGGGTATATGCTGTTGATGTTCAAAAAAATCTTCTGGAGCGACTACGTTCTATGGCTACTGCGCAGGGTGTGCACAATATTGAGGTCGTCTGGGGGAATGTCGAAAAGATCGGCGGCACAAAGCTTCGCGAAGGTATCGCAGATTGCGTGGTTGCCTCCAATGTATTGTTTCAGGTAGAGAAGCCGGACGATTTTTGTCTTGAAATTAAGCGCATTCTCAGACTCGAGGGTAAAGTTCTGGTGATTGATTGGAGCGGTATCACTCCCTTGAGTCCAAAAGTCATCGTGCCGGCCATGAAAGCACAAATGCTTTTTGAAAAAAACGGTTTCAAACTGGAGAATTCATTTAACGCCGGCGATCATCATTATGGGTTGATTTTTAGGCGTTAATTATACACTTATGAAAATAACTAAATTTCAAATCATCACGATCGCCATCTTTCTTATTTTTCTTGTCGGCGGAGTAGCTGCGTTTGCTCTTTATAAAGGAAGTAGTTCGAGTACTACTATACCGCCGGTGACTTTTTGGGGGACATTTTCGGCGGATACGTTCAACTCCTATGTTGCCAAAGTAAATACAAATTTGTCACAACCGATTGTGGTCAATTATGTCCAAAAAAACTCCGCCACATTCTCACAAGAATTTATCGCCGCGCTGGCGCGGGGTACCGGGCCCGATGGTATATTGATACCAGCTGACATGCTCTTGCCGCACTACGACAAGCTCGTGGCCATACCATTTAGTGCCTTGTCGCAGAGGACATTCATGGACAATTTTATTGAAGAGGGTGTAATCTATCTAAATTCCAACGGTCTAATCGCCATCCCATTTACGGTTGATCCGCTTGTTATGTACTGGAATCGTGACATCTTCAATGCTGCCGGCTTGGCTACGTATCCGAAATTCTGGGATGAATTCACTTCACTCAATGCCAAACTAACCTCCAAAGACCAGAACGGTAATATTCGCAAGTCTGCCATCGCGCTTGGCGATTTCACCAACGTTGGCAATGCGCGCGAGATTCTTGCCTCATTGATTATGCAGGCTGGGAATCCTATAACCAGGACGGACAATGATGGTTTTATTCAAAGCACTCTGAAGCCGTCATTTTCACCAGATCCAACGCCGGCCGTTACCTTTTTCATCAAATTTGTTGATCCCGCCAGCCCCAACTATTCATGGAACAGGGGAATGCCGGCTTCAAAATCCGCCTTTTTGTCCGGAAGTCTGGCGACCTATTTTGGTTTTTCTTCCGAGCTCAAGGATATTCGCGCCAAGAATGCTAACATCAATTTTGATGTTGCGCCTTTGCCGCAGTTGCGATCCGGTGGAACCAAAGCCACTTACGCCAAAATGAATGGTTTTTCCATTGTTCGTACTTCGCCTTATGCCGACGCGGTCTTCCAAGTTATCTCCATCTTGACCGATCCGGCCAATATTTCCGAACTAAATCTTACGTTGTATTTGCCGACGGTCCGTCGCGATGTTATTGCCCAAGGTTCCAGCGATCCATACATTTCCGTATTCAATGAAACAGCCCTGATTTCCAAGACCTGGCTGGATGCTGATCCGCAAAAGTCTCGGGATCTCTTTGGTACGATGATTCAAGACATCACTAGTGGGTCCAAGTCGTCGTATCAAGCCATCCAGAGCGCGGGGGAGCAGTATGATATATTGTTGAGAGAAGCTTTACAGTAGTAGAAGTGAATTGTGAACGGTAAAATATGAACAAATGTAATCAAAATAAAATATTTTCAAAAAATACCAAAGTCTGTGCTAGTATTTGTTTGATTGTCGTGGTGGTTTTGACTTCAAATGTCTGGTCAGACAGTATTGTAAAAGCTCAATCTGTCGGCAATCAGCCACCACCACCTCCGACTACCGTTCCGGCTCGCACCCTGCAATCCCAGCTGGAACCCTCCACCAATCCCAACAGTTCTGCCTTCAGAATAGCGGTCTGTGATGGGCCGAGTCTGCCAAAAGATGTCACCGGAGCTTATACTCAATTCAGTATAAAGACGATGGCGGAATTCAAAGCCGCAAACAACAATCGTGATTACGTGCCTTGTGATTTCGACGCCGTTATTCTTCTAGTTCAGCATCTGATCAATATAATGATGGTTCTGGGCGTTTTGGTTGCCATACTGATGTTATCTTATGCTGGTTTACTTTATATTTCTGGCCAAAAAGCCAAAATCGACAAAGCTCATAGTATCTTCCCCAAAATCTTCTTAGGGTTTATAATAATGCTATCGGCCTGGTTCATTGTTTATCAGATCTTGAGTTGGCTGACTGATAATAGCGGTTTCAAGACTCTGTTGGGAAGCCCTTAAAGTGTTCATGATTAAAACCACATCCTATAAACTAAAATATTTTTTTGGCCTAACCACCCTTTTGTTTTTGCCGGTATTTGTTTTTGCCCAATCAACCTCAGACTCAACGAAAACATTTACTCTTTCCAACCCGCTAAAAGTTGATTCCGTTGCCGGTTTGGTTCAGAGTTTCGTGGAAATATTCAGTTACGTCGTCATAATTATAGCCGTTCTGGCTTTGATCTGGGTTGGCTTTCAGTATATCGTCTCTCGGGGCGACGTGACGAAAATGAAAGATCTCAAGAATTGGCTGTGGTGGATTGTGGTCGGTGTGGCCGTGGTCATTGGCGCTCGAGTGATCATTGAGGTCGTCATCAACACGCTTTCTTTGTCGGGTACCGTAGACCCAAAGACCATTAACAGTGTTCGTAGCGCCATCGGCAAATAATTAATTATTAATCATTATTATCATGTTTAAAAAATTTCCACTCTATCTTTCAGCTTTCATTCTTGTTATTTTTCCCTTTGTAACTCAGGCACAAGTCTGTTCACAGAAAAATCTGGCTTGCGTCATCAATATAATCATTGGTTATTTGAACCAGTTCTTGGTCTTAATGATCGGTCTGGCCGTGGTCATCTTTGTCTGGTACATCATCCAGTACTTCATCAAGCCGAATGAAGACAGAAAAAACGCCAGCTTGTACGTCATGTATAGTCTCATAGGATTCTTCGTCATTCTTTCATTTTGGGGATTGGTCAATATATTGCAAAATACCTTTGGGTTAAAAAACGAAAACAATCAACCGGCTTCCTGGACATCGTTCAAGGGATTGTTTCCGGCGGGAGGCAATACAAGCGGTAATCCTTCTTCGGTTACTCCCGGGACCGTGAATACGGGTACTCCTAGAGGAGTTGCTCCTGGTGTGTCAGGTAATCCATCTTCTGTCACTACACCAAATAATGCGAACCCTAACTCATCACGAGATCCAAGCTTTTGACGCAAAGTCTCGTCTACTTGAACAAAAATAGATTTCATATTAACTTCCAACAGTTTTGTAATCCACAGTAGTTAGATTGTATTGTCTGATATGTAATGTATAATTAACAACACTAATAAACATAACAATATTATCATGAAGAAAATACTAGCAGTTCTCGCAGTCTCTATTCCGACCGTCGTTTCTGCTCAAGCGATCACTGATGTCAATTCTCTGACTTACAAACTCACCAATATTGGCAATGTCGTAATAGAAATCCTCATAGCCTTCGCGGTTATTTTCATCATTTTCAATGTCATTCGTTACATTATGGCCGGCGACAAAGAAGCTCGCGGACCTATCGGTCAATCCATCCTCTGGGGCATAGTTGGCCTCTTCGTCATCCTCTCTATTTGGGGACTTGTCCGCATCTTGACCAATACTTTCCGCACCGATACCAACGCTCCAGTCAACCAATTTCCACAGGTTCAGTATCCTCGCCAGATCCCTTAATCTTCATGAGTTTTTTACCTTTTGTTGAGAACGCATACGCCGAAGTGAATGCGGATGCTTTTGGCAGGGTAGTCAACCCGATTTTCACTCACATAATTGATCCGATTATTGTTCTTCTGTTTGCCGCGGCGGTTGTAGTCTTTGCTTACGGGGTTTTTCAAGTTGTTTGGGGAGAACCCGGAGGTGAGACTCATGAAAAAGGCAAGAGGAGCATGTGGGGAGGAGTCATCGGGATGTTTATTATGTTATCGGCTTGGGGGATTATCCAAATAATCTCGAATACGGTGAAGGGAATATAAGAGAGTATTTTCATGATAAAAAAAGGACGGCCTAGGATTGCTCCTAGGCCGTTTTGCAAAGAACTGTCTCAACGTCTGTATTCGTATGTGATGGTTGAATACTGGACGGTTTCGTCCGGCACGATCATCCATTTCAACGATTCGACGTCGTGGCCGACGACCACCTCGTTAGCTGGCCCTGCTGGCAATGGATAGATCAAGTCGGGGTTGTTATTGACCATTACTAGACGTCTGGCTGGTGGCGTGATCGATAACACCCAGAATTTTCTATTCCCGGGATGTACTTCCGTACTCCAGACATCTTTTGTGATGGTGATGGATGGTTGAGTAGTTGATCGCGACGGTTGGAGGGCGTCACCCCAATTCCATCTTCGTGATCCTTCGGTTACTAGCCCGCTTAGACCGTATGTCCGAAAGTACCAGACCGTGATCAAGGTGAGCATGAATAGGACGATCAGGCCGAATTGTTGTGGCCCGCCCGTGATTGCACGAGCATACCACTTCGCTTTTGGGTCGCCCTCAAGATTTATCGAACCTTGTTCCGGTCCGACGATCAAGGAATTCTCATTACTCTCATTTGCCATAATGACTCCATTCGGTTACTTGTTTCCGCCCCTGTCAACGTTAAGGAGCACATTTCTTCCCATGCCTTCAAGGCCTTCGAACACCCTCAAGTCGCCCTTACCGGCTTCCATGAGCACACGGTCGGTTGCTTCTTTGTCCGTGAGATGTGTTCCTTCCGCCAACTTGCTTCCTTTAAGTATCCTGACAGCTTCTCTCAGATTTCTATTGCGCTCGACGAGTTCGGCGGAATCCTGGAGCTCCTTGCTACGAGTTACTTTTCGAAGAACAAGACGCTCTATGGCCAAGCCAAATCCGGCTTCCTTATCACTCATGTTCCCGTCGCCACCATAGTGCTCTTCGAGGTTTTTTGCGAGATGAGCTTGTTCCCTAATTATTTCTTTCCATTTCCTCTTGTTGATATCCACGGAAACGGCGGCATCAGTCAGGCCTTCAATCGAATTTATTGCGGCTTGTGCCCCAATCCTGACCAAGGTACAGCAGTATCCTTGCACCGCTCTCACGGTGCCGAACCAGAGGAAAGTGTGCGCAATCTGATCATAGGAGTAAGATTCCCCAGGTTTTCCTCCAACGGCAACATGTCGCTGAAGGTTGACATATGTAACCGATTGCCAGGGGAATTTTGAGTTCCAGATTCCAGAACTTACTTCCTCCAGAAAGGCGGCTGGTTTGAGACTCAAACTTTCCGTATCGGTTTTGGGTGCCTTGCGGCCAAAGAACCGATTGATCAGTACGCCGGCATGCAGATCAGCCACAGGAGCGAGGAATTTCTTGTATCCTCCGAGGAAGAACAAGATGATGGTCACGAAGTAGCACATAGCTAGCACGCATGCCCCGAAGGCAAACGGCGTTATGTACTCGAGGCCCATTGCCGTCAGGATGACGAAAGATGCAAGTAAGGTTGCATTGCCGACCCATACAAATATCTTTCTATCCATCGTTCGGTAATAGGGTACAGGTTTTTTTACCTGTTCTGTGTCATTGGTGTTCATAGTTTCTCACCATCTAGACTCTCTCGTGCGTAGAAAGCCATTGGTTTGAAGTTGGTTTTCAAGTTTCTTTGATACCGCACAGGTACCATTGGTTTTGTGACAATTGTATCATGATATATGCCATAATGTCAAGCTCAAAACCTAGATTAAATTAGGTTTTATATACAGAAATAAATAGATTTTGTTTCTATTTTGAAGCACTTTCTATACGTATAAAAGGAGACGCGCGGAATGTTTCCATTCCGCGCGCTGTGAATCGGACTCGAATTTACTGGTGCTTTGGGTTCTTGAAGTTGATCACCACATTGCATGCCGTTGTACCTGGCAACATGTAGTAACCCCACTCCTTGACTGTAATCCTGGCGGAATTCCGGTGGTCCCAAGTGACCCCGTCGTGAGTAACCATGATGGGACCGTCGGCCACGTAAGGGCCGTCCATCAGCCAGGTTGGTGGGGGAATGACCCTGACGTATTCGCCGGGCTTCATCTCCACGTTGACTGGCGGAACATCGGAACTGTTCCACGATGAAGGGTGGACTCGGATTTCACGGACAGATGTACATCCAGGTGGCAACCTGAACGGTACATTTACCTCCCCCGGTAGGTTCGTCTTGACCGTGATCATTACACCTTTGCTACCATCCGTAGTGTAGTTTATGGTACCGAAGTTGTTTACGACGGTGTTTCCGTCGTTGTTGTCGCCTTCGATGCCAGTGACTTTTGAAGGCCACTGTTGATTATGCGGAACCGTGTTGTTTGAGACTCCGGATGTCGGAGTCACTGCCAATACAGGTACCGGTGGGTTTGTCGGTGTAACGGTCGCCAGTGTCTGATTTGTGCTCGCTGGCAGTGGAATCAGGGCATTCGAAACTTCGACTTGAGGCGCGAGTACCCCGCGAACGATCTGAACTGCTGGTTTCTCCGAGAAGAAGAGCCAGCTGTTCTTCCACATCAGCCCAATGATGATTGCCAAGATCACGATGATCAAGAACAACCATCCGAACCAATTGTGGTGACGGACCGGTGCCGTAGCCGTTGCTGTGTTTGCCCGAATCAATTTTTTCCACCACGAAACTTTCGATGGTGTCGAAACTGGAATGGGCGGTGGAATCACTGGCGGCGGAATAATCGGCGGGATTGCCGCCGGCGTTCGACCAGAAGCAGAAGTGCCAGTCGTCACCTTCTTGCGGATGCGTGCCATCTTTGCCTTTGTCGGGGCACCGGATGTTGCCGTCTTTGCCGGAGTGCTCACCTTGACGGTGGTCGCGACGGGTTTGGTTGTCGTGGGAGCGGGTTTTGTTGCCGATTTGGCGGGAGCCGGACCACCAAGCTTGATAGTCCCTCCGCTTTTTCGTGCTGCGGCAAGCTGTGCAGTGGTGAATCCTGCAGGTGTTGTTTTCTTCATATGTCTTGTCTTTTCTGTTGATACCCAAAGCATGATGACTTCGGGCAAGGTTTTTGTTTTCAAAAGTCACTACGATCAAGTCTTCAGTTACTCGTGCTATTATAACATATACAATGGCTTTGTCAAGCTTTATGTGCTTTGCTAAAGTAAGGTAAAAATAGGCCTAAAAATATAGGTTCTCTGGTATAAAAAATTTCGCCCCAGACAGTGATTTGTCCGGGGCTGGGTTATATTTGTTTGATCTCAATTCACGAGATATTTTTGTTAATCGGCCTCCTCGGCCGAGTGATGCCTGTTTCGCGGGCGGTCTTTCCGCTTGCCATGTTCGAAGGGATGATCACCGATACGATGATCCCAGCGCCGGCGTCGGTTTTCCTCGCGTCCATTTGTAAGGTCTCCAGCCATCTGGGAGGCCAAATTGAAGAGCTCGGTTTTCCGTAATTGTGCCTTGATGACCTTTTCGATTTCACTGAAGGGCACACCCCACACTGGATCTTCTTCGCTGCCGTTTAACTTGAGGCCTATCGCTTTTGCCTGGATTACGAGCGAAGACCCATCATTTCTCCAGTAGCATTTGCTGGAAGAATTGAAGCGGAGCGGACTCCCACTGAATGCCTTTGCCTCCGTCTTACCTTTGTTGACGTAGTATGGTCCGCCCCGAAAAAAAACCCTTTACTTCAGCCAGAGGCGTGCCTGCCTCGATTTGCTCCAACCCTTTGGGACTGACGGCGTAAGCATAGTTCACCGGGGTGAAGATTTTTTCTTCAGGGGTTGGCTTTTTTGCCGCCAATAACGAGCACATTTCGGCAGTCGGTCCTTCAGGGTAAACCAGAACTTTGACTTGGTCCAGGTCCAGTGTTCGTCTTTGCGCATTCGCGATCTCGAAGATCAGATTTGGCGGCATGAAACACAAAGGTTTATCCGTTCCGGGCCAAACGTCTTCCTTGTTTACCCATGCCCACGCTTCCGGCGTGAAGGGGTTCTTCCTGTTGCAGTAGAGGGGCAGGACAACCTTTTTCTTCGCGGCCGTTTTCGTGGTGGTTTTGTCGCACGCGGCTTTGCGGCTGCGAAGGGTTTTGGTCTCGGCCTTTTTGGTCGTATCAATATTTTTCTTCATAGTATTCGGTTTTCCAATGTGCATTCGCACGAGTTTTCGGCTTGCGCCGAGTTGATGTCCTGCTCCCAAGCTTACGCCCGGATATATTGAGCAGAAACGTCTGTTTAAGAATCTGTCCAAGATACTATCATATTTATAAATATATGTCAAGCTGTGCCGTGTCTTGTTTAACAGTGAGCGTATTCAGAGTGCTCGCGCTACGAAGCAACCCTGCGATCAGCAGGGTTGCGAAGTAGTGCGCCCAGTAGGGATCGAACCTACGACCTTATCCTTAAGAGGGATCTGCTCTACCAACTGAGCTATGGGCGCTCTTTTCTTCAATAATCATTCGATATCTATCAAGACGCTTATGGGTATATGACAAACAGTAATGTACAGCATTTTCTCTGACTTGACAATGATCTATCTTCTGCTGGATTACATGACAAGATAAAGACTCTCGGCCCGTGGTCCGTATATCATACTTAGTGGATGCTTAGGATAGGCTCGCGCGTAGTTTGCGAAAAACTTCTGAATATGCGATACTACTTTTCATGGTAGTTCGCATGCGTGCCACACGCTCACATCGCAATAATAGGCGCTCACATCACGCACTTGTCGCTGGGCGTGTTTCAAAGTGTCAAAATTGCGGCGTCGGCCACAAGAGCCACACTGTCTGTATGAATTGCGGATGGTATAATGGACGCAAGATTTTGGATCTGGCGGCTAAAGTCGCCAAGAAGACCAAGAAACAGACGGAAACCGCCAAGAAGTAAGTTAGTAAAGTTCTGAACTCTAAACACTAAATTCTAAATTGAGAAGCATTTGATCTTTTTTAGGATTTAGAACTTAGAATTTAGAGTTTCTTACAAGTCACATAAAATGATATCTGTTCTTTAATCAAAATGGCCAATAGACATCTCTCTCGTTCAGTTGTTCTGCAGTCCCTCTTTGAGTGGGACGCGCGTGGTCAGCGTGACGAGACCGTGTCAGCCATCATCGCCCGCAATACCAAGGAGTTTGCTCCCGGGGTTACTGATGTTTCATTTATTGATTCTTTGATGAAGGGCATTCTGGCCAAGAAACAGGACTTGAATGATATCATCGCCAAAGCTGCGCCTGATTGGCCTTTGGACAAAATTTCTCCGGTTGACCGCAATGTCCTGCGTCTCGGTCTATATGAGCTTTTGTTTGCCGATCGAGCCGAAGTTCCGGCAAAAGTCGCCATAAACGAGTCCATCGAGTTGGCTAAAACATTTGGTGGTGAAACTAGCGGACGATTCGTCAACGGCGTACTTGGTGCCGTGTACAAAGAGCTTGGTGAACCAGGCAAAGATGCTCAACCAGTCAAAAAGAAGAAGGTCGAGGTTCCATATGAGCAGATGCCAATCCAACATTTGGGCGGAGCAGTGGTGTATGGCAAAAAAGACGAAGAAATATATTTCGCTTTCGTTCATGATGCCTTTGGCCACTGGACCCTGTTAAAAGGTAAAATTCCGGAGGGTGTTGACCCTAGCGAAGGCACGGTCGCCAAGGTCAAAGAGGAGATCGGTCTTGAGGTGAAGATTATTGAAGATTTGGGACAAAATGAGTATATTGCCAATGATCCAGAAATCGGGAAAATTAGAAAGCAGGTCCACTATTATTTAACCGAGTCTAAATTTACAGAATTACAATTAGCCAAGAAACCAGGACTTGATGACGCCAAGTGGTTCAAACTGGCCGATATTCTTGAATTGAATTTTTATAATGACATCCTGCCGATAGTTACGAAAGCAGTGCAGATTGTAAGTTCGGAAAAGTAAATAAAAAGCCCAGCAGTCTGTGCCTGGCAATTGACGGTTACATAGTTGTCCTTTCGTTAATAGCTGTAATAATATCCAAATCATTTGTCAAGTATGAAAAACATCATCGAGAAATTAGCAACTAAGATCGGCATCGAATTCCGCGACATCACTCTACTTCGAACTGCCTGCACCCATCGTTCCTATTTGAATGAAAACAAAGTTTCGGGCATGGAGCACAATGAGCGCCTCGAATTTCTGGGAGACGCGGTTTTGGAATTGGTGGTCACAAGTTATTTGTTTCGTAAATATCCAGAGAAACAGGAAGGGGAGCTGACGGCTTATCGTTCAGCAATCGTCAATACTATGAGTTTGATCAAAGTGGCCGAGCATGTGGGCTTGAATGAATTCATCTTGTTGTCAAAAGGAGAAGCCAAAGATACCGGTCGCGCGCGCGCCATTATCTTGGCCAATGCCGTTGAGGCGATCATCGGAGCGATCTACATGGATCAGGGTTATAATGCCGCCGCCAACTTCATTTCCGAACAGGTGCTCCAAGTTATTGATATTGAAGAGATTATAAAAAAGAAACTCTGGATTGATGCCAAGAGTCGTTTTCAGGAAGTTGCCCAGGAAAAAGAAAGCATAACCCCTTCGTACAAGACTCTCAAGGAAATCGGGCCTGATCACGACAAAAAATTCACACTGGGTGTTTTCCTCAAAGATGTTCATATTGCTTCCGGTACAGGCCAGTCCAAGCAAGAGGCTGAACAGCAGGCGGCCGAGAAGGCGCTGGAGGCCAAGGGGTGGTGATTTTTTATGAATTTGGTACGATTGTGGTGAATTCAACCAAAGGTTTTTTATGAAGAGATCTGTTCTTTCGAAGTCGGAACGTGATGAAAAAGCTCGGATCAAGCAAATGGTACAGGAGATTCAGTCTGCCGCTAACTATTCGCTAGCACTGCTTGGTTGGGGATTTATTCGCCATGGTTCAGGAAGATTCCTGAATATCCGTCCTGCACCGAGGTTTTTTCGCGGTCGCTGATTGCAGAAGCAAAACTACACTTGGTCTAGAGTCTCATGCCGCCATCTTGGGGCATTTTTTTATCTAAAAATACGCTATAATATAAGGTATATTTACCGCCATGTATCTGAAGTCTCTCGAACTCTCGGGTTTTAAATCCTTTGCCAAGAAGTCTTCTTTGAGCTTCACCACACCAATCACTGGTGTTGTCGGACCGAATGGTTCGGGCAAATCCAATATCGCCGAAGCCTTCCGTTTCGTGCTGGGCGAACAATCCATCAAGTCTCTACGCGGCAAGCGCGGCGAGGACATGATCTGGAATGGCGGAGGAGACGGATCAGTCGGAACCGGGACAGGCCGAGCAAATCGAGCCAGCGTCAAGCTGACATTTGATAATTCACGGAAACTTTTTACTGGAATTGATTTTGACGAAGTGAATATTGAACGCGTGGTCCATCGCGACAACAACAATGAATATTTATTGAATGGCAGTCAGGTGCGTCTGAAGGATGTCATTGAAATGTTGGCTGGCGCGCATATCGGGGCGACCGGACACCAAATTATTTCACAAGGGGAGGCTGATAGGATTCTTTCGGCCTCGATCCGTGAACGAAGAGAAATGATCGAAGACGCCTTGGGTCTTAAGATTTTTCAATGGAAAAAACTGGAAAGCATCCGCAAACTGGAGAGAACCGAAGAAAACATGGAACGTGTTGCGTCGCTACGCCGGGAAATAGCTCCACACCTGAAATTCTTGAAGAAACAGGTGGAGAAAGTGGAAAAGACTGAAGAGATGCGTCTGGAACTTGTGGTGCTCTACAAAGATTATTTCACTCACGAGGATATTTACATACGCACGGAAAAGGAGAGGATGACTCGGGAAATTTTTGAACCGAAGAAAGAGCTGGCGGAGCTGGACAAGGAATTGGAGCGAGCCAAAAAGATATTGACTGATTCAAAAAATAAAGATAAGAAGAGCGATGAGGTAATCGTGCTTGAGGGAAAACTGGCCGAGACGCGCGCCGACAAGGATACCATCGGTCGCGAGCTTGGGCGTATTGAAGGTGAAATTTCAGCCAATAAAAGAGCCATCGAAAAAGAAGAGTCGCGTCTGAAAAATGAGGAATCACGGACAGTTTACTTGAGGGATGTTGAAGAAGTTCTGCGGACGGTTGAATCGTTCGGGGTTATTGAGGATGCCAAAAAATTATTTGGTGAAGTGATTTCGGTTTTGAAAAGATTCATCGCCAGCCACAGATCCAATACTGGTTCGGCTCTGATTGGCGATATGGACCAGGAGGTCAAAAAATTATCAAAGGAACGCGATTCTTTGGAGTCTAAACTTTTCTCATTATCCGAAATCGAGTCTAAATATGTTCATGGATATGCCGAATTGAAACAAATGATTGAGAAAGAAAAAGATACCAACCGCGACGCGGAAAAGGACGTCTTTCGAATTATCGCCAGGCAAAATGAGGTCAGAAACGTGGTCAGCAATCTAGACACCGCCTTGAATTCAATCGTCCATGATGAAGAAGCATTTAAGCGCGAACTTGGGGAAGCTGGAATAATAGCCGGTAGGGAGGCCGTGACATTTTCGGAGGTCGGACCTCACGAAGATTCGGCCTCGGAAAACGCCAGAAAATTGCAGGCGGATCGTCGCAGACAGATTGAGAAAATTAAAATTCGGCTGGAAGATTCGGGTGCGATCGGCGGCACGGAAGTCATAAATGAGTATCGGGAGACGGAAGAGCGTGATACTTTTTTGGCGCGCGAGCTTGAAGATCTAGAAAAAGCCAAGAAAGAATTGCTGGCGCTTATCGCCGAGCTTGATGTGCGGATTGACATTGAATTCAAGACTGGGATTTTGAAGATAAATACCGAGTTTCAAAATTTCTTCTCTTTGATGTTTGGCGGTGGAAAAGCAGAATTGTCTGTGGTCAAGGAAATGAGGCATCGCCGGAAGAGTGACATGGAAGATCTAGGCGAGGCGTTAAGGTCGGACCTCCCTGAAGATTCTGTCGAAGAAGGTCCAGAAGGCCTGGAGGTCAATGTCAGCTTGCCGCGCAAAAAAGTCAGAGGCCTGATGATGCTTTCCGGCGGCGAACGCGCGTTGACTTCCATAGCACTTTTGTTTGCAGTCTCTCAAGTCAATCCGCCGCCTTTCATTATTCTTGATGAAACTGACGCGGCCTTGGATGAAGCGAATTCCAAAAAATACGGCGATATGATTGAAAGCCTTTCCAAACATTCACAATTGATCCTAATAACACACAATCGCGAAACCATGTCGCGCGCAGGAATTCTTTACGGTGTGACTATGGGTTCGGATGGGGCTTCTAAGTTACTTTCAATCCAATTTGAAGATGCGGTCAGGGTGGCGAAGTAACACTCTATTAACTCCAAAACAGACGTGATTTTTGTGAATATTTTTTGGATTGGATTCGTATGCACATAATTGACTCATTACCCATTTTTATAGTACTATATCCTCATGCCTCCACTTAGCAAACTCACCACAAAAGCCAGGGAAGCCTTGCGCAGAGCCCATGAACTCGCCATAGAACGAGGCCAAAATCACGTCAATCCCGTGCATCTTCTTTGCGCCCTGATTCTCCAGGAAGAAAGCATGGTCACCTCCATTCTCGACAAAATGGAAATAGATACACCGATGTTGTCGGATATCGTTCTGGAACATATCGAAGCCCCCGAAGGTTCCAACGTTTTGTCTCCGTCGTACCAAATCTATCTCACTCCGGATTTGGCGCAGATTCTCGACAATTCCGTGCGCGTGGCTACATCCATGAAGGATGAATTCATCTCCACGGAACATGTGTTTTTGTCCATTTTTGACATACCTTGTATCGCTCGTGACATTCTCAGCCGTTTCAAAATTGATCGCGAAGCAGTGGTGAAGATCGTCGAAGAACTCAAAAAGAATCCTCAGACGAAAGACGCTGAACCAAAGAAATTTCGTACGCTGTACAAATACGCCCGTTCGCTCACCAAACTTGCCAAGGAAAACAAACTTGATCCGGTCATTGGTCGTGACAGCGAGATTATGCGCATTATCCAGATTCTCTCGCGTCGCACCAAGAATAACCCGATTTTGATCGGTGAAGCCGGCGTCGGCAAGACTGCCATTGCCGAAGGCCTAGCCATTCGCATGGCCCAGGGGGATATTCCAGAATCCCTCAAAGACAAAGAACTCGTTTCGCTTGACCTAGGTTCGCTCATCGCCGGCACAAAATATCGCGGTGAATTTGAAGAGCGTCTCAAAAATATTCTAAGGGAAGTCGAGAAGGCCGACGGCAAAGTTATTCTTTTTATTGACGAGATGCACACACTGGTCGGTGCTGGCGCGTCCGAAGGTTCCATGGACGCCTCCAACATGTTGAAACCGGCCTTGGCTCGCGGTGAACTTCGCGCCATCGGAGCTACCACGCTCAAGGAATATCAAAAATACATAGAGAGAGATCCGGCGCTGACTCGCCGTTTCCAACCGGTCTTCGTCAATGAACCATCGACCGAAGACGCCATCGCTATTTTGCGCGGCCTAAAAGAAAAATATGAACTCTTCCACGGCGTGCGCATTACCGATGACGCTATTGTGGCGGCGGTGACATTGGCGAGCCGTTATATTACAGACCGATTCTTGCCGGACAAGGTCGTTGATCTTATTGACGAGGCCGCCTCTTCGTTACGTATTTCTTTGGAAAATATGCCGCCAGCGCTGGAAGAGACTCGGAGAAAGATTATGCGTTTTGAGATTGAACGAGAGGCTTTGAAAAAAGAGATTTCTCTTCGCCAAGGTTCTAGAGGACAATCGAACAAAGAAGCAAAAAGTCGCATGTCCAAAATAGAAAAAGAGATTGCCGATCTCAAGGAAGGAACTTCTGAGCTGGAACTCAAATGGACAAATGAGAAAGAGACTATTGGTGACATAAAACGCCTCAAGAAAGAGCTTGAAGGATTGCGTGTTGAGGCTGAGATGGTGGAAGCCAGGGCGGATTTGTCCAAAGCGGCCGAAATCCGTTACGGCACCATCCCCGCGCTCGAAAAAGATCTTGCACAGAAAACCAAGCGCCTTCAGAAGCTTCAATCATCCCGACGCATTCTCAAAGAAGAAATCAACGCCGAAGATATCGCCGGCGTGGTCGCGCGTTGGACGGGCATTCCGGTTTCAAGAATGCTGGAATCTGAAGCCGCAAAACTTACGCGCATGGAAGATGAACTCAAAAAACGAATCGTCGGTCAAAATGAAGCGGTCACCAAAATTTCCGACACTATCCGACGTTCTAGGGCCGGTATTTCCGATCCGAACCGTCCAATTGGTTCGTTCATTTTCCTAGGTCCTACCGGCGTCGGCAAAACCGAATTGACCAAGGCTTTGGCGGAATTTCTCTTTAATGACGACAAGGCGCTAATCCGCGTGGACATGTCTGAATTCATGGAAAAGCATTCAGTGTCCAAACTTATAGGCGCGCCTCCAGGATATGTCGGGTATGACGAAGCGGGTGGGCTCACGGAAGCCGTACGCCATCGCCCGTATGCCGTCATTCTTTTTGATGAGATTGAAAAAGCCCATCCGGAGGTTTTCAATGTGCTTTTGCAAGTTTTGGATAACGGTCGTCTGACGGATTCGAAAGGTCGCACGGTAAATTTCCGCAACACAGTGATTATCATGACTTCCAATATCGGAGCTCAGCATATAGATCGCATGGAAAAAATCGGCTTTGCTCGCGAAAGCGGCAACCGCGACCGCGAAAATTATATAGAGGCCAAAAACAAGATCATGTCTTCGCTTAAAGATTATTTTCGCCCAGAATTTCTGAACCGCGTTGATGATATGATCATATTTGATATTCTTTCACCGGCAGCTATTCGTGAGATTGTGAAGATTCAGGTCGAGCAGATAGTCAAGCGTTTGGCTGACAAACATATCGGTCTGACGCTTTCAACTCTAGTGTTCGATTATCTTGCTAAAGAAGGCTACAATCCGCAGTATGGCGCCCGTCCGTTGAAGCGTTTGATTCAGAACAAAATTCTTACGCCGGTTGCCAATCTGCTTATCAGCCAGGAGGTGACAAAAGGGGGTGTTATAGAGGTTGATGTAAGACCGATTGAAAAAGGTTTCTCTCAAGAAGCTTCGGTTGAGTTTAGATTTGAAGTAAAAAAGAAAAGTCCATTATCGCCGCGGACTCCCGTTCGACGCGATAAAGAGGAGATTCCTATTGTGATGCCAAAGATGGTGGGGCAAAAGTAGATTATCCTGTCATAGTGACTTGTGATAAATCGAAAAAACCGCTAGAATCCAAGAGGTTCTTTGGTGTTTATGCGCGCAGGTGGCAGAGCGGTCAATTGCAATGGACTGTAAATCCATCGCCCTATGGGCTACGGGGGTTCAAATCCCTCCCTGCGCACAGTGATCTGTACCCCATAAAGTAGACACAAGTCTGGCTTTATTTTGAATTAACTATAAATAAAGACCGGAGCTTTTTCCGGTCTTGCTCAGTCGCTTCTCATTGGATTTCTTAGTGAATGACGGTGTCATCCATCCGTCGCAGAAGCGCTCGTAGGTCAATCTCCAAATAAGCGCTTTCCCGAGGATGATAATTCCGCAAAAATTCCAGTGCCCCGACTTCTATCCTGATTAGCTCTTGGAGCCGAAAATGAGCTATAGCGTTGTCGACACCATTCAGTTCTTCATGTTCCATGCGCTCTTTTCTGGCACGGAAATATTTTTGGCAGTTTTTTCTGTACACGGCAGATCTGGCCACTTGCGCGACTTTGGCCCGACTATACAGCATGTCAAAGCAGATCAAAGACACAATCAATATCCATAAGGTCATATATACCCTCCTGGTTGTTTTCCACGTATAAAATACCTTATATCACGACTCTTTTCAACTGCTCCGGCACATGTACCGCGATTTCATAGGGAATAGTCCGTGCGATTTTCGCCATATTCATGATGGAATTTTGATCAACTGCTGTATTGCTGATGACGGTGACCGGCGCGCCCATTTTCACTTCAGGCATGTGACTGACATCAATTGTCGTTATATTCATACTGACGCGTCCGATGATGGGGCAAGGTATGTGTTCGGTACCAACCAAGACACTCCCGCAGTTTGAAAGTCGGCGGTCAATTCCTTCAAAATACCCGACGGGAATGGTGGCGATGAGCATTTCTTTTTCAGCTTTGAAGGTATTGCCGTAGCCGACCGTGTCGTCACGCTGGATTTTCTTGATTCCCGTGATGATAGTCTCCATACTCATGACTGGTTTGATGTCCAGCGTCGGAGAAAATGAATTGCCGTCCACGAGACCATAAAGACCAAGTCCGAGACGCGAGAGGTTGGCATGACTTTCCGATACATATCGATGCCCATCGGTATTGCTGATGTGGATGTATTCGATTGAGGTGTATTGTTGGCTCATTTCCCGTACGATCTTATTCCAGACATGCGTCTGTGATTCGGTTGATGAAGGGTCAGCATTGTCGGCGTCAGAAAAATGGGAGCATATTCCTTTGAGGGCGATAGAGGGGTTCATCTCCAAAATATTGGAAATTTGATTGAGCTCGCTTGGCAGTATGCCTTGGCGGTGCATGCCCGTGTCTATTTTGAGGTGAATGAAGATGCGCCGGCCACCGAAATCCAAAAATGAATACTGATACTCGGCGATATGCTTCAAGGTCTCGATCGAAGTAATGATGAACGAGACATCGCGCAGTCGTGATCGAGCAATTGTTTCCGGTCGCGTGTACCCGATGATGAGTAAAGGAGATTTTATTCGCGCGGCTCGTAAGGCCACCGCTTCAAAAAAGGAATCAACAACCAGAAAGGGAATACGGTCTTTTTCCTTACTTCTCCGGCCCAGATGATTTCGTCTTTCTGCTTCAATTATGCGTGCTACTTCAATCAAGCCGTGCCCGTAGGCGTTACTTTTTAGCACGGGCGCAATCGTTCCTTTTGGCGCGGTCTTCATGAATTCGCGAAGATTATGTATCAGCCGCCCACGCGAAATCTTGACCGTAATGAGCGGTTCATAGGGAAATCTTAGACGAGATAGGCGAGTGAGGAGTCTGCGCATGGATATTGCACCGAGGTGGAACCTCGGTATGTCTCTATTGTACTCTGCTTCAAATTCATATACCCTATTGACAAGCTACACCGCTTGTGCTATATTTGGGGGCGAATTACATGGGACTTACTGGTCCCGTTTTCAGTCCTTTGGCAATCACATATTGTCAGAAAGATAGACAAATCAAGCCTTTCCACCTGTTGTGGAGCGGGGCGATGCGTATTGTCGAAGGACTGTTGGAAAGAAACAAATGAAGAATAAGAAACTCAGATTCTGCGTTGCGGTTGCTGGTGGGCTTCTGCTGGTGGGCCTCAAGGTTCCACCTCGGCAAGAAGCCGTGGAACCGACATCGGAAAGCCAAAACCAGTCCGAAAATGGCTGGGGTGTGGTGCCGGAAACAACAAATGCGCAGGATGTAACCGAGGAAGCACTCAATGCTCTCGGTTTCAGTCTCTCAAACACGGTTACGGTCTCGGTCAAGTAATTCGGTCAACTCAACAGCAAAACTCAAGCATAAATGAAAAAACTAATCGCAGGTTTCTTTTCACTCATCGCCTTCTGCATGTGTGTGTAGGCTCAGGACGATGCCGTCAACCCGTTGAATGTGGCCCGTGGATTCGTCATGAAGCCACCAACGTCATTCGAATGCAACCTCAATGCCAAGTCGTTGGTCAATGATCTGTGGCAGGATACCTGGATGCGGTTTGTGGTGCGCAAGTCAGACTTTGCCATCACCAATCTCGTCATCAACGACGTGAACATCCCGTTACCGAAGCCCATCTTCGGTATTCCCATGGGGAATGGGGGCCGCATGAAGGATGTCAATCTGAATGTGGATGCGCGTTCCTCAAAAGGCGCATATGCCGGTTACGGGTACACTTACTTGCGGAACGTCATCAAAGGTGATCGCATAGAGGTCATCCTGCGGCCTGGCGACATCAAGACTGTGTTGCCGTTACCGCTGGGGACTGATCCGAATGATGTCGAACTTGATATCGAAGGATTCCCCTACGGATACGGTTATGGCAGTGACGAAAACGGCAATTTTGCCGTATACCTCTCGCCAGTCGGCGGCTCGTATCACTACATACTCCGCAAACGAAGTGATGGTAGTCCATTGGGACAAGGAACACTCGAGCCATTCAAGGAGCCGGTCACACCTGATGAAGGCTACGTTGCGATCAGATACATTGGCAATGTCGTAGGGGTTGAATTCCCCAGCGATCGCACTGATGCATGGTTCATCCTTGGGAGCATTTCGTTTGATTGCAGTGTTCCCACTACTGCTGGGACGAACATGACGGGAAAAGTCATGTTCACGGACGTGGATGCTGGCGGCTTGGAGCTATCACTCTGGGGCGACGTCACATTCTATGTGCATCAAGTTACCGAGCAAGGCGATATGGTCGCTCTTGAACTCAAAGACAACAGTGTCGTTTATCCTTGGGGAAAGGAGACTCGGGTCAACACGGCGAACATGAACGTTGGCAAGGTAGTGGTGACGGCTCTGCCAAACGGTTCCAAACCAATTGATCGAGGATGGATCAACTTCCACCGTTTCTACACAGCTCCAAGCTTTGGAGGAGGCGGAGGCAGTAGCCCAGCTACGCCAGTTACGACAACGGAGATCTGACAGCAGAGAACAGTGATGAATGTGTGGGCGCAACGATTTCCTCGTTGCGCCCTATATTTTTATATGCTATAGTACGGCGACATTATTTTTATCCTTTGATGACACAATCTTACCAATAACATGGCCAAACAGACACAACTTATCGTGCTCAAAAACAAATCAACCGGCGAGACTTATTGGTCTCGCAAGAACAAGAAGACTGTCGAAAAGAAGATTGAACTCAAGAAATACAGCGCCAAACTGCGCAAGCACGTGGTCTTTAAGGAGACCAAGAAATAGACTAGTATACTAGTTACCAGTATACTAGCAACTAGTAGGGCGATTAGTTAAGTGGCATAACTGCGGTCTCCAAAACCGCTGTCGGAAGTTCGATTCTTCCATCGCCCGCAGAATAAACAAGCAATCTCCGTTTGGTACTTTTTGATAACTCCTCGAACAGCGATAGACGCTCTGCAGCTTTTTGATCGAAATCTGCCAAACCCCGTCCAGATTGAACCGAATGAAGTGTTTTTGTATTTAATTATTTCAGGCGTATACTACCACTATGGAACCCCTCGCCTCACGCATCCGTCCCACTACCCTCAAAGACTTTGTTGGTCAGGCGCATTTGGTAGGCCGGAATAAACCATTACGCACGGCCATCGAGGGCAAGCACCTCTTTTCCTTCATTCTGTGGGGACCGCCGGGGACTGGGAAAACGACTATCGCTCGGATTTATGCCAAGGCAGTCAATGCTCGCATTTACGAATTGTCAGCTGTTTCGGCGGGGAAGGATGACATCAAAGCCATTGTCAATGAGCCTGACACGCTTTTGGACCAGCGGCCAAAAGTCTTATTCTTGGATGAGATTCATCGCTTCAACAAAGCCCAGCAGGACTACCTTTTGCCATTTGTGGAAAGCGGTAAGCTGACTCTGATAGGGGCGACTACGGAAAATCCAAGCTTTGAAGTGATTTCAGCTTTGCTGTCGCGATGTCGGGTATTTGTGCTGGAGAGTCTTTCGGAAAAGAACTTGGTGAAAATTATTGAAAGAGCCAAGATAAAGGTGCCAAAAGACGCGCTCCAATGGCTGATCAATCTAGCCAACGGTGATGCGCGCATTGCCATTACCGCCCTAGAAAACACCAAGCGTTTCTATGGCTCGGTGACGGTGGATACTCTCAAAAGTGCTTTTGAGCACATGTTCATACGTTTTGATAAAAAAGGGGAGGAACACTATGATACGATTTCAGCCTACATCAAAAGTTTGCGGGCAGGTGACGTCGACGCGGCCATATATTATCTGGCACGGATGTTGGCGGGCGGTGAGGACCCGAAGTTCATTGCTAGACGAATGATTATTTTTGCCTCGGAAGATATAGGGCTGGCACAGCCGACGGCGCTGGTTGTCGCCAACGCGGTTTTCAATGCCGTGGATGTTATAGGTATGCCCGAAGCCCAGATCAACTTGGCGCATGGTACGACATATCTGGCTCTAGCGGCCAAGGACCGTTCCGCCTATGATGCTTATTTTGAAGCGCTGGATGATGTGAAGAAGACAGGAAATATTTCAATCCCCTTCAAGATCAGGAACGCACCAACAAAATTGATGAAGGAGCTAAATTATGGAAAAGGATATGAGAAATACGACAAGACGGGGTATCTACCAGAGAAGCTGAAAGGGAAGAAGTATTTGAAGAGAAAGGGGAAGTAGGGATTGACAGACCCGATGTAATCTGCTAGGATAGATGCGGGTGGTGCTGGTGATACTGGGTCGTTTAGCGAAGCAGAGCGGTGTTACGGATTGTTCCAGATGCCTTTTCATGGGCATGGGGCTGTTGTTCCGGAATTACTGTAGCTGACTCTTGCTTTCGACTTCGTACGCTTTTCATGCGGATTGCGCAAGCGATTTACACTCTGCACACCCACCTTTTCCGGCAGCGGACTTCACAGTCTGCTGCCACTTTATTTACCTACTGTTTATTTACAAGAAAAGTTTTGACCAAATCCTCGATTAATTCTTTCTGATCCGGCTCAAACCATGTGATTCTCGCATCTCTCTTGAACCACGTCATCTGCCTTTTTGCATACTGCCAAATCTTGGTCGATAGGCGATCAATGAGTTCTTCTCGAGTCAGTTCATTTTTCAAAAAATACGCCAGATATCTATATTCAAGACCCAACTCATCCATGCGTTTCCAGGATAAGGCCGCCCCCTTCGTCGGCGGAATATGTAGTCGTTTTGCTTCGGTAATCATTCCTTGCTTCAATCGTCTGATAAGCCTGTCATGTATTCGCGATCTTAGGATATCGCGGTGGACTTTCAAACCGATAAATAATGAGTCATAATTATCCCGAGGGGGTTGTTTGTCGGAACGCATCGCGCTGGTGGCAATCTCTACTGGCTGATTGACGAGAACCGACAGCCCCCTCACTTTATTTTCCGCCAAGGCTATCTCAATGGCGCGAATCAGTCGTCTCGGATTCCTATCATCACCGTTTCTAGAGCCGGAGCTCATGGACTTCGCGCGCCCAAGGTCTATCTTCGCCAGCATTTCCAGTAGTTTGGCCGCAGGTTTTCTTTTGAGTGTTTCGCGCAAGGCTCTGTCCGGCGGAGCATCATGTATGGATATGCCGTCAACCAGCGCCGAAATGTAAAAACCGGTGCCTCCGCAGATTATCGGTAACTTCCCTCGGACGCGAATATCAGCCTCGGCTTTTCGCGCTAACCTGACATAATCAACGACGCTAAATCGCTGGCGCGGATCGGCGACATCTAGAAGGTGATGTTTGATGCCCGCCATTTCTTTTTTGGTGATTTTTCCGGTGCCAATATTCAAACTACGATAAACTTGCCGCGAATCCGCGGAGATTATTTCAGCGCCTTTATAACCGCCGATCTTTTTTCGCGCAATCCATTTGGAGATCTTTATGGCCAAGTCGCTCTTGCCCACGGCCGTAGGTCCGAGAATCACGAGGAGTGGGCTTTTCTTCGTTTCAGACATAATATATTTTGGTGCCGGGAGGGAGAATCGAACTCCCATGGATTACTCCGCACGATTTTGAGTCGTGTGCGTCTACCAATTCCGCCATCCCGGCATACTCGTACCAGTCTACCCGAATTTCCCTTAAAATCAAATACAAAAAATGCCGCCTTGAGCTTGTCGAAAGGCGGTGTGGTGAACTGTCAGGACGATTTACCGGTCAGAGTCCGAGCCAGTGTCGGACAGGAGCCGGGTCGACCAAGGTGAAAAACATTGAAAGGGCGATAGATCCGATGAGTATTGACCAAGCTACCCAAGGGTTTCGAAGAGGCGCGATGGAGCGCATAACAAAATGCTCGATTTTCATGGTAATGCCTTTCACCTTTAAAACCGAACCACTGGCTTTGGACCAGTCCTCGTTCTCCAAATAGGATTGAGGACATTGTGTTTGAACATAGTCCATGCTCTGTGGGCAGTTGAAACGGGCTGTCGCGGCGGCAGCGTAATCCTCACAGTTTCTTTTTTCGATTGATTTTTCATAGCACTAGCTTTCTGATACAATTATACTATGACCACCGCATATGTAAATGACGCTATCTTCTGGATAGAAGTGGACAAAATCAGCCCTAACCCCTATCAGCCTCGACGCGAATTTGACGAGGTGGCACTCAAGAGTTTGGCAGAATCCATTCGTATGTACGGCGTGTTACAACCCTTGGTGGTAACCCGCAAAGAAGTATTTCATGAAAGTGGTGGTATGACAGTGGAATATGAGCTCATATCTGGCGAACGCCGTCTTCGGGCTTCCAGATTGGCTGGTCTGTCTCAAGTTCCAGCACTCATCAGGAGTGCCCCGGAAGATCCACAGCTCAAGCTGGAAATGGCCATCATTGAGAATCTCCAGCGCGAAGATTTGAATGCGGTTGACCGCGCGCGTTCTTTTGAACGGCTTGCCAAGGAATTCAACTTGAAACAATCTCAGATCGCCGAGAAAGTCGGCAAGAGTCGCGAATATGTTTCCAACTCTATGCGTATTTTGACGCTGCCTGATGAGATGATAAGCGCGCTTGAAGAAGGGAAAATCTCTGAGGGACACACACGTCCACTCTTGATGCTTGTTGATAGGCCAGAAGAGCAGGTGGTTCTATTTAAGGAGATCATGGCCAAGAGACTGACGGTCCGCGAGGCTGAAGGATTGTCGCGTCGCGTGGCCACGGAGCGCATCCGCAATAAAGGTAAATATTTAGATCCAGCCATGATTGAGATGGAGAAGAATTTTACGGAATCATTGGGTACGCGAGTCAGGATCGAAAAGACCAAGGATGGTGGGACGGTGACTATCGATTTTTTCTCGCCGGACGATTTGCGGACGCTTTTGGAGAAGTTAAGTAAACAGAAATCCGAAACTCCAAGTCCTATCCGCTTCGCCGCAGCTTCAGCGAGGCGAGAGCAAATCCCAAATTCAAAATCAGAAGTTCCAGACTCTGGCGAGGTAAATTCCCAGCCGAACATTTCAGACACAAACTCTACTCCACCCGTCGATGATCGCGCTCCAGTTGATGTGCAGAAAGAAGAGAATGAGGATTTGTATTTGCTGAAGAATTTTTCACTCTGATGGTTTTACTGGGAAAAAAGCGCTCGACCACTTCCGAATGGTCGAGCGATGTCCGCGTATGCGTCGCCGGATATCATAGCGACGTCACAAGCCGTAATCACGATCTTCCTTTTTGCAATCACGGATCTTACCAGATGCGAGGCTGCAAATGGCCTCAATGCAGCATCCCTCTTTTTTGAGGGACCAGAAGTCTGGATATCACGCATGTTGGGAGTCTATGTATACTTTTCCGCGGCGTGCTCGCGTTTTGCATTGTGTCGGAAGCACTCCATGGACATCTTCGCATATATGCACATGAAGTCAATCTGGACTAATGTCTCCTTATTCCACCGCCTTTTTCTTTTTTGCGAATCCTCTGGGCTTTTTTTCCACGGCCAGCATCTCCAACGCGCGCTTCAGATCAATATCATAAACATTGTCAGGCGTTTTTATTGAACGATAATTGCCATCAGACACAACATATGGTCCGAAGCGTCCGGCGGAGGCGACCACATCTTTGCCAGTTTTTGGATCTACGCCTAGGTTGCGCGGCAAGGACAAATATTTGAGGGCATCAACTACTGTGACTGTTGAAGGATCGGTGCCACGTGGAATAGAAGCCATCTTTGGTTTGATGGGGGCGGGGGTAGTTTCAACTGGGCTTTCTGGGGCGGGGGTGATAAGGGTTGTGATTGTTTCAGAAATAACCAATTTTTTGCTGCGCGTCTTTTTAATCTTCGGTAACTTCAATCCCAACTGCACATAAGGACCGAATCTGCCGTTCAAGACGAAGATGGGCAGGCCTGTCGTCGGATCCGTACCAATAGGCTCGTCTTTTTTGAATTCATGACCGTCCAAAGTGAGCGCGCCATCGCAATCCGGATATTTCACGCACGACAAAAACTTGCCGTTGCGACCCAACTTGATCTCCATTGGTGTCGTGCCACATTTTGGACACTTGAATTTCGCATCGGCGACTCCGAGATTGGTGGCTTTGGCGACTTTTTCCTTTGATTTGACCTCTTTATGAAAAGGGCCGTAGAATTCACTCAGCGTCTTTAGATAAGTGCGAGTGCCGTTGGCTATTTCATCCAAATGGTCTTCCATCTCGGCCGTGAATGTGTCGCTGATATAGGTTGGAAAGTATTCTTCCAGGAATGAAGAGACGACTTCACCAGTATCTGTTGGTCTCAGTGAACGACCTTCTTTTGCCACATAACCCCGATCTTCGATTGTTTTGCAGATGGAAGCATATGTTGAAGGTCGGCCAATACCACGTTTTTCCAATTCTTTGATCAGACCAGCTTCGGTGTATCTCGGTGGCGGCAGAGTCTGTTTTTCCTGTGAGTCAATGGAGATCAAATCAAGCGGCTCGTCTTTTGCGCATTTTGGTAAAGTAATTTCTTCGCCGTTGGACTCCGGATCGGCCTTGAGCCAGCCGTCAAATAGAATGCGTGAGCCGGTGGCTTCGAAATTTGGGAATTCAGCAAGGTCAGACCTTGAGGTCTGAATTTTGGCAATAATCTTGGTGCGCATGATTTGCGCATCCGTCATCTGTGAAGCTACGGCGCGTTGCCAGATCAAACGGTATAATTTTTTCTGCTCATCGGTATGCCCGGCATTCAATCTGTCAAAATGAGACGGACGGATGGCTTCATGCGCTTCTTGGGCATTCTTGCTTTTAGTTGTGTATTTTCTGAATGAAAGATAATTTTCGCCATATTGTTTTTTGACGACCGCGCCGATCTGATCGAGCGCCTGCGTTCCGAGGTTGGTCGAGTCCGTGCGCATATAAGTAATGGCTCCAGATTCATAGAGTTTCTGGGCGATACCCATGGTTCTTGAAGGAGAAAAACCAAGACGAGAGCTGGCGGCTTGCTGCAAAGTAGAGGTGATGAACGGCGCGCGCGGTGCGCGTTTGACTTCCGACTCTTCGATGTCGATGACTTGCCATTTTTCCGTGCGAGCTCGCGTGATAATATCCTCAACTTCTTTTTTGTCTCGTGGTTCTTTGGAGCAGACAAGTCCAAGTGATTCGCCGGTCACTGTTTTCCATATACCCTCAATCACCCAAAATGCTTCTGATTTGAACGCTCGTATCTCGCGCTCGCGCTCAACTATGATGCGTAAAGCGGGCGATTGTACCCGGCCGGCGGAGAGACCATAACGGACTTTTTTCCAGATAAGTCCCGATAGGTCATAGCCGACGAGACGATCGAGTACGCGTCTGGCTTCCTGAGCCTCTTTGAGGTTTTCGTCGATAATCCGCGGATGTTGCAAAGCTTCCTCTATTGCCTCTTTGGTAATTTCATGAAAAGCGATGCGTTTGATTTTTCTGGCCACGGTCTTGCCGAGTCGCTCTTTGAGTATTTCGGAAATATGCCAAGCGATAGCTTCTCCTTCTCGGTCAGGGTCGGATGCCAGGATGATTTCATCGGACTTTTTGGCTTCGGCGGATATATCAGCCAACACGCCCTCCTTTTTGGCTACTATCTCATAGTGAGGAATAAATCCCCCCTCTATATCTATTGCTTTTTTGCTTGATTTGGGCAGATCGCGGACATGTCCTACCGAGGCGCGGACGACAAAATTTTCCCCGAGGTATTTGGAGATTGTCTTTGATTTTGAAGGGGATTCGACGATGACTAGTTTCATTGAGGACAGTATTACATGATAATACGGAGAGTGGCAAATTATAATTTTTTGTAGCGACCAGATTCTTGCGCGACTAGACCCTTCATTTCCAATTCCGAAACTGTGATATTGAAGATCGAAACCGGCATAGATAATCTCTCCATAATATCAGTCGCCGGCAGGGGTTTATCGCGCAAACACTCATACACTGTCCGTTCCTCACCTGAAAGCACAAGTTGACTTATATCCACCTGGGGACCTTGTATTGCCGTTTTCCCAGCCAGCCGCGTCTCTTCCCGCTTCTTCATCTTTGCCAAAGTAGCCGCCAGACGCTCTGGACTGCGCTCTACTTTCGCCAGACGCTCACGGACAAAGTCGAGCTCATGCAGAACATCCTCGGCTGAGGTTACCGGCGAGGCGCCTTCTTTCATAAGGAGGAGCGGGCCGTAGGAAAGTTCGGAAAAGATTGAACCAGGTACAATCATAACATCGCGTCCCAGCTCCGTGGCATAAGTGGCTGTGCCAAGCGTACCTGAACCTTGTCGTCCTTCTATTATTAACGTGGCATGCGAAATGCCAGCCATCAAGCGATTGCGATACGGGAAAGTCCAAATTGTCCCGGCTTGCTCCGGTTGAAAAGATGAAATGAGCGCACCACCAGAGTTCAATATGCGTTCCGCCAGATTGCGCCGGCTGGGAGGATAGAGCGTTTGGGAAGAAAGTCCCGAACCGGGGAAAGCGACTGTTTTCAATCCAGCTTCCAATGCAGCTTCATGGGCGATCGAATCAATGCCTACAGCCATGCCGGATACGATGACTACTGGCTGGCCGTGCAATCCGAGGATGATTTTTCTACAGGCTTCCTTGCCATAAGCGCTGTGCATGCGCGATCCGATGACGCAAAGAAATATTTGATCATCAGGCGGGATGGTTCCGGCCACATAGAGCTGTTTTGGCAGTGGGCGAATCTGTTGAAGTAATTCGGGATATTGGTATGGGGTGATGGTATAAATAGTAAGATTCATGAGGTTGTAATTGATCTATGATAATCCGCGACCTCGTAATGATAAGCGAGCGAGTGCAACTATGTAGTTTTTGTTCGAAAGGAGGGGAAATTCAATATTCGCGTTGATTATGATACACTATTTATATGTTAGACATCAAATTCATTCGCGAGAATAAGGACCTTATTGACCTAGCCGCCAAGAAGAAATGTCTTGATTTCAAAGTTGACGAACTTCTGGCGCTTGACGACAAACGCCGCACGCTTCTTGTAGGCGTTGAGTCTCGTCGCGCGGAACAGAATGCCGCAAGTTCAAGAATCGCCTCGGCAGTCTCATCCGATGAACGTGTCTCCCTTATTGCCGGCATGAAGACGGTCAAGATCGCTTTGGAGACCGATGAAGCCACGTTGAAACAAGTGATGATTGATTGGCAGAATGCGATGCTCCGCGTGCCGAACATTCCGGACATGTCTGTGCCTGATGGGGAGAGCGACGCAGAAAACAAAGAAATCAGAGTCTGGGGCGACAAGCCGACCTTTCGATTTGAACCAAAAGACCACATTGAACTGATGACCAAACTTGGCCTAGCTGATTTTGAGCGTGGCAGTAAAGTCCATGGTTTCCGTGGATATTTTCTGGTCGGTGATGGCGTGAAGCTGTGTTTTGCCATTTGGAACTATGCGCTTGACTTTTTTTCCAAGAAAAATTTCACGCCTATATTGCCCCCAGTCATTGTCCGCAAAATAAATTTCTTCGGCACAGGCTATCTGCCACAAGGAGAAGAAGATATGTACAAGACCCAGGACGGAGATTATTTGGCCGGCACCGCCGAAGTCCCGCTTATGGGAATGCATAATGACGAAACATTGTTGATGGCCGAATTGCCAAAACGTTATCTTGGTTTTTCTCCATGTTATCGTCGGGAAGCTGGAGCGCACGGCAAAGATACGAATGGTTTGATTCGCGTCAATGAATTCTACAAGTTTGAGCAAGTTATCATCTGCGAAGCCAATCACGAGACATCAGTCAAGCACCATGAAGAAGTCAATCGTAATACCGAAGAGTTTATAGAGTCGTTGGGCATTCCATACCGCACCGTGATTAACTGTGGTGGCGATCTCGGACTTGGGCAGGTGAAAAAATACGACATTGAGCTCTGGGTTCCAAAAGAAAAAAGATACCGTGAGATTTCATCGGCGTCTTATTTCCATGATTTCCAAACACGCAGGCTCAACATCCGTTATCGTGACGCCGAAGGGATTCTCCGCTACACCCACTCGCTCAATTCTACCGCCATTCCGACGCCACGCATCCTCGTGTCTCTCATCGAAAATTATCAGCAGGACGATGGCACAATCAAAGTTCCGGAACCACTTGTCTCTTATCTTGGTAAAGAAAGTTTAAATACACAATAGGCTTTTCCTAATTGGTAACACCAAATGCGTTCTCGTCACCGATCCAGACAATCAAAAACTTTTATAGCCAGGCGTCGGGCGCGCCTGACTTCGTGCGTTATCGGTATTGCTGGTATGTTATGCATCAGTATTCTTGTCGTTTGGGGCGTAGTCTCAACCAATCTGTTTACTATTACGAATGTGCAAATTGCGGGCGTCGAAAATCAGGAGGTCCAGATTTTGCATGACAAAGTCACGGAAATACTGTCCGGAAGCTATATTGGCGTGTTCCCCCGAAACAACTCATTGATATATCCTCGTTCCGAAATTCGCTCGGTCATCTGGAACATATACCGGGAAGTTGAATCAATAGATTTGCGCAGGGCCGGTTTCCACACGCTCATCGTGACGGTGCATGAAAAAATACCATCGGCGGTGGTCTGCGCGACCTTGCCCGACTTCAACAACAATGAATTGTCGCTCGATGATTCGGATGCCTGTTATTTTGCGGATTCATCAGGTATATTGTTCAAAAAGGCGCCTTCTTTTTCCGGAGATGTCTATAATAGGTATTATGTGCCAGACCTGGAGTCGAGTGATGGAAGCACTGATTCCTTGACCAAACTTGTCGGCACTCGAGCCACATCCACAGAGGAATTTTCCGTCATCCAACAAGTTTACGAGACCATTCAGCGCAATAATATCACAATTGACGCCATGCTTATGAAGAACGACAGGGAATACGAGATTTATATCCGCAATCCAGACATGAGTTCCAGTACGGCGATAGTGTATTTCAATACGATTTCTCCAGCCATGGAGCAGATATCGAATCTTATTTTATTCTGGAACCATATCCTCTCCGCCGCTCGGGCCAAGAAGGAGTATATGAAATTTGATTATATTGATGTCCGTTATAGTCCAAATATATATCATCGTTTCGCACGGTAGGAGACTCATATAGTATACTGTATCCATGAAGCAATTCTTTGTGGTGGTTTTCGGCGGTATATCCGCAATAGCCGTTGGCATAGGTATTGCGTATAGCGGAGCCTATGTTTGGGGCGATATAAAGCCTCGCCTAGTTTCTATTTTACCCGTGTCACTGTCAGCCACGGTTGCTTCCGCTATCAAGCCGACTGACGGCACTTCCATATCCGGCGGTAAAAGGACGATACGATATACCGCAAGCGAAGAAGAGAATCTCATCAACGCTGCGGCGCAAGCACTCCCTGCGGCATCCGGAAAAGGGATAACTGCCAAAGGATATATATTGAAAAATCTGACTCTTGACGATGTGACCGTCGAACACAATCCTGATCAACTCATGCCGATTGCTTCATTGACCAAACTGGCCACAGCTGTCGTCGCGCGTAGACTGATTGATCCAAATGAACGCATCATTGTCGGACGAAATGTCATGGCGACTTATGGTAACACGGCAGGATTCCGAGTTGGAGAAACATTCAAAGCGTCGGACCTTCTGTATCCTCTTTTGATGGTATCTTCAAATGATTCCGCCGAAGCCTTTGCCTTGGCCTACGGCCGGCCGCAATTCATTCGAGCTATGAACGATTGGGCGCAATCGATTGGCGCGTACCGCACTTATTTTGCCGACGCCTCTGGATTGTCGTCGCAAAATGTCTCAACGGTGAATGATCTCACGCTTATGCTTGATTGGATACGGAAAAACGACCCGATGATTATTGAGACGACGGCGCTAAAATCAAAAACTATTCGTTCGCACACTTGGGTCAATCCGACTCATTTCTTGAGTTGGTCATATTATATAGGAGGGAAAAATGGATATACGACGGAGGCGAACAGTACGGGGGCGTCTCTATTCACTCTTGGCAAAAGCAAAAATGTGTACGCAATTGTGGTCTTGGGTAGCGGCAACCGCGATGCTGATGTGATAAAGCTTTTGGAAAAGGTGAGGGAATAAGGAAGAATAAGGAGAATGAAAGGAATTGTAAATTATGAACTGCAATTTTTGCCAATTTGAATTTTGCGTGGTACAGTAGCAGTTCTATGAAAGTTCAAAAAATTGTCCCAAAGCATGATTTTTGGCGCTCCATTCCGAAGCCATTTTTCGTCCTCGCTCCCATGGCCAATGTGACCGACTTTGCGTTTCGCTCGATGATCGCCAAATATGGCAAACCGGATGTGATATGGACAGAATTTGTTTCGGCTGATGGACTAGATTCGGTCGGAAAAAATAGGCTATTGGTTGACTTGAAGTTTTCGGAGAAAGAGCGGCCGATCGTCGCCCAACTTTTTACCGGGCATCCGGAGGCGATGAAAAAAGCGGCGAAATTGTGCGCAGAGTTGGGCTTCGATGGCTTGGATATCAATATGGGTTGTCCGGATCGGGCGGTTGAAAAGCAGGGTGGAGGGGCGACGGCGATGAAAGATCCGGGAAATGCGTTGGAGGTCTTGAGGGCGGCGCGACAGGGGTGGGAAGAAAAAACAAAAAAGAAAGCGCCTTTCGAGCTAAGCAAGGGAGGAAAAACTGACAACACCAGAAATATTATTCCTGTGAGCATAAAAACCCGCATCGGCTACAACAAAGTCGACATGGAATGGTTGAAAACTTTACTTGAAGTTCATCAACCGAATTTACCTGCCTTGACCGTCCATCTCCGGACTCGCAAAGAAATGTCCGATGTGCCAGCGCATTGGGAACTGATGCCGAAAATCATCAAATTGCGAGATGAGGTTCAGGCTGACATAAATCCGACGGAACGGACTCTGATTATCGGCAATGGTGATGTGGAATCGGTTGTTGATGCGGTTGCGAAGGTGAGAGAATCAGGTTGTGATGGGGTAATGATTGGCCGGGGGATTTTCGGGACTCCGTGGCTTTTCCAAAATGCCAGACTTTGGCGCGATGCCGATCCGAAGACTCCCGAAGAGCGCTTAACAATAATGGTCGAGCATGCCAAACTTTTTGAGAAGACTTTTTGCGGTGCAAAACGCTTGAAAAATTTTGCCGTGATGAAGAAGCACTTCAAAGTCTATGTTTCCGGCTGGGATGGCGCCAAGGAGCTCCGGGTCAAGCTGATGGAGACCAAGAATGCCAGCCAAGTTGACAAAATCGTCAAAGAATATCTAAAAAAGTAGTTGGGGATAACTGATTTGCCACTTGGATTTGGGGGAAACGGCGGTTTTTTATTCCCGGTTTTTAATAAATTTTTCATATTTCCATTCTTTGATTCTTTCCTTTATACTTAACTCATGCCCGTCCTCTATCGCACATATCGTCCCGCCAAATGGTCCGAGGTTATCGGTCAGGACTCTGTCGTCAACACCCTCAAAGATAGCGTTGAAAACGGCAAGCCGTCGCATGCTTATCTCTTTTCCGGAAGTCGTGGCACAGGCAAGACCAGCGTCGCCCGAATCCTCGCCAAAGCTTTGAAGACTGCTGACGAGGATGTGTATGAGATAGATGCCGCTTCCAACCGTGGCATCGATGATATCCGCGAACTGCGCGAGCACGTCTCAGTGATGCCATTTTCTAGTCCCTTCAAGGTCTACATTATTGACGAAGTCCACATGCTCTCCAAGGATGCTTGGAACGCGCTTTTGAAGACGCTTGAAGAACCACCGAAGCACGTGATTTTCATTCTGGCAACAACCGAGATCGATAAAGTCCCAGATACCATCATTTCGCGCTGTCAGACTTTTTCATTCCGCAAACCTTCCCGTGAGGTTATCCGCAAGCACATAGCTGTAATAGCCAAAAAGGAGGGTTATGACCTCGACGCTGGCGCTTCGGACCTGATCGCGCTTCTCGGCGACGGTTCATTCCGTGATGCTCTGGGAATGTTGGAAAAAGTTATCTCGTCTTCGGCCGACAAGAAACTGACTCGCGCTGAAGTGGAAGTCATTACCGGCGCTCCTCGAGCTGGTCTGGTCAACTCATTCATCGAAGCCTTGATGGCAAAAAATGCGGATCAGGCGTTGAATATCATTTCTGAGACCGAAAAATCAGGCGTTTCCATGAGCACATTTTCGACCCTTGTTTTGGAGAAGATGCGATTCATTCTACTTATACAGCATTCGGCTTCTTCGGTGGCATCAGTCAAAGAGCGCGTTTCTGATGATGACTGGGCGTTCATTGAGGTCCAAGCTGACAAGTCTGCTACCGCCGCCGTCACCCCAGCAATGCTTTCGGTGCTCCTTTCGACAGCTGATGGCATCGGCAGGGCGCGGATAGAGACACTGCCGCTGGAGCTTGCAGTGGTCGAGATTTGTAAGTAAACGCAAATCTAGCTCGATATTGACATATATATTTTAATTATATAAGATATATGTATTAATTATATAAAGAAATACCATGAGTACTACCAGCCAAGTAATCTTCAATGTAGATAGTAAGCTCAAGAGTTTGGCCATGAAGAAGGCTAAAGCTCAGGGTATGCCTTTTTCGTCTGTCTTGAAGTTTGCTATCAAGGCATTTGTGGAGAATAAATTTAAGATAGAACTCGTTCCTGATTTTAATTTAAAAACTCGTTGGGAAGTCGATGAAGCTTTGAAAGATATTGCGGCCGGCAAGAACTTGTCCCCAACTTTTTCCACAGTAGATGAAATGATCGCGCATTTGAGAAAATAAGCATGATATGATTGTGTCGTGCGAATAATATACCATGACACTTTCAAGAAAAAATTCAACAAACTCCCAATTAAAATACAGGAGCAATTTCGGGTGCGTGCGATTCTCTTTGTGACAGATCCATACAACGTTTTATTAAATAATCATTCGGTGAAAAGGAAATACCCGGGATGTAGGAGCATAAATGTTACTGGTAATTATCGAGCAATATTTCGTGAACAGCTTTCTATAACCATATTTGTAAACATTGGCACCCACTCGGAATTGTATAGCTAAATGGACCAAGATTGAAATAAGCTTATTTTTAAGCTACTCTACATAGCATCATTGCGGGATCGTCTAACGGTAGGACAGGAGCCTTTGAAGCTTCTAATGTTGGTCCGACTCCAACTCCCGCAGCAATTTCGCAGAAAGTGAAAATAAGACAGAGTTTGCATACCATATCCGGTATGTTATTCTATGCGTAGTAATGTCTCGCCTAGGGGCAAAGCGCTCATTTTATTAAATTTTATTCACATAACTATTTATCATCATGTCCAAAACAGCAAAAATTATAGTCGGTTTGATCGTCATCATTCTCATCATCTGGGGAATTTCAGCGGCCACGAAGAAGGGAGGTGCACCGACGTCGAGTGAGCCGATCAAGATTGGGTTCATCGGGCCGCTCACGGGTAATGCGGCCAATGTTGGTCAGAATGCCAAGGCAGCAATAGAGATTGCTCTCAGTGAAGTTAATGCAGACGGGGGAATAAATGGTAGACCGCTCGAGATTATTTATGAAGATGGAAAGTGTACGAGTAAAGATGCGGCAGCGGCTGCGCAAAAACTCATAAATGTAGACAAAGTTCCAGTTGTGTTCGGTGGAGCATGTTCTGGGGAGACTTCAGCTTTTACCGGCTTGGCTGAACAGAGTAAGACCGTCGTATTGTCGTACTGTTCTTCGGCTGCGGCAATCACCAATGCGGGGGACTATATCTTTAGAAATTATCCATCTGATAATTTCCAGGGGGTGTTCGCTGCTGATTATATTAAGAACAAACTCAACAAATCAAAAGTTGCTATTCTATATATTCAAACAGATTGGGGTATTGGCCTGAACGAAACTTTCTCAAAGAAATTTGTTGAACTGGGCGGGACTGTTGTGGCGTCTGAAGGATTTCAGGAGACGAATAAAGATTTTAGGTCGCAGCTTTCTAAGATTAAGGTGGCCAATCCAGATGTCATCTATTTCCTAGGATATGCTGGACAAACTGTTCCTGCTCTAAAGCAGCTTGCAGACTTGAAATACAAAGTTTCGATGTTTGGAGGAGACGCATGGGATGATCAGCAAATCATCACTGATGCCGGTAGTGCAGCTGAAGGTATATATTTTACTGTTCCTTCTTCAAGCCCAAGTGAAATTTTCAAGACAGCAATGAAGACTAAGGTTGGTACGGATGAAATAGCAGTATGTACCCCGACCGCTTACGATGGAGTTCATATTTTAGCTCAAGTATTAAAAAATGCTGGCGTAGAACCAACGGCGATCAAGGATGAACTCTATAAGACTGTTTATGCTGGAGGTGTCTCTTCAAAAGAAATTAGTTTTGACAGCAATGGTGATCCTAAGACAGCCGACTATACAGTAAAAATAGTCAAGAATGGTAAAATTGAAGTAGTGCAATAGAATCTATTAAGGCTGTAGAGCTATCTTGTCAATCGCAACTCCACTAGCCCGCTCGCCACAGAGCGGGTTTTGGTATATATTTATAGCGCAACATTGAGTGCGGATCCGGCGTATAGAGCCACAGCCATGGACATCATCCCTCAACTGATAGTCAACAGCATCATCGCCGGAGCGATCTATACCATGGTCGCGCTGGGGTTCAACCTCATTTACGGCACGGTCAAATTCTTCGACCTGGGCTACGGGGCGCTGACGGCCGTCGGAGGATATGCCGTCTTTTATTTCTACAAGACTCTCAGCCTCAACCTCTACATTTCCATTCTGCTCGGCATCCTCATCGCCGGCATTATCGGCTTTTTGCTCTACAAATTCGTCTACTCGCCATTGCGCGCCCGCAAATCTTCGGGCATGGTGCTCCTGGTCGGATCCTTGGGCGCATTCACGGCGGTTCAGGCGCTCATAGCCATCCTCTTCACCAGCCAATTCCAGACCCTGACCCAGAGCGCCGGAGCGGGAAAGGTCTATGATATCCTCGGCGGAGTCATCACCGAAGTTCAGCTCATCATCCTCATCTGCGGCCTGGTCATCATGGCAGGCATGGCTCTCATCCTCAAGTTCACCATCTTCGGCAAAGCCGTCAAAGCCGTGGGCGATGACGAAGAAGTCTCCAAGATTGTTGGGATCAATACGCCGAAGATTATCGGTTGGATCTTCTTCATCGGCTCAGCCATCGCCGGTCTGGCCGGCATCCTGATCGGCTTCGACACCGGCATCGAGCCGACCATGGGCATGTCGCTCCTATTGAAAGGCGTGATCGCTTCCATCATCGGCGGCATCGGGAACATCTACGGAGGCGTCCTCGGGGCATTCTTCCTCGGTTTCGTCGAGAACTTCGGTATCTGGAAGATCTCCGGAGAATGGAAGGATGCCATAGCGTTCGGGGTGCTGATCATTTTCTTGCTGTGGCGGCCACAGGGGATTTTGAAGAGGTGAATAAGAGGAATAAGAAAAGAATGAGAGGAATAAAAAAGAATGAAAAGAATTGTGAATCAGAAGAATTATGAACAACACAACACAGAAAATTACGAGATTTACGGATATAAAGGCTTGGCAGGAAGCCCACAAATTTGTCGTTGCTATTTATAAAATGACAAAGAATTTTCCAAAGTCTGAATTATTTGGATTGACCAGTCAGATGCAGCGCGCGGCCGTATCAGTAACATCAAATATTGCGGAAGGATTTGGCAGAAAAAGTTATAAAGAAAAAGTCCAGTTTTATTATCAGGCTCAAGGATCCTTGATTGAGCTTGAAAATCAATTGCTTGTTTGCAAGGATATTGGATATACCGACAGAAAACTATTCAACGAAATCGCTCGACAGATTGTGATAGCCCACCAGTTGCTGATTGGTTTAATTAGAAAATCAAAGACACTTGTTCCTAATTCTTAATTCTTCTTATTCTTTTCATTCCTCTCATTCACTCCCATGGAATACCTCATCCACCTAGTCATCCTCATCTGCATCTACGGCATTCTCGGGTTGTCATTGAACCTCATTGTCGGTTATGCCGGATTGCTTTCGATCACCCAGGCCGCTTTCTATGGCATCGGTGCTTATGTGACTGCCATATTGCTCACGACTACGGGGATGAATTTCTTTCTGGCGCTCATTCTGGGGATGATCATCACCGCCGTCTTGAGTTTGGCCATCGGTTTTGTCCTGTCAAAATTCAAGGATGACTATTACGCTCTCGGATCCTTCGGTTTCAATGTCATCATCTACAGCGTCTTTCTCAATTGGCAGGATTTGACCCGCGGACCGCTCGGCATCCCCGGGATTCCACGACCGTCTATATTTGGGTTTACGTTTTCCGATAACCTTTCCTTTTTGCTTCTTGCTTTTTTGCTTGGTCTTCTAGTTTACGGCGTCTGCGTCTATGTCACTCGCTCGTCGTTCGGCCGGGTTCTCAAAGCCATCCGTGAAGATGAAGAAGCCATCTGTGTTTTCGGCTATCACACGCTCTGGTACAAGCTGGCCATTTTTGTCATCGGCGCGGTCATGGCCTCGGTGGCCGGCGCATTGTTCGCTAGCTATATCACCTTCATCGATCCATCGACATTCACTTTGAATGAATCCATCTTCCTGCTGGCTATCGTCATTCTCGGCGGTCTGGCGAATAATAAGGGAGCAGTTCTGGGCGCGGTTTGTCTCATACTATTGCCGGAGATCCTGCGCTTTGTCGGTTTTCCTTCGGATGTGGCGGCACAGATGAGGCAAGTTGTTTATGGAGTTATTTTGATAGTTCTGATGCTCTATCGGCCGCAGGGTTTGGTGGGGGAGTATAGGTTGTAGGAGTTTCTTACTCATAAAACAAAAATCCGCTCCAAAGCGGATTTTGTTGAATCTTGAGACGATTCTTTTTTGTTTAGTTCTTTCTTGCCAGTTAGAGATAACACTATTTGATTTAATTCAAAAAGTCAAGGACTCGTTCCTATTTCAATCGAAGCCCGCCGCCCGCATTTCGACTGGGGGCGAGTTTTCTGCGCCTTCTTTTTCTTTGGTTTATTTTTTACATCTAGTAGTTTATTTACTTCATTATCAAAATCTGAAATGTAATTTTTATCTTGTACCTTCCTGTATTGTTCGTATTCACCAAGTGCTAGATTTTCAGCTACTTGGTGACTTACCTTCCCAGGATTTGTAAGCAAGTCATGCTCACTAAATTTCAAGAAAGTATTGAGCTTGAGAATCCAGTCCTTCATATACATAACCTTGCCACGAGCCGCTTGCATTTCTGCATAGTCAAGGTACATATTTACGATCCGATTAAGATCAGCTAACTCTTTTGTATTCAGGTAATTTTTTGCAATAACAACATCACTCGGCATGATTTTTCCACTCGGTGATCGTCGCCATGAGGTAAGCCCCAGATAATCTTTTTTACTGCTGACTCGTTCTGAAACAATTTCAGCTGCAGTTTTCCCAGTAATGGCAAAATGGAGTTTATTTTGAACAGTGGCAAAAAATTCCTTCGTTTCAAAGGCTTTTGGCGAATAATCGATGGATGTAGCATAAATATCGGTGACTTTTTGATACAATCTACGCTCACTCGTACGAATGTCACGAATTTCTTCGTACAATTCATCGAAATAACGTGCGCTAAAACGAGAACCATATTTCAAACGATCGTTATCAAGTGCAAAACCTTTATGGATATAGCTCTTAAGAATACCGGTCGCCCATTGACGAAATTGAGTGCCTCTTTCTGAATTGACTCGATAACCCACGGCAATTATTGCTTCAAGACTATAGAATAAGTTTTTTCTGTTTACCTCGCGATTACCCTCCTTTTGAACTACCGAGAATTCCTCGGTAGTTGCGTCTTGCTCGAGTTCATCTTCAGAATAAATGTTTTTCAGATGAAGCGAGATATTGTCTGGTGAGCAATCAAAAAGTTCTGCCATTCTTTTCTGGGTAAGCCAAATATTCTCTTCAGCATAGAGAACTTCAATGTTTACAGCACCATCTGGTGCCTGGTAAAAAGCTATTTGATTATCTGGTTTTTTCTTTCTATCCATCTTGCTATTTTACAGGAATTTAGACAAAAGGAAACGTCACGCCACCCCAGTAGCATTTTTCCGCAATATTGCTATACTTTTCTCATTAATCAAGGAATACCTTAAGCCAGCTTATTCCATGAAAAAAACAATCGGAGTGATCATGGCCATTATCGTCGTCATTCTCATCATCTGGGCAGTCTCGAGCAAATCACCAAGTACTACTCCGACATCCACAGAACCAATAAAAGTCGCTTCACTCCTCAGTCTTACTGGGGGTGCTTCCGCATGGGGAGAAAATGCTAAGAAAGGAATTGAGCTTGCTACTGAAGAAATTAATAACGCAGGAGGAATTAATGGCAGACAAATCCAGATGATTTATGAAGATACTGCTAGCGATCCAAAGCGTACAGTTTCTGTCTTTCAACACGCTACAGGAATTGAAAAAGTAACTGCTATTATTGGACCTTTAAATCAAACAGAAACCGCGTCAGTTATTCCTTTGATTGAACAAACCCAAATCCCTTCAATTGCACCTGGGTTTCTTCCTGTGCAGAATCGTACAAATCTAAGCAACCCAGTTCTTATTTGGACTGATGCCGAAAGCGAGTCAGGCCAACTAGCAGAATATGTCTACAATCAAGGTATTCGCAAGGTAGGGGTAATTGGAACATTGGATGCTTGGGAGCAAACTGTTACTAATGCTTTTGTCGATAAATTTAAGGCACTAGGAGGCAACGTGACCGATGTTGAAGTTGTGCAGCCATCAGCTTCAGATATGAAGTTGCCTGTCACAAAGGTTTTAGCGACGAAACCTGAAGCTATTTATTTCGGAACCTATTATCAATTCGTTAATTCGAGCAAAGAGGTCCACAATCTGGGTTTCAAAGGAAAACTTTATGGTATTGAAGTTGATGATTATTTAGCAGGTGAGACTTCTCAATGGACGGAGGGTCTACAATTTATTGCTCCGGATTATTATGCAACTGATTTTATCAAAAAATTTACCGATAAATTTGGAGTAGCACCAGGGATGCCAGCCGGTCAATCATATGACTCCGCCAACATATTGTTCTCATTCCTGAAAAAGAGCACGGACCAAAAAGAGATATTAGAAGCTATGAAAGATTTTAAGGAGTATCAAGGAACGTCTGGAAAACTCACTATTTCTTCAGATGGTCGTAGCCATCTTCCACTAGCTGTATTCCAACTAAATGGTGGCAAGGTAAGTAAGATTGAATCATTAAAATAATATGCCTGCATTATCTACAAAAAACCTGACCAGACACATCCCACCGATCCAAGGCGAAAAGTCTTTTTACAAGACGATCAATCAGGCAATCGCCGAGAAGAGGCATGTTGAGGCCTTGAAGGGGATCATCAAGGAATATGAAGATTATAAAAAATACATGAGCGGAGTCTTTGAGAAGAAAGAACCGTTTTATCAAGACGTATTCAAATTCCGCGTTGATTATCTTTGGAAAAAGCCGGTTTGGCGCGAATTTGAAATTGAAGGCAGTCAGACATTCGGGGATCTGGCCAAGGGGATAATAGAATCAATGGGTTGGGATAATGATCATTTGCACGCTTTCTATTTTCCAGAGATCAGGAATGGCAAAGTATTTCGGCATTCATACTCGCCTTACTCTATAGGTTCCAGGGGTTTCGATAACGACCAATATCCGACATATCACACTAATATGGTTCGGATTGCGGAGCTGGACTACGTTGCTTATCCCAGACTTAATTTTGTATTCGACTTTGGAGACAGCCATGAATTCAGTTTTAAATATATTGGTCGCCGCGCCTCCAAGCGGGTCGATGAGATGGACTATCTTCCGAAAGTTATTGATCAGCGAGGCGTTGGTCCTGAACAATATCCACCGCTTCTAGAGGATGAATAAGCGGACAATTACTTGCCATTTTCGGTGATTTTGGAGCTGAAATATGCTATAATATAGGCATGAAATTCAGGCAATCGCTGTTCTGGGATACCAATCCGGACAATATTGATATCAAGAAAAATGCTCGATACATCATTGAACGGATTTTGGATTTTGGACAACTTGATGAGGTTGGCTGGCTTTTCAAAACCTATCCAAAAGAAGAGATCAGACAGGTTATGGATTTACCCCGAAGCCAAGTCGCCCCTAAATCAAAAGCATTATGGACGCTTCTCCTAACATAGATCAACTAGTTTTAGATGGATTGCATTTGAGTGCTCTGCCTGATGTCACGCAGAAGGCATTTTTGAAATGCATTACCTTTCAATTTTTTTCAACAGGCGGATGGTATTTGGCTGGGGGAACAGCGCTTGCACTGCAAGTCGGACATTGCAAGTCCGTAGATCTTGATTTTTTCACCACCGAGAAATCTTTTGACGAAAAAAAAGCTGAAGAGACATTGAGTATGCTTGGGGCATGGAAAACAACCTCACTTAGTCCAGGGACGATATTCGGGGAAATTGATGGAGCTAAAATAAGCTTGATCGCCTATCCGTTCGTCACTTTTTCCAAGCCGTTTTTAAAGATCGGAACTGTTTCTCTGGTCAGACCTGAGGACATCGCCGCCATGAAAATCGTGGCAATATGTCAACGCGGCAAAAAACGCGATTTCATCGACCTCTACTGGATTTCTCTCCACGTTCAAGACCTCATGAAGAGTATTGAGTCCGCGCAACTCCAATATTCAGTCAAACAAAACCCCAGCCATGTCCTCAAAAGCCTTGTCTATTTTGAGGATGCCGAAGATGATCCTACCCCAGAAATTTACTTCGAAGTAAGCTGGAAGGTAGTAAAGGAATTTTTCAGAAAAGAAGTTCAACGTATCACAAAAAGCCTGATTAATCTGGCATAAAAATCCATGCCCCTCCTTACCACCCACAACCTGACCAAGCACTTCGACGGAGTCTATGCCGTCAACAAACTTTCGATTTCCTTTGAGTCAGGCAAGATCACCTCGATCATCGGGCCGAACGGCTCGGGCAAATCAACACTGGTCAATGTCCTCACTGGCATGCACGAGATCGATGGCGGAGAAGTCATCATTGCTGGCGCAGAAAAACTAACCCGTATTAGAGCCTACGAAGTCCCGTTCTATGGCATAACTCGCACATTCCAAGATGTCCGCTTGTTCGAACAGATGCCGGTTCTGGATAATATCCTGGTGGTCCTGACGGAGCGGAGCATCTGGCGGTCGCTGTTCGAGAGGCACACAGCCTTTCATTTGGAGAAGGCCGAGGAAGTGCTCCGGAAAGTTGGTCTTTGGGACAAGCGCAATGAGCTGGCCAAGAACCTCTCTTATGGCCAGCGTAAACTTCTGGAGATCGCCCGAGTGCTGGCCATTGTCCATGGTGGCGTCGGTGATATCGAGATTGTCTTCTTCGACGAGCCGTTCGCCGGACTTTTTCCGGAAATGACGAAGACGGTGGTGGCAGTGATGAAGGAATTACGCGAGCACGGCAAGACGGTGGTGCTGATCGAGCACAACATGGACCTGATCCGCGAATTGTCCGATCATCTCTATGTGCTGGATGCCGGTCAGCTATTGGCAGAAGGGAAGCCGAGCGAGGTGCTGGCGCGCAAAGACGTTATTGAGGCGTATTTGGGGGAGTAGTGCTTAGACACTGCCGAAGTCCACAAGTTTTCTGGCGATCTTTTCGTTCTGATCGTATCTCTCGAGAAGATATTTGGTCGAGTTGAACATTTCTTTGAGTAGATCGAAGACATCTTTATTTTGTATAATAACTGCGAATTCTTCCGACCAATTAACGATGGCGATTTTGTTATTGTAAAGATATATCTCTGATTTTGTTTTGTTTAAATAATTATCTGGTAGTTTGACTGTGTCGGCAGAGCGATTTGAGAAACTTTTTAAGAGTTCTATTCCGATTCTCGTAGGCAAGACTTTAATCATGGAATCAGTTCCTTTCTCATGAATGATACCTTCTACTATCAACTTTTTAGAATTTATCTTCCGATTGAAGCGGATTATTTCTTTTATGTCATTTCTTGTGACCGCTTGAATGATAGAAGCCTCTGGTTGGATGCCATAGAATCTACTTTTTAGTGGCAGGTCTGATATCTCTCTTAACACATTGATAACATTGGAATTTCCACGATAAAACGTCACTGTTGTCTCCCGAGACATTTCCTTCACGATTCTATCGTCTTTAAGACTATCAAATCCATTAAATAGGGAGGTGTATCTCGTACGCAATTCCTCGACTGATGAGGTTTTCCAATATTTTTTACCTCGACGTTCATAATTCGAGACAAGTGAACGCCTTTCTAATGTTGACAGCATGTAGTACAGGGAAGTGCGAGGTACACCGGTCCTTGAGGCTATGTCAGGTATGGCTGATTCCTTGGAGGAAATCGCCTTAAGTATAGTTACGTCGCTTGGGGTAAGACCTAGCAAGGCCGCCGCTTTTGTTCCAATATACATGTGTACATATTACTCCTTGTCGAAAAATTCGTCAAGAATTCTTAGAATCTTTATATAATACAAGGTGAATACGGTACATTGTTTAAATTTGGTATGATTTAGTATTTTCTGATATCATTATTATCGCAGATTTAATAATAAGATAGGTATATGAAAAATAAAACAAAACTAATCTGGATATCAGTGGCTGTATTGATCGTTATTGCCATATCTATTGTCTTCAGGAATGTCTCACGCCTGCCAGGGGAACTGACGCTTGGTTTGATGCTCCCGTTGTCAGGAGAATATGCAGTTGCCGGACAGAACTACCAGAAAGGTGTTGAACTTGCCCTTGACCAATATAGAAAAAGTAATCCCGACATTTCGATACGAATGGTTATCGAAGATGATGGATTTGAAACCAAAAAGGGCGTGAGTGCCTACAGGAAGCTCATGGATTTCGACAAAGTCGACGCAATCATGATGCTTTCAACACCGGTCATTGATGCTATTCACACTGATATGATTAAGGATGGAATTCCGGTCATGCAACTTGGCATACAAACTGTGGGGGTAGCGAATGACAACATCTTCCAGATGAGTCCTTCTGGCGAAGCGCCGATTATACAATTTGCACAGTATCTAGAAGATAATTACCAGTTTAAAAAAGTAGCTGTCATTTACGACAATACTGCCGGTGGCTTGAGCTTCTTCAATGCATTCAGCGATGGTTATGAGGGTGGATTTACTCCATTCATTGTGAGTGAAAGAGCGGATCTTCGTGACTATGCAATAAAAATATCGGCTGAAAATTATGATGCTGTGGTGTTCTTGACCTCTCCGGAAAATGGTGCAATTGCCGTTAAGGAAATATTGACTATTGATCAGACGCCACCATTTTTTGGCTTTGATGCTCAACTCCAGACCGGCTTTGCTGATTATAAAAGGATACTTGGTGATACGAATAGGTTGAATGGCGCGCGTTCTCTTTGGCTCAAATCAGGTAAAGCTGATGATTTTCAAGAAGCATTCAAGCAAAAATATGGAGCAGAACCAGGATTTATTGCAGATTTTGGGTATGACATATTCAACGTGCTGGTAGAAAATTATGATTCTGATGACAAAAAATGGATTGATGGGATCGAGAATGTGAACACTGAAGGCGTATCTGGTCCGATTTCATTTGATGAAGTGGGAGTCAGGATTCAGCCGATAGTCATCAATATGGTGGAGAATGGAGAGATCAAGCCGGTTCAGGTGAAATAAACTGCTCATGTTCTTGACAGTTACCAATTTTCCGCTAAACTTATCACATAAAGATCAGTTCTGATGTAGTAAGTCCCGCAGGGCTACGGCCGTGATTTATATATGGCATGCTAGAGGCGTTGAGGGGGTTCGGGTCCCTCCGGAACAATCTTGCTCTGCACGTCGCAGAGATTCTGCAGAAGGCTCTTAATAGGGGCCTTTTGTGTTGCGCGCATCCATAACGCTGAAGAAATATTTTCTGGTCATATCTCGACGTACGACCACGGTGATTGTCTTGTCATTGAATTTTTTTGAAAATGACCAGAATTCACTGTTTTCCTTCCCTGTACGGTGGTCTTTCCAATGAATACTGGTTTTTATTATCTCTGCTAAATAGGGAATCAAGAGGATCCTTCTTATCTGTTCTTCTCTATGTCTAACTTTGCCTTTTTTCCTAATTATATGATTCCAACCATATTTATTAAAATATACTAATTCTCCATCGAAGGCAGGACAAGGAATAGCTCCAATCTTATAGTAGCTTTCTCGGGCTTTTTGAATGAATTGTCGCCATAATTCTTCTGACATGTTCAAAATCGTATCAAACCGGAATGAAGAAACAGTGAAGAAGTGATAAAGAATTGATGAAGAAACGATAAAGAAATCATGAAGATTAGAAACCGACCAGGTCTGGCTTGACGGAAATGATCATTTTGTTGACGTCAACAAAATGATCGGATGCTGGGTTAGGGGTTCTTTTTTTATTTGAAAGTGCTAGAATAACCTCGTACTAATTTACCTATTAATGTAGCCATCAAAACCATGTCAAAGACGCTAAAAATCATCATTACGGTAATAGTTGTCGCCCTGATCATCTGGATCATCGCGACCAAGGGGGAGAAGCCGGCAAACCAACCACTGCGAGTTGGTGTTATATCTGTGCTCTCGGGACCATTTGCTGACTATGGCGAGGAAGTTCGCAAGGGCGTGTTATCTGAAGCGTCATCAACTCCTGACGTTGAATTCGTCTTTGAGGATGACAAGTGCGAGCCGAAGGATGCGGTTTCCGCGTTCAATAAGTTGGTACAATTTGAAAAGATACAAGTCATCATTGGTCCGGTTTGCGGATCGCCGCAAGAAGCTGTGATACCGCTCATCAAGGAAACTGGTGCAATTGTGCTTGTACCGTCAGCTGCTTCAAGTGATCTCTATTCACAGAGTGGAGGAAATTTCTTCAACGTCCAGTATTCGCTTGAGGATGAGTCCACTTTTGTGGCCATGAAAATGAACGAACGGGGATACAAGAAGGTCGCTTTGGTCAGTTATCGCAATGCATTTTCTGAAACTCATGTGAAGGCATTCAAGCAAAAATTCACCGGAGAAATAATTGATCATATATTTGTCGACGCAAATAGCGATGTGGCATCAGAATTGGCAAAAATAAAGGCGGAGAAACCTGATGCCATCTATTCTCCAGATGCCGCTTTCTTTTTCGGTAATGGAGTCATCAAACTGCGTCAACTTGGCGTGATGGCACCAATATTCGGAACTTACGTTACTGAGTTACCGGCTGTCCGCACCTTGGTTCCTGATGTTTTCTATTCATACCCTGGAAATTTGGAGGGAACCCAAGGAGCTGTATATGAATTGTCAAAGCAAGCCGCTCGAATAGCAGTTGGAGCAGTGAAGGAATGTTCCAATGATACAAAGTGTATAAAAAAGAAACTTGATTTGTCAGGCACGTTTGATGTCTCGGGAGTTTATAAACGACCGCTGATTCTCAAACAAGTTAAGGGAAATGAGGTGGTTGAGGTAAAATAAAAACCATGTCAAAAACCGCGAAAGTAATTACAGCCTTAATTATTATTATAGTGGTCATCTGGGTCATCGTGGCTCAAAGACCAGCCGCGTCGGAGACTGTCAAGATCGGAGTCATTGCTCCGTTGACCGGTGCCAGAGCCGATGCGGGGGAATACAGCAGGAACGCTTTGGAGATTGCGGAAAAAGACATCAATGAATCAGGTGGCAAATATAAGGTAAGTTTTGTCGTCGAAGACAGTCGCTATGAAGCCCAGACGGCCGTTAGCGCATTGAGAAAGTTGATCGACTTAGATAACACCAAGTTCATCATTGGTCCTTATGGCTCATCCGAAGTCATGGCGGCTGGTCCTGTAGCCGAGCAGTCACAGGTTTTAATGATAGTCACTGGAGCGCAGTCCTCGGAAATATCACAATTGGGTGATTATGTCTTCAGGATGATCCATAACAGCGACCAGGAAGCTCCTATTTTCGCGCGGTTCGTGGCTGGAAAAATGAAGAGCGACACCATCCATTTCCTGGCACTGAATACCGCCATCACTGATCCTTACGTCAAGACGTTTCGTTCGGTCATAGAAGCCCAGGGCAAGAAAGTAGGATTAATCGAGAAGTTCGATTCGAAAGCCAATGATTTTCGAACCGAACTGTCGAAGGTCAAAAGTCTCAATCCCACGGATATTTTCCTCATCATTACGCCGAAACAAGGTGCGGTACTTTTGAAACAAGCCAATGAACTTGGTATTACGGCGCAATTTTATAATATCGGAGTTGAAGGACCGGAACTGCTGACACAATCCGATGGCGCGTCGGAAGGATTGTTGTACCCCTATTCATACGACGATTTGAATTCTGATTCATCAGTCAGATCATTTTATGATTCATACAAGGGCCAATTTGGAACCAGTCCTGATACTATCGCAGCCAATACTTATGATGCGGCCCGATTGATCCATTCCTGTTTTGAAAAAGTCGGCATTAATGTCGTGGCGGTTAAGGCGTGTTTATATGAAACCAAAGATTATCATGGAGCGGGCGGTACCTTCAGCATCGATGAGAAGGGTGATGCCATCAAAAGTATTTTTGTGAAGATGATCAAAGATGGGAAGTTCGTGCGGTATGAAGAGTAGTTAAAGTGACAGAAATAAAAACCACGCCGTGAAGGAAAGAATATCTTCTCCAGAAATGCAAATTTTGCAATATCCTATACTCAAGCTTCCACAAATCCTCGCTAGACGCTATAATTTAGTCATGTCAAATACGGTGGCATTCAAAGAAACCCTCCTTTCTCTCCGCGACATTCACGTCCACTATGGTGGAGTCAAGGCGCTGGATGGTACTTCGGTCAATATCGACGAAGGTGAGGTGGTGGCTCTGATGGGACCGAATGGCGCCGGCAAATCCACGATCCTGAAAGCTATTTTCGGTCTGGCTCCGATCGAGTCTGGCCGAGTTTATTGGGAAGACCACGCTTTCACTCCTGTTTCGCATGAAGTCGTCCATCGTGGCATTTCATTCGTGCCGCAAGGCAGACGGGTGTTCAAACATTTGACTGTTTATGAAAATATTGAGATTGGTGGCTGGTCTGTGAAGAGCAACAAGGAGCGCAAGGAGCGAATGGAGAATGTCCTGGATCTTTTTCCGGCCCTGCGCGCCAAGCTCAAAGCCAAGTCAGGCACGCTTTCCGGTGGTCAACAGCAGATGTTAGCTATTGCCCGCGGACTGATGACTGACCCCAAGGTATTATTGTTGGATGAACCATCACTCGGTTTGGCACCTAAGATAGTCAAAGAAGTTTTCGCCAAGATCCGCGAGATCAACGAACGTCGCAAGACAGCCATCATTGTTGTAGAGCACAATTTGAAGTCATTGTTGGAAATTACGAACCGTGCCTATGTCTTGGACAAGGGTAAAATCTATACCGAGGGACGGCCACAAGAAATTATTTCCACTGGAGTTTTGGAAAAAGTATTTTTAGGCAAAACATATTAAATGAAAAGCGTCTTTTTACAACCAACAGTCATCGTCGCCTCATTATTCATTCTTGTCCTCGTGGGTGGCGGGGTATATGGAGGAATTCGTATCTATTCCAACGCCCGGGACAAAGATGCTTTGGTGGAGAGAGCCCAACAACTTGCCACCGGTCATGCTAGCGCTGAACAAATTGCCGCCGAGTTGATCAAGGCGCGGGAGACTGCGCGTGCCGAAGGCCAGAGACTCAACCTTTTCGTGAATTATCCAAGTTCTCCGGATGCTCTGGCGGCCGTACGTGAAGAGATATACGAAAATGTTTTTAATGTTCTGATTCCTAAAACCGAGGCGATTTTGACTAATATTGAAACGTCAAAGATGGCTTCGGCTATGCCTCAAGCCATCCTTAAGTCCAAGATTGAAACAGATCAAAAACACGTAAGAGTGATTCTCGCCGAATGGCAAAATCTGATCGGCAATCCAATCTCAAACTCAAATCCGGCAACCGCCATTCAAGTCGCTCAATACGCGACTGAAGTCAAAGCCTATGTTCAGGAATTACAACAACTCGTCCAGCAGTTGACTCCGGATAATTCCGGCTTAACCCCGACGGAAATAGTCGCGGAAGTTGAGGCAATCAATGAAATAGTCGCGGAAATAGAGCAGGCGATTTTGGATTTGTCACAGACAACTGTTCCACCGGCAGTCGTAAATCAACAGCAGGAGGATCTAAATGATGCTCAAAATCAGGTTAACGAGTTGGAGCAGGAACTTGAGGATGTGACCAATCCGCCAGATACTCAAGTTTCAAATCAAAATCCAATTATTCCGCCTATAAGTGGACAAGGAAATGAAATCCCTAGTTCAGACTCTGGAACATTACCAACGGATTCAAACCAAACGCCCTCTTCACAGACTTCATCTCAAAATCTGCCCGGCACGCCATATATTCCTCCGGTACCTTATATCGATCCAAGCAAACCAAAATTGATCGAGGGTGCCAATACGGAGTTGGTAGATTAGAGTAAAGGCAGTTATAGTCATACGACGATGGCTCCGCTCGCATGCTCGCGGGTTATAGTCATGCGACTATGGCTCCGCGGGGTTATCCACAGGTATGACTTGTGGGTGAACGATGGTTCACCTATAATGATAGGGCCAATGATTGGCTTTATTAATTAATCATAAATGAGTATGAGCAAGCACCAAGCCATCAAAACCATTCGCATGGAGATTGACCGGATCAATCAGGAGATCGACTTGCGAATTATCAAAGGCGTTTCTTACAGGCGTGAGGCGCTTCGACACAAGTTTTTGATGGCTCAGCTTGATCGTCTGGTTCCACGTCGGTCGGCATTCAGCTTTTTTACTTTGGCGTTCAACTGATAGTACGACATTCTGGATTGGTTCTCGTTTTCGCGCCGTTCTTCAAGTTCATAAGGCAAGCGTATTTTCCCCGAGTATACTTGCTTTGTGAACTGTAAGGATGGCACGACCATTCGATTATCAATGCTATAATCACCACTAATCGATCCCTGTTTAAGAGACTTTCTGACTTATAACTTTCAACTTTTGGCTTATCTTTATGTCTGATTCCTACAAAAACAAAATTATTTCCTTCTACAAGCGGACCAAGCGCATGCCGAGCTATGCCGAAATCATGACTCTGGTTGGTTTCAAGTCCAAAAATGCTGTCTACAAGCTGGTCAACAAGCTGGTAGGCGAGGGCGTGTTGGACAAGGACTCCAGCGGCCGTCTTATTCCTAATAAATTAGTTGGTGAAATACCAATGCTTGGTCTGGTGGAAGCCGGTTTTCCGATGGTGGCGGAGGAGACCATCTTAGATACCATTAGCATTGATGAATATTTGATCAATGACAAAGACAAAACCTATCTGCTAGAGGTCAAGGGTGACTCCATGATCGAGGCAGGCATCCAAGAGGGAGACTTGGTGGTTGCGGAGCGCAAATCAGATCCGAAGGACGGTGATATTGTCATAGCCGAAGTTGATGGCGGCTGGACGATGAAATATTTCCGCCGCAAGGGCACGCAGGTGTTTCTGGAGCCGGCCAACAAAAAATACAAGCCTATTTATCCGGAGTATGACATCAAAGTGGCGGCTGTGGTCACTGGGGTGGTGAGGAAGTATTAAGAATGAATGAGAAGAATTCTGAATTAGGAATTGTAGTAGATAGACAAATATATTTCACATTTCAATTCCTCGTCACTCCCGTAATCATGCCATCATCTAGATGCACGATTTTTTGCGCCATTTTACCGTACTCGGGTTCATGAGTGACCATGATGATGGTTTGACCGGCTTTGTGCAGTTCCTGGAATATTTCCAAAATTATTCGCGATGATTCGTTGTCTAGGTTGGCAGTCGGCTCGTCGGCAAAGAGAATATCCGGCTTGTGGGCGATGGCTCGCGAGATGCTGACGCGCTGTTGCTCACCACCGGAAAGTTGGCTCGGCAACTGACCCATGTGCGTCTCTAATCCGACGCGTTTCAAAGCCTCTTCGGCTTGGGTGTAGGCTTTTTTCCAGGGAATGTCCTGCATCAAAAGTGGTAGGGCGACGTTTTCTAGGGCGTTTAGTTCGGGGATGAGGGCATAATCTTGAAATACATAACCGAGTCGCGTCAGGCGAAAGAGCGTTTTCTCATCATTACTCATTTTGGCCGCGTTGTGTCCGCCATTGATGATAACTTCACCACTGGTCGGCTCATCCAAGAGACTCATTTGATACATGAGCGTGCTCTTGCCGGCACCGGATCGCCCCATAATGGCCACGAATTCTCCGCGTCCCACATGAAAATCAATGCCTTTTAATATTTCGGTCTCAACATTGCCGTTATGAAATGATTTGCGCAGTTTTTTGGTTTCTATCATGGGATTAAGAAGATTTAAGATTCAGGATTTGGGAATAGTCGCGCGGTGTTTTGTGTTTTTCTTGAATTTTGAATCATAAATCTTAAATCTATTTTACTTTCTTCCCAATATCGAATCTAGCGTATTCTTCCTGACAATCATCCGAGCTGGAATATACCCGGCCACAATAGTCGTGAATATGAGCAGGGCAATACGAGCCAAGGTTCCCGAAACCGGTGCCACCAAGATGCCGTCGCTGAAAGGGAAGTTAATCGGATGGGCGGCGATAAATGGTTGGAGCAAGGCGTAGACGATCACAATACCGATGACCGAGCCGATTAGAGCATAGAATATGGATTGGAATACGTATGATATTTCAATGGCTTTGCCGTTGATGCCAATGCCTTTTAGAATCCCGATGAATTTTCTGCGGGTGATGGCGTTGATGAAAATCACGATAAAAATAGTGATGGAAGCCACAACGAGGCCGATGGAACTAATCATATTTCCGAGAAGGGCGAAAGTAGCCACCAGATCCTTGATGAATTTGGGTTGGGCATCGGTGTAGGTCTGGACCTTGGCGACTGTATCCACGCCATTGCGTTTTAGGGCGTCACGAACGACTTCTGGATTCGTGCCAGGCTTCAATTTGGCGGCGATTTCCGAGACATTATAATCATTTCTACCGATAATGCTGCGGAATTGTGAATCAACCATGAAGACCCGGAGACTGATTTCATCGACTTTGCTTTTTACGATGCCTTTGACGGTCACTTCACGCTGTATATCTCCAATATTGATACGGATTTTTGTGCCTGGCTCTATGTTGTCCAGCGCGGAAAATCCCGGAGATTCGATGGGCAGATATTTTTTGACTAGAAATGAGCCGATCAGGACTTGATCATAATCATTGGCATCCAGATATGATCCCTCAACGACGAATTTTGACAGGTCAGTGATCTTGTCTTCGGCTGTAGGGTCAATACCCACAATCGTACCAGCAGCTGTATTTGGTTTGTCGGTCTCCTTGACTCTGGTTTTATAATTTGCCTCCAATGTGCCGCCTTTCAGATAGCGCGCGGTTACGCCTTCGATTTCAGGTATTTTGTCTATTACGGACATAACTTCGGGACTGTTTTCGATATAGGATTTATTTTTTAGAGTTGAGATTATAACGTCACTAGTATAATGGGTCCGAACCGCGTCAATGGCACCTTGAATGAGACCGACCAGGATGCCCGAGACCACAATGAGATTGAGCGATGTCAGTATCATTACGGCGATGATCAGGCCAGTCGTCCACTTACTGGAGCGCTTAATTTGACGCACCGCCATGAAGAATCCAATACGGGTATTAAGCAGGGATGACATATTTTATATGGTTTCGGAAAGCGGAGGCAGGACGACCATATCGCCTTCATTCAATCCCGAGGTGATTTCCACTTGACCGAGGCCAGTTGACGAGCCGGTCGTTATTTCCACAGAGTTTATGATATTGCCCTTTTTGACCCGAACGAATTTTTTGTCATTTTCAGTCGTGATAATGCTTTGGGGAATGATGATTACGGAAGATTTCTTTTCCGTGATGACGACAATATTGGCCGTCATGCCGGATTTTATACGAGGATCATTGTCAGTGAAGCGCAAGCGAGTTTTGTAAGTTGAAACCCCGTCTTTCATTGTTTCGGCCGGATCAATGGTTAAGACAGAAGCTTTAAATGAGACATTTGCGCCATAAGCGTCAAGGGTGATGACGGCTGGGTCGTTTATTTTGACGCGAGCGATGTTTATTTCTGGAATATAACTTTCAACCTCAAATACACCCATGCTCATCAGAGATATCTGAGAGGCGCTAGGGGATGAAATTTCTCCGACTTTGAGGTCAATTTTCGTGATTATGCCGTCGAATGGTGCGACAATCATTGTTTTTTTAAGTTGGGCTTGGGCGCTGACTAGATCTGCTTCGGCTGATCTGACTTGGGCGACTTGGGCGGCAATATCTTCGGAGGTTGAGCCAGACTCTTCCAATATCAATGTATTGTAAGCCGAATTCCAAGCGGCGTATGCATTCTGTTCCGATGCGGTCGCGGTGCTAACTTGCTGGCCAGCACTGTTGATCGCTGAACGATCGGCATCAATGTCGCTTTGCGAAGTGCCAGAATTATTCACGCTCAAATTGCCGGTTATGATAATTAGCCGATCAATAAGGTTTTTGGCCAATTCCATGGTTTCATTGCCGATCAGTCTAGTCGATTTGATCTGACTACTGCTGGCTGTTGATGAAAGTTCATTCAAAGATAATCTCCACAATTTTAATTTTTCGGTTACAAGCAGTCTATCTTGTTCGACCTGGCGTTTTTCGGTGTCACTTTGAGGATTTACGTCAATTGTCGGATTGACAGTGTTGCCGTTTTGGTAAATCAAATCAACCTTACTGAGAAAAGCTGATTCAGTTTGCAAATACGCATTACGCATTGCAATGACCAGAGCAACGGATGTGTCGGCATATTCTTGTCTGTATATGGATAGGCGTTCAGAACGGGTGCCTTTTTGCAGAGAGACGAGTTTGGCGTACTCTTTTTCAAGAGTTGCTTGTTTCTGGGAGATGTCGGCACGAAAGGTGTTATTTTCTATGGTGGCGATAACAGTACCGGTTTTTACTATATCACCGACTTTGGCGTATATACCGGAAATACGCCCACTTTGATCAAGACCAAGTTCGGCATTCTTCGTGGCCACGACTTTTCCGGAAATGGATATTTGACTGACGAAATCGGATCGTCTTATTGTCATGGTCTCTTGTTTGGTGCCATTCCCGCCCAAAATCATCAAGCTCAAGATGATAATTATTACAATCAAGATGGCTCCAGACAAAATAGGGTGTTTTTTGATTAATTTCATGAATAAATTATAACATAAAATCAAGGTCGGACCTTGGAGTGATCTGTGTTAAGGTCTGATCTTGATTTTATGTTATATTGGTACCACCATGGTTTATAAGCATATCCTTAAGCCTATCTTGTTTGGATTTGATCCTGAAGCCGTCCATGACTTCTTCATTTCCCTTGGCCAATTGGCGGGGAAATATGGTGTTACGCGGATGATAATTGCCACTCTGTATCAATATCGTGGCAGAGATATTTCAAAAACTGTGGATGGCATTACCTACAGAACTCCATTTTTATTGTCGGCGGGTTTTGATTACAATGGCCAGCTCAGCAGGATTTTGCCATGCATCGGTCTGGGTGGCGAAGAAATCGGATCTGTGACCGCCCGACCATGTCAAGGCAATCCAAAACCACGGTTGACCAGACTACCACAATCGCAGAGTATTTTGGTCAATAAAGGGTTGAGAAATGAGGGAGTGGACGCAATCATTGAAAGATTAAAGATGCATGCCTTTTTGGGTGAGGCACGCAAACGATTCGTAATCGGTATCTCTATTGCCAGAACGAACGATGAGCAGTCGGTGCCGATCCAAGTGGGTATAGAAGATTTTCTTTATTCATTCAAACGTCTCAATGAAGAAAATATTGGCGATTATTATACGATCAACATCTCCTGCCCAAATTCTTTTGGCGGAGAAGCATTTACTACGCCGGAACTGCTTGCGCGACTTTTGTCGACCCTAAAGACCGTGCCATGTTCAAAACCGGTCTATGTGAAGATGCCGATAAATATTCCTTGGCAGCGATTTTATTCATTGTTGAAAGTTATAGATGCCCAAGGTCTACATGGCATTGTCATCGGTAATCTCAATAAAGATTATGCGTCACTTGATGTCCGTGCAGAAGCTCCGGCTATGTACAAAGGCGGTTTGTCGGGAAAACCATGTTTGCATCCTTCGACTGATCTGATTTACAAGACACGCGAATTATACGGCAAGAGGTTCACTATTATTGGGGTCGGAGGTGTGATGTCACCGAAGACCATGAAAGAAAAATTTGATGCGGGAGCTGATTTGGTCCAGGTCATAACAGGCCTAATCTTTGAGGGTCCTAGTTTGATCAAGAAATTGGCAAATGTATATTCGAAGCAATGCGTAAGGTAGGCCTACGCATCCTGCTTAGATAATAAAAAACGCGAATCACTGTTCGCGCTGTGAAAATTTTATGATCGTCAACAAACTCAATGGCGCATCAGACAAGCGTCAGGTCTATGAAAAGCCTGCTTATGTCTGCGTCTTTTGGTTAAAAGGAGATTATCTTTGTGGGTGATCCTTTGAATTTTGCGAATGAAATGATTGATCGCCGATTTCAAACAAGCCAAGACTTTCTTTGTAAGTTCGACTTGATCGTGACAAAACCGGGCTTTAATGGAATGAATGTACTTTCGCCGCCACCAAGTTCGTTGCTCCTTTGTGACGAATCTGTACTGAAGAATTTCTTCGCTCTCCACTCGTATGGGGACCTGATCAGTTTTTCCACTCACGGTCTCCATGATAGTCACTAGGAAAGTGACTCCTTGACGCAACAGACGTCCTGGTGCTCGGATGAAGCTTACGATGGGGACATTCAATTTTTCACGTCTGTCCACTATTTGCTGGAGCACGCCTTCTACGGATACGATTGGATCAACGTTTTCCACTGTCATAGCTCGTTATTTGTTGTTGTCTGATCGCGACATGCGATCATTTCCGTGGTAAAGTGTAGCATGATATACTATCTTTATACAAATTTATCAACATCATCCCATGAAAAAAATCCGCGTAGCAATAAATGGTTTTGGTAGGATCGGCAGGGCATTTTTAAAGGTTGCTCGCAAACGACAGGAGATCGAGGTCGTGGCCATTAACGATCTTGGCGATATCAAGAACTTCGCCTATCTTCTCAAATACGACAGCGTATATGGTCAGAGCTCTTTTGATGTCGTCGCTGATGAAAAAAAGGGCGTGTTGGTCATTGATGGGCAAGAAGTGCAATTTATCAGTGAAAAAGATCCGACCAAACTGCCATGGAAGAGTCTTGGTATAGACATCGTCATCGAATCAACAGGTTTGTTCACTTCTGCCGAAAAAGCCCAGGCCCACATTACCGCTGGCGCCAAAAGGGTAGTAATCACGGCACCGATCAAAGACGCAGAGGTCGGATCTCGAACAAGTGCTACCGTTCTCATGGGTATGAATGAAGACAAGCTCGATGGTTGTGTCATTTCATCCAATGCTTCGTGCACGACAAATGCTGGTGCGCCACTTATCGCCATTCTCGACGAGACTATCGGGGTTGAAAAAGCACTTTTGAATACAGTCCATGCTTATACAGCATCACAAGCTCTTATTGATGGTCCTTCCAAGAAAGATCTTCGTGAAGGCCGCGCGGCTGCGCAAAACATTGTGCCTTCTTCAACCGGTGCCGCTATTGCCGTAACCAAGGCATTTCCACAGTTGGAGGGTAAGTTTGACGGTATCTCCATCAGAGTACCCGTAGTCTGTGGTTCTATCGTCGACATAACCTTTGTGGCCAAACACCATACTACTATTGAAGAAGTAAATGGCATTCTAAAAAAAGCCGCTGACGATCCGCGTTGGAACGGTATCTTTACGGTTACTGAAGAACCGTTGGTTTCATCTGATATTGTGGGGAACAAGCACGCCTCGATTGCTGATCTGACGTTTACCAGAGTAGTCGGGGGTGATTTGGTGAAGGTTTTAGCTTGGTATGACAACGAAATAGGGTATACGTATACGCTGGTGGAGCATGTGATAAAGGCAGGGAGGTTAATATAAATAATTACCAATCATTAATAAAATAATACTTACTATCATGCTTACAACTATCGCAATCGTCCTTATTGTACTATGGCTTCTCGGAGTCGTTGGCGTCTATACCATCGGCTGGTTCATCCATCTCCTCTTGGTCGTGGCTGTCATAATGTTCTTGATCAGAATTATTAAAGGCAAGAATCCGATCCAGTAAGCTCCCTATATTTTTTCTTATATCATACTTACAGTATATTATAATTCTTCCATATGAATAACAAAAATAGCATTCTCAAATATTCTCTAGCCAATGGACTCCTAACATGCTTCTATGTCATTTTGGTTGCTCTCCTAATCAGTAATGCCCAGTATATTTTCGGAAAAGGGCCTGATTCGGCGCTCATTCCGATGGCCATGCTTCTCCTGTTCGTATTTTCCGCTCTGTTGTGCAGTCTGCTAGTCCTTGGCAGGCCCATCATGTGGTATTTGGATGGCCAGAAAAAAGAGGCGCTCGTTCTCTTGGGTTATACGACACTGACCCTTTTCGTCGTAATGATCTTCGTCTTCGTTGTTCTATATTTCGTTAATTTTATGTAAGTTTATAAAACAATCTATCTCATGACGAACATCCCAATCATCCTTGCCGCCGACCATGCCGGTTTTGCTTTAAAAGAGGCCGTCAAAACATTTCTGCAAAAAAAAGGCTACGCAGTCACCGATGTTGGGGCACACGAACTCAAAGAAAGGGATGATTATCCAGTTTACATGTCCGCGGCGGCCTTGAAAGTCGCCGAAGATTTGAAAGGCGGCGCCAAAGCCATCATTTTTGGCGGATCAGGTCAAGGAGAAGCCATGGTGGCTAACAGGTTTCCCGGGGTACGGGCGGCAGTTTGGTATGGCGGAGATTTGGAAGTACTCAAAAAAACCCGTCAAGATAATGATGCGAACATTCTTTCTATTGGCGCGCGATTCGTCGAGACTGACGCGGCCTGCGATGCTGTGGAGACTTGGCTCACGACACCGTTTAGCGAAGATGAAAGACATCAGAGGAGGATTGGGCAGATAGACGCGATTGAGTGAATTTCGAAGGGTATGTCTACGCAAGCGTGTTATAATTTTTAGCATGAAAACTCGAACCGAAATCATTCCCGCTATCTTGCCGAAAGATTTTGCCGAGCTTGAGGAAAAGATCGGTCTAGTAAAAGATGTGGTCAAGACTGTGCAGATAGATGTTTGTGACGGACAATTTACACCGGAGCCAAGTTGGCCATATAGGAAGCACGATGATTTTTTTGACAAGCTTGTTCGAGAAGATGAGGGGTTTCCGGGATGGGAGAAACTTGACTTTGAAATTGATTTGATGGTCAACCGTCCGGAGGAGCGTATTGAAGATTGGGTCAAAGCTGGGGCCACACGGATCATTTTGCATATGGAATCAACAGGTGATGTTGGTGCGGCTATCAAAGCGCTCCAAGATTTGGTTGAAGTTGGATTGGCTTTGAACATTGATACGCCTATTTCAGGGATTGGAAATCCGAAGCTGGGGATTACTGAAGGCGATATCCAATTTATCCAGCTTATGGGTATAGATCAGATTGGTTTTCAGGGACAAGAATTTGATGAGAAAGTTACTGACAAAATAAAGGAAGTCAAAAAAATGTGTCATAATTATCCAATCTCCATTGATGGAGGAGTTTCTTTGGATAATGCTAAACAGCTGATGGAAGCCGGGGCCGATCGGCTGGTCGTTGGGTCAGCCATATTTGAAAGTGGTAATTTTCTAGAGACGATTGCAAAGTTCAAGAAGCTGGGGCATTAGCGAGTTACGGAGGTCCGACCTCAAGGTTTTAGGCTGTGGTATAATAGTGAACTAGTATGCCTCTCACCGACGAGAAAATCAAAGTGCTAGAAGCCAAGGCGAGAGATATTCGTCGCTCTATTGTCGAGTCCTTGATTGAAGCCAAGAGCGGTCACACAGCCGGACCTTTGGGTATGACTGATATTTTCACCTATATTTATTTTCATGCCCTGAGACATGATCCGAAGAAGCAAGATTGGTCGTATCGTGATCGGCTTGTGCTTTCCAACGGTCATATTTGCCCCGTCCTATATGCCACAATGGCCCACGCCGGATATTTTCCCGTATCTGAGTTGAAGACGTTGAGAAAATTCGGCTCGAAACTGCAGGGTCATCCGCATCGCGAGTTCTTGCCGGCTCTGGAAAATTCATCTGGTCCACTCGGCTCCGGATTGTCACAGACTGTTGGAATGGCTCTGGCTGACAGAATGGATAATGGTCGGACTTCTGGAAAGCAATTTTATTGTTTGATGAGTGATGGGGAATTGAACGAAGGTAATACTTGGGAAGGAGCAATGTTGGCTGGAAAAGAGCGCTTGCAAAACATCACAGCGATCATTGATCGCAACAACATTCAAATCGATGGTTTTACTGAAGACATTATGCCCTTGAATCCACTTCTTGATAAATGGCGTGCTTGGAATTGGCATGTTCAGGAAATTGACGGACATAATTTCCGGGAAATTGATGAGAGCTTAGGTCAAGCGCAAGCAGTTTTCGACAAGCCGTCGGTCATCATCGCCAACACGATCGCTTCAAGAGGTATTCCGGCATTCGAGCGTAAGTTCGAGTGGCATGGCAAGCCGCCGACTACTCCGAATGAGATTGAAACTGCGCGTCTGGCACTGAAGAATGCAAGAACGCTCGGCGGGCATGTCGAGAGTCCGCATCATAATTAGCTAGGCGGTTATATTATGAATAAAAAATATTTATTAAGAGGTGGAATAATCGGATTGTTGATTTTTTTACTGGCATTTATAATGTTATGGATATACGCTTCAATTAATATGAATTGTCTCCTTGAACCAATACAATCAATAAATGTTGGTGGAGCATCATGTCACTTTAAAAATTATTTTAGCATTGGGTCATTTCTGTATTTTATTATCCCAACTTTCTTTGGATCATTGATCGGAATGTTAATGGGTGTGCTATATGATAAAATTAGTCTAAAAAATTCCAGGATAATAAAAATATGCATTTCTATTATCATAGTTCTAGCATCCATATATTTATGGAGAAGTTTAATATGATTTAATGATTATTCTTTCTCAAAAACTCAATCTAAAGCTTTTCTCCACAGATGTTGAGCAGGTTTCTACTCGTAAAGGCTTTGGTGAAGGACTAATCAAAGCCGCGGAAGCTGATAAAAGAATAGTCGGTCTTTGTGCCGATCTCACAGAATCGACGCAAATGGAGCCATTTAAAAAGAAATTCCTAGAAAGATTCATCGAAATTGGCGTGGCTGAACAAAATCTGGTAACTGTAGCATCAGGTATGGCCGCTATGGGTAAAATTCCATTTGTTGGTTCGTATGCAATATTCAGTCCTGGGAGAAACTGGGAGCAGATTCGCACGACTATTTGTTACAACAACCAGCCGGTAAAGATAATCGGTTCACATGTCGGGGTTTCGGTTGGTCCTGATGGCGGATCGCATCAAGCGCTGGAAGACATTGCTCTAATGCGTGTTTTGCCGAGAATGGTGGTGATTTCACCTTGTGATGCTATCGAGGCCAGGAAGGCGACGATTGCGGCGGCCAAGAAAGACTCACCGACTTATATTCGTTTGACTAGAAATCCAACGTCGATCATTACTACAGAGGAAACGCCTTTTGAAATAGGAAAGGCGCAGATCGTGTTTAAATCCGAAGTACGAGGTACGAAGTCCGACCCGCTTCGCCGGAGCTTCAGCGAGGCGAGAACAAATTCCAAATCCAAAAATCCAAATTCTCAGTTTGATGTTGGGATCATTGCAACTGGTGCATTACTTTATAGAGCTCTCAAAGTTGCCAAGAAATTGGAGACTGAAGGCAAGAATGTGATTGTGATGAATCTGGCGACCATTAAACCTTTGGACGAACATGCCATAATCAAAATCGCTCACGAAACTCGCGCACTGGTAACTGTCGAAGAACATCAAATCCGCGGGGGAATGGGTTCGGCGGTGGCTGAATGTTTGGCGGCTCATTTTCCTGTACCTATCGAATTCATTGGGGTTAAGGATCAGTTCGGGCAATCAGGTCAGCCGGATGAATTACTTGAATATTATGGTCTGAGTGAAGAAGATATTTATGCGGCGGTCCAAAGGGTGGTGTTGAGGAAATAACTCTTGTTTTGTGGTACAATTTGGTTCGGTGCAGTAGTACCCATTATCCAAAGGAAAGAGAGCCTATGAATACAGAAATGCGACATCCGGATCTGGCCGGTACAGTCCCGAGGCATGAGTCAATGCGACATTTTCAGTCGATGACCAACACATCGACGGGATATCCGCACAAACCTGTTCTTGGAAGTTTCCTCAGTTCTGTCAGGGGATTCAGAGGCACGGGTAACGCAACTCAGACAGGCTTGCCAGTGCACTGGCTGATTTTTCCCAAATAAGGTCAAACACATTAGTTAGTTTGGAGACTTGCAGATTGCCCCGCCACTTTGGCGGGTTTTTTGACTCATAGTTTTTTGATATTAGCATAACAATAAAAAAAGCGTTATAGTCATTAGTGCTCGAAAACAGCAAAATATGCCCAAACCACTCTTCACTATCGCAGCACCCTACAAACCAGCCGGCGACCAGCCAAAGGCGATTTTGGCGCTTACGGAGGGGCTGCAAAAGGGCTTTGACAGTCAGACCCTGCTCGGCGTGACCGGCTCGGGAAAGACATTCACCGCCGCCAATGTCATCGCCAATTACGGCAAACCGACCCTCGTTATCGCTCACAACAAGACCTTGGCCGCTCAGCTGGCACAGGAGTACCGCGAATTCTTTCCCAATAATGCCGTGCACTATTTCGTCTCATACTACGACTACTATCAGCCGGAGGCATACATGCCGGCCAGCGACACCTATATCGAGAAGGAGGCGATGATCAATGAAGAGATCGAGCGCCTTCGCCACGCTTCTACGCAAGCGCTTTTGACGCGCAAAGATGTGATTATTGTTGCTTCGGTTTCCTGCATCTACGGTTTGGGCTCTCCGGAAGAATACGAAAAGGTCAATCTGAAGCTGAAGCTTGGTATGGAGATCTCGCGGGCCGAGCTCATCCGCAAGCTCATAGACATCCATTTCGAACGCACAACGGCTGATATAAAGTCGGGGCAATTCCGAGCGATCGGAAATACTGTCGAGATCATGCCGGTGAATGAAAAAACTATTTATCGGCTGGAGTATGAGGGAGGAGGTCCGACCTCCAGAATTAGCCATATTATGGAACTCGACCCAGTCTCTCGTTCAGTCCGCGGCACCCACGAGACGGTTTTTATTTTCCCGGCCAAGCACTTCATTTCCAATGACGTAGCCAGCCGGCGAGCCTACAAAACCATTCAATCTGAATTGGCGGATAGGTTGAAGGAACTGGAAAAAGCGGGCAAACTTCTGGAAGCAGAGAGGCTGAAGAGGCGAGTGAAGTATGACCTTTCGATGATCAAGGAAATTGGTTACACCAATGGCATTGAGAACTACTCGCGACACTTCTCGGGAATGATGCCGGGCGAACCGCCGGATACGCTGCTTTCCTATTTTCCCAAAAAGAAGGATCCGAAGACTGGCAAGATGATCGCGGACTTCCTGACGATCATAGACGAATCGCATGTGACGATCTCGCAGTTGAATGGAATGTACGCCGGTGATGCTTCGCGCAAGAACACACTGGTGGAGCACGGATTCCGTCTGCCTTCGGCTAAGGACAATAGGCCGCTCAAGTTCCCGGAATTTCTGGAGAGGGTTGGGCCGATGATCTACACGTCGGCGACGCCGGGTAAATATGAGGCTGAAAATTCGAAACAGGTTGTCGAGCAGGTCATCCGTCCGACGGGGCTCATAGATCCGGTTGTTGAGATTCGGCCGATCCGCGAGAAAGGGAAATATCTGGGGCAGATCTTCGACTTCATCGCCGAAGCTGAAGCGACCATCAAGAAAGGCGACCGCGTGCTGGCGACGACCCTGACCAAGAAGATGGCCGAGGACCTCTCCGAATTCCTCAAGGACCCCCCTCCGCCTTCGCAGAGCTCAGGCTTCGGCGGGGCAAGAAAGAAGATCAAGGCGGCCTATCTGCACAGCGACGTGAAGACCATCGAACGCATTACGATCCTGACTGATTTCCGCAAAGGGAAGTACGACATCCTGGTGGGCGTCAACCTTCTGCGCGAAGGCTTGGACCTGCCGGAAGTCTCGCTGATCGGCATTCTGGACGCCGACAAGGAAGGCTTCCTCCGCTCCGAAACCTCGTTCATCCAGACCATCGGCCGCGCCGCCCGCAATGCCGCCGGCCGCGTCATCCTCTATGCCGACAACCTGACCGGTTCCATGGACAAGGCCATCAAGGAGACCGACCGCCGCCGCGCCATTCAAGTGGCCTACAACACCGAGAATGGCATTACCCCCCAGACCATCATCAAGGCCATCCACGACATCACCGACCAGCTCCGCACCGAGCATGACAAGGCGGTCAATGAGATGGTCAAGATCGATGAAGAGCTCGCGCGCACCAATCCGAAACAGTTGATGAAAATGAAGCAGGAGCAGATGGAGGAAGCCGTCAAGGCGCTCGACTTCGAGACTGCGGCGTTGGTGAGGGATGAGTTGATTGAGATTGAGAGGAGGTTTGGGGAGGAGAAGAAAGACAAAACAATTAAAAAGAAAAATAATGATTAGTCCATTATCAAAAAAGACGATTAAGACTGTAGCTAACTGGTTTCAATCACACACTATTCACATCGGTCTTATTGCCACTTTAATTCTGTTCATACTGTATTTGTTTTACAAAAGTCTGAGGGTTTTCATTTTGAATGAGAATATTGATCCAAATTTTATAATCGGATTTCTTACTGTCATTGCTTTACTTTTAAGTCTAATTCAAAGTTCTAATGATAAAAGATACACATACAATTTTAATTTAGTAAATTCTATTGAGGAAAAAGGGTTGGCCGTTATCGGTAAACTTTTAACAATGAGGGCTAAAAGTTTTGCTATGCTCGGCAATCTTAAAACATGCAAGCAAGCATTAGATACTAATCAAGTATACAAAGATCTTCAAAGTACCACATTTAAAAACGATATTGATGATAATATTGAGTTAGTAACTGCTAGCGTTGTTACATACTTCACAGAAGAGGGCGAAAATTGGAACAAGCTACAAGACAAATTAAACATAATTGGAAATCATAATCTTAATGTGGTAATAAACTACAATGAAAATGTTAATTTAATAATTAAAAATAATTTTAGAAACGAAGCGCTACACAAAATTCCAGATTATATTGCAGAATCTGAGAGACTATATGCAGACGTAGATGCAATTACTCAACAAATCTCAGAAAATATTGTAAAGAAGATTAATGATTCCAAGAGCAAACTAAGAAGAGGTTTTAACTTTAGTTTTTAAAAAAAGAAAAAGACCTCACCCGAACAAGCGTGAAGCTTTTTCGTGTGAGGTCGTTACGAACTTACCTCAACCGCTTGCATGTTCCGGCGAGCTGGCGAAGACTTGAAGCACCGAGTGACGAAATCATCCGTCACGTGATACTTGTTGTCAGTTCCCATCACAATCCATCCACCACCCTTGTCCACCGTCTCGGCTTTGCCATGAGACATAGCGTATGACAGGGAAGCCATGACAGGATTCATGTTACGGCAGAGACTGGCGTGTTCTGCGATTTGACCAAACACTTCAGCCGGGTGAGCCAGAACTGCTTCCGATTCGACCAGACGATTGAATGTGAATCCTTTATGGCCGGCTTCGCGGTATACTTCTTCGATTTGCTCCAGCGTGAACGGAATCCATCCGCCCAGCTTCTGACAGAGTCTGACAACGTAGTAGGCCGACGCCTCAGTCTCCATGTTATCGAATGCATCAGAGAAGTGTTCGAAGCCTTTTCCAATGTGGATGTCTTTCGGCTGGATGGGAAACTTACTACCGTCAATAATGATATGTTTTGGCATAAGCCCTTTCTTGGTGATTTGTTTTTTGATTGAGGTTACATTTTCAAATTTTGCTGGTACGATAGTATTATAGCATTCCATATATTTTTGTCAAGGCTCGTGCAACCTGTATCTTAACCCTAGAAATAACCGCCAAATCACGCTATTCTATCCTCATATTTCGATGTCCTCCATCTCTCTCTACGACTCCAACCCCGCTCACTACGAAAGCATCCAGATGCTCCGTCCTGATTACGCCTCCGCAAAATCGACACTACTCGAGTTGGCTCTGAAACATCTAAGTTCGCAGGGGGGGGTAGTACTCGCTGATTTTTGCTGCGGTACCGGACTCAACACCAAGATGCTCGCTGGGCGTCTGCCGATAGAGAAAGCCATCCTGATCGATCACAACAAAGAATTTATCGATCTTGCCAAGCAATCGGATATCAACGCCTCGATCGAACCTGTTGTTGGCGACATATTGCAAGTTCCTCTGGTCCGCTGTGCCGACGCCGTGGTATCCATGTTCGCGTATCATCATGTGAGAGATGACCAGAAAATGGATTATCTGAAAAAAGTAAAAGAGGTCCTCAAAAAAGACGGATTATTGTTCCTCGGAGAGATATACATGCCTGACAAGGAGACGACCATCGAATATTACCGGAAACTGTACGAATCAATTCCCGAGAAAAGCCAAGAGTTGAAGGATTTTCTGACGCAGACAGCCGAGAGCGACGATTACGAGTACAAGGTCGCGAAGTACTTCGCCGATGGGCAATTGCGGGAGGCAGGCTTTGAAAAATTGGAATCGCGCAAGATCTGGCCGTTGGATGATGAATTTGGAAAAGATGTCGGTACGTTCGTGGAGGTGTGGAGGGTGGTTGAATAAAAAACTCGCGCACACCCACCTAGGTATGCGCGAACGTGAGTGCGGACACGACCGCTACTTGATTTCAATGGCCATTATCACTCTTCGCTTGAAAGACGCTGGCTCGCCGTTGATTTCCTTGCAAGGAAATGGCGACATTAACCTTGCGATGGCAAATGGCAGAGGTTGGAGGATGAGTCTCAAGAATCGTACCACTTCGTCCCAACTGCCATAGTGATACTGGTCTCTCACGAGCAAGCTGGTGATCCGTTCCAGCTCCCGCTCTTCTTGGTCATTGAATACCACGAAACTTGAGCTGGGAGTCCTTTTCCGCGATTTGACTCCCCGCAAAAATTTGCACAAACCGCCAACTTCCGGTGTCATAAAAGTGCGGCTCTTTCGTTTTTTCCAACATCTGTTTTTGCTGTTTTGTTTCCAAATCTCCATATGAACCTCATAGTTGGTTTCAGTTGTTGAACGCTCTTAGTACTAAATAACTTTACATTATTATGTGTCAAATGTCGAATGTGTATCGGGTAATTGTTCGACATCTCCTTATCTCTTGGTATACTATTCCCATGCCAACCAACATCATCTACTTCGCCGAAGAATTCGCCCGCAAGGCTCACGTGTCCGACCATGTCGGTAAAACGATCAATGGATTGAAGAGGATGCGGGTGGTCCACCACTTGGATGATCTGTTCACAAGGGAATACAGGAAAGGCGCGGAGAGGTATGGATTAGAGTTGTAGAGTATAAATGACCTCCTCCTCTGCGCTGCTTTGAGGTGGCCGCTTCCAGATCAGTGCCGGGGAGAGGACTCGAACCTCCAAGGATTGCTCCGCGTGGTCCTAAGCCACGTGCGTCTACCAATTTCGCCACCCCGGCGTTACGGTTTGTGTGTACAATTGAGTGTAGCATATATGATATACTGTATGCATGTCAGTTGTTTCCAAGAAAGAAAAAATACTTATCATAGAGAGTGAAGCCACTTTTGGCGGAAAAATTGTTGAAGCTCTAGCGAAGGAAGGCTATACGGTTTCACTGGCGACCGATGGAGTCACGGGGTTAAAGTTGATGTTTGATACACTACCGCACCTGATTTTGATTGACATTGCCCTCTCTGACATGGATGGGTATCAGATTTTGGAAAAAAAGAATACCGAGCCACTCCTTTCAAAGATTCCAGTTTTTTTGCTTTCAACCCAAGGGAACCCCATCAACATGATTCGCGTGCCGCAGGGATCAATCAAGGAATACATCCTTGATTTACAAGCGGATGATCGTGAAATAGTCAAGAAAGTGAATAATTTGTTCGGCTATCCGATATCCAGAGAAACTCCGAATAATCAGGCAATAAGTAAAAAGATCGTATGGGTTGAGGATGACAAACTGATTGGGACTATTCTTTCAAAAAAATTAGTCGCTTCTGGTTTCGAATTGTTCCACGCCAAAAACGGCCAGGAAGCCCTTCAATATCTGGCCGGAAATGTTCCCGACGCCATCGTATTGGATTTGTTGATGCCGGGCATGAGTGGTTTTGATATTTTACAAAAGATAAAAGCCGATCCACGTCTCAAGAATGTGCCTTCAATGATTCTTTCAAATTTGAATAAACAAAGCGATATTGAACGTGCCAAAATCCTTGGCGCGCAAAAATTTTTGGTCAAAGCGGCCGCTTCCCTTGATCAGATTGTCCAGGAAGTCAGAAATTTGTGCGGACAATAAAATTAACCAGCAGAGCGCTGGTTTTTTGAAATTGGTTTGTTTATCCCTATTTCAGGCGAATTTATTTGGAACCAAACCCGTTTTTATGGCAAAATGCGCCAATAGAACGGCTAGGCTATTGAATTTTGGCAAAAATTGTGATAACATCCGCCCATTATGAAAGTCGCACGCAAGCACAGTGTTGGTCAAAACGAACCACCCGTCGCGTATTTTAGACATGGCGAGGAAAAAATCATCGTCAAGGGCGCTCGAACCCATAATCTAAAAAATATCACAGTTGAAATGCCGCGCAATGCCATGATCGCCATTACTGGTCTGTCTGGTTCCGGGAAGTCTTCTCTGGCTTTTGACACCATCTTTGCCGAAGGCCAACGTCGTTATGTTGAGTCCCTTTCCGCCTACGCCCGTCAATTTCTTCACAAAATGCAAAAACCGGATGTCGATGAAATCACCGGACTTTCTCCTGCGATTTCTATTGATCAAAAATCTCGCTCAAACAATCCCCGTTCGACGGTCGCGACTATTACCGAAATTTACGATTATCTCCGCATCCTTTTTGCGCGCGTGGGGAAGCCGTATTGTCTGACCTGCGGCCGAATTATTCACCGTATTTCGCAGGAAGAGATTTTGAACACCATATTTGAGACTGTTACTACCCGTGCCACGCAAGCCAAGAAAATCTATGGCGTGAGCATCAGCGACGCTAAGATTCGCGTCTATGCCCCAGTCGTAGTTGGTCGCAAAGGCGAATACTATCAAATGCTTTATGATCTTCTCGGTAAAGGATATGATCGAGTGCGCATTGACAGCAAAATCCAACGTCTGCGTGACCGGATTATTTTGGAAAAAAACAAAAAGCATGACATTGATGTTTTGGTTGATGAAATTTTCGTCAGCGAATTCAATGATGTCAAAAAATCAGGGAATGCTCGCGAGCGCTTGTCGGAGTCGATCGAACGCGCGGTGCGTGAAGCAGATGGTCTGATCAAGATCGAGTATCCGTGGCAGATGATCGACTCGTCGACCGCTGAAATCCTGATGTCCATAAAATTCATGTGTCCATACGATGGTTTTTCGTATCCGGAGATCGAGCCGAGACTTTTCTCCTTCAACTCGCCATATGGCGCATGTCCAGCGTGCAATGGTCTTGGCACTGAAGGTTTATTCGCCGAGGAAGTCTGCAAAATCTGTCATGGCGTGCGTCTTCGCAATGAAGCTCTGCATGTCAAGATTGGCGAAAAAAATATCGTTGATACCACAGCCATGTCCATTGAACACGCTGTCAAATATTTTGAGCATCTAAAATTGACCGAGGCCGAAGAGGAGATTTCCAAGGTTGTTTTGAAAGAGATTAAGGCTCGTCTTTCATTTATGATCAATGTCGGTATTGAATATTTGACACTTGATCGCCGGGCCAACACACTTTCTGGCGGGGAAGCGCAACGGATCCGTCTGGCTTCGCAATTGGGCTCTGGACTCGTCGGCGCTCTGTATGTTTTGGACGAGCCGACCATCGGATTGCACCAACGAGACAATGATCGTCTGATCAAGACCTTGCTGCACTTGCGTGACTTGGGCAACACCATCCTCGTGGTCGAACATGATGAAGACACAATGTTCGCGTCTGATTATATCATTGATATCGGTCCTGGCGCTGGCGTCCACGGCGGGGAAGTGGTTGTTTCGGGTTATTTGGATGATTTGTTGACTGCCAAGAAAAATACATCAAACTCATTGACTTTGGCATATCTGCGTGGTGAAGAAAAAATCGAGATGTCCGCCAAGCGTCGCGAAGCGAAAGGCAAAATTATGGTTCGTGGCGGGCAGGCGTTTAACATCAAAAACATGGATGTGGATGTGCCGCTTGGTTGTCTAAATGTCATTACTGGAGTTTCCGGTTCCGGTAAGTCTTCATTTATGTATGAAATTTTGTACAAAAACCTGTCTGCTCGCCTTGAAATGCGTAAACGCACGAATGAACCGATCAATTGCAAAGAATTCAAGGGCTCTGAGTATGTCGGGCGGGTCATTCTGATCGATCAATCGCCTATTGGTCGAACACCTCGTTCCAATCCCGCCACATATACTGGCGCATGGACCCATGTCCGTGACTTATTCGCATCTGAACCGGAATCTCGTGCCCGCGGTTGGGGTCCTGGTAGATTTTCATTCAACCGTCAAGGTGGTCGTTGTGAGGCTTGTGAGGGCAACGGCGAAATTGCCGTGGAAATGCACTTTTTGCCAACGGTCTATGTGACATGTGATGTTTGCAACGGCAAACGATTTACCAAAGAAACATTGGAGATCAAGTATCGCAAGAAAAATATTCATGAGGTGTTGGAGTTGACGATTGAAGAGGCTGTTGAGTTTTTTAAGGACGTTCCAGCTATTGAGGATCGCTTGCGAAGCATGACAGATGTTGGCTTGGGTTATGTAAAATTGGGTCAGTCGGCGACGACGCTCTCCGGTGGCGAGGCCCAAAGAGTGAAGATTTCATCCGAATTGTATCGCGCGCATTTGCAAAAAACAATCTATCTATTGGATGAACCGACGGTAGGCTTGCATTATGAAGATGTCAAAAAACTGATTGATATTTTGCAAAAATTGGTTGAGAAGGGCAATACGGTGGTGGTCATTGAACACAATCTGGATCTGGTCAAAAATGCCGATTATGTCATTGATATCGGTCCTGATGGCGGTGAATGTGGCGGCAAAATAGTGGCAAAAGGAACACCGGAAGATGTGGCGCGGCACGACAAGAGTTACACTGGGAAGTATTTAAAAAAGGCGTTAAAAAAATCCGCAGGGTAGAACTGCAGAGTGGCGTCGCAAGACAATGACTAGTCTCCACCGCTTAACGCGACCAAAACAGTGTTGAAGATATCGGCAACGCGGTTCTTGATACTTTTTTGATACACATAAAAGACAATCAAAAGAACGGTACCGACAAAGATGAACATGGTCGTCTTGAATGCCCACGGCGTCGTCGCCAACGCAATACAGCCTGCCAGAAACGGCCATGAAGTGATATTGATCACGAGTGCCAACCAGCAGCAAAGTACCAAGTTGGTAGTTTTGATCGAGTCTGCCGACCTCGACGCCCATGCTATGATGCTCAACAGACCTATTGTCGCAAGTGCGGCGCCGGCGATCAACGTCCATTTTAGGTGGTATGTACACAGCCATACATAACCTGTGCATGTGATTGGAATACAGATGGCAAGTATCACTCCGACTATCCAACCGAGAAGATTCAAGCTCTCGAGAATGGAGATATGGTCGTCAACTTCTTCATCAAGACCGCCGTTTTCATAGACGGACGTAAGTCTGTCATCATTCATATTTTCATCTTTCTTTTCGATTGGTTGCTTTCGATTCATTTTTACAATACACTCTCTAGGATGATTAGTCAATCATTAAAAAAACTCAGACTGCCGGATACTCCCGGTGTCTATGTGTTCAGGGATATCCAAAAAAGACCCATTTACATCGGTCGGGCAACTTCACTAAAGAATCGTATCAAGAGCTATTTTGACTTGAATCTGATCGAAACTCGTGGGCCGAGAATAGTGGATATGGTCACAAAGTCAAAGAAGTTCACTTTTGAAGAAACTGATTCTGTGCTTGAAGCCATAATCCTAGAAAGTATTTTAATAAAAAGATATCAGCCATTTTATAATGTTGATGAACGCGATGACAAGAGCAATCAATATGTCGTCATTACCGATGAATTGTGGCCTCGGGTTTTCCTGACACGTGCGCGTGACTTTGAGCAGGCACTTGCCGACGGGACTCTCGGATACGAGGTCAAAAAATATTTTGGTCCGTATCCTCACGGCGGGCTAATCAAAGAAGTCTTGAAGACTTTGCGCAAACTTTTCCCCTTCAGGGACAAGAAATCATTTGATCCACGCCATGATGCTTTCTATCGCGCCATCAGTCGTTCGCCGAAGGAAAATGACAGCAACGCATTGCGCAGATACAAAAGAACAATAAGCTATTTGACTTTATTTTTTGAAGGAAAAAAGAGGGAACTGTATCGGCGGATCGAAAAAGGCATGAATACCCATGCACGCGCTAAGAGGTTTGAGGAGGCCCAGAATTCCAAGAAATTGCTTTACGCCCTTGATCATATAAATGATATCGCCTTGATTAAACGCGCGAATTATCCGGCTGAAAATTCTTTGAGCTCCGGTAGAAGAGAGTTTCGCATCGAAGCCTACGATATTGCTCATTTATCAGGAACCAATGTGGTCGGCGCCTTCACCGTTTCTTTGAACGGTCAATTTGCGTCATCGCAATACAGGAGATTTAACATTTCCCGTCAAGCTAACGATGACATTGCGGGATTAGTGGAGATTTTCTCGCGCCGGCTCAATCATACCGAATGGACTTATCCAGATCTGATCGTTGTCGATGGCAATAAAACTCATAAAATACACGCAGAATCAGTCCTCAAAGCTCGTCGAATTTCAATTCCGGTAGTTGCAGTTACTAAAGATGAAAGACATAAGGCTACGAAATTCGTCGGTAATCCTGAGATAATTGAAAAATTCAAAAAAGAGATCGTGGCTTTGAATGCCGAAGCTCACCGCTTCGCGCTCGCGTTTCACCGTTTGCGGAGAAACAGCATCCCAAGATATCTTTTGCGGCCTTCTTAACTTCCCACTTATTGTTTTTTTAGTCTATAATATACTTATGTATAAATTACGCGTTGGCGTTATCCGCGGCGGACCTAGTAGAGAATATGAAGTCTCGCTTGATTCAGGCGCATCCGTTTTATCGTCTCTGCGAGAACATTTTGAGCAGGACTATCAGTCACGAGATGTTTTCATAGATAGGCAGGGAAATTGGCACATAGATGGCATTCCCATTTCGCCAAATGACATTTCGACCAAGGCTGACGTTGTTTTTAACGCTTTGCATGGAACATATGGTGAAGATGGCAAAGTTCAGGCGTTTCTTGAATCGCACGGTATTCCATTCACCGGTTCTGGATCCCTCGGTTCGGCCGTCGGTATGAATAAAATTCTTTCAAAAAAAGTGTTCGCCGACCACGACATCAAGAGTCCTTACTGGAAAGAGGTCTCATCTGATTCCGTCCGCGTGAATGTCGAAGCAGTCGCTCGTGAGTTGTTCAACACTTTTATTCTGCCAGCCGTCGTCAAACCGAATGCCAGCGGATCGTCAGTCGGAGTTTCGATAGTTAAAACTTTCGCCGATTTGATCCCAGCCCTCAACATTGCTGCCGAGCATGGAGAAATAATCCTTATTGAGGAATTCATTCCAGGAGTCGAAGCCACTTGTGGCGTGATTGAAGGATTTCGCGGGCAAGCTCTCTATGCATTGCCGCCGATCGAGATACGACCAATGACCGCATTCTTCGATTATGAAGCAAAATATCAGGGCAAGTCCCAAGAGATTGTTCCAGCGACATTTTCCGAAAAGATTAAAAAATCTTTGGAAGAATTAGCTGGTAAAATCCATCGGGCACTTGGTCTGCGTCATTATTCACGTTCCGATTTTATCATCCATCCACGTCGTGGCATCTATGTCCTTGAGGTCAACACTTTGCCAGGGCTCACAGCTGAATCGCTAGTTCCGAAGGCTCTGCGAGCGATCGGCAGTGATGTTCATGAATTGGTCGGGCATCTGGTTGAATTATCATTGATGAATAAAAGACCGAGAAGCACTGACAAGGAGTCGTTATGAAAAAATTCAGCAAAAAGAATAAAAAAATCGTCGGCTCGATATCTCTGGAGCGGTTCGTTCATTTTCAATGCGGCTCCTGTCGCAGATGGTGGGGAATAGGTGATGCCCCTATACGCAAGGAATGGTATTGCCCATGGTGCGCTGTCAAACAGACTTTCGTGGACAAGATGTCAAAGGATTTGAGCTGAATTGGTCGTGTCAGTCGAGGTGCGGCAGTTATTGAAGAATCAGGTAAAATCGTGTAAGCTATGCGAGTTACCTTAAAACGTCAGATATGGGCCCGTAGCTCAGTTGGTAGAGCAGTGCTTTTGCAAAGCAAAGGTCGGAGGTTCGAATCCTCTCGGGTCCACCGAAAACACAAAAACCGCATTGAGCGGTTTTTGGTTTGAGAGGACTCGAGCAAGGTGCTTTTGCACCTTGCGTAGAGGATTCGAAAAGGTTGAGCATATTTTCGAGAAGCTTTGCTTCGAGAAAATGCGAAACCTGTACCGAAGCTGTAAGCTTCGAATCCTCTCGGGTCCACTGCTTCGCTCCTTGTTGATCACAAGGAGCTACGCAGTGCAAAGCACTGTGTTAGGTCAACTATAACTTCTATTACCTAGAGCGAAGCAGTGTTCTGCGAAGCCTTAGCGTAGCAGGACATTCAATACAATAAATTTATGTCATATTTTGTGTACATATTGAAATGCAAAAAGGATGGTTCATTCTATGTTGGATCATCTGGCGATTTGAATAATAGGATAAAAGATCATAAAAGAGGTATTGTAAAAACGACTTCATATCGTTTACCTAATTAACAACGTACTTCAGCTTTGTCAGCGGCATAGTCGACGAACTCACGTTTAGATACGCCAAAAGAAATTTCTGTGCTATAATGTCACTTCGCAAAGGTCGTTTTATCAGCCTTAATCAATTATAAAATTATGGCAGATGTACCACCGGTATGTTCCTCTTGCGGGCACGTAGCTCATTCGGGCAAAAAGTGCGAGACATGTGAATGTACAAAATAAAACAAAAACCGCTTAATAAGCGGTTTTTGTTTTTGAGAGAATCACAATTGCATTTTTGATAATTGTGTTATTTATGTTAGATTTTAGATGTGAATGGCGCAATCGCATATATATTGGGCCTATCGTAAAGCGGTATTACGCGCCCATGGCATGGGCGAAGCCGGGGTTCGATTCCCCGTAGGTCCACAAATCGGGGTGTAGTATAGTGGTAGTATACACGCTTCGGGAGTGTGAGGTCCGGGTTCGATTCCCGGCACCCCGACTAGAGATGTGATTTTTCCGCACTCTTAGCTCAGTTGGCTAGAGCGTACCCTTCACACGGGTGAGGTCGCAGGTTCGAGTCCTGCAGAGTGCACCATGTAGTACTCCACCAGTTGGAGTCATTTTGAAGTGAAGGGTTATCGGACAAGGCAGGGTGCAAATTCCCCAATAACGACGGGATGAAATCGTAAGGTTCGGCAAAAGCAAACGTAACGGTTTTGCGCGCAATCAGGCGGTTCGTTCCAACTTTGTGAACGATTTCGGAAACCCCCGGCGCAGTTCTGTCGGACTGCGCTTTTCCGGCCATTTCTAAGGTGTTTATGACCCTTTTGGCTGGTTCGATCCACGCACTGGCGCGGGTTCTCTGAACACGTTCTTTTTCCTTCTTCAAGGTGGTCTTTTCGAGCACCAAGTCTTTCGTGGCGGCTTGGTAACTCTCCTCGTCAATCAGTTCGTCGAGATACCCGCGCGTGAGCTTGTTAAGTTTGTCCTGAACGAGCGCAAGGCTGTCGTTCAGCTTTGCGGTCGTGCTTTGGAGCGTGGACGCGTCTTGGTGCATTTCTGCGTCAATCAGACCATGAAGGTGTTGCGCCTGTTCCGGCGTAATGCCGATGGGCTTCATAGATGAAGCCGAGCGGTTTCGGTCCAAGCCCGTCGCCGTGAGCTTGTGTTCGGCGAGAATGCGCCGCAGGTTCGCGCGGTCCAACACGGAAAAATCCTTTTTGACCATCACCAGGTTGACGGTCAATTCCTCGGCAATGTATTTGCCGAGTTCGCTCGCGCCCCCTTGCAGGTCGGTAAAATCCAAAACCGTCACCTTCTTCTTGCCGTTCTCCTTGATGATGGTCGCCAGCTTCGTCGCCAGATCGGAAAGCTCCTTATCTATCTCCGGAGTTTGCGCCGGTGCGGAGCTACACAGAATCAGGACGATGAATGGTTGCATTCGTCATAATTGGCTGTCATTGGATACTCCGATGTTATGGGGTTGATGTTGCAGGGACTTGTCAGCAAGACTGGCGGCAACCCGGTTGACGACTTGGTAGGACGAGCCTGATTCATGCGGGGCACCTTCCGCAAAGGCAATAGTTGCAACTGGCACACTATATGCTATGATAAGCGCAAGGTTGCCTTTCTTCTGCTAAATGGGGGCGCCTTAACGAGAGCCGTGGCTTTGCCGCTTCGGCTCTCCATTTATTGGTAGCCTATTCTCGACGTTAGGTTCAGTGCGCGCGTTTTGTGGATCAAAGCATGCGCTCATTGCCAAACCACATGAGTTCCACCGCGGTTAACCGCCCACAGAGGTGAAGTCCGAACTTTGCTGGAAACGTCAAGAAGTGGACCATCGCTCTCCTACAGCATCCTGCTTTCTGATTTCCTAGATTCGTCCCACTCGCCTAAATAGCATCGCGCCCTTTAACGATACAGCAGACCGTGGGAACATCAGTCTTGGGTGCGTCAGCAATAAAACCGAACGAAGTCACGGACTTGGCTAGCGCCGTGGGACGGCTTCCGACCGGGTAGGCTGGAGCGACCACGACAACAGCGCCGTGCGAGCCATAAAACCGACCGAAGTCGGGGATGCTGCGAGGCAGCCAAACCACGACAAAACCATTGTGAACACAGGACGGCACGACACCGCAGGGTGTCCCCGCCGTGGGGATAGGTGTGGGGATAGGGTTATCAACCCTTTCCAAGGACAGATTACTTGCTAAAATGGGTTCGTAGATGGTCAACTAGAATGCACAAACTTGCGCAGACGTGATTTGTGCGCTACCATATTTTCTCTATGGGAGAAACATTTAGCGGATTATTTTCGGTAATCTGGGAAATTTGTAAAGAAATGGCATCGGTTTTTTTTGGCTTCATTCCGATGGCACTGCATTTCATATTCTGGGTGCTTGCCGGCATCGTCATCTTGCCTTGCGTGTTTGTGGCAGGCAACTTATATCCAAAATGGGTTGAATGGGGAGAAGACTTTTAGTGAAATTGCGGGAACATGCCTTTCACTGTAAACTTGCTACATGACACAACCAGATCGACCTGTTGCACTATTCGCTTTGAATCCAACGATATTTGTTATTTTTGGCATTACCGGTGATTTGGCGTCACGCAAACTTATCCCGGCACTGCTGAATTTATATACGAAGAAGCTTTTGCCGTCCCGTTTCGCCATTCTCGGCTTTTCTCGCCGCATGTTTAACAGAGAAGAATTTCGCGAGTTCATCCGTAGCCGGATGAATGTCAGGCTCGGTCAATTCAAGGAAGAAGACATCAAACATTTTCTTGACCACATGTCCTATGAACAGGGTATGTTTGATGATGCCGGTGCGTATATTCGTCTTGCTTCAAAGATGAAGAATATAGATGATCGCTGGGGTCAGTGCTCCAACAAACTATATCATTTATCCGTTCCACCGACTCTGTATGAAAAAATTCTGAGCAATATCGCGCGTTCCGGATTGGCCCAATCTTGCGGTGATGGCAGCGGCTGGACGCGCGTTTTGATAGAAAAACCTTTTGGCAGCGACAGTGACACGGCCAGATGCCTTGACAAGCTTCTAGGGACGCTCTTCAAAGAAGAACAGATATTTCGCATTGATCATTATTTGGCCAAAGAAGTTCTGCAGAATATTATGGCGTTTCGTTTCTCGAATTCCATGTTTGAGCCTCTTTGGAATAGGCATTTTATAGATAAAGTGCACATTAAACTCTTTGAGAAGTCTGGGATGGACGGTCGCGGGGCATTCTACGATCCGATCGGTGCGCTCAAGGATGTCGGACAAAATCACATGTTAATGATGTTGGCTATAGTTGCCATGGAAGCGCCGGATTCATTCAAAGCCAAAGATATCCGCTGTGAACGCGCAAAGATATTAGAGAAATTGAAGCTGATGACCGGCCGTTCGATCCGTGGGCGCGTGGTGAGAGGCCAATACATGGGCTACATGCAGGAGAGTGGCATTTCGGCGCAATCCCAAACGGAGACATATTTTCGTATCCAGGCACTCATCAATTCTTCGCGTTGGAAAGATGTGCCGTTTTACCTGGAAAGCGGAAAAGCGATGTCGGAATCAAAGGTGGAGATAGATGTGTATTTCAAAAAAGGAGAAAGAAACGACAGACAAGAGACAGGAGTGGGTGACGCGGAAAACAAACAAAACATTTTGACTTTTCGGATTCAACCGGAAGAAGGGATTCGTATTAGATTTTTCGTCAAAGTTCCGGGTTATGATTATATAACCGAATCAAAGACACTGAAATTCAAATACGCCGATGTCGCGTCTTTTGATATCATTTCCAATGATTACGAGAGACTCATTCACGATGCTTTCATCGGCGACCAAGCACTCTTTGCCTCAACCGATGAGATAATGGCTTCGTGGAAATTTATGATGTCTATTCTGAACAATTTGAGACAAACAAAATTAGTGTTGTATGAAAAAGGGGCAGAGTATGTTGAGTAGCGTAAATACATCTCAAAACTCATTCACAGGTTATCCCCACCTTCATTTGCATGCCTTTTTGATTAAAGTGGTATATAATATCCATTAAGTGGGAAGAAGTGGTAAATAAATGGTCGACATTATTTAACATCACTTCATACCCGCATGATGTATGTTAATCGGGGAATACAGACACACTATCGACGACAAAAACCGTCTGTCTCTTCCATCCAAATTTCGCAAGGAAATGGGAAAGACGGTGGTAATTACGCCAGGACTAGATTCCTGCCTCTTCATCTTTACGGTTGGAGAGTGGGAAAAAATTTCCGGTCGTTTGTCGGTGTCTCACGCTTCGATGCTCTCATCGGACAATCGTGGCTTCAACCGCTATCTCTTGGGTAGAGCGGTTGAGGTCGAGGTTGACGCAGTTGGTCGCATGCTCATCCCGGAGCATTTGCGTCAACGCGCCAAGCTCCAATCTTCTGTCGCCTTTGTTGGCGTCAAAGATCGCGTAGAGTTATGGAACGAAGAAGCGTGGAACGCGTATGTTCATGAAGTCGAGCTCAGAGCTGATTCGCTTGCTGAGAAATTGGGCAGAGAGGGTCATGCATAATAGCTGACATGAACACCGTCCACACGCCTGTTCTTTTACATGAAGTGATTGTAGCTATGCTTCCAATCAAGTCCAAGGTCGGACCTCAGACATATCTAGATGGCACGCTCGGAGGTGCCGGACACGCTTTGATGATTGCCAAATCTTTCGAAGGGAAATTGACAATCATCGGCCTGGATCGCGATCCGCAAGCGATATTTCTGGCCAATGAAGCTTTAAAAGGGAAAGCGGAGCGAATTATTCTTGAAAATGAAGATTATCGCGACCTTGATAAAGTCTTGGACAGACACCAGATTGCCGGCGTTGACATGATGCTTCTAGATCTTGGAGTCTCTTCCGATGAATTGGAAAATTCCGGTAAGGGATTTACTTTTCAGAAAGATGAACCGTTGCTCATGACTATGGGAGATCCGTCCAGATATCCATTCGTCGCCCGAGACATTATCAACAATTGGGCGGAAGAAGATATCGCCAATGTGATATTCGGATATGGCGAAGAACGCTTTGCGCGCCGGATCGCCAGAACACTCATAGCGTATAGGGTCAAAAAGAAAATTGAAACATCCGGTGAACTAGCGGAAATCGTCAAATCAGCCACTCCGGGATTTTATAAGAGAGGTACCAAGATTCATCCGGCGACGAAAACATTCCAAGCCTTACGTATCGCGGTCAACGACGAACTCAACGCGCTTAGAGAAGGGTTGACAAAAGGATACGCGAGGCTTAATCCAAGGGGCAGGATGGCAATCATCGCGTTTCATAGCCTTGAGGACCGTATTGTCAAAGATTTCTATAAAAAAAAAGCAATTGAAGGCGCGCGGATCATCACAAAAAAGCCAATCATGGCCGGAGATCAGGAGAAAACGGAAAATCCAAGATCAAGAAGCGCGAAATTGAGAGTGATAGAAAAAATATGAGATATAAATCAAATTAAGAGTTGTGAATTATGAGTACGGCAAATTCATAATTAACCATTTATTATGATCAAGGCAATTACACACACATACACGACTATCCATGGATATAGACGCCAAATTACTCTGGCTCTTTTAGCGACCGGCGCGGCTCTGGCCGTCGTCTACTCGATCAATCTTTATCGCGTCATTTCTTATACAATATCAATACAACGCGTCACGACACAAGTTGCGGCCATAGATACCGCAATCAATAAACTTGACGCGGAATATATCATTCTTTCGAGTGCTGTCACGCCCGATACTCTTGTTGCCCGCGGTTTTGATCAAGGTAGAGTAAGCGCTTTCATATCCCGTACAGCCGCATTGGGACGGGTTGTTTTAGTTGGTCATGAACTCTAAACAAAGATTTCGTGCGCGTATTATATTGGGAGGAATTATCGTGGCCGCTTTTGGCCTTGGCGTGACATTATATAATCTCCAGATTACGCGCGGATCTGAATATGTCGCGAAAGTTGAGAAGCAGGTCAAACTACCATTGAATTTTTTTGATAGAGGGTCCATAATGTTTACCGCCAAAGACGGCACACATTCTTCCGCCGCGACATTATCGTCAAACTATCTTGTTTATGTCAATCCAAAACTAATCAAAGACGCCCAAGGTACATATCAGGCTCTTTCACAATATATCAAGATTGATCGGGAACAATTTCTCAGAAAATCCGCGCTACTGAACGACCCGTATGAAGAATTGGCGAAAAAGATCGATGCTTCGGTAGCCCAGCAGGTCAGTTCGTTGTCGTTGAATGGGATTGGGGTCGTAAAAGAGACGATTCGTCTATACCCAGGCGCTAATTTGGCGGCCCATGTTTTGGGTATTGTCGGTGAAAGCGACGGAACAATCGAGGGGCGATACGGTTTGGAACGCACGTACGAAAATATTCTAAGTCGTCCGTATGTTTCGTCTTCGGCTAATATTTTTGCACAACTTTTCACTAATACGCGTAATTCTATTTTGAGTGCGGATTTCGTTCGCGGAGATATTGTGACGACTATAGAACCGACGGTGCAGGGATACTTGGAAAAGGTCCTTGACGAAACGAACGACCAATGGAAGCCTGATGAAATTGGAGGCATCATCATGGACCCGAAGACGGGAAATATATTCGCCATGGCTTCATTGCCCGATTTTGATCCGAACGACATATCCAAAATAAAAAATATTGGAATCCTTTCCAATCCACTTGTCGAATACGCTTACGAAATGGGTTCCATAATGAAACCGTTGACGGTGGCCATTGGATTTGATTCCGGCGCCCTGACTCCGACATGGACATATGATGATACGGGCAAGATGACTCTGAGCGGCAAGAATATTTCAAATTTTGACGGCAAGGCGCGTGGTCCGACAACCTCGATTCAGGAAATTCTAAGCCAGTCACTCAATGTCGGCTCGGCTACGGTGGCATTGGAAGTCGGGAAACAGGCGTTCGTAAGATATTTTACTGCTTTGGGGTTTGGCAGCAAGACTGGCGTCGATCAACCGAATGAGACTGTTGGACTTGTCGCAAATTTGAAAACTGGGCGTGATATCGAAATCGCTACTATGGCGTATGGGCAAGGCATCGCCTTGTCGCCGATGGCCATGACGCGGGCCTTGGCGGTGTTAGCGAACAACGGAAAAATAGTCAAACCGCGTTTGGTTCAGGAAATTGATTACGTGGACGGCACAAAAAAAATTATCACGCCTGACGTTGGAGTCCAAGTTTTGAAGCCGGAAACCGTGGAAACCGTGACGCGAATGTTGGTCAAAGTGGTTGATGAAGCTTTACGCAAAGGCGCGCTTAGAGTAGAGCACTATACCGTCGCCGCGAAAACCGGTACGGCCCAAATAGCCGATTCCACGACCAAAGGGTATTATCAAGACCGCTACCTCCACTCTTTTTTCGGGTATTTTCCGGCCTATGAACCGAAATTTATTGTTTTCTTATACCAAAAGTATCCCAAGGGCGCGCAATACGCTTCCGAAACTTTGGCGGAGCCATTTGGTGAACTGACGAAGTTTCTGATTGATTATTACAATGTGCCACCGGATCGGTAGAGAAGAAAGAAGTACATTGGTTTGATTCATTAAGTATGTTGGATTCAGTACATAGTCTTTTATCTGAAAATGGCGCAGTTGTCATAATTGGCATTCGTACGATATGGACCCATGCACCTCAATTCTGGCAACAAAAGGTTCTCGAAATAATCAAAAAATATCTTGGACCACGTAGGATGACTCTGAATGGGGAATATAAATCTACAGGTACGAAAAACGATTTCATTGATTTTTTGAATAGATCAAGTTTTAGGAGAACAGAAAAAATTGAATTTAATCTACCTACACGCACTCTTAATATAGATGAAATTGTTGGCCTCCTATATAGTATGTCATTTGCCGCCCCAGGACTTTTCAAAGATAAACTTGTTGATTTTGAGAGAGAAGTTGAAACAGAGTTACTAAAAATCCATCCAGATAATAGATTTCCTGAAGATAATTGCGGCTCGATCATTATCGGTTGGAAAAATTAATTCATTTTCCTTTTTCTCAAAATCCGCTTATAATGGGTTCTATTCAATATGATAAAAAAAATAGTCGTACAGGATATCTCGATTGGCTTTACGTCTCATTTGGCAGGCGACTTTATTTCTTTGTCTGATATTGCTCGCTATAAAGACAATGAAAAAACTGACTATATTTTGCAAAACTGGATCCGTACAAGGAGTACAATAGAGTTTCTTGGTCTGTGGGAACGAATTCATAATCCAACCTTTAATTCCATCGAATTCGATGGGTTTAAAAATAAGGCGGGATTAAATAGTTTTTCTTTAACACCAAAAAGATGGATAAATGAAACCTCCGCAATCGGGCTTATTTCAAAATCTGGTCGATATGGTGGAACTTATGGCCATATGGACATTGCTTTTGAATTTGCTTCCTGGATTAGTCCCGAGTTTGAACTATATCTGATCAAAGAGTTTCAACGCCTAAAAATTGAAGAAAACGAGAAAATAGCTACTGGTTGGGATTTGAAACGTCTACTTGCCAAGGTGAATTATAAAATTCATACTGATGCAATCAGGAAACACATTATTCCACAGAAAATTTCACAAAATATACGGCTTCAGAAGTTAAATAAAATAGCGATTTTTCAAATGGAATCGTTGGTTAATAATTTATCTGTTAAAAAAATAAGTGAAAAGATTGGGGATATAAAATCACTAAAACAATGATTCTCTTCAAGAAAATCCTGGCAGCAATCCTGATTCTCGAATCTCGACTCATTCTGGCCAAGTATAGGCCTTTTATAGTAGCTGTTACTGGCAGTGTAGGGAAAACTTCAACCAAGGATGCTATTTATAGCGTGCTCAAGAATCAGAGTAATTATGTTCGCAAAAGTGAAAAGAGTTTGAATAGTGAAATCGGTTTGCCCCTGACTATTATCGGCGTACCAAATGCTTGGCATAGTCTGTGGGGTTGGCTTCGGAATATTTCATGTGGTCTCGGATTGATTTTCCGGAAGAATGAATATCCTGACTGTTTGGTTTTGGAAATTGGTGCTGATCATCCAGGTGATATTAGAAAAATAGCCAGATGGCTTCATCCGGAGATTGCCGTAGTCACTCAAGTCAGTTCAACCCCTGTCCATGTCGAGTTTTTCAAATCACCGAAAGAAGTCTTTGAAGAGAAGGCTTCACTTGCTACGGCTGTGAAAAAGGGTGGGACGTTAGTGCTTTTTGCTGATAATGAAAAAGTTTTGTTGCTTGGAGAACTGGTCAAGGATAAAGATGTAAAAGTCATTTCATTCGGAACAATTAATAAGGCCGATGTGAAGGGGAGTGAACAGAGAATTGTTTATGAATTGGCAGAAGTGCCGGTTTCGGCCACAGCCCAAATTTCAATTTCAAAGTCGATTTCTATGCCAATTTCGACTAGTGAAGAGTCAAATCAGACTAGTTCTATTCCAGTTTCAGCTTCGAATTCAACCAGTTTGGCTGTGGCTACAAAGATTCCTTCTGGCTTTACTTTCAAATTGAATTTGAATGGAATGAGTACCCAAGTTTCAATAAATGGCCTCCTTGGTAGATCATACATGTATCCATTATTGGCAGCAGCCGCAGTAGGTAAAGTAAAGGATGTTCCGATCTCGGCAATCATTAACGGTCTCAATAATTATGAAGCGCCGAAAAGTAGAATGAATATAATTGCTGGCTCCTACGATACGACGTTGATCGATGATAGCTACAATTCATCACCAGATGCGGTCATTTCAGCTTTGAATACTTTGAAGGAATTGGAAACTAATGGTTCGAAAATCATTGCGCTGGGTGACATGATGGAACTCGGTCATTATTCGGCTGAAGAACACCGGCGGATCGGTAGGGAAGTTGTCGGTGTGGCAAGTGTGCTTGTAACAGTTGGACAACGCTCTCGCACTACGGCTGATGAGGCTGTGAAGAATGGTTTTGTGGTTGGAAATGTCCACGCATTTGATAATTCTATTGAAGCTGGGGAATTTCTCAAAACAATCATCAAAACTGGTGATCTAGTTCTAATCAAGGGTTCACAGTCGATTCGGATGGAGCGCATTGTAAAGATGTTAATGAAATATCCTGATCAGGCCGACCAGTTGGTGGTCCGTCAGGAGAAAGAATGGCTTGAGAAAGCGTAGAAAAGAGGTTATGATGCAAAGCGCGTAAAGCTAGAGAGGGGCTTGCCCTGCGTAGCTTTAGCGAAGCAGGGCCCTATCGTCTAACGGTTAGGACATTGCCTTCTCAAGGCAGTAATCGGGGTTCGATTCCCCGTAGGGCTACGAGAGAGATGTTACTTAAGTAGGTAATATTAGTAGAAACCGAGCAGGCACTTTGAGTGCCTGCGACTGGGGAATCGAACGGCGGAGCGATGCCGAGCGAGCACGCGAGGCCGCGAGCCGGTGCCCAGCCCGAGCCGAGCTGGCGAGGCGAGAGGCGCGGGCGATTCCCCGTAGGGCTACCAATACAAAAATGAGCCTAAGCGAATGCGAAGGCCATTTTTGTTGGTAGGCAAATTGTAACATTCACGCGAACTTTTTACGAGCAAAATTGATGTCCCGCTGTACCGACACGCATTAGACCGTGAATAGTGTACTTTATATGTATTTATATATACAAATAGAATAGTAAAGTTGTCAAGCATGCTATTGACACAAATAAATCAATGTGCTAACCTTTTTTTGTAATTAGGGTGGACCTATTTATAGGGCTTAACAAAGCCTTTTCTTTGACAGCATAAAACAAAGGTAATAACGTCTTGAGCAGGATCATTGATTCTGCTCTAAAGTCGGAAAGTAAGGTTATGAAAATACGCGCACTACTCGTGGGCATTAGCCCACTCCTTATCAATCGCATGACTCCGGCGACCTTGGAAGGTCTCCGTACCAAAGTCCATGCGCCCAAGGCCAAAGATCTGTCGCCAAAACAGGAAGCTGTTACGAAGATCTACCGCCAGAACGACAGCACCGGGCCGATGGGCATTCCCACACTGAATCTGCTCGCGGCCATCAAAGCCGCTGGTCGGTTCCACAAATTCGACGGTAAGAAGGCGGTTTCGACTGCTGAGGGCACCTTGCTCTACTCGTTCCTCTCCATTGAGGAAGAGTTTCTGCCGTTCGCGGACAACAACGCCAAGGGCGAAATTGCGTGGGAACCCGACATGCGTCGCGGTACCTGCATGGACATCGCCGTCTGCATCGTCCGCCCGAAGTTCAAGGATTGGTCGCTCGATGTGACCTTCCAAGTTGATGGCAAGCAAGCGAAAGACACTCTGATTCGCCAGCTTGTGGACACCGCCGGCTCCAAAGCGGGCATCGGTGACTTCCGTCCGAACAAGGGCGGTCCCTTCGGCCGTTTCGCGGTCAAGAAATGGGAAGTGACGATGGAAGAATCGGACAAGCAAGGCACGAGACCCGAAGAGTCCGAGGAAACCGAAGCGTCAGCACCGGTGTCGGGCAATGGTGCCAATCGGCTCGCGGAAGTCGTGACCAGCTGACCTTCCGTCCGCGCGTCCTTCAGAGTCAATAGGGTTTGCAGTTCGGTGATCTGGTCTTAGCTCGCGTGTCGCTCACTAGGGCATACTGAACTAAACTGTCCCGGGCTTCTCTGTGGGGCGGAGGTTGATCGCAAGATTGACCTCCGCCTATAATTTTCAGATTTTTTGCGTAACGTAGGGTCGCGTAAGGTGCGGTTTTGTTCCCCGGACTGTGGTGGACTTTTCTGCAACTCTAGTTATCTGTGTTACGGGGCGGGGAATGAAAATTCCCCGCCATTCTTTCACTTTCCAGTTTGTTCTTTGTGGCAGTCTCGCGCACACCTCGGTGTAGCTCGGTTAGCCGCAGTGGGCTAGACTACACTGCCGTTTAGTATTGGTCGCGGAGTGAAATATCTCCGCGACATAATTTCATAATTGTTCTTTTCGAGTCCGTTGTAGTGTCCCTTGGTCGCGTGCCGCTGTCTTCAGTGAGGTGCGCCAAGCTTCACATCGGTCTTCTATGGAAAGCGCATATCAGCAATGGTATGCGCTTTAAATTTGCATAATTTAGCTTTGTATGTTATATTAAATTCAGACTAAAACAAATTTAGGGTGGTGTGACCTGGCCTAGCCCACTGTGGCCTGAAGTGGTCGCGTGCCTAAGTATGGGGCTGGGAGGTAAAACTCCCGCCAAACTTTTCTCTAGTGTAAACCAGCCCGGAGTTCGCCTTAGCGCGTCTTTCCTCTCTGCTGTGCACTCGAGTATGGGCCGTGGAGGTAAAACTCCACGGCAGAATTTACATTTCCACCATCGTTTGTTGGAGTTAGCTGCCCTCCCGTGGGCTACTCTAGGGAGCGGTGCGGTTGCGCAAGGGGTAGGAGAGAGCATCAACTTTCTCCTACCGTTTACTTTTTACAGAAGGAGTCATGGTTTCAACATGTGATTTGATCCGGTAAGGTGTAGTTCTGTTCTCCTTGTTGGCCTGTACTAAACCACGCTTCACCAGTCTACGGGGCGGGGAATGAAAATTCCCCGCCGAGATTTATCCATCTTGTTCCTTGTCTGAAATTTCAGTCTACAGTGCCGTGAAGTTGCGCGGAGTTGGCTGCACTAATCCAGACTAGTCCTATTCTATGGGGCGGGCATTCTCAATGAGTGCCTGCCATTTTTTTATGTTAAAATCCTACGATGAAAAAAGATTTTCAAAAATGGCATACACTCAAGCAAAATATCCATAATGAAAAGGAGCGGCGATTTTATCATGAGCGAGAAATCTGGTGGTGTTCTCTCGGAGAAAATGTTGGATTTGAGCAGGATGGCAAAGGATTTGATTTTGCGCGCCCAGTACTAATCATCAAGGGTTTCAATAAAGAAGTATTTTTATCTGTGCCACTTACTACAAAAAATAAAAAAGGAAAATACTATGCGGATATTAATCTAGGTGATAAGGTAGCGCGAAAAATCATTCTATCTCAAATTCGATTGGTAGACTCCAAGTGATTACAGGAAAAAATCACCACCATTGACTCGGAACAGTTTCAGAAAATAAAACAAGCGATCATTCGTTTGATAGAATAATCGCTCATTTCTTCCTCCCCGCGTGAGCGGGGCGAGGCCGAAGCCATTTGTAATTACAGCGTAACAGAACACGGTCCTTTACGCAAGTTGACGGATTACTTATTGTATGTTAGCATCAAAAATGGAAAAGCCCTTAACAGCTAAGCCAGAATCAGGCCGAGTAAGCTTGATTTTTTGACAACAAATACAATTTAGGAGAACGGATATTCTCATGGGTAAAAAAGTCTATCCACATTATGGTCCACGATTCCGTCGTAAGTCGGATCACAGACCAAGACGCGGACATCATACGAGTGTGAACAAATATGCTCATCTAATACCTGAACGAAAGAACGAATATGATCCGCAGGACAAAACATTCCGCTATCTGCCGATTATGGGAAGGCCGAATGAGACCGTGAAAGCGGGACTCAGAACAATATTCCACGGGCGTCTATACGAGCTCATGGAAAACACGACTATTCCTACAGGAGCACCTAACGTGCTTGGTCGGTCGGACAAGTGGGAAGGAATCGGCAGGTTCAAGCTCGTTGCTTGGATCGACAACAAAAAGTAGAGAAGAAAGGAAACATGCAACATCTGGAACATCTAAAATTGTCTCTGCTAGAAGAGACATTCCCCACAAACGCTCTCCGCAGAGCACCGTGGGCAAGTCAGCGGGAAATGTTTCGTATCATCTCCGAGAATGGCTCGGTCACGATCGAATCTCCCACAGGAAGCGGCAAGACTGCCGTAGAGTATACCGTACTCAAGGCCGCGGATTTGAAGCGGAAACAACCGCTCTTCCTCATCACAACGAACAAGACTCTGATGGAGCAGATCCGCCAAGAGTTTCCTGATCTCAAGGTCGCTCTCGGGCGCAATGAGCATCAATGTCACTACTTCAAGGACACACTGCCGGCAGACAAACAGCCGATGGCGGATGAAATCCCATGCTCACTGCTCAAAGACTGCCCGCATAGAGTGGACCAAGCAACAGGCAAGACTTTTGTCGAGGGAGCGATCCCTTGTCCGTACTTGAAGCAGAAGTTCGAGGCTAAACAGGGTGGCATTGTTCTTTCCACTATGGCTTTCTATCTCTTCACCCAGCTTTTCAGCCGGGAATGGGAACAGCCGGAAGTGCTCGTCATTGACGAAGCACACCGCATGGCCGAAGTGGTCAGGAACGCGCTCTCGTATGAAATAACCGATTGGCATTTGCGCAAGTCGGTGGAGCTTCTGCGAGAGATTGGCGCCGAGGAGGCAGAATTGCTTCACGACTTCTACAAGAAGTTGATCTACATCATCAAGTCGAAACCGGCGCATCAGAAAACCGTGCTCAATGCACGCGAGGTTGGTGCGCTCATGGAGAAACTCGAGGTCATCGACCAATCAGGACTCCTGCGCAAGCTTGAAAAGGCCGTGCAGGAAAAAGTCATTGATGTCGTGGAGAAGCGAGAGACTCTGAAGAAGCTTGAGGTTGTGGTGAAAGACCTTCGCCGCTACCTGCGCTCATTCGAGTATTCACTTCCTGATCAGAATCGCCACGCGCTCAACTACACCTACGCCTATTACAAGGAGGAAAAGGGTGAAAAGGAGCATGTGCAGTATCGACTGGTGGTCAAGTGTTACTACGTCGCGCCAATTATCCAAAAGATCATGGGCAAGACGACGGTGGCGCTCTCGGCTACGATCGGTGATCCGGAGGTATTCGGGCACGAGACGGGGATACGGAATCCGGTATTCAGTCTGGAATCCAACTTTCCATCTGACAATGCTCGGCTCTTCATGCCGACGAACACAGCCAACTTGGCAGTGAACGAACGCAGTAATCGTGATCTTCCGAAAAGTATTCGCATGGTCGCTCGCGCCTCGAAGCGATTGGCAGACAAAGGGATTCGTAGTCTCTTCGTCACCATCTCGAATCTCGAGCGCGATAAGTTCATGATGATGGCGGAAGAGGAAGGCCTCAAAGCTATCAGTTATGGGAACGGTGTGACCGCCAAGGAGGCGGCAGTTCGTTTCCGTGATGGTGAAGGCGATGTCCTCTGCGGCACAGCTTCAAACTATGCCGAAGGGGTCGATCTGCCCAAACAGATTGCTCCAGTCATCTTCTTCCTGCGTCCAGGGTATCCGAATCCAAGCGATCCGGGCACTCAGTTTGAGGAGGAACGATTCGGTGGTAGTCGCTGGGCATTGTGGAATTGGCGGGTTATGATACAGGCACTTCAGGTTCGCGGTCGGAACATTCGTTCAACCAAAGACCTTGGAGTGACAATATTCATGTCTCAACAGTTCCGGCGATTCGTCCACGCTTCACTTCCCAAATGGCTTGAAAAGGCATACGTCAACGATCGTACATTTGACGAGTGCATTTCCCAAGCAGAGGAGCTGTTAAAGGGAAAGTAGTTTACAGGGTACACTGGTGCATGCTTCAGTTAGCTGAGCTCGCGTTCGCTCCAGTATCCTCCTGCAAAGTACGGGCCGATCCCATCTTCGGGTGGGGTCGGCTACAATTTCTGACACTACGCAGTTGTGACGCTTGGAGCAGTTCTCCATCGTAGCGCTTCCTGCAGTAGGGTTCAGTACGGAGTAGGGGTGGCCTAAAAATCACTCCTACTAAAAATTTCTCGGGTTTAGTAATCTTGGTTCGGTCCAGTTGGCTATAGCTATAATTTCGTAGTCATTTTGTGGTTCGCTCGACTATGCTGTGCCTTACTATCGTAGGCTGTGCTGTCGTGCAGTTCACTAATGAAAGCGTATATCAGAAATGGTATACGCTTTACTTTTTATAATATCTATGTTAATCTATTTTTAGATGATTTTGATAGTGACGCAGCCTGGGCTTCGCTGCCGTTGCGTGCAGTGCGCCAAATGTTTGCTGCGGCAGTCTACGGAACCGACCATATCTTCGGGTATGGTCGGTTACTCTTTCCGGTTTGGCCCCGCGTTCTGAGGTCCGCTGCAGTCTGGTTTCCTTCAGTATACTCGGCTACGCCACTCTAAGGAGCACGAGTGGCCTAAAAATCACTCGTGCAAAAATTTCCAGTTAGATTTGGTCGTATTGCATACCAGTTCATGCCGAAGCGTCCTGTAGTTTGCTTGGCTAGACTCAAGTGCACTGCGGCAGTCTACGGGACGAGCCCTTGATAAAACAGGGGCTCGTCTAAGAATTTTTATTGTTACCATTTTCCGGTGGCGTAGAGTGCAAGCTCGCTAACGCATTCTTGTCTGCTGTGGAGTACTGGGAGGGAGGTAAAACCCCCTCCAAAATTTCATTGTTCTTTAATTCGAGTGCGCTAGAGTTCTGTTCAGCGTGCTTTGCTAGACTCGGTCACGGTCACGTGGACTAAGGAAAGCGCATATCAGCAATGGTATGCGCTTTAATTTTAAATTTAAAACCATCCCCGCCCCCAAAAAAGCGGACGGCGCTGAAAACTCGCCCCCAGTCCCCCGAGTTTTCAGCGCCGAGGCAGTAGTCCCGCCGCCCTCGCACGCCCCCAGTGAAATTGTGGGCGGCGGTACTTCAATTTTGCTCGTAAAAAGTTCGCGCGAATGTTACAATTTGCCTACTCGGTGACGTTACTTAAGTAGGTAATATTAGTAGAAACCGAGCAGGCACTTTGAGTGCCTGCGACTGGGGGATCGAACGGCGGAGCGATGTCGAGCGAGCACGCGAGGCCGCGAGCCGGTGCCCAGCCCGAGCCGAGCTGGCGAGGCGAGAGGCGCGGGCGATTCCCCGTAGGGCTACCAGTAATTTGACTCATGTAATGTTACAAAATTTTGACATTTTTTTATCACATAATATAATTATCCGTGCATTTAACCATTAGCCCAATAATTACATGTCAAAAAAATATCTTACAACAATTATATTTGTCATTGTTGCCGTAATAATTATCGTAATCATAACTCTCGTTACCCCTTCTCCCAATTCAACACCATCAGCTGAATCCGGCCCAAACAAAAATAACTCAATTGTAAATATACCTATTGTTGTGCCGACAAGCACAACCTCGGCAACCCAACAACCTATAAACAGTTATAATATGTCCCAAATTGCTGCGCATGGTAATGTTCAAAGCTGTTGGACTACCATCAATGGGAATGTTTATGAACTAACAGATTGGATCCAAAAACATCCCGGAGGAGCACAAGCTATTTTGAGTATCTGTGGCAAAGACGGAACCGTCGCATTTACGAATCAACACGATAAACAATCAAAACCGGCGGACCAACTTGTCAATTTCAAAATCGGAGTTTTGGCCCAATAATTATAGACGCATAATATTATTCCCCTTATTAAAGATGACAATGAAAGAATACGCTCCAGTTGTTCTTCGTCTTGCAATATCTCTGGTATTTTTGTGGTTCGCTTCGCAACAATTGATGAGTACCGAGATGTGGACCGGTCTTATCCCAGTATCACTCATTGAAACGACAGGATTTAGTGCCGCAAACTTTGTGCATCTCAACGCCGCATTTGAGGTAGTATTTGGACTTACGCTCATGGCCGGATTTTTTACACGCGTTTCAGCACTGCTTCTTGCTCTACATCTTTTGAGTATCATTCTTAATCTTGGCTACAGCGCCGTTGCCATACGAGATTTTGGACTCATGTTAGCACTAGTTGCTGTGTTTCTGTATGGAGCAGATCGTTGGTCTTTTGATTATCATATAAAATTGAAAAGTGAACTGGTTGAGCCGCGATTGTAGTCTGGATGAGGATGATATGTTTAATCTAAAGGATTAGGTGAATAATAGAATCTATGCTACACTTGTTTCTACGAGAGAGCGAGTCGAGTTTTTTCGCAATATTAATTAAAATCAAAAAATCATGCAAGGACAAGGAACAATCAAGACCCTCACTGAGAAAGGATTTGGATTCATTGCTCGCGAAGGCGAGACAAAGGATCTTTTCTTCCACTCAAATGACGTGGTCGGTGTTTCATACAATGAACTTCAGGTTGGTGACAAAGTCACTTTCGAAGTTGTTGATGGACAGAAAGGCCCAAGTGCAAAGAATGTGACACGCGTATAATAACGCCTCTGTTGACATGCAAAAAACACCCGAAAGGGTGTTTTTTGTTGGAGGAATAATCTTTCGAAGGCCTATCCTCGGCACAGGAATGTGGATAGCAACAGGCTTGACAAAATGATTTAAATACAGGTATTATTTATGCGGAATGTGTGTGGATTACCCATACATGAATCTTTGAAAGGAAAGAGATGAAGACTCGCTACATTTTTTTGGTGGCAATTATCGCCATCTTTGTGTGGGTGTCAAACACCTACGCACTACTTTCTGTTTCGCCTGCGGCGACGAATGTTTCGCCACAGGAGGTGATTACTACCGCCACTGATCCTTTGATTCTCGCAAAAATCAGTGCCAATCGTGAATCAGCACGAATAGCGAGGATGAATATGCAGTCATCTGAGGAGCAGTGGTTCTTCCTGAAATGGGAAGTCAGGGATATTCTTTCTGGCTTACCTTATGTGATTCAGGAACCAGTTGTGATTGCCTGTTTTCTTACGGTGTGCGCAATTTTAGGCTGGCTCCTTCATGAGCTTTTTGGTCGATTGGTGCGATCGTGATCTAGGCTTGAGTTCATTGATGATGGATTCGTCCACTCATTTCAATCTATGCTCAAGCCTCTTTTTTATTATCAGTATTCTTGCTACAGTTATGTTTACAATCTTGATTTTTATTTAGATTTATATGCACAAGAAATTTCTCAAACCATATGATTCTACCTCGACTGAGGATCGAATTTACAGACTTTGGAAAGAAAGCGGATTTTTTAATCCTGACAAACTGCCAGCTAGAAATCAGGCGGGCGAGCCATTTTCGATAGTGTTACCGCCGCCAAATGTGACCGGTACTCTCCATATGGGTCATGCGGCGATGCTGGCGATCGAAGATATCATGATTCGTTACAAAAGAATGCAAGGCTTCAAAACCCTGTGGTTGCCCGGCACTGATCATGCCGCTATTGCCACTCAATCCAAGGTTGAAAAAGATATTGAAAAGAAAGAAGGTAAACGTCGTCATGATCTCGGGCGCGAAGAACTGTTGAAACGAGTAGATGCTTTTGCTAAAGCTAGTCATGATACGATCGTCAGTCAAGTTCGCAAAATGGGCGCATCGATCGATTGGTCGCGTGAAGCGTTCACTCTGGATGAGGAACGAAATCTTGCAGTTCGGACGGCTTTCAAGACAATGTATGATCTGGGCTTGATCTATCGCGGTCACAGGATAGTGAACTGGGATCCAAAAGGCCAGACTACGATATCGGATGATGAGATTGTTTATGAAGAACGCAAAGCGAAATTTTATACTTTCAGATATTCAAAAGACTTTCCAATTTCTATTGCCACTACTCGACCTGAAACGAAAGTCGGCGATGTCGCTGTAGCAGTTCATCCGGATGATGTTCGATATAAAAAATACGTTGGTCAATCATTTGAAGTCGACTTTTCTGGAGCCAAACTGAATATCAAAGTAATTGCAGATACGGCTGTAGATCCGGAATTCGGGACTGGAGCGGTTGGTGTGACGCCTGCTCATAGTGGAATTGACGCCGATATTGCTTCACGACATGGTCTACCAACGATCCAAGTTATCGATGAATTTGCCAAGATGACACCAAATACTGGTTTGGTTGCTGGGATGAAAGTCGGTCCAGCACGTGAGACTATCGTTAAATGGTTGGAGGATAATTCTCTTTTGGAAAAGACTGAAGACATTGTCCAAAATATTGCCACAGCAGAAAGGACTGGTGGTGTTATAGAGCCACTGCCAAAATTGCAATGGTTCATCGGTGTTAACAAACCATTCAGGATTCCACATTCAGTTATTCCTGGCATAAAATCTGGTGATGAAGTCACTCTAAAAGAAATAATGAAAAAAGCAGTCGAGTCCGGGGCGATAAAAATAATTCCGGAAAGATTCGAAAGAGTGTATTTCCATTGGATCGACAATTTGCGTGATTGGTGTATTTCGCGACAGATTTGGTATGGGCATCGGATACCGGTTTGGTACAAGGAGAAAGATATTTTTGTTGGAATAGAGGCGCCAAAAGGGGAAGGTTGGACTCAGGATGAAGACACTCTCGATACTTGGTTCTCATCAGGACTTTGGACATTTTCTACACTCGGTTGGCCGGGGAAGACAAAAGATTTGGAAACATTTCATCCAACCAATGTTCTAGAAACCGGTTATGACATTCTCTTTTTCTGGGTTGCTAGGATGGTTTTGATGACTGGCTGTCTTTTGGGTGATATACCATTCAAGACAGTTTATCTACACGGATTGGTCCGTGATACCAAGGGTCGCAAAATGTCCAAGTCACTCGATAACATCATCGATCCGCTGGATATGATAAAGAAATATGGTGCTGATGCTACACGATTGTCACTGATTATTGGGACTGGTCCAGGAAATGATTCGAAATCGTCCGAAGATAAGGTGAAAGGCTACAAGAATTTCTCAAATAAGATTTGGAATATTGCTCGATTCATTATTGGAATGGCAGAAGGTGAGAGGGTCAAGATGGTTGCAGGAGAAAAGCCGGAAATTCTGGAAGTCGAAGCGATAAATTATGATCCAACTTTCAAGGCTTGGACTCCGGCTGATCTTGCACATATGAAGCGTTTGGAAGAATTGACTGCTGAGGTTACAGGAGAAATGGACGAATACAAGTTTTATCTAGTTGGTGAAAAACTCTATCATTATGTTTGGCATGAATTGGCGGATAAGATCCTAGAAGAAAGTAAACCAATCATTTCTGGTAATGATTCTGTAGCTACGGTTTCTCGTATCCAGTTTTTGCTCCACTCTCTGAAGACTATTCTCAAATTGCTCCACCCATTTATGCCGTATGTGACTGAGGAGATTTGGTCTGATGCTGGGTTTGCTGACTCAAAAAATTTAAATAAGGATGGCAAGGGTTTGTTGATGGTTGAGGGGTGGCCTGAATAATGTCTGCGTATTACCTCAACCCCCCTTTTGCTTTATTCAACGACTCACGTTCTTCTTCGGACAGTTCGTATTCAGAGTTGTGATTTTTTACTGGTTTGGAAAAGATGCTGACATGATCGCGAGAATAGAGACTGGAGATGATGACACCATCACCTTCTTCATTGATGAGGGTCGTGGCGAAGCTTTGATTGCCACCACCACCAGTGCCTTTGAATGGATTGAATCTGACTGTATGAACTGATTGAACACTTTTCCTGAGACGCTTTTCGACGCCGAGCAGATATTTTTCCATTTCAGATCGGAATGTTTGGAGTTCACTGAGATTGTTCGAGACATGTGATAGGGAATCACTAATATTGTGAGCATCAACAGAAACAAGGAAACGGCGCAATTTCATATACATCCAAATAACCAGACCGAGTAAGATCAATGTGGCGATCGCAAGGATGATGAATCCGAGAAGTAGCGGATTGTCAAAAAGTGAAGTGAGATAAGCCATGGAGAGATTATACACTTTTTTGGCAAAAATGTGCTACATTTTATCCATGATCAAATCGAAAAGACGAATTTATCTTGATTATGCTTCACTTACTCCGATAGACCAAAAAGTCATTCGCGAAATGGGTAAGTACTCTAAGCAGGCGTATGCCAATCCTTCTTCTCTATATATGGAAGGAGTCTTGGCCAAGAAGGCTTTATTTGAAATGCGTAAGAAAATCGCTGATACCATTCATTCCCATTCAGATGAAATTGTCTTTACCAGTGGCGGAACCGAAGCCAATGCATTGGCTCTAGAAGGTGTCGTCCGGGCGGCGAAAATGGCTGGAATTTCGAAGCCGCATATCATTATTTCAAACATTGAACATTCCTCGATTATTGAAACAGCGAACTTTTTGGAGAAAAATGGTTGTGAGATTACTCGATTGAAAGTTGATTCTACTGGAATTATTTCTGTAGATGAATTGAAAAAAACTATCAAAATAAATACGGTCTTGGTTTCAATAATGACAGTTAATAATGAGATCGGCTCGATCCAGCCGATAAAGGAGATTGCTAAAGCTATTAGACAAGCTCGAGCTGGTAAGATTACTTCAGGAAATAATAGTAATAATACGATTGCAGATATTTCACCTAAAAATGATAGAGATGATAAATCTGAATCGGTTTCAATATACCCACTTTTCCACACTGATGCGGCTCAGGCATTTCTTTATGAAGAATTGTATATCGAAAAGCTTGGGATTGATCTCATGACTTTGGATGGTTCGAAAATTTACGGGCCTCGTGGTATCGGATGTTTGTTTGTGAAGCGGGGTACGCCGATCCAACCTATCATCTATGGTGGTGGCCAAGAAGGAGGAATGAGATCGGGAACAGAGAACCTTCCAGCCATTGCTGGTTTTGCCAAGGCAGTGGAAATGGCGCGAAGAGAAAGAGGCCAACTAGAAAAAAAGAAGAAAAGAATGTCGACAAAATCTGGACAATTGAGAAATATAATGATTGCCGGTCTGAAGAAAATTCGATCTGATATCATGGTAAATGGCGAAAACAATGATATTTCGAAACATTCGCCACATATTTTGAATATCTCAATTCCGGGCGTTGATAATGAGTTTTTCTTGTTTCAATTAGATGCCAGAGGCATCGCCTGCTCAATTAAAAGCTCATGTCTGCGCGACGAAGAAGAATCTTATGTCTTGAAAGCGATTGGCGCCGATAGTGGAACTTCGATTAGATTTTCATTTGGCCGTTGGACTAAAGAAAAAGACATCACCTTTGCATTGATGGCCATTGAGAAGATATTGAGCGATTAATTTTTCCTTTCTTGCGCCTTACCCGTTCATCTGCTATTATAGTTTTTCACATGTTAATGATTCGCTTACAACGTACTGGCCGAGTTCATGAGCCGACTTTTCGAGTAGTTTTGACTGATTCGAAAAATGGTCCGAAGAGTGGAAAATACCTCAAGAATTTGGGCTGGTATGATACCCGGATCAAGAACAAAGTTGAGCAGATTGATGTCGAAGCGGTGAAGGAGTGGATGTCAAAAGGAGCCAAACTCTCGCTTACGCTTCACAATTATCTTGTTGGCCAGAAAGTTATTGAAGGCAAGAAATTGAATGCTTTGCCAAAGAAGACACCGATAAAGAAAGAGGTCTCGGTTGAAGCCGCAAAAACTTCAGAAGCAACTCCGGCACCAGCAGAGGCTCCGAAAGCTACTGAACCTGCCCCTGTTATTGCTTAATTATATTTTGTCGATGTTGTGCGGTGTGGAATATACTCCATTGCCAAATCGCTAGAGAGTTGCTCATAATTCGGCATTTCTGTTACAATAAAGATAGTACAGCGAACTGTACGATTAAGTAAGAATTAATTTAATGACCATGCAGAAAGATCAAGAGTTCCTCGATTATGTTATTAAAGCGCTTGTAGATTATCCGGATCAAGTCAAGACTACTCGAACAGTCGATGAGATGGGGGTACTCCTCACTCTCGAAGTCGGTGCGGCTGACATGGGTAAAATCATCGGTCGTCAGGGCAATACTGCCAAGGCCGTTCGAACATTACTCCGTGTTGTCGGAATGAAGAATAATAGTCGCGTCAATCTCAAAATCAATGAACCAGTTGGTGGCCTAAAGTCACCAGAGAGGATGGCTCAAGCAATGCCGACAGTTCCACTTTCGACCCCAAATTCAAAGACTGTAGATGAGGCAATGGCGGATCTAAAATTGGAATAATAAGTAATATTAAATTAGCCAAATTCAAAAAATCGTGGTAATGTATAGTTACTGCGATTTTTTGTTTATATATGCTTACTTATCACCTCATAACCCTGTTTCCGGAAAGCACCGAGTCATATTTGAATGCCTCGATTTTGAAACGGGCGGAGAAGAAGGGTCTGATTGCAATAAAATATTACAATCCACGTGACTTTACTATTTCAGCCAAAAAAGGCGCCAAACAAACTTACGCCGAACGCAGAGTCGATGATCGGCCGTATGGTGGTGGACCGGGGATGGTTATAGAAGCAATGCCGGTTATAAAAGCGATTGAGGCGGCCCTACTTCGCTCCTCTCTTTCTACTTTGCTAAAACTACAGAGGACAAGTCGTTCGGAGCTTCGAAGGGCAGGGAAAATTCGAAATACGAAATCAGAAATTTTTTCGAACCTGAGGTCCGTAGAGTCAAATGGCCGAAACAAATCCGAAAATCTAAATAAGAAATCCAAAAAAACGGTGTCAAAAATTAAAATCATCTTTTTCAGCCCTTCAGGGAAGCAATTCACTAATGTTATGGCTGAAAGTTTCAAAAAATACACGGATATCGTCTTTATTTGTGGTCGTTATGAAGGTATCGATGCTAGAGTCAAAAAAGCTTTTCCAATGATTGATATTTCTGTTGGTCCATACGTCCTAACTGGTGGGGAATTGCCAGCTATGATTATGATAGATACCATCACTCGTCGGATTCCTGGAGTTTTAGGCGACAATACCTCAATAGAAGAAGGACGTATCGCTAGTCCAGATGTTTACACCCGTCCAGCAATTATCGAATACAGAAAGAAGAAATATCGGGTCCCGAAGGTTCTTTTGGGCGGTCATCATGCAAAAATGGAGGAGTGGAAGATGGCAAAAAAGCACAGGAAATAAGAAATCAAAGTTTTCCCCAAATGACCATTGACAGTCCGGAGGTACTCTGCTAGGCTAGACACAACTTCGCAGATTGTGTTCTGCTGTGTCCTTCGTAGCCTTGGCGAAGAAGGACCGTTAGCGGAGGATTAGATAGGTCCATCATTAGTCCTACCCTAGTGTCTATCACATCACTATAAGCATGTGAACTCAATAGCCGTTTTTTAAAAACGGACTTTTTGCGTGTTTAGTTGGCTCTATTTTAATTATATTACAAATAACATGACCACAACAATTCGTCCGAAGAAATTTTTCTCTCGCTACCAGGCGCCACTGACCGAGACGCCACACTTGGTTGAATCACAGCTTCTGTCTTTCACACAACTTGTCGAGAAGGGAATAAAGAATTTACTGGATGAATTTTCTCCGATTACCGACTATGCTGGTAAAAAATTTGATTTGTCGATCGGTTCGCCGGAACTTCAGCGTCCGAAGTTCGATGAGCACTATGCCAAGAACAACAAATTGAACTACGAAGGTCAGATCAAAGTCAAGGTGACTCTGAGGAACAAGTCTTTGAATGTGGTTAAAGAACAGGAGATGTTTCTGGCAGACATTCCCCTTATGACTGACCATGGCACTTTCATTATCAACGGCGTCGAAAGGGTGATTGTACCCCAATTGGCTCGCTCATTTGGAATCTTTTTTACCGGCACTGAGGTTAAAGGTAAGAGCTATTTTGGCGCCAAAATCATTCCGGCTCGCGGCGTCTGGATGGAAATCGAGACTGATACTGATGGAACTATTTTCTGCCGGATAGATCGCAAGCGCAAGTTTCCAATCTCCTCGCTTCTACGTGTCCTTGGAGCGGAGACTGATGAGGCGATCAAGGAGTTATTCAAGGGAAATCCTGATGCTGTCAAAATCATTGAGATGACTTTGGCCAAGGATCACGCCAAGACCAAGGACGAAGCTTACATGGAGATTCACAAGCGTCTTCGTGACGGCGATCTGGCCACGGCCGAGAATGCTCGCAGTTTTGTCCAGACCCTGCTCAAGGATGACCGTTATGATATCAATCGGGTCGGTCGTTTTCGTTTCAATAAGCGTTTCGGCAAATTGATGGATGAAAAAGAGCTTGAACGCCGGACGCTAAATCTCGACGACATCGCCACGACCGTCGGACATATCATTTCTCTGACCAATACCCCGGACAGTAAGCCTGACGACATCGATCACCTCGGTTCACGACGCGTTCGCTATGTCGGCGAATTGCTTGAACAACGCATTCGTCTCGGCCTAACTCAAATGAAACGCAATATTCAAGACAAAATGTCGACGGTCGAGCCAGACATCATTTTACCGGTCTCATTTATCTATCCACGTCCACTTCAAGCTAGAATCAAGGAATTTTTCACGACCAACCAACTTTCGCAATTTATGGAACAGACAAACGCTTTGGGAGAAATCGAGAACCTTCGTCAGTTGACGGCTCTCGGTCCAGGCGGTCTCTCGCGCGAACGGGCTGGTTTTGAGGTCCGTGATGTTCATCCTTCACACTACGGCCGTTTGTGTCCGATCCATACTCCAGAAGGTCCGAACATCGGTCTGGTCCTCCGTCTGGCTATGTATGCCCGGATCAACGATTTTGGGATGATCGAGACTCCATATGCCAAAGTCAAGGAAGGCAAAATCACCAAGGAGATAGTTTACATGAACGCTCTTGAAGAAGAAAACTTTCGGATTGCTCACATGGCGACCCCGTTCGACGGTCAGGGCAACATCATCCTCAATGAAATTGAAGTCCGCATCAACGGCAAACCGTCTTTGGCAAACCGTAAGGAAGTTGACTATATTGATGTGGCTACAAATCAAGCCTTTTCAATCGCTACTTCGCTTATCCCATTCGTGAATCATGATGATGCCAATCGCGCGCTGATGGGATCGAACATGTTGAAGCAAGCGACTCCGTGCTTGGTCCCGGAAGCTCCATTTGTAGCTACGGGCATAGAAGCAAAGGCGATTCTTGATACTGGACGCCTCGTGCTGGCTCCTGAAGATGGTGATATTGTCAGCGTTGACGCCAAGAAAATTGTGTTTATGTCAAAGAAAGGAAAAAAATATGAGTACAATTTGGTATTATTTTCACGAACGAACGGTTTTACAGCATTTCATCAGCGTCCAATAGTTTCGGTCGGTGACAAAGTAAAGAAAGGCGCGATACTCGCCGATACTTCCACTTCAGATAATGGCCAGATCGCTCTAGGTCACAACGCGCTCGTGGCTTTTATGTCATGGTCTGGTAACAACTATGAGGACGCAATCATTCTTTCGGAACGGGTTGTCAAGAACAGCAAATGGAGCTCGGTCCACATCGAGGAGTTCGTGGTCAATGTTCGCGACACCAAACTCGGTCCGGAAGTCACAACTTGCGACATCCCGAATGTCGGTGAAGCCAAGCTCAAAAATCTCACCGAAGAAGGTATCGTGCGCATCGGCGCGGAAGTCCGTCCCGGAGATATTCTAGTCGGCAAAATTTCTCCGAAAGGCGAAACGCAGCTTACGCCAGAAGAACGCCTGTTGCGCTCTATTTTCGGAGAAAAAGCTCGAGACGTCAAAGATACTTCAAAACGTATGGAAAACGGCAAACGGGGACGTGTCATTTCGGTAAAAATATTTTCACGAGAAAAAGGCGACAAACTTGAATCTGGCATCATTAAAAAGATTTATATTGAAGTCGCTCAAGTCCGGAACATATCAGTTGGAGATAAGATGGCTGGTCGCCACGGCAACAAGGGTGTCATATCCAGAATTCTCCCCGAAGAAGACATGCCGTATATGGAGGATGGAACCCCGATAGACGTTATCTTGACTCCGCTCGGCGTACCTTCGCGCATGAACCTCGGTCAAATTCTGGAATTGCATCTGGGTCTGGCTGCCAACGCTCTAGGTTATCAAGCTATTGTCCCGCCATTTGTTGGCGCCACCGAGACTGAAATAAAAGAAGAGCTTGTCAAAGCTGGATATGATGCTTCAGGTAAAATGAGACTTCGCGATGGTCGAACCGGTGATCATTTCAGTCAGCCAATAGCGGTCGGATACATGTATGTTCTGAAACTTCATCACATGGTTGAAGATAAAATCCACATGCGCTCTATCGGTCCTTACTCACTTATCACTCAACAGCCACTCGGAGGTAAGGCTCAGGGTGGTGGTCAGCGTTTTGGAGAAATGGAAGTTTGGGCATTGCTCGGCCACGGCGCCGCCCACACTTTGCGTGAAATTCTTACAGTCAAATCAGATGACATCGTGGGCCGCTCACAGACCTTCGATGCTATTGTCAAAGGTGAACGTCCACGTAGTCCGAACTTGCCAGCGTCGTTTAATGTGTTACTGAAGACACTGAGAGGGTTAGCACTTAACGTCGAACTTACCAGTAAGCCGAAGGTCGAGGAGGAGTAATCTTGAGGTCCGACCTCCAGATCTGGAGGTCGGACCTCACCCGAAAACCCGTATTTTCACTATTAATCCATAACATTATCACCATGACCACCCCAATAAAAAAATCAGATCCTCAAATCTTCGACATCGTGAAGCTCTCCTTGGCCTCACCAGACAAAATCCTTGAGTGGTCATATGGCGAAATCACCAAGCCAGAGACGATCAATTATCGCACCCAGCGCTCAGAAAAGAGTGGTCTTTTCGATGAACGAATCTTCGGTCCGGACCGTGACTATGAGTGTTATTGCGGCAAATATCGCGGCATCCGCTACAAGGGAATAGTCTGTGAAAAGTGTGGAGTCGAAATCACTCGTTCGATTGTTCGCCGTGAACGAATGGGTCATATTGAACTTGCTAGTCCGGTTTCTCATATTTGGTTCCTTCGATCAGTTCCGTCGCGAATCGGACTTATTTTGGGGATGACAACCGCCGATCTTGAAAAAGTTGTTTATTTTGCCGGCTATATCGTTACCAAGGTAAATGAAAATGAAAAAAACGCTTTTTTGAAAGAACTTGACGGTGAATACAAAAACAAAGTCAAAGGGGCGCAAGACGACAAAACCAAGGAAGCCCTCAAAGAACTTGTAGTCAACGCTCGCAAAGAAATCGAAAGTCTTCAGCTTGGCATGGTCATGGATGAAATGACATATCACAAGTATGCTATGAAATATGGTTCACTTTTTGAGGCCGGTATCGGCGCGGAAGTCGTTTATGAACTTTTGAAAAAAATTGATCTAGCCAAACTCAAAACCGAACTCGAAGAATATTTGGAAAATGCAAGTTCGGCTGATCATGAAAAGCTTTCCAAGCGCGTCTCACTCGTCAAGCAGATGATTAAAGCCAAACTCCGTCCGGAGTGGATGTTTCTTATTCGCATTCCAGTCATTCCGCCGGGCATTCGTCCGATGGTCGCTCTTGATGGCGGTCGTTATGCCACATCCGATGTCAACGATCTGTATCGTCGCGTCATCAATCGCAACAATCGTCTTTTGAAATTAAAAGAGATTAACGCGCCGGAGGTAATTCTCCGCAATGAAAAGCGTATTCTCCAAGAGGCCGTTGACGCTCTCATTGACAATTCCATTCGTCACAGCTCTTCAGCCGGCGCCGCCGCCGCCGCCGCCCAGAAACGCGCCTTGAAATCTCTTTCCGATAGTTTGAAGTCAAAGCGTGGCCTATTTCGTCAAAATCTGCTCGGCAAACGCGTAGACTATTCCGGTCGTTCGGTTATCGTCGTCGGTCCAGAATTGAAACTTGACCAATGTGGTCTGCCAAAGCACATGGCTTTGGAATTGTTCCGACCATTCGTTATTTCGGGTCTTTTGAAAAAGGAACTGGCTTATAATATTCGTGGTGCCAACCGTCTCATCGATGATGGTGCCAAGGAAGTTTGGGAAATTCTCGAAGAAGTCATCGAACACAAATATGTTCTTTTGAATCGTGCACCGACATTGCATCGTCTTGGTATCCAAGCTTTCCGTCCAATCCTGATAGAAGGTAACGCTATTCATGTTCACCCGCTTGTCTGCACGGCTTTCAACGCCGACTTTGATGGTGATCAAATGGCCGTCCACGTTCCATTGTCGGATGAAGCGCAAATGGAGGCCAAAATGATTATGGCTTCCGACAAAAATATCTTAAAACCAGGTAACAACGATCCCACGGTCGTCGCCAAGCTTCTTGACATTGTGCTTGGGTGTTTTTGGGTAACCAAAATAGTTAGTGACAAAAAACCTGAAGAAGTGGAAAAAAATTCACAGAAGTATTTTGAATCTCCGGATGCTGCGGTACTCGCATATAATTTTAATAGTATTGGTCTTCGTGAGCCGGTAAAGGTTATTGTGCCAAAGGGCGCCAAGTACGCCAAATTCAAAGAAGGTTTGTTTGAGACAACCGTCGGTCGCATTCTTCTCAACGATATTCTTCCGACGGATTACCCGTTTCTCAATGAAGAGGCTGGTCGCAAGCGCATCGCGGCAATCATTGACGACATGATTACCATTCACGGCGCCGAAAATGTCGCTCCTATATTGGATCGCATCAAATCATTTGGTTTCCATTATGCCACATTCTCCGGTACGACCTGGGGCATTGATGATATCGTCATTCCTCCGGCAAAATATGACATCATAAAGTATGGCAAAGACAAAGCGGATGCCGTGACACATCAATTCAATGAAGGTCTTTTGACGGAAGAAGAGCGCGTCAGGAAGCATATCGAAATATGGCAACACGCAAAAGGCGAGGTCGAAAAGACTATCCCAGCTTCACTAGACAAAAATGGCTCAGTGTATGACATGGTCAATTCTGGTGCTCGCGGCTCGCTTTCCCAGATCACTATAATGGCTGGTATGAAAGGTCTAATCGCGTCAGTCTCCGGAGATACTATTGAGTTTCCGATTCTTTCATGCGCCAAGGAAGGCTTGACTCCGATCGAATACTTCATCACGACCCACGGATCACGCAAAGGTCTTACCGACACCGCACTCAATACCGCCAAAGCAGGCTATCTCACCCGCAAACTTTTCGTGGTTGCCCAGGATGTGGTTGTTTCAGAAGATGATTGTGGGACCAAAGACTTCATCGTCATCCGTCGCCAGACGACTTCAGGCGTGGCCACCCCTTTGTCCAAAAACATCCGTGGCAGAATTTTGGCCGAAGATGTCAAAGACTCCAATGGTAAAGTTATCTTTGAGAAAGGACACCTTCTTTCAAAAGCGGACGCCGTCGTGGTGGAAGAATCCAACGCGGTCAATGTCGCCGTGCGTTCGCCGTTGTCCTGCAAGACGATCCGTGGTGTCTGCGCGCAATGTTATGGTCTCGATTTGGGTAAAAATAAAATCATAGATCTTGGCGAAGCCGTTGGTACGGTCGCCGCTCAGGCCATTGGAGAACCCGGCACTCAGCTTACGATGCGCACATTTCACGCTGGCGGCGCCGCTTCACGGGGTGGAGATATTACTCTAGGTCTGCCCCGCGTTGAAGAAATCTTCGAGAAGCGCCGACCAAAAAATCCAGCTGTCGTCGCGACCGTGGATGGTGTCGTCGTTGAAGTCAAAGATCTCGGTAAAGAAAAAGTTATTGTCGTTTTGCCCGAAATGGAAGATCGTGGCAAAAAGAAACTCACGCAACAGATTGAATACACTTTCCCATATCGTCGTACTGTTCTGGTACGCGCCGGTGACAAGATTAAAAAAGGGGATCTCCTTACTGACGGCTCCGCGGACATTGATGATGTGTTTGAGTTTGGCGGCGAAGAGCGCGCCAAAGATTATGTTATTACCGAAGTCGGTAAGATTTATGAACTTCAGGGTGAGACTGTCTCACGCAAGCACATTGAGGTGATCGTGAAGCAGATGTTTTCCCGTCGTCGCATCAAAGATGCTGGCGATACGAATCTGGCTGAGGGCATGGTTGTTGATGATGCTTATCTCTCTGAAGAAAATTCTATCGCGAAAATTGAGGGTGGTCTGAGCGCCAAAGGAGAACGAATCGTTATGGGTATTACCGAGACTTCGCTCTCACGCAAGAGTTTCCTGTCAGCCGCATCATTCCAACACACCACTCGTGTCCTTATTGGTAACGCTGTTCGCGGGGCGGAGGATAACCTTACCGGTCTTATGGAAAATGTTATTATCGGACGACTGGTTCCAGCGGGTAGTGGCTTCCCAGGTTCGCTCAAAAAAGAGATGATTGATGCGGTCGCGCCCAAGGAGTTTGGGGCCGATGAATCGCCAACACACGCGAGGTAGATTCTCACGCAAAAACAAATCTGACAAGTTCAAGGTATGACCGCGATATGATACTATGTGATCGAATACTATCCATATGCGTAACATAACCATCAAAGAAGGACCGCTTGTCTTTATACGCAATGTTTTGTCGATGGAAATCATAGCGGCCATCTTGTTTTTTGGTCTTTCATTTGTTGGCAATTACGGCACACTGTATCAAAATTGGGTACTCTCAGATTATATTCGTTTTGATATATTTGAGGTATTTGTTTTTTCTGTTTTTCAACTTGTGTATCTTTCATTGTTGTTTTTTGATTGGTATTTTACCCAATATGAAGTCAATGACAAAGAAATAGTCAGAAAATCAGGCCTAATTTTTCGTCGTCGCAAATCAATGAGTCTTAGTGATGTGACTTCAGTGGAAACGTACCAATCTCCGATTAGCAGGATGATGAATCACGCTACAATCATCCTTGAACACGTTAATGGGCGCATAACCAAAATCAAGAATGTCTCTAATGTGGATGAGCACGTCTATGTCATCAAAAGCATGGTTCAAGAAGCGTCTGGACGCATTCTCTCCAGAGATCCGCGCGTGCTACTGGAAAAAGGCGAAGGTTTGTATGTTGAATTCAAAGAAACACTCCGCTATGACGCGCGCAAAGGCGAAATCAGCAGGGAATTGGAAAAAATGATACTCAAAACTATCGTGGCGTTTTTGAATTCAGAAGGTGGAACTTTGCTCATCGGAGTGAGCGATGACGCGAAAATCGTCGGTTTACAAAATGATTACAAGACGCTGACCAAGAAGAATCGTGATGGTTTCGAAAATCATGTTACGATGTTGATCAAGACTTTGATAGGTCTGCCATTTACGAAATATGTGAAGATTAGTTTTGAGGAGATCGACGGTAAAGATATCTGTGTTGTTTCGGTAAAGGAAAGTCACAAGCCAGCCTATCTTCAAAATGGTGATAAAAAAGAAGATTTCTATGTTCGAGTCGGCAATTCGACTCAACCATTCTCGATGAGTGAGACAGAGGAGTACATAAAGACACATTGGAGGTAGGAAGATACGCATGTGAATTTGCTGATTCACCTGCGCACAATAGATAAAGAAAATAAAAATGCACCATTGAAACCCCCTTATTTTGAGCCATAATTTGGGATTTCAACAAACAAAGTATAAAAACGCTTGACAAATTCTGCAGGTGTGCTATACTTAGCGTGTCAGGGTAAGGTATTTGATACAACCTTGATGCGTCATGTGACGCTTTCAGTACATTGTCATTGGGTCACCGGGGGGTCAGCCTTTGGCTTTCCCCTAGGGATTCTGTGGTTTGGGGACATTGTCCCCTTGGTGGAAAAGGGCAGTTCTGGCTATAGCCCTGTTATCATAAAGAGCCAGATAAGTGAAAGCGAGTTACGAGCATTATGGAAAGAAGATGCTACGCATACGTTTCACTTAAGTAAGATTGTATTCTTCCTACAATACGCTGAATTTGATGCATAAGGCGTATTGTGATGAATTGTTAAAATGGAATGTATCTTGCTGTAGTCTTCTGAAGGCAAACAAACATTTGAAAGCGATGTTGCCGAATGAAGATTATGGGACTGACCCTCGAGGTCATGTTTGTCCAAGCTTTCCTGTTGGGACGCAACAGGGCACATCCGGCGGGATGTGAGATTCAGATGGGATCGATGATCTCTGCGCTCCATCTCGGGCACAACGACTCGCAACCGTTGTGCCCTCTTTTTTTATCTAAAATTAAGTTTTATACGTAGGTGAATCTGTGGATCCGCCTGCATGTTGCATTTTACAAATCCTTCCTTCTCGACCTAGCTCTATCAAGTTCCGTCAAAAACTTTTTACGTAGTCGTACATTCTTTGGGGTAACCTCTAGGTATTCATCTTCACGCATAAGCTCTAGTCCACGTTCGATCGAAAGTTCAAATGGTGGAACAAGCATCAGAGCCTCGTCCTTGCCTGAAGAGCGCATATTACTCATAGCCTTGCCTTTGCAAGGATTGACATCCATATCATCTCCCTTGGAAGTGTCACCAACAACCATACCCTCATAGACTTCCACAGCTGGACCGATGAAGAGCCGACCACGATCCTGGAGATTCCAGAGTGAAAAACCGAGGGACTTACCAGAAATCATTGAAGTCATAGAACCAGTCTCGCGCTTTTCGATCTCCCCAGCATATGGTTTGAAACCAATGACGCGAGAAGACATGATACCTTCACCCTTGGTATCGATAATAAATGCATTTTTATAACCCAAAAGACCTCGAGTCGGAATCTCGAAAACCAGACGAACCTGATTGCCGTGAGTAGTCATATTGGTCATGACGCCCTTGCGTTTGCCGAGAGTTTCAATGATGGCGCCGGAATAGACAGTCGGACAGTCGATGATTAACTCCTCAAATGGTTCAGTCTGCTCCCCGTCAATTTCCTTAAAAATAACTTTTGGTTGAGAAACCTGGAGTTCATAACCTTCTCGGCGCATATTTTCTATAAGAATGGCAATGTGGAGCTCGCCACGACCGAAAACAGTGAAATATTCATTGGCACTAAAATCAACTTTAAGACCGACATTCGTCTCGAGTTCACGTTCGAGGCGTTCACGGATCTGACGACCTGTAACAAAAGTACCCTCGCGACCAGCAAATGGGGAATTGTTGACCAAAAATTGCAGGGAAATAGTCGGCTCATCGACATTGATCGCAGGGAGAGCCTCGGAATTTTCATTATCTGTAATTGTCTCACCAATATATATATCAGGAATTCCAGCAATAGTGATAATGTCACCAGATTCGGCCTGTCTGACCTCTATACGCTTTTTGCCATCAAAGGTGAAGAGTTTGGTGATTTTTCCGGTGAATGTTTTGCCATTAATATCCTTGACCCAAACATTTTGATTTTCATTGATGGTACCACTATAGATTCGGCATACTGCCAGACGACCAAGGAAATTGTCATAGCCAAGATTGAAGACTTGTGCGGTCAAGATATCATTGGCGTTCTTTTTGGCATTTGCCGGGGGGACATGTTCCAAGATCATATCAAGAAGCGGTGTCAAGTCTTTGGCCTCATCAGTAAGGTTCTTTTTTGCGATGCCTTGACGGCCAACTGCATAGACAGTAAGGAAGTCCAATTGTTTATCATTGGCACCAAGCTCCATAAAAAGTTCAAGAACTTCATCATGAGCGCGAGCTGGATTGGCGGCGGGCTTGTCAATCTTATTCAAGACGAGAATTGGTCGGATACCAAGCTCCAAAGATTTTTTCAATACAAAACGAGTCTGGGGCATGGGGCCTTCTTGGGCGTCAACGACTAGAAGGACGGTGTCGATCGAGCGAAGAACACGCTCTACCTCTGAACCGAAATCAGCATGGCCCGGAGTGTCAACGATATTTATCTTGGTGCCTTTGTAAATAACAGAAGTGTTCTTGGCGTATATGGTAATTCCGCGTTCTTGTTCGAGTGCGTTTGAATCCATGGTGCCTTCGTCTCCATGACCGCACTCTGCCATGATAGCATCGGTCAGAGTAGTTTTGCCGTGATCCACATGGGCGATAATAGCGATGTTTCGGATGTCCATAGGGGTAAAAGATAAAGAGAGGGGATGGAAAGAAGAGGGGGATTAAGATTTATATGATGAATGAGTAGGTAGTCTACATTATTTGGTCATTTTTGTCAAAAACGTGTAAATTGAGACGAGTTTGTCGAGCAACGACCACTTTTATTAAAATCTTCAGCAAATCTTTATCACTTCTTCAGCGAAACTTTATCATTATTTGCTATGGTTTGTTGGTTCGTGGGTTTTTTAGAATTTTTTAACTTATTTTTAGTCAATTTATCAATATTAGCCAGAAACCAATATGTTATATTCGTTTCCGAGACAATTCACCACGGCCGTTGAAACCATTGACTCTATTCTTTCCTATGCCATTTACATGCGTGCGTCTGACATACACTTTGATCCTCAGGAAAATGATTCATGTGCTCGGCTTCGCATAGACGGTCAAGTCGGTCATGTCGGCACGGTGCCCAAACGATTGCATGAAGAGATTATTGCGCGACTGAAGATTTTATCTGGTGTACGCACGGACATTCATGCCATACCGCAGGACGGAAGATGGACGGCGAGTATTGATGATTCATCATATCAAGTTCGCGTCTCATTTATGCCGACATATCATGGAGAAAATGCCGTCATGCGCATATTACCCACGCGCGTATCAGCTGATGTTTCATTCGCTAAGCTTGGTTTTACACCCGAACATGTCTATTCAATAAATAACGCATTACGAAGGACTTCTGGACTTATCTTGGTGACAGGACCCACAGGTTCAGGCAAAACCACGACGCTTCATACCTGCTTGTCGCTCAAGGCCCGTGAACCCTTATCCATCATTACCCTTGAAGATCCTGTCGAGTATGAGATCCCAACCGTTCGGCAAATCCATATCCGTCACAATTACGGGGTGACATTCGCTTCGGGTTTACGTTCTGCCCTGCGTCAAGATCCGGATGTGATCATGGTCGGAGAGATCCGTGATGCGGAGACCGCGCGCGTGGCTGTTCATACCGCGCTCACCGGACATCTAGTCTTATCGACGCTTCATACCAATTCCGCGCTCGAAGCCATACCTCGTCTCATTGATATGGGTATTGATCATTATCTTCTGGCCTCGACTCTGAAATGCGTGATTGCCCAGAGATTGATTCGTGCCGTATGCCATGATTGTTTTTCCGTTGGATGCCAGGCTTGCAGGAATACCGGTTATAACGGTCGTTATGTCATGGCAGAAGTTTGTGAAATAGACGCCGGGATGAGGAGCCTCATCACAAAAAAGGAAAATATTTCCTCATATCTCGCGTACGCTCGATCCCAAGGTTTTCGTCCCATGGACGATGATGGTTATGAGAAAGTCCAATGGGGCATTACGACAGAGGAAGAAATAACCCGAATCCTGTACGAATAATCGTGGCTTAGTTTTTTATAGATCTAACTTTATAATTTTATATGAAATTATTCTCACCATTGAACAATAAAGATCGGATAATATTGTTTGAGCGTCTTGAGCTATATATTTCTGCCGGTCTGTCATTGGATAAGGCACTCCACATTATCGGACAAGCAAGCACCAAACACCAACGCCTATGTCTTTTCCGCATTCGTGAGGATGTAATGTCGGGTGGACTTTTGTCAAAATCCTTCGCCAAACATATAGGTGTGTCAAAGACACTCTCTGGGCTTATTGAACACGGCGAGTCCTCCGGACAATTGCTTCGCGCCTTAACCATTTCCCGCGCCATGCTGGAAAAACAAGGCGATGCTTCGCGTAAATGCGCTTCGGCGCTTATTTACCCAAGCATTATCGCAGTCTTCGCGTCTCTGCTGACTATTGGACTCGTTCGCGGAGTTATGCCGCAGATCACACCAATGCTCAGAAGTCTTAACATTGAATTACCATTGTTGACTCGAATAGTTATGGCTGTTTCAGAACACTTGGTTACCTATGGCCTTTATGTGTTTGTTGTGTTGTGCGGAGTGACGGTCTTGTTTGTCATTCTATACGGCAAAATCAAACGGTTCAGGTACATTTCCCAATCTCTGTTCATTCGCGTGCCTATTATAGGCTACTTGTTGTATTCATATTCACTTTCGCTGTTTCTTCAATCGCTCGGCTCATTGGTAGAATCAGGCATGTCTGTCCCGCGTTCGTACACCGATACTGTCAGCACCCTTTCATTAATTCCTTTTCAAAAAGTTCTACAGCACAATTCCCCAGATATACACAAAGGGGTTTCGTGCGGATTAGTTTTGGCGCATGTCTCAAAACGGATTCCGGCTTATGTGCCATCACTTTTATCGGCCGGTGAAGCCTCGGGTACCCTTGGCGCTTCCTTGATTCGCGCGGCGTCTATCATTGACCGTGACATGGACCACAGTTTAAAGCGTCTGACATCGCTTATAGAGCCGATCATGATGATTGGTATGGGATGCACGGTTGGAAGTATAGCTTTATCCATTATGATGCCGATATATGACATATCAAAGGTGTTGCAACAGTAGCTGATGATTTATCGAGAGTCGTGAGTCACATAATACATATGCGGAAAATTAGATTCAAACAACATCGTGGTCTGATTTTGATGGACATTCTTGTGGCCATGTCACTAGCGACAATTTTCGTGATCGTCCTCGCGCAGTCATCTGCGAATTCCCGCGAATTATTTGAATTCGCCAAAGAACGCGGTAGACTGATAAACATCTTTGAAAATCATTCAAATAAGTTTGATGGAATGGTGCCATATGAATCACGGACGATAGTCCTTGACTCCAATGATTCAAATTATTCGGTATACTCCACGACGACGCTTACTGGTCATGCACGTTGGTATGGCAATGTCAGGATTCAAACTGATATCACGATTCGTTCCGAAATTGCCGACCATATTTCGTCAAGCACCGAGTCTGGCGTTTATCCAAGGTCGGCATCGCGTACGCAATCAATGACATTTACTCGCGTGGTCGCGTATCCATTTTTGAACATAAATGACGCTTCCGGTACCGCTTTGTGCAACGTGGATTTTTCAAGCAAAGATACGATTGGTTCATATGGTTTTGACGGACGACAACGTCCCCAATTGGAGGACGCCGTATTTTCGAATGGATTGAACCCGCAATCACTCAATCCGACGATTACTCCTATTATTTTACCGATTGATCCCTTGATCCCTCTGACCGATATTGAAGTCAGGAATGGCAGGGCCTACATTTCAACTGATTCCTCGAGGCAATCAGATCCGGATATTTTTGTGGTGGACATTCGTGATTCGTCGAGTGCCTACTTATTGTCGGGTATCAATACTGGACCGGGAATTTCATCCATTGCTCTGGTTGGCGACAGGATATTTGCCGCGGCGACAAGTAGAGTGGCACAACTTCAAGTCATTAAAATGCCGGATCTTGCCAACCTTATCATTGAATCCAGTTACAAATTGCCTCTGCCATACGCCACGGCAACGCCGCCACTGGGAAGCGCTATTTTCTATGATCGTGGTCTGATATATCTGGGCACGGAGAAATGGGAAGGTCAGGAGTTTTCCGTTGTTGACATGTCCAATCCAACTCGGCCAATCGGCTTGGGTGGGTTGGAAATAGGCAGCAAGGTGGGCGCTATATATGTTCGAGATGATGTCGCATATCTCGCGGCTTCGGATGAAAAACAATTGCGCGCGATTGATATAAGTAATCATGCTGTACCATTTCTTATTGATTCATTCAATCCGTCAGGCTGGGAGAGGCAAGAAGGGAAGTCGCTTGATTATTTTGAAGATCGATTAAGTTTTGGACGAACTTCCGGCGGTTTTAATATAAAACAGGATCATGAGTTATTTAGCTGGAGTGATGGCATCCTACCATTTATTGAGTCGGAAAATAAGCGTTTTCTAGATGTCACGGGCGGGATCTACGGGATTATACAGGATCGTTCTTTCTTGTATGTCATAAGCCGACAACCAGATGCCGAATTCCAGATATCTGATTTGCATATCTCGACCAGCACGCTGAAAAAAATCGCTCTACCCGCCATGCCCCAATCGTTGACCTGTGATAATGACTCGCTATACATTCTTGCGGCCACGGCACCAGTTTTGTATCAGGTATTGTTTTAATATCTAATCACGCCGAAAATATGTTAAAAAAATATTCCAATGTAAGTAAGGGCGTGACGTTTGTTGAAGTCATTATTTTTACCGTGCTTCTTTCCATGCTTGTCGCCAATATGATCAACTATATATACGCAATACACGCGCGTGATTTGAAACTGATGGACGAAATTCAGAATGCGGAGAAAGGATTTATCGCGACCACAGCCGTTATGTTGCTGGCTATGGGTGCGTTATTTTTTCAGGTCGCCACTTTATCCGCGGTAGCCTCGTATTTCGACGGTATTGAAAGAAAAGAAATGCGCGTACAAAAAAGATTAAACGAGACAGCTTGTCAAGAAACTCTGCGGCTACTTGCCGCTAAGGATTATTTCTTAAATGAGACGGTCAAATTGAGAGATCTTGGCTGTGTCGTAGCCATATAGTCACTGCTCATTTGGTATTCATAAATATTTAGTTGAATCGATTAACTGATAGTATGATAGTATAATTGTAACCGCATAGCTCGATTTGAATGCGCAATAGCCTAAACCATGTCATTCACTGTCAAAACTCAGAGTTTCGAAGGTCCACTTGATTTGCTTTTGGATTTGATTGAGAAGAAAAGACTTTTCATCAATGATATTTCGCTGGCCAAAGTCACTGATGATTTCATCAGTCATGTTCGTCGGTTTGAGAACCTACCGATGGCGGAATCAGCGCACTTTATCCTGATTGCCTCAATATTACTTTTAATCAAGTCGAGATCTTTATTGCCGGAATTATCGCTGACCGAAGAAGAAAAAGGTGATATCTTAGATCTGGAGATTCGCCTGAAGATTTTCAAACGGATAAAAGAGGCAAGCAGACGAATAAGTGAATTATTTGGCCGAGATATAATTTTTCCCCAATCCCGTTTCCGTCATGTAAATCCAATCTTTACTCCAGATTCGACATTCACTCTTGAAATGGCTCTGTATTTCTTGAAAGATTTGGTCAACCGTCTGCCCAAAAAAGAGAATTTACCTAAACATATTGTACAAAAAGTCATCAGTCTTGAGGAGATGATCGCCAACCTGACGACTAGGATAACGACGAGCCTGCGGATGAGTTTCAAACAGTTCACGGCCGAACACAAAGGCGAAAAAGTCGGGATTATCGTTAGTTTTTTGGCCATGCTGGAATTGGTCAAGGAGGGTATTGTACAGGTCAACCAAGAGAAAGAATTTGATGATATTGTCATGGAGACCAAGGAAGTCGGAGTGCCAAGATATTAGGATTACCTCAAAGCTTGTGAATATTTTTAGAGAAAGCTTTTTTATTTATTGAATACCTCGTATAATGTACTCATGCATTTTCCTCAACAACTAGAGGCCATTCTTTTTTGGAAAGCCGAACCAGTCTCTTTCAAGAAACTTGCGGCACTTTTGAATATAGATGTCGAAACAGTCAAAAACGGCCTAGATGAATTGGAAAATACTTTAAGAGGCAGGGGACTTACTTTGGTCCGAACGGACGAGGAAGCCATGTTGGGGACCGCCAAAGAACTTTCGCCGCTTATTGAGCAGTTGACCAAGGAAGAATTGACCAAGGATCTTGGAAAAGCTGGGCTTGAGACACTTTCAATTATTCTTTATCAAGGTCCAATTACTCGTGCCGATATTGATTATATTCGTGGCGTCAATTCACAATTCATTGTTCGGAATCTTTTGATTCGCGGACTTGTGGAGCGCGTCGAGAATCCAAAGGACGCCCGCAGTTTTCTCTACAAGACGACACTTGATTTGCTGTCTCATTTGGGTATTTCAAAAATTGAAGAGTTGCCGGAATACGCTCAGGTCAGGGAAGATATTGATGGTTTCAAGCGCGCACAACTTGATCATTGAAATTTGATTATCATGCATTCACACAACAGCAGACCAATTGACCGTTTCTTTCTTTTTTCTGTTTCCATTCTGACAGTTGTCGGGTTTGTTATCTTCCTGTCCGCGTCACTTGGTCTGCTTGCCCAAGAAGGAGTGAGTTTTAGCAGTGTCGCTTTGAAACAAAGCGTCAGCTTGGTGATAGGTATCATGGCTTTTTTTGTATTTTCCAAAATAAAATATCAATATATCCGCAAGATGGCTTTTTTTGTGTTGATTGGCGCAATCATCATTAACCTGCTTCTTTTTATACCTGGTTTGGCCTTATATCATGGCGGTGCTTCGCGCTGGATCAATCTAGGCCTTTTTTCCTTTCAACCTTCAGAGTTTTTGAAAATAGCTTTTATTATATATCTGGCTGCCTGGATCCATTTTGCCAAAGACAGAATAGATAAACTTCGATTCGGTTTGATACCGTATCTTGTTTTGATGGCGATTCTAAGCGCGTTTTTGTTGACACAATCAGACACGGATACTTTGGTCATTATCGGTTTTACCGGGATTATTATGTTGATTATTTCAGGATTGCCGACGCGTCATATTATAATCGCCGGCATTATAATGGTGGCAGTGATCAGTGGAGTCATTTGGTTTAGACCATATGCTTTACAACGAGTTCAAACTTTCTTAAATAGCAACGCCGACATCCAGGGTGCCGGCTATCAAGTCAACCAATCATTGATCGCTATAGGTTCCGGTCAATTTTCCGGTCGCGGTTTTGGTCAAAGCGTTCAGAAATTCGGTTATCTACCTGAACCAATAGGGGACTCGATTTTTGCAGTGGCGGCAGAAGAATTTGGTTTTGTCGGAAGTCTGGTGTTATTGGCGCTTTATCTTTCTCTCGCTATAAGTGCGTTTCGCGTTGGCGTGCGAGCGCCGGATGTGTTCGGCGCTTTGTTGGCGATTGGCATTGTCGTACTCATTATTACCGAGTCATTTATGAATATGGCCGCCATGCTAGGTATCATTCCACTGTCCGGTCTACCTTTGTTATTCGTCTCCCACGGTGGCACGGCTTTAATCATTGTCCTGGCCGCAAGTGGTATCGTGGCCAATGTTTCCAAATATGAAAGGGGGTAATTCAACTTATCAACCCACCAACTTATGTGTCACGCATTCGCATAATTCACGGATTCATATTACAATGTTTTCATGAAAATCCTATTTACCGGTGGAGGTACAGGCGGCCATTTTTATCCAATCATCGCGGTTGTCGAGGCCTTGCATGAGCGCGTCAAAGAACGCAAAATCATCGCACCCAAACTCTATTATATGGCCTCAAGCAGATACAATGCTCGGGCTCTGTTTGATAATGAACTTGAGTTTGTCCCCGTGTCCGCCGGTAAAATTCGCCGTTATTTTTCTATTTTAAATATCACGGATATCTTCAAAACACTTTTTGGTTGTGTTTCGGCGATTGTGAGCATGTATCGTATATATCCCGATGTTGTATTTGGTAAGGGCGGTTATGTCAGTTTCCCGGCATTATTTGCGGCTAAATTATTACATATACCAGTCATCATCCACGAATCGGATAGCGCACCCGGTCGAGTCAATGCTTGGGCCGGTAAGTTTGCCAAGAAGATCGCTATTTCATATCCGAACGCGGCGGCGCATTTTCCAAAAAAAGAAGGCTTGATCGCCCTCACGGGTTGTCCCGTTCGCAACGGAGTAGTTCAACCACTTTCCAACGGCGCGCATGAGTTTTTGCATCTTGAGCAGAATACGCCAGTAATCCTCATACTAGGCGGATCTCAAGGCGCTCAACATATAAACGATATCATCATTGAAGGGTTGCCGGAACTTCTCAATCGTTATCAAATTATCCATCAAACTGGTCGTGATAATATTGAGGAGATAAAATCCACGACAAGCGTAATATTCAAAGATCATCCCTATTCATTTAGATACCATCCGTTTGATTATTTGAATGAATTGGCGCTGCGCATGTCCGCGGGTGTTGCCGATGTGGTCATCTCACGCGCTGGTTCCATTATATTTGAGATAGCTGCTTGGGGAATACCGTCAATTATTATCCCGTTGCCAACTTCTATCAGTCATGATCAGACGGCAAACGCGTTCGCTTATGCCCGTACAGGCGCGGCGTCTGTTGTTGAAGACAATAACTTGAGCGCGCATATTGTGATAGAAGAAATTGATCGCATATATAATTCACCAATAATCAAGGAGACTATGAAACAAAAAGCTAAAGATTTTGCCAGATTGGATAGTGCCAGACTGATAGCTGACGCGATTTTGGATATCGCCCTTCGGCATGAAAAATAAGCTTACTAGTGAGATCTACTCTAGCTTGACTACAAGGGCTCTTGCGTACTTGACCCAGATATGTGCTATAATACCAGTCTAAATTCGTCGAATTTATTAACTTATAAAAACAATTAACAATATTATGGAACCATCATCAGGTATCAAGACATGGCAGTGGGTAGTGACTGTTATCGTCATTATTGTTCTTATTATCATTGGTATTATGGTTTTTGGTAATGACAAAGCTTCAGACCAGGACGATTTGGGCACGGATATTGACACTACCGATACCACTGCTTCAATTGAAGCAAATCGCGTTGTTTTGGGCGATCAATTTCCAGGCAATGTTGTCTTTCTCTCTTCGGTACAACTCGCCAACGGCGGTTGGGTAGTCATCCACAAGGACAATGCCGGCATACCGGGCGAGATTATCGGTTCGATGTATTTTAACAAGGGCATCAATACAGGCAAGATCACTCTGACCAAGCCGACAACTGAAGGCGGCATTTATTACGCCATGCTTCATTCTGACGACGGCGACAAGGTATTTGATGACACAAAGGATCTTCCATTGAAAGATTCAAAAGGCAATACCATTATGAAATTGTTCAGAGCTACAGCGGCGGTTGGCGCGGGATTGAAAGGATAAAGAGTGAAGTTTGATTGAAGCGAAAAGGCGAAGATTATCGTATCTTCGTTTTTTGCTTATTTGTTTCTTTCTTTGTTATAATCATCTTATGTCAAAAAAAATCTACATCACCCGTATTATTCCAAGATTGGCTTCTGATATGCTCCAAGCTAAAGGCTACTCAATAGATATCTATGATAAAGACCAGATTCCGACACAAGCCGAAATCATCGAGGCACTCCGGAAAAAACAGTATGACGCCGTCATTTGTTTGTTGACCGACAAAATAGACGCCGAAGTCTTTGACGCCGCACCGACCGTCAAATTATACGCGAATTATGCCGTCGGATATGACAACATTGACATCACTGAAGCCAAAAGACGCGGCATTGCGGTAACCAATACCGTAGGCAACTACGCCTTTTGTATTGCTGAGCATGCTATGGCGCTCGTGCTTGGTCTAGCCACGCGGATTGTTGAGGCTGACGATTTTGTGCGAGCGGGGAAATACACAGGTTGGACACCTATGAATTTTATCGGTCATGACATCAAAGGTATGAAGATTGGGTTGATCGGGGCGGGAAGGATCGGTGAACAGATGGCCAAAATTGCCGCGCGGGGGTTTGATATGGAAGTCATCTACCATGATATCATTCGGAATAAAAAAATTGAAAGGGAATATGGTGCCAGATATTTGGAGACAATAGAGGATGTTTTGAAACAATCTGATATCGTCAGTCTTCATGTGCCGCTTTTGGATTCAACCCGTCACCTAATGAATGAGTCACGACTGAATATGATGAAGTCCACCAGTTATCTCATAAATACCTCACGAGGACCGGTTGTTGATGAAAAAGCCTTGGTCAAAGCTCTCCAAGACGGCGTTATCAAAGGTGCCGGTCTTGATGTTTTTGAATTTGAACCGAAATTAGCTCCAGGTCTTGCCGAATTATCCAACGTTATTTTGACTCCACATATCGCTTCCGCCAGCGAAGAGACTCGCAATGAGATGGCGAGAATTGCCGCTGACAACGTCATCAATTTTTTGGAAACTGGACAGGTTATCAGTCCAGTAGGCTAACTCCTCACAAGTTAAAATTTATGAGATATATCGCGTATTTCCGATGTCTTATTTTTGGCTCCAATTTTCTGCTATAATACGCTTATGACTGTTATAACACGCTTTGCTCCATCACCAACAGGCTATTTTCATGCGGGATCATACCGGACGGCCCTTTTTTCATGGATATTCGCGCGACAAAACAAAGGCAAATTCATCTTGAGGATTGAAGACACCGACAAGGAGCGTTCAAAAAGGGAATATGAAGAAAATATCATTGATAGCCTGAAGTGGCTCGGTTTGGAATATGACGAGTTTTTTCGTCAATCTGATCGGATTGAAGTTTACAAAAAATATATTCAAAGATTAATTGTCGACGGCTACGCCTATGTTTCCGACGAGACGTCTAAAAATGAAGAAGTGAAGAAACGGTTTGCAGTAGAAGGTAAAAAAATTGAGACCAATCAATTGCGAGCTAGCGTTATCCGTTTCAAAAACCCCAACAAAAAAATCAGTTTTAACGATACTATCCGCGGCATGGTTGAATTTGACACTACAGAGCTTGGTGATTTCATCATCGCCAAGAGTGAAAATGAGCCCGTATTTCATCTCGTAGTCGTTATAGACGACCACGAAATGGGTATAACCCACATCATCCGCGGAGAAGACCATATTTCCAACACATCCCGTCAAATTCTCATCTTTGAAGCTATAGGAGCTAAAATTCCTCAATATGTCCATATTCCACTCTTGCTCTCATCCGACCACTCCAAGCTCTCCAAGCGCCACGGCGCCATTTCTGTCAGTGAGTATCGTAACAAAGGATATCTGCCTGAGGCTATGGTCAATTATCTCGCGTTACTCGGTTGGCATCCGTCCGATGACAAGGAAATTCTAACTATTGAAGAGATTATGGACGAATTTTCCCTAGAACGCGTTCAAAAAAGTGGTGCCATTTTCGATGAAGAAAAACTCAAATGGTTCAATCGGCAATATGTCCTCAAATTGTCTGACACTGACTTCGCCGAACACGCAAGACCGTTTTTACCGGAATGGGTTGTGCCAAATAGTGACACCTTCAATAAACTGATTCCGGTGTTACGTGACAAAATCACCAAATTTAGCGAAATCACAGCCATGTTAGGGACATCTGGCGAATTGGCATTTGTCCGTCGGTTGCCGGAATATGAAAAACAGTCACTACTTTGGAAGAAAAATCCCGATCCACGAAACGCCCAAACTCATCTTATAGAGACCGGAAATCTGTTCAAACTAATTTCTGTCGATTCTTTTATGGCAAATGTAATAAAACAAACGATTTGGCCGTATGTTGAGGCCAACGGCAAAGGTGATGTTCTCTGGCCTCTCCGGATGGCGCTTACTGGTCAGGAACAATCTCCCGATCCTTTTATCTCCGCAGCTTTGCTTGGTAAGGAGGAGTCTTTGAAGCGTCTTTATGAGGCGTTGAGTAGATTAAGAAATTAAAAGTAATATGGAAAAAAGATTTCCTTCTGCTTTCGTGATCAGTATTTTTCTCTATTCAATCATTTTTTCAACATATACATACGCCCAAACAAATTCAATCATAAACAGCCTTCAATCAAAAATTGACCAGCGTATTTTGGACATAAAAAATCTGGAGAAGGAGATTGCCGAATACTCAAAGCAGATAGCCGAACTTGGCAATCAAGCAAATTCATTATCGGCAAGCATCAAATCGCTCCAACTCACCCAAAAGAAGCTTGAAACGGATATCAAGGTCACTGAAAATAAAATTATTGAAAAAAATCTTGTCATTCAACAGCTAGGTTCGCAGATCTCCGACAAGGAAGACAATATTGAGGACAATAAGCGCATCATAGAGCGTTCATTTGCGACAATGAATGAGCTTGGCACCAAATCACTTCCTGAATTGTTGCTCGCCAAAGACTCACTATCAGACGCTTGGAATTCTCTTGAAGAAATATCCACAATTCAAAAAAACTTATCGGATCATATTGAGCAACTTCAACAATCCAAAGTCAATCTGGAGGCTAACAAAAAAGCTACTGAAAAAGCCAGAGTCGAACTTTCAACGCTCGGTAGGCAGTTGAATGACCAAAAGAAAATTGTGATGGAAACAGCCAAAGAAAATAATTTTTTATTGAAAGAAACAAAAAATAATCAGACAAACTACACGAAACTTCTAGCCACTCGTCAGCAGCAAAAAGAGGCGTTTGAAAGGGAAGTGGACAGCTTGGAAGCAGAGCTGAAAATCGCCATTGATCCTACTCTTATTCCGGCTTCCGGTTCAGGAGTCCTAGTTTATCCGTTGAATACCGTACGTATAACGCAATATTTTGGTAATACTGCTTTTGCTACAAAAAACCCTCAAATTTATAAGACAGGTAGTCATCCGGGCATAGATTTTGCCGCTCCCATCGGCACACCCGTCAAGGCGTCGCTTAGTGGAGTGATAGTGGCATCCGGAGATATGGACCAATCCGGAGGCGGCCGTTGTAGGGCTTACGGAAAATGGATCATGATAAAACACAATAATGGTCTTTCTACGCTGTATGCCCACTTGTCGCTTATAGGAGTCGTCAAAAATCAGGCAGTCATCACGGGAGATATCATCGGTTATAGCGGCAACACTGGAGCTACTACTGGTCCGCATCTTCATTTGGGGGTCTACGCAACCGAAGGAGTCCGTATCACAAACTTATCTTCAAGTTCATATTGTTCCGGCGTCCTATATCCACTGGCCGATCCAAAAGCATATTTGAACCCATTATCGTATTTATAATAATTTTGATTAATAAAATATAGCGTCTGTGCATAACTAATGTTGTTAGAGTGCACATAAATGCGCTAAAATACTAGCATGTATTCCCCCATCAAAAAGAGAAATCCTGGCAGGGGAGGATTGCTTCGTATGGTTATCTTTATAATTGTGATTTTGCTTATTTTGAGCTATTTCGGACTCAATATACGCGCTATAGTCAATTCTCCGGCCGGCCAAGAGAACTTCAGCTATGTCCAAGAAATTATGATCAATGTTTGGAATAACTATCTAAAGAAACCAGTTATGTACCTCTGGAAAGATATTTTTCTTGATCTGATTTGGAACCCCGCAATTAACAATCTGACGAAGATCCGAGATGGCGAACCTGATAGCCTTAGGTCTTCTGCACCAACCATACCGAATCCTCAACCCATCCCAAATTGAATGGTGGTATAAGAGTATATTAAGATATATTGTGCGACATGGTATCTTTCGATAAGATACAACTTTGGCCACTCGCCTGCCCCATTGAAGCTGAGCGCATTGTTGTGTTATTCCATTTACAGATCTCAGGTGAACCTCCTTCCTATAGAAGAGATTATTTTTTCTCCGCACAATCAAAGCAACAATCTTTTCCATTCTTGAACGTAAATGTTCCCCAAATTGCTTTACGGCAATAAGCACAAATTGGGCATTCAAAGACATCTATTCCCCACTCATTGCATTTCTTTTTAAACTCCTCGTCAGAGTAATAGGTTCTCACCAGAAGGCCGTCAATTTGTGGATCTTTGCCTTTATAGGTCATATCAATTGACTGATGAATACCCTGTTCATCACCCTCGATGACTCCTATAAGATTCGGCACACGTCCAACTACTTCATCTATAGCATCAATAGCGTCCTGCTCCATCGGCAGGCGAATCACTAATTCATCATTTTCTCTGCTGATATTCATAGTTAGCATTATATTAAATGCAATTATTCTGTCAAATCTTCGCCTCCTGCACAAGGCATCTTATTACAAATTAAAAGTAATTCACATGTCTAGTTGACACACGGTGTGCCCCATTTGTTATTCTTATCTCAGAAGTATGCGATAATAACTTACGAGGCGCTCCGATGTTCCCTCAGAGTATCTGGGGCTTGAGTTGGAGAGCACCACCTTGTGAGACGCTACTTCTAACAAAAAACCCGCTTCGGCGGATTTTTTGTTTATGCAATCGCCTCTCCATTAAATAGTTCCTTCCCTTCCCCGATAATATTTTCCTTCAGAATCTTGAAACATTTTTCTCCAAGCCTCCCCTTTTCAAGATATCTCGCCAATGCTCCAGCGATCCAGTCGGCAATTTGAATATTCACTACCGCAGATGAATCAACACAAAAGACCTCATTTCTGAGGCCTTTTGTGTTGTGTCTCCGTCATCTATCTCCGTGCCAAGTCTCCAATTTTAGCTTTAGACCAACACGGCTTTGAGGCCGACCATGGACTTGAACCATACTTCTCGTAAAGATATCTGCCGAAGGCGACATTACCTTCCAGAGTGCGGATATTAATACCCATGTTGCGAGCCGTATCAGCGTGATAGAATTCATTGATCTGCATGACGCCGACATCGGCTGCGTTAGCCCGACCGCGAATCGGTTTGCCATCCTTATCGAACTGACGAAATTCCGACTCACAGCGCGCGATCTCAATCAAGATCGGGGTATCAAAGTATTGTTCATGAAGATATGTTTTCACATCCGTTGAAGTTGAAAATGAGCGAATTTCCGTCGTTGTCGCAATCTGTCCTGCTTCAGTCGTGGCATTAATCGACTGAATGTGATTATCACTTTGTCCGGAACCATAAATAGATGACATGAGGAACACCACACCAGTTGTTAATTCAAGCATACAATTAAAAAAACGAAGCTAATAACCATGAGGCTACTACTTTCGTTCTTGTAAGAGCAGTATAGCACCCCTGATCTCTAAAGTCAAGCTTAATTTTCATTACGATATGGCTAAACAGAGCCGTATTTTTGACACTAAATAGCTAGGGTAGACTTTGCTAATATTTGCCTTGCACTAAATATACCCTTATGTTAAGCTGTTTTTACGTCACTTTCTAACTTGTGACTTAAATAAATTCCATGGCTCATAAGAAAGCCGCCGGCACGACAAAAAATGGTCGCGACTCAAACCCAAAATATTTGGGTGTCAAAGTCAATCACGGCCAAAACATAATTTCTGGTCAAATCATTCTCCGTCAGCGCGGTACCACCTGCCTTCCAGGCAGAAATGTCGGCGTAGGCAAAGACTATACCCTTTTTGCCCTCAAGGAAGGTGTTGTTGAATTTGGCTCAAAGCGTAAGACCGGCTATAACAATGATATTTTGAGAAAGAAAATCGTGCATGTGAAATAGGGACAAAAAAATAATCGGATAAAATTACTCATCTGTCATCCCTCACAACTGCAAGCTGGTTCCCTTCAGAATCTTTGAAGAATGTAGTCACGCCCCACGGAAATTTTGTAATATTATTAGAATCTACCTACATTTTCTCAACCACCACCTTCAACTTCACTAACTTCCCTTTCGCCCCTCCGGAGCCTTCGACGGAGGAGGGTCCCCTCACTTCGACCAGATGTTCACCAACTGTTTTCAGTGGATGCTCAAGTTGGATGAATGATGGATCAATTTGCAATCTAGTCTGCTTTTGGATCTCATCTGCGATAACTTCCTTGTGCAGACCGGCAAAGAGATGACCTTTGTCGTTGGCCTTGCCTACAATCGTAATAGTTACGCCATCAAGTCCTTCAATATTTTTAAACAAAAGTTCTTCCTGTACCTTCCTTTCCACTTCAGTGGTCGCTCTCAAGACTTCATTGCGTTTGATTGCTTCGGGTGTGGCGGTGACGGCTAGGCCTTGAGGAATGAGCAAATTTATGGCATGGCCATCACTGACTGTTTTGATGTCATACTTTCGGCCAAGCTTGGCTACATCTTTGAGGAGGATTACTTTCATGGTGACTTTTGATTAATTTATTAACGAAATTTTTATTTTTTTCAATCTCCAATTTCTGATTATTAATCACTAATCTCTTCTTATTTATTCAATAATTCCACCGCCTTGTCCATAGCCACGTCCTTTTTGTCCTCGATATCCTTTTCTGTCACTTCGATTTTGTAATCTGGTTCCAATCCATCATGTGAAAGGTTGTGTCCACCTGGTGTAAGCCAGCGAGCTATCGTAACTTTGAGTGAGGTGTCGGAGGTAATTGAAATCAACTGTTGGACGGAACCCTTACCAAAAGTTTTAGTTCCAACAAGCTTGGCGATGTTATTTTCTTTGAGCGCCCCAGCTAGAATCTCTGAAGCGGACGCCGATCCTCCATCCACCAAAATAATCATTTTGAGATTGTTGTTAAATATATTATATCCTTTACTTCTATATACACGCGGTTCGCCGCCGTTTTTGCCAAAATCTTCCGTGACGATGACTGAACCGGTCGGTAAGAACCATGAGGCCATATCCCAAGCCGCGTCGAGATATCCACCAGGATTGCCACGAAGATCCAGAATCAGTTTGTGATTGTCTGACAGGACAAATTCACGAAGGGCGTTACGAAACAGATTGTGCGATTGTGCCGTAAAACTATAAAGACGAATAACAAATATGCCACCAGGCTTTGTACTTGTTTCAATGGTCGGAATATTGATCACATCACGAACAATGGAGCGCTCAACGGGCCTAGAAACACCCTTTGTCAAGAACAGTATTTTGACTGTCGTTCCGCTTTTGCCGCGAATAAGTTTGACTGCTGCGTCAACCGACATATCCATGGTGTTTTTGTCATCAATTTTTAAGATAAAATCGCCCGCTTTGACTCCGGCACGCTCGGCTGGACTTCCCTTGAGTGGACTGACGACTTGGAGTTGTTTGTCTTTGATACCAATCTCCATGCCTACACCCTCAAAATTGCCTGAGATATCTTCTTCAAACATTTTTGATTCTACCGGTGGGAAAAAAACAGTATACGGATCACCATATGAAGAAGCCAAACCCTGAATCGAGCCATAAATCTTCTGTTGCGGCGTCGTACTGCTGGACTCGACGAATTTTTCATCCAGAATATGCCAGACTTTCCAATATGGCTGAAATTGCTCGGATGTAATCGCGCTGACATCGCCCACGTCGGCATTTGGGACATAGGACTTGTCTTCTCCAACATATACTCCGACAAAGAAGACGATTATCACCACTGGAAGCCCGACTAGAAATATAAGAAGTTTTCGATCATTGAGATTCATGTATTATGAAATTTGGTTACATGGTTACAAAAAACCAACACGCACTTATAAGATGCAACAAAGACATTATTACATATAATCACTAAATAACCAATGCTTGGTGATTCAATTCATATACAAGGCATTTTCTTTTTTTTATTTAGTCGCTATAATAGTGACATGATTACACATCACGCATCTCATGGAATCGTCTGGCTTGACATTTCCAATCCGACCGACGACGAGATTACCGGTTTGGTCAAACGATATGATCTTCATCCGTTGGTCGGCGAAGAACTAAAAAATTCGTCATCGTTGGCCAAAATGGACTTTTACAAAGATTATATGCTTGTCGTCCTCACCTTGCCTGTTCGTGTGCAGACGAAGTCAGGCGAATATGAGATCGTCGATCGTGAAGTCGACTTCGTGATTGGCAAAAACTTTCTCATCACTTCTAGGGTCGATACCATCGAACAGCTGGAATACTTCAAGAAGATTTTTGAGGCCAACTCCATCCTCAAAAAAGACGACAAGATGGACCATGCTGGCCATTTATTTTATTACATGGTCAAGCGTATATACGCTGGCATGGTTGAGGATTTGGAAAACATCAAAGACTCCCTTATTTCGGCTGAAACCAGGATATTTAACGGAGACGAGCGTGATATGGTTGAAGTTCTCTCCAATCTCAGTCGTGAACTTATTGACTTCAAGCAAACCGCCCGCGTGCATCAAGATATTTGGGAAGACATGATCCGTTACGACGAGGTTATGATATTCGGTAAAGATTTTCTCGTGTATGCCAGAGATATCAGGGACGAGTTCAATCGGATCCGTGAACTTATCACCAATGCCCGCGAATTGCTCACTGATCTCCGTGAGACCAATGATTCCCTGTTGAATACAAAACAGAATGACATAATCAAAATGTTAACTTTGGTCGCCTTTATCTTCCAACCTATGACTTTTATCGCCGCCCTGTTCACCATCCCAGCCATCAATGTGCCGATCATCAGACATGGCCTCGGTTGGTACGGTATTTTGGTGGCGATGGTCGCTATCACCAGCGGTATTTGGTTATTTTTTAAGAAAAAAAGGTGGGTTTGACAGTAGCTGGTAACTGGTTACTAGTAACTAGTTACCAGCAACCAGTTACCAGCTATGGATATACATTTATATAATACGCTTACACTCCATAAGGAAACATTCATTAAAAAAGAATGGGTTACGATGTATCATTGCGGACCGACGGTATATGATTATGCCCATATTGGTAACCTGCGTTCTTATGTCTTCGCCGATATCTTGCGTCGGACTTTTGAATACAATTCCTACAAAGTTCATCAAGTCATCAATATTACTGACATTGGTCATCTGGTCACAGATGGTGATGACGGCGAGGACAAGATGATAAAAGCCTTGAAACGCGAAGGTAAACCTTTCACCTTGGAAGCTATGCGTGATGTGGCGACTTTTTATTTTGAAAAATTTGTTGACGATTTGAAATCCCTGAATATCAAATTGCCCCAGGAATTTCCTAGAGCCAGCGATCATATAGAGGATGACATAGATTTCATCAAAATACTGGAGCAAAAAGGATACACATACCCGACAGAGGACGGCATTTATTTTGACACGGCCAAGTTTACGCCTTATGGTAAGTTGGGGAAACTAAAGGAAACTGCTTTAAAAATCGACGACCAAACAGATATTCAATCGCGGGTCGGTTGGAATTCGGATAAAAGATCCCAAAGAGATTTTGCTGTTTGGAAATTTGATGCGAAATTAGGCTGGGAGAGTCCGTGGGGCAAAGGCCTCCCCGGCTGGCATATTGAATGTTCCGTGATGTCACGAAAATATCTCGGTCAGCCGTTTGATATTCATACGGGTGGCGTGGATCATATCCCAATCCATCACAACAATGAGATCGCTCAATCTGAGTCCGCCTATGATGGACCACTAGCACATTATTGGATGCATAATGAATTTGTGACATTGAATAATTCCAAAATGTCAAAATCTGCCGGAAACTTCGCGACTCTGGCCGAACTCAAGGAACAATTTATATCACCTCTTGCCTACCGTTACTGGCTTTTAACCGCGCATTACCGTTCGCCTGCAAATTTCACTTTGGAAGCTGTCCAAGGCGCTCAAAATGCCTTAATACGCTTGATCAGCTTGATCGGTAATCTTCCGGATGATGGATTCATCTCCACTTCGTATAAAGAAAATTTTCAAACTTATATCAACAATGATCTGGACACGCCAAAGGGTATTGCTTTGGTCTGGGATATCTTGAGAGATAAACAATTGTCCGATGCCGACAAAAAAGCCACGATTATCAACATTGATGAGGTTCTAGGTCTAAATCTGATCGCGGCCAAAGGCATTGCCGAAGAAACAGTCAAGGATGTTCCGGCAGACATTGCCGCACTTGTCGAAGCACGTGAACAGGCTCGCGCTGAAAAAGATTGGGTCAAATCCGACGCCCTGCGACAAGAGATCGAGGAACGTGGATTTGTCGTGACTGACACCAAGGATGGGATTAGAGTTATCCTGAAATAGTGTCGAGGTGGAACCTTGGCAATTACATTTCCCTCATTCTCACCACTTCTCTCACTTCCTCCTTCATCTCTCCGATAACATCCGAAATATCCTGCCGACTCACCTCTACCTTATCTTCAATCTCCGCCATGCGAGAATAAAGACGAGACTCACTAGCGTCAATACGCTCCTCCAATCGCTCAAAACTGCGAGCTATAGATACGGCGATATCATCCGCGTTTTTGAACATCAGGTGCTCGATAAGTTCTATATCTTTTTGGTCTAATGACATTGTGATGTTATTTTTATTCAACTCTATCTGACAAGACAAAGTATTTGTAATAACGTCACCATATCAGACAGCGATAAAGTTTCGCTGAAGAAGTGATAAAGATTTGCTGAAGACGCGAAAACCAGTGTTTTAGAGGGATATTTTAGGCCGAAAACGCTTTATTTTATGGTGTTACCCCTATTATTTTTTTTACTTCTAGTAGCTTGGCATCAGCCTGTTTTCCGGCTCTTTCAGCCCCGTTTTTGAGTATTTCGAGCACTTTATCGGTATTTATCTTCAATTGGGCACGTCTTTCTCTCATTGGCTTCAAAAAAGCGTCTATATCCTCAATTAGAGCCTCTTTAAGGGCCTTGTATTGACCTTTATGGGCATCATATAGAGGTGTTAAATCAGCCTCGTTTTTGAATAGTTTATGGATGTTATAAATATTTGGTGGTATGCCACCAGCTCCGGTAACATTGGAATCAGTAACAATGGACATGACGGCATCCTCGATTTCTCCGCGCGTGGCAAACAACGGAATGGTATTACCGTAACTTTTGGACATCTTGCGTCCATCAATACCTGGGACAACGGCGACATCTTTTATTATCAACGGCTCAGGCAGTTTGAACGTCGAGATGGAATCTCGGCAGAAAGTATGGTTAAACTTAAGCGCGATATCTCTGGCATACTCTACATGCTGTTTCTGATCTTGGCCGACAGGAACAACATCGGTATCGTAAAGAAGAATATCCGCAGCCATTAAAACTGGATAATTGAAAGTGCCGACATTAATATCAGTTAGTTGTTCCAATTTTGATGAGAGATGCCTCTGTGCCACTGTGGCGTCTGTTAGTTTTTCTACTGCCGCCTTGAATGCGTGAGCGCGTGCCAAATAAGGAATCGTGACTAGTGTGTCAAAAATCCACGTCAACTCTGTGTGGGCCGACACGTCACTTTGTTTGAAGAGAATTGATCTGGAGGGATCTATTCCAATTGCCAAGTAATCAAGAGCAAGATCAAGAGTTAACCTCCTCATCTCTTCTCCATTTTGGATCAGATTAAGTCCATGATAATCGGCTATCATAAAGTAACATTGATAACCATCTGAGGTTCCATCTTGGAAATCCTGCAAATCAACAAATTGCTTCATGGCCCCAAAATAATTACCGATATGTGCGATACCGGTTGGTTTGACGCCTGATAGGAGAATTTTTTTCATGTGAATATTATAGCAAATTGGAGTTAATTAGCGAGATTGGACATCGTTAAAACTACACTCCCTCCCCCTTCAACTCATCAATCAAATCCTTGGCCCTCTTACTTAGTCTTTTTGGCATCTCCACATGTGTCACAATGAGTAAGTCCCCACGCCTTCCGCCAGTGTCAAATATTCCGCCAGTTGTCTCATACGGCACGCCTTTGCCTTTGACACGCAAGATTTCACCATGAGAAGTGCCAGCTGGAATTTTGACTTCCAACTTCCCTTCCAATGCTTCGATATCAACAGAACCACCGGTCAAAGCCAGCGTCAATCTGATCGGCAAATCCATTATCAGATTGAATGCCTCTTTACGAAACACGGGATGTTCCTTTACCCAAATACGAACAATCAAATCACCTTTTGTACCTTGCCCCGAGTTTGTTGAGGGGCCATCCTCACCCTTTCCCGCAACACGCAATCCTTGGCCGCTCTCTATTCCTGGAGGAATTTTTATGGAAAACTTCGAGTTATTTACGGATATTTCCTTTTCCACGCCGAAAATCGAATCCTTGAACGATACTTCCATATCCACTGTAATGTTCGCGCCTTTGCGTGGCCGACGTCCCCGCCCTCCGCTACCTCCTCCAAAAAATTCTCCAAAAATATCCCCAAGATCAAACTCAACCCCACCTTGATTGAAGTGAAATCCTCCTCCCTGTTGGAATTGAGAAAAATCAAAGCCGCCGAATCCTTGAGCACCAAAGCCGCCTTGGCCAGAATTGAAACCAGTTCCACCAGGTCCCGCTGAACCAAATCGATCGTATTGAGCTCGTTTATTATCATCTGAAAGCACCGAATATGCCTCGCTTGCTTCCTTGAATTTCTGTTCAGAGCTGGTATTGCCCTTATTCTTGTCTGGGTGATGTTCATGTGCCATTTTACGAAACGCCTTTTTGATGTCGTCTTTGGAGGCGTTTTTTTCTAGGCCGAGAGTTTTATAATAGTCTTTCATTTTGGTTTAATATACGTTGCCGTGAGAGCCAATCGAATCAGAATAAATATACTTATCATTAAATTCAAATGCAATCCTATACCTGTAATTAATACTACAAGCATAAGTGTAAGCGTATTCATTTCAGCTTGCGGACTTATTTTTTAATAAATCCGCCGACATCCGGAGGCGACTTGTGCAATAAAGATAGCAGAAAATAGTTATTTGTCAAATTTAACTTTCACACCTCTTTATGTTATCTTGATTTTGAACAGTTTTAGCGAGGTCTCATCCCGCTACGCAAGGCATCTTGGGATGTTTTACGTAATCTTTCACAAAGAACAAACAATCAATCGATTATGGACAATAGATGGATCAGTCCCATTATTATCGCCTCACTTTGTCTCGGTTCACTTATTGGTTACGCCTTCACGATTGCTAACCACACATTAGACGGATTCTCAATCGCTGTCGTAATCATTGTCTCTGTAATTGGCATAGGCGCCACTCTAATTGCTCTTTGTGAAGCAATCACTGAGAAAAAATGACAACGATATCCCAAAGACCCCTCTTCACTCCCCCGAGCATCACGCTCCGGGAAGCTGGAGAGATCTTTTTTTGTCCAGAAATGGCTCTATCTGGAGGTCCGACCTCACCTACTTCTTCTCCTTAAACTCCGCGTCTTTAACATCCCCTTCTGGACCCTTTCCGTCAGAATTTCCACCCGTTGTGTTACTATTTGGATTCGCGCCAGCAGCACCGGCCTGATCATTTTTCATATACTGCCCTATTTTCTGTATCTCATCTGACAATGCGCCAGTCGCCTTTTTAATAGCTTCTTTATCTGGATTTGCATTATCTTTTGCCGTCTTCAAATCCGCAATTTTATCCTCAATCGACTCACGCAATTCAGCAGGAACTTTTTCACCGGCATCTTTCATAGCTTTCTCCGCAGTGTAGACCAACTGCTCCGCTATATTTTTGGCTTCAACTCCTTCATGCTTGGCTTTGTCTTCTGCTTCGTGCTTGGCCGCGTCCTGTTTCATTTTCTCAACTTCTTCTTTGGAGAGGCCAGAAGAAGCTGTAATCTTGATTGAATTGGCTTTGCCAGTGGCTTTATTCTTGGCAGTCACGTTCAATATACCGTTGGCGTCAACATCAAAGCTGACTTCGATCTGCGGCGTACCGCGAGGTGCTGGTGGAATACCATCTAGGATAAATCGGCCTAGCGACTTGTTATCAGCCGACATGGCACGCTCACCTTGAGTGATATGGATCTCAACTGAACCTTGATTATCTGCAGCGGTTGAGAAGATCTGCGAACGCTGGGTAGGGACCGTGGTATTTTTTTCTATGAGTTTCGTGGCGATACCACCCATAGTCTCAATTCCGAGCGACAATGGTATGACGTCAAGCAAGAGCACATCTTTGACATCACCGCCCAATATTCCGCCTTGAATGGCGGCGCCAACCGCAACCACCTCGTCGGGATTGACACCCATGTGAGGATCTTTTCCGAAGAACTTCTTGACCGCTTCCTGAAGTGCCGGCATGCGAGTCTGTCCGCCAACCAGAACTACTTCGTTAATTTCAGCCACTTTGAACGGCGAAGCTTCGACGGCGCGCTTGGTGATCTCCATGGCGCGGTCGACGAATTCCTTGGTCATTTCTTCCAACTTTGCGCGTGTCATGACGACAAGTAAGTGTTTTGGCCCGTCGCTTCCAGACGTAATGAACGGGATGTTGATCTCCGTTTGCATAGCCGCAGATAGTTCGATCTTGGCCTTTTCAGCGGCTTCATCGAGACGTTGCAGCGCCAATGGATCTTTCTTCAGGTCGATACCATTTTCTTTGTTGAATGTGTCGGCCAACCAATTGACGATCTTGGCATCGATGTCGCGTCCGCCGAGATGCGAGTCGCCGTCAGTAGATTTGACTTCGATGATATCATCTCCGACCTCCAGGACGGATATGTCGAAAGTACCGCCTCCAAAGTCGAAGACAGCTATCTTTTCATTTTTCTTTTTGCTGAAGCCGTAGGCAAGCGCCGCCGCCGTTGGCTCATTTATAATGCGCTTTACATCGAGTCCAGCAATCTTACCCGCATCTTTCGTAGCTTGTCTTTGTGAATCGTTGAAGTAGGCCGGAACAGTGATGACTGCTTCTGTTACTTTCTCTCCCAGACGAGCTTCGGCATCTGTTTTGAGTTTGGTCAGAATCATTGCCGAGACCTCTTCTGGCCTCATCCAATTCCCTGCCATGTTTACTTCTATACCTCCGTTCGATGATTTGCGCACTTCAAACGAAACATTCTTGATATCTTTCTGCACACCCGGCTCGTCGAAGGTGTGACCCATGAAGCGCTTGATCTGGAAGATAGTGTTCTTTGGGTTGGTGACTGCCTGACGCTTGGCCAGGAGTCCCACAAGCCGTTCGCCTGTTTTTGATTGGGCGACAATCGAGGGCGTCGTACGCTGACCCTCTGCGTTTTCTAGGACTCTAGGTACGCCTGCTTCCATCACTGCGACGGCGCTGAAAGTTGTACCGAGGTCGATTCCGATGATTTTACTCATATGATTAATTGGTTAATTTAGGGCTAATTTGGGTTGATAAATAAGGGGTTTAATGTCTATTGACAAATAGGTATCAAGCGTGCTATAATTGTCCACAGCTAGTAAGGTCTTTGAGAGCTTGGATTGTGATAGAAAGGAATCGCAAGGCAATCGTGCTTTGTATCCTTTCAGATCACAATTCAAAACTATGAAAGAAAAATGGAAGATCAGATCACGAGCATTAGGAGGTCTCATGGTTATGTTTCTGTTGATTATTGCAGCAGAGCGAAGTCATGTCATCGAGACCACAATCGCAGTAATCGCAGGAACAGTTGGGGTCATCATACTTGTGTCTCTTGGTTTTCTCAAATTGAAACACTGGATATGATGAATTTCTCACATCAGGCCTCGCGGACATCATGTCGCGGGCCTTTTCTTTTACCCAACTTTTAATGAACTCACCCCACCTCCACAATCTTACTTGGGCTATGATGCCCCTTCACAATTCTCACTGATTTTCGAGGATACAACTTTCTGAAGATTTCCAATACCCTCTTGTTTGCTTCATTTTGCTCAGCTTTTTCTTTGACAGACACAACATAGAGATCGTCAGTTTTCTTGACGACCTTTTCCGCGCGCGCACCTACAGTCACTCGGACTTTGATGAGCATCGCGGAGAATTAAGATCGACAAGACGGCTTGCCCGACGAAGCCTTGGCGAAGTTGGGCGCACGAGTTGGTTGGCTTGTAAAGAAGAAAAGTTCGGTGTAGGGAGAAATGAAAAGCGCGGGAGATATGAGGTAAGAGATATGAGGTAAGAGTTTATGGGTAGCAGATGGCAGACAGAGATTTTGTGAAGAAGCACATCCTCCAGAAAGGCTCAATCTGGAGGTCCGACCTCCAGATTTCAACGGCTGTGCGGAAACGAGATGACCACGAGGTTCGCCAGCAACGATAGTGACAAAGAAAGTCAGACGGAATTGCTGGCCGGAGAGATCGGTAAAAACACGAGAGAGGAATTGGCCATCTTGGAGAGCCAATGAAGTCAAATTTTGAGCCGAATATGACGCGTTTAAAAGCTTTTTTCCGAAGGGTTTTAACATGGAAACCATTATAACAGAAAAATAGCTCCAAGCAAGTGACAGAAACAGTTTTCTTATTTCTTAAACTCCCCCACCTTCACGATCGGCGCCTTAAGCACTTTTCCATTCAATGAATACCCTTTTTGGATAACCTGGAGAATTACATGGTCAAGTTTTTCATCAGTCACCGGTTCATAAGAAGTCGCCTCGTGATGAGTATGGTCAAATTTTTCATTGATTGGATTGATTTCTTTTAGGCCATTATCAACCAAAATTTTTACCAATTGCGCGTGAATATATTCAACTCCAGTTCGCCAATTTTTGTCGGCCTTTTCCCACGCTTCCTTGTTTTCTGTTGCCATGTCGAAACTAGCCAGTACCGGAATAAGATCTTCAATCAATTGTCCATTGACGAATCTGATGAATTCTTTGCGCTCTTCTTCGTCTCGTTTTCGGGCATTAACCAAATCGGCCTTGGCCCTCTGCCAGCCGGTCAAATATTCCTGTTTTTCCGCTTCCAATTTTTTAATCCTTTCACGAAGTTTCTTGATGGTTTCAGTCATAGCTTCTTCTGCCACGACCGAATCATCCAAAGTATCAAGTCCTGTGGCTTCCAATTCAGGGATAATATCATCGTCAGTTGGCTTCTTTTTAAACATAGTGTCCACAGCATAACTAAAAAATAAAAAAGATGCAATAAAAAACGGCGCAAGCGCGCCGTGCGACGATCAGGGTATGGATTATATCATTTCAAATCTTCGCATTCGTATCTAAGGAGCTACCAGACGGAAATCTCTGCGGGTGCTCTCGTACTTCATCTTCAAGCAGAATCTTCCGATAACTTGATCGTTTTTCGGATCTTTTAGCTTCCTGCAAAAGGTCCTGCATGTCTCCGACAAATCCCGTATGCGAAGCCACTTCGAATAAAGAAATGCCATAGTGCGAGCAGATATGCTCGCAGTGTTCATATCTCTGAGACGCGTCATCACGACCCGCCGGGTCAAAGATCATCTTGACCTGACGGACCAACTCGCTTCTTCTCATAGGTCTGTTGGAGACAATACAGATGTGTCTCACAATGAAGATTAAGGCCAAAGCACATCCCCCATAGATTGCCCAAATAATCAACGGTTCATTGCTTAGTTCAGTTAACATAATTATCAAACGGTTGCTGGTTTGTGTTTAAAAAAATGCTAACACAAAAAAAGAGATGTTTCCACCCTTCTTCTGTGAACGCCATCCAATCGGGCTTCAATTCGTCAAACCCTTATCTCTTGACCACTGTGGCGGTAAGTTATCTCTTACTCCACTGTGGCATCCTACGAGCTGTTTTATGAAAATGCTAGATCACACAGAGATTACAAAATTAAGTATACCCCATTTAGGGACGGAGTACATAACGCAAAGTGGATAGCCTGTGGACATATTCTCTGCTATATGCCCGCCATCACTGCTTGGTGCATCACTTTGCATTTCTCCTTATCAATACCAATATAATACCTAAGCGTGGTGCGTTCGCTTTTGTGCCTTAGTAATGTTTGCACGCTTTTGATGTCAACTTGGTTTTGTAAGAGATATGTACCGCATGTTTTTCTAAAAACATGGTGGCCGATCTTTTTCTTGATACCGAGATTTTTCGTCTTCGCTCTGATGTAGTTTCGTGAAGTCAAAGGAAGCATACGATCTCGGCCGGAAAGGAATAATGCAGGATGTTTGTCGCGCCGTGCGCCTAAATACATCTTGATCCATTCCGCACTTCGATCTGTGAAGTAAACCACGTTGTCCTCATGCGTTTTGCAATTCTTAATGCGTATCTCATGGGTGTCAAAGTTCACATCGTCTCTATTTACACTGCACGCTTCCCCTATCCTCATACCTGTATCGAGCAAAAACTCGATCAAGCTACGAGTGCGTAATCCAGGCATACTATTGGGATTGAACGCATTACGTATTTTCTCAATCTCATCGCTCGTCAGATAATCGACCATCTTACTAGGGACTTTTGGTGTCTCGATGTCTCGCCAATCAAATGGCAGTTTAGTACCGCGCTGATTAAGAAAGCGACACAACTGCCTGAACGTAACTACAGCTCTTTGAGATCCATAAATCCCATAAGGCTTGCCCGCTTCAATCAGTGCCGCCCTGTCAATAATCCGCAAATCTTCTACCTTCTTGTGACCCACTGCTGTTTCTAATGGTCCTTCTAAAAATCTCCTATGCTCCACTAGCGTCTTTGATACATTTCCCTCTTGCGCTCTGAATGTCAGATATTCCTCAAAGTAGTCCCGCAAAACAATGTTTGGGTTCATACTCATAAATTGAAACCCGCCTGACGCTAATCAGACGGGCTTCATAGACAAGTATACCGCACCAAATACTGTGCTGGAATACCTGTACAAGCTCTAGTCGTTAGCGTCTAGCCCTCGCGGGCGTACTCCTCTTGGGAGCGACTGGGTTATTAACTTGTAATACTTTTAACCTTACACGAGTTTAACCTATTGTCAAGGATTTCTCCTTTGAGCAGAAGGCTTACTTATTAAGCCCAGGAATAACGGAGGAAACAGCATTTTTGGCGTTTTCAACTACAGGTTTGCTGACCTTATCAACCATCTCACCAAAACTCTCCGCCCACTCCTTTTCATCCTCGACCTTCGTCAGTTCATTATTCGGATGTCTATATATCCCCACCATTGCATGAAGGACGAATGCAAGAATGCGGTTTCTAAATTTTTCTTCAGGAAACCTGCGTGCCAATATCTCCGTGTAGCTCTCTAACGCCTTTGCTGTGGCGGCTTTGAACGCATAGCTTTCAAGCAAACGACGCTCACGGGAATATTGTCTCAATGCTACGAAGAAGATAAGCAAAATTGGGGAAACAAAAGAGAGCCTGTAGAAAAGAGAGGAGGGGTCAAATATTCTCTTGCCAGAGACAATATCGATTGGTAGTTCTTTGAATACTTCGTACAAAGCCCAGGTGACCAAGAATGTCGCGCTGAACAACATTATACTCCACAGAATTAGTGGAAGATGTAATTTTTTCTGCCGGTCACTAAATGAATGCGCCAATCCCTGTCCGTTGATGAATCCGTACACCTTTTCGATTTCTTTACGATAACCCTCGACTTCTTTTTTGTGACCTGCGATACCCTCGGTATCTTTTGCGGAAGTCGTCTTCATTTCTGTCACCGCCGCTTGATCTAAGCGTGATTGTCCAAGGAGTTTCCCAATCTCCTCTTTCTGCTGTTGTGCCCAAGTGAATACAGCTTCAAGGCCATCATCCCCGCCATCTAGTTTTGTTCGCGTATTTTCAAAAGTACTAATATATTCCGCAAGTTTTGTATTTTCAGTTTCAATTTTCTGGACTAATTCTTTTGCTTTAGTCTCCAAAGAAACAATCACCGATTGAGAAGCCTCAATTTCAGTCTTTCTCGTTTCCGCATTGGTGCTGATCTGGGCAACCGCACGACGTTTTGAACTTATCTCCTCCTTTATTGTGTCTAACTCTGATGTGTAGCCTTTTACTGAATCAAGAACAGCCTTAATTTCAGCTCCTTGGCGGACTGCCTCTTCTTGGATGGATTTTAGCTCTGTAGCTTCCATAATTTTTTAATTACTGAAACCCTAGCATATTTATATCCGTATTTCAAGATGCTTAATTGCTAATGAGTGAATAATATTGTATGCTGTTCTCACAATCGAATAGGAGCCTAAACCAGTAAAATGGCATGGCAAAAAGACCAGTGGCGATCAGAGAACCCATCGTGGGGACTGTCGTCACTGGCCATGTCGGGAAACCGGCATGGAAGGCTTCGAGCCTTCACTCCGCGGTGGGCTTTTTGCATCCCGCAGGAGGTTGTGTCTATATGCGGGGGGTTGACAGATCAACCTTCTGTTGGTATACATGACTACCAATTAGTTCGGCTTCACACCTGTTGTGTGTTGCCTTTGACAACTGAATAAACAATCAGAAACGGGATTAGTATTATGAAAAGAAATGTCCTCCTACTGGCGACCATGATTCTCATCATGGCGATAACAACGATCGTGAAGGTCTCGGCTCAAACCGAAGAAACAAATCAGCCGACTGGCACGGAAACACTCGAAAAAATCATGGGAAGTAAGATGCCCTTGGAAATCTATCCGCCAGCGTATCTGGACTGGCTGAAAGAATGGGGAGATAATCCCCTGCCTTTCGTCGGGCCAGTAAAACCTGCGCGGCCAGTACGACCAATCATAATGGCACTGGATGGGCCAAGTCCGAACGATCCTGCTCCTGAATACGATTACAATGTCATTGATCTCGGTGCCCTAGGAGGCACTGATAGTTTCGCTAATGGGATCAATAACGATGGCAAAGTAGTTGGCAGAGCTAACGCTTATGCCTTCCTGTATTCGAACGGCTCAATGCAAAATCTGGGTACTCTTGGAGGCCCTGACAGCAATGCACACGAGGTCAACTCTGCGGGAAAGGTCGTAGGTGCGGCGGCATACAGTAGCTCAAGCGCTCACGCATTCTTGTACGCAGGTGGTTCCATGAGCGATCTGGGCACATTGGGTGGATCGGACAGTCAGGCATTTGGGATCAATAATAACGATTCTATCGTTGGCTGGTCTCTCATCAGTGGAAATGCCTACTATCATGCATACCTCTATTCTGGAGGCTCAATGCAGGATATCGGGACTTTCCCTGGCAATACTGGTTCACATCTAAGTATCGCCTATGGCATCAACGACTACGGCGATATTGCAGGTAGTTCGACGACAAATGGGCATGTTCACGCCTTCCTCTATGCCGACAGTGTAATGCAGGACATCGGTACATTGGGAGGCAATGAAAGCGCGGCCTATGCAATCAATATGTACGCAGAAGTTGTTGGTTACGCAACCACCAGCGGAGGTGCGCATCACGCAATGTTCTATGACTACCAAAATGGAACGATGCAAGATCTCGGCGTTCTTAGTGGTGGATCATCAGATGCCTACGGAATCAATGTGAATGCTCACGTGGTCGGTTCGTCTGGCAATCGGGCTTTTCTTTTCTCGAACGGCTCAATGAAGGACTTGAACGATGTGACTATACAGCACGGCACTCCGTGGACACTTCAGTCTGCAACCGCTATCAATGACAAGGGTCAGATCGTCGGCTACGGATTGAACCCGTCGGGACAGACGCATGCATTTCTGCTTGATCCGCTATCTGCGGGCTGGAGAGATGCTATTGAGGCACAGCCGTCTCAACCTACGTATGCAAATTGTGTGTCCAAAGGATCGGGAAAGAGTAACTTGATATTGGCAACGCACGGGTGGCAACTATTCGTAACACCGACATTTCCACAACCTGATGTATCATGGCTTGATGGGATGTCGAATGCTATAAATAGTTATCTCGTGGCAAATAGTTTGACCACATGGCAAGTCAATACCTACAAATGGATCGATAAGGCGTGGACATTTTATCCTACGCATGCGTTAAACAACGCGAAACAAGAGGGTAAAATGTTGGGAGATTGCATTGCTGCGCAAGGATGGACACATGTTCATCTGATATCACATAGTGCTGGAGCTGGTCTGATTCAAGCGGCAAGCGAGAGGATCAAAGCCTTATCACCGAGTACAACTGTCCATTGCACGTTTCTTGATCCCTATGTAGGTAAAGAATTTGAAGGGGTAGGAAGATACGGTAGTGGAGCGGATTGGGCAGATCAGTACTTCTCACGTGATTCACTGACACAATTCGGAAGCGTTCTAACTGGGCCGTTCACTGAAAGTCCCCTTGACCATGCATACAACTTGGACGTTACACCGCTCGATCCGCACAAGATCGTTGGTGCGAAGTTTAGGTCATCTGCTACTGGTTTAATGGAACCTTGCGTTAGGACTATCACCTCACATAGCTGGCCATACGAGTTCTACTCAAACACGATTACAGGTAACGTAACTACGGATTACCAAGGATTTGGTTTTCCTTTAAGTAAAGAAGGTGGCGGTTGGAGTTCAGGCGTGCCAAGTTATACGCCAGGAAATGATCCAGCTCAACTTCTCGGCACTGCTGATCCGACGTGCACGCCAGATATACAAGTGACGCCGCCGTCGTACGTGAATACTGTGATTGACTTTACTCAATCGCCAATCATACAGAGTGACACGGGAACGATTCAGAAATGGATCGAATCTCTCAAACTGTTCAGTGGGTCACCGGCATGGATTGCAACTGTCGTTTCCAGCACCAATCCAATCAATGTTGTCTCCTTCAATACTCAATTTACGAGTACCAATGGAGCGCAAGGAGTATTGTCGGTGCTATGGGATGACCAAATCATCGGAACAGTTGATGAGCGAATCGTGAACACAAACCACTATACGTTTAGGTTTCCGAATGCTGTTGCGAACAGTAGCCACATCTTGGGCTTCCGTCTCGATCCGTTCACAAACATTCAGTCAGTCGTGACTGTGACGAACATCGCACTTAATCAGATCGGCGTAAGTCAGCCGTTCTCGTTGTCATTTACAGGAAGCACGACGAACGGAGCGATGGTACAGCAGTTGACAGGAGAGGCAGGGTTTGATTATCACATCCAAGCCTCGACTAACCTTCTCAATTGGACAGACATCGCAGTCCTCGCCAACACTAATGGCTTGGTTCGTTTCTACGATCAAAGTTCGACGAACGCTCCGATGAAATTCTATCGTGGGGTTTCGCCGTACTAATCGGTAGTTCTCTTAGTCACAGGGCTTGCTTCAGGGCAGGCCCTTTTTTATTTGTAGTCACCACTCTCCACTTTCTAATGACTAATATTGTACAAAGTTCCTGACAGCATGAATGAGAGGGGCACTATTAAGAAAGGAAACAAAACCAGTAAGATTCCAACTACCAGTAAAAGATTTCCTCCCCAAGATGATTCCTTCTTCCTGTTACTCATATGAGCAAAGAAGATACCTATAACTGCGCAGATGAAATAAGGTGCAGTCGCCGGTGAGTTTAATATAAAATAAAACAAAAGCGCCAGCACGTAAAATGCAACGGAAATATAAGTATTTTTATACTTTTGCATTATTGCATCGATGACAAATAGAGGACAATGAAAGTGAATATCAGCCAAAGAATACCTATAATACCGAGGAGACTTCCGATCCAAGATGATTCTTTTGCTTTGTTGCTTTTAAGACTGAATATAATTCCTATTACCAAAAAAATAGCAGTGACTATGGCGATCGTTAAATTATTTGTATCGGGCGATGCACTTACAGGAATTCCTATAAGCATAACTAACAAAGCAAGAACATACGAACCTATAGCAATATAAATATTTTTTTTCATATATATAATTGGCCACTCAATTATTAAGAGTACGAACAATAGTATAGCATAAAAATACCCCTTCTAATTTTGGTTATCCACAGTTCATACAGTAACCAGTAATTGATCCGAGTAAAAGTGCGGCAACAGTATATCCCAAGACTACAGCTCCGATGGCTACCCAAATACCCTGCTTCCATTTAGGTTTGTTTGCACTGGTACTCCTGATGCCAAAGAGTATCCCGATGATTGTCAGTGGTATTCCAAGAATAATATTAGAGAGATAAAAAGTGTAACTTGAAAGTCCTAAAGTCGCCAAACATAGCAATGCGTATTTCATTTCAGTTGGGTTCATGTGTATAAATCTAGCACATTGTTATTTAATTGTATTGTGACAATCGCTGTTCCGTATATAATATCCCTCTTGTTTTCACGAGCGCCCCTACTCCGCTGATGACAGCAGAGTAGGCCGCTCGACGTGTATTATCCCTCGACAGCGTTAGACAGCTGACAAGCCAACACGAAGCGTGAGACAACTTAAAACGGGAGTTCCCCCGTCCGATCATCCGTAGTGGGCACGCCGGATGATTCTTTAACGCCGTTAGCCCCATTTAACCCCCTCGGCGACGCGCTTTCGCGCGCGGGCGTGTGCTTCCGCTTAAGCGGAAGCACACGTTGAATCACAGAGCACAAAAGCCAAAATCGCTCCGTGAAGCTCAAATCCCAAGCCTCGACATACACTTTCTGCGATCTCGGAATTCCTCCACGAAGATACTTTGAGTTGTATGCCTCAAAGACACGCTTTCTTCCCATGTAGAAGCGTGTAGAGATGGGATCGGCTGTCTCATCAACAGTCTCCCCTGTCATATCTTGGAATTCCTGTCGCCGAAAGAGCATGACCGGCCACGTCCAAATCTTTGTGCAACGATAGAATATATTTACATTTCCGCGAGCGGAAACATGCACCGCTGTTGGACGTTGTGAAATAATATTGATCGTTCTGTTGAAATGGCGCGTATGTAAAATGCTTTTACGTTTCCGTAAAGACATTTTGGCCATTTCATACGAATCAAAGATTACGTGCCCTTCGTCGAGATACACTTTGCAGTCCGTCAATTTCTCGAATTTATCCATAAATTGATCGTCTATTTCTATGAAGTGGAAGTTTTCTTTTGGGAATCGGTAGTACCTTTTCCTAAAGAAAAAGAAATTTCGCGAAGCGTACTTCAACGAATATCTGTCATCATGTCCTTCAAAGTTCAGATGCCAGTTCGCATAGATCACTTGCCCATTTGCCAGATCATCAAGCACATCTTTTGTCGCCGCATACGTCTTTCCTTGTCCAACTCGGCCATAATACTGATTGATTGTGCCCTCCTCGGCCTCGAAAAGATCAAGTAAGTCAATTTCCTTAACAGCGGTTCCCGCTTTGTTTGGTATGAATGTAGGCATTATGTTGTTGCGCTAGGCGTTCTATGGCCTAAGAAAATCTTTACGACTTGGATTGTTAATAAGAAGCCCATATAGAACAGGGCGCACTGAAATGGAAATACCACTGGCCAGACAACACTAGAAAATGACTGCCAGTATCCCATCGCTGTAACAAAAGCAGTATCCAATGAATACCCGAAAACACTCGGTAAGGTACTCGCATCGGGAAGCCATCCAAATAAAATTTCTATTGCTCCGATCAGAATTGTTAGAATCAATTGCAATATCATTTTAGTGGTGTCTCATCCCTATTACATGCTTGGTAATTGCGAGTACGAGGATTACAGCCCACAACATGTACCAATATGGCTCCGTAATTTCACGGAATGTCTGCCCCTCCGTAGAGCTTGCTGATCCGATAGTCGAAGAAGCACTGAAAAGATATGGCCACGGATCAAGTTCTACATGCTGTCCCCCAATCACGGACGGCATTGTAAAGTCGAGTGTGGGTAATGCTACGGGGGTTGTGGTCGCCATTACGGAAATTACTCGCGTAACGTAACCTAGAGGCCATTTAGTTAGGAAGGCATCGCGGAATCGTTCAAAATCGGCCTTCAAAACTGAAGCTGGCGGTACAATGAGCGAGATTAGGCAGAGTTCGAGTGAAAAGCTCGTTACGTGACAGTTTAAGATCGGAGCAGTAGTGGTACCCGTAATCAGAGCATCAATCAATGCTGTCCCGCCCGCCTCCACCGCAATATCCACACCTGTTCTTTGGACGACAATGAAAGAAGTAGAAGAAGCTACGATCGTCTGTCCTCCAAAGAAACGCCCTATCAACCACAACCCTTCGTATGCAGATGGTCTAATAATTTTGTAATTTCCTATCGTTCGGCCGATAAACGGAAATACTGTCGAAGTTGCTACATCGTTATCTCCGGCAAGCAGTGGTAAGTGGATCGCGGTATCGCCTCCCGTCGAACCTGTGCCAAATGCCGCGTACCACGCATCGAGAGCCGAGCCACCTACATGTGCCACAGTCTGATTGGTATATGCGAGGGACAAGTACGTCCCATCTTCCCAGTCAGATTCATTTACATACACATGCGCTCCGACTGTAGTGCTTGTTGCCACAGTCGAACTTGCGACAGGAGAAAGAAAGATAAAGCGAGTTGAGGTATCAGGAATCGCTGAATAGTCAGCATTTATCCAAAAATACAGATCCTTTCCAGTTATTGATGGTGATGTATTCGGACTTAAAGAGTCAGGCAAAACATCACCAAAGGCATATGGGGAGCCAGAAGAAGCTCCGCCAATTGAATAGAAACCATCTGAACGTACTGCTAATCGGTAGTATTTCGTAGGTGTAAATGTGTCTACATAAACGCCATTCGATTCGATATTTATGTACCCGTTGAGTGTAGTTACGTCAACATTTTCTGAACGAAAATGAGTTCCATCCGTACCTCCTCCACATATTAGGGTGTAGGCCGCATCGTCGTAACAGGCAATCGCCACAATAAAGATGCCTGAACCGCTATAGTATTCAGCATATACACCGATACTATCAATTGACCCAGAAAGACCTGTACCCAGTGCCTGGTCTATGGTCTGACCGTTCTGATACAACACGCTGTTTTCCAATTGCTGAATATCAGCACTCGCGCGTGGCACGTCGGCAAAAAATACGAGAGTAGCCACTACTCCTATAATGCCTAGCCACTTGCAGGAATTTCTCATAAGATGGTAAAATTATGGTGTATTACGAAAGGCCTCCGAATAGGGGGTCTTTTCTGTGTTTACCTTGCGTGGGTGGCGCGTCGATAGAGCACCCAAGGGATGCCGATCACGAAAAGCAAAACACCTATACCGAGCCAGAGCGGCCACAAGGTCACAAAGATGTCCAAAAGGACTTGCCCTGCTTGGCCTACTGCCGTTTGTACCGAGGCATACATGGTTGCCCAAGGAATGCCTAGTGCGGTAAAAATGGCTGTGGTTGTAGAGGTCATGTTTATGATGTTATTTTGATAAATCGACTTGGCTTCGGGCTTATTGGCATTGCCGAGATCACCAGTTTAGAAATCGTTTAATAAGTCGCAAAAAAGTGTAGATCACTATCGAAAGCAACATCGCAAAAATATAGAGAAAGTAAATTTCGGGTGTAATCATATTCGCAATACATTACGTGAACCACCTTTGCGAAAAAATCTAACTATCAGGCCGATAAAAAAAGAAATCGCCGCATATACAGGAATCCATGTAGCGAGAAAAATAAAGACCGCATTGAATGCCATGAGTAGAGGAGTAGCAAATTGGTAATTTGGATCAAACATGTTATTTACGCTTAAAGAAAACATTAAAGACCAGACCACAAGCTATCAATCCCATGAGGACAATCTGAACCGCAAGACCAAAACTGATGTTCCCTGCATCCTGTGAATAGATCGGGCTTGAAGTTGAGCTGATCGTAGTGCTGGCCGTTACATAGCAGTCAGACGAAGAAGCTTCTATGTCGCAATGCCATTGGGTAATCATCAGAATTTAATTTCTGCCTCTTTAAGTAACCTACGTAGCCAGTAAAAATTCTTCTGTACGACAAGAAAATCTCTACGTGCCAATCCCTCTGCTATTTTTGACCAAGCCATTTCTATAAGATGATCGTTTTTAATGATTCTCATGGTGATTATTTATTTAATTCGAGCCGACGGGTACATTTTTTGTAATTGCAGAGCCGCACGCGGTTTATACCCTCTACCCGAAAAGTACTTCATCTTACTTTTAATGTGACGTGACCTCCTCTTTCCTCCAAAAATGTGGAATATGTTTTTCATGGAGATTCTAAAAATAGACGCTCAATAATAGACTGGTAGTGATCTCTTTCCTTGCCCTCTCCGGCTTCGACAGCCATTACAAGAGCGTTATAAACACGCACGATATCTTGACCATGTTCGAGGACAACAACTGAATTTAACCTAGGGTATTTATCCATGTAGATAAAATTAAAACGCCCATCTCTGGGCGTCTTAATCTTTTCATAAAGAAGGCTCGTTTATCGTTTAGACCACTGCGGCGGTAAGTTATCTCTTACTCCACTGTGGAGACTTACGGGCTTTTTTGAAACCAAACTTGCGGCGCTCTTTGGCACGAGGGTCACGTTTCAAGTAACCAAGCTTTTTGAGTTTGCCACGGAGCTCTATATCATAAACAAGTAAAGCGCGGGAGATACCGTGACGGAGTGCTTCTGATTGAGCTGAAATGCCTCCACCTGTGAGCTTAGCAGTCACATGGAATTTCTCTGCGGCCTTACCATTGGTGAAAGGATCGGTAACATTCATTTGCATTTCTTTGACTGGAAAATATATCTCCAATGACTTGCCGTTGATCTCGAATCCAGTTTTTGTAGCAGGAAAAAGACGCACGCGAGCAATGGCAGTTTTCCTGCGACCGACAGCTTCAAAGTATTTGTGAATTGTTGGTTTGGTCGTCATCTTATTTTATATTCATTCTTTTATGGTCAGATTCTTAATCCTTTCATCGCGCAGACGGTTGTTGGGCAACATGCGGGTGACGGCTCGACGGAATACTTCCGTCATGCCTCGGCGCGCGATCAGCTCTCCTAAAGATTCATTTTTCAAACCGCCACGAAAACCAGTGTATGTCACAAAAATATCATTGATTTTCTTTTTTAAAGTAAGATCAACTTTTGAAGCGTTGACAATTTCGACCGTATCAATTGACACTTTATTTTTAGCAAACGCGGGCGAATGTTTTCCTAAAAGAATAACCGCCGCTTGACTAGCAATGCGTCCTATCTTTTTACCTTGTGCGTCGATGGTGTGTTTCATGATTGTGACACTCGTGAACTGGTGTTATTTTTATACAAATTCAATTAATGACATCGGACTGCCATCCAAATCGCGATTTGGCAGACGGATGATACGGGTATAACCACCTTTGCGGTTCACATATCTTGGCGCAATTGTTTCAATGAGTTTTTTGGTTTCGGCAACAGCGTGGATCCGTGAGATAATCAGGCGGCGCGAGACGATAGTCGCAATCTTAGCTTTGGTGATAAGTTTCTCGACCATCGGGCGGAGCTCTTTAGCTTTCATAGTCGTGGTTTTTATCCGGTTGTCACGAATCAAGTTTCGCGCCAACGAAGACATCAAAGCGTTTCTCTGATTCTTTTCTCTGCCGAATTTTCTCTTGTTTGAATGATGTCTCATAAAAATAACAGATTATTGCTTTAGCGTTATGCCGTGCTGAGCCAATAATTTTTTGATCTCTTGCATACCTTTGGCGCCTAGCCCGTCAATGTCCATAATATCCGACTCTTTTTTGCGTGCCAAGCCGCCCAGTGTACGGACATTGCTGTTAGAAAGCGCTTTGGCAGTGCGAACAGAAAAACCAAGTGCGTCGACGCGAGTCTTCAACAGATCAGAATTAATGTCCTTGAGCGATCCTTCAGGAGATTCCGTTTTTTTATCGACAGATTCAACCATATCAACTTCCGTGTCTTTCTCGGTGAAACCGACAATGGCTTTGAGTTGGTGAATCATTATGGCGATGGATTTTTCCAACGCTTCACGAGGAGAAATCGTACCATCGGTTTCAATCGTCACACGAAGACGATTGAAATCCGTGCGATCGCCGACGCGCATATTCTCAACTTCATAATTAGCTTTACGAATAGGAGTGAATGCGGCATCAAGGGTGATGGCGCCAATTTCCACGCGTTCTTTTTGGATGATTTCCTTCGAAACATAACCAAGGCCTTTTTCCACCATGATTTCCACATCAAGTTCCGATGATTTTTCGGTCAGCGAAGCGATATGAAGTTCCGGATTAAGAATCTCAACCTGTCCTGGAACATCAATATCTTTGGCGGTGACTTCCTTTGCACCCTTGACTTTGATAGTAAGATTGACCGCCTCGTCGCCGCTAATGCGAACTCGGAGTTTTTTTAATGCAAGTAAAATAGTGATGACGTCTTCCTTTATACCGTCTATTGCCGAAAATTCATGCTCGACATTCTTGATTTTGACCTTGGTAACGGCCGCACCAGGAAGCGATGAGAGGATGATGCGACGGAGCGAGTTGCCCAATGTGTGTCCGTAACCAGGGTAAAGACCGTCAATCTCATAGGTACCGCTGGTACCGTGCTCATTGATGATTCTTGGCTTTGAAGGAAGAATAAGATCGTGTGTCATGATATTTATAAATATTGGTGGTTAATTATATATTAAAAAATAATATTTGTCTAGCGAGTATAAAACTCAAGCACGGCGCGCACATCAAAGAGCAATTCAGACATGTCCGTCACCGGCTCACCTTCGACCCTTATCTCTTTTTTTTCCGTGTTGACCGAGATCCACGCCGGAGCTTTGATATTTTTTAGCTCATCATCCAACTTGCTGAAAATCGCTTTCTTTTTACTCCCTTCACGAATGGTCAAAGTATCACCGATGCGCACCTGATATGAAGGAATGTTGACTATTTTGTCGTTGACCATAATGTGACCATGGTTGACCATCTGACGGGCGGACGCACGACTCAACGCGAAACCGGCGCGCAGAACTACATTGTCAAGTCTGCCTTCGAGAATACGGAGAAGATTTTTGGCGTTGTCTCCAGTAGTCTTGAGTGCGGATTTGACATAGTTGGTAAATTGGCCGCCGGAAATACCGTAACTGTAGCGGGCCTTTTGTTTTTCCAAGAGTTGACGACCGTATTCGCTTTTCGCGCCGCGGCGTTTGGTGTTCTTGGCCTTTGTTTGCACACGCAAGGAATACTTTGGCGTTTGTGTCTTACGAAAAACGGCGGCACCGAGATAGCGAGCTTTTTTATATCGTGGACCAATTAACATGATGATATTGAAAAAAATTAATAATCAAACACGACGAGGCTTTTTCGGTTGAGGACCATTGAATGGAATCGGGGTCTTATCTTTAATGGAAGTGATGATAATGCCTTTACTGATAAATCCACGAATCGCCGATTCACGACCTGAACCAACACCTTTGACTATCACGGCGACCTCTTTTAGGCCAATGCCAATGGCTTTCAGGGCCAATATTTCACCAACCTTGGCCGCCGCGAACGGCGTGCCTTTTTTCGCTCCGCGAAATCCCGCGCCGCCACTCGAACCCCACAAAAGAGCATTACCTTTGATATCAGTGAGCATTACCTTGGTGTTGTTGTAAGTGGATTGGACATGCAGTATGCCGGATTCGACGCGTTTTTTTGCCGAAACAACAGGTGCTTTTTTTGCATCAGTTGATTCGGTCCCGGCGGTTGTGACGATTCTTTTTTTACCCATGATGATATGAAATGGTTACATTGTTTTTATTTCTTCTCTTCTTTGCGTTTACCGGACCCCATGGTCTTTCTGACATTGCCTCGAACAGTCCGGGAATTTGTTTTTGTCCTTTGACCGCGCGCCGGAAGATGACGGGCGTGTCGGCTGCCACGATATGATTTGATGTCTTTCAAGCGTTTGACATTGCCCGCAACCTCTCGTCTGAGATCGCCTTCGATTTTGAAACTCTCAATAATCTTGCGTATCTGATTTTCCTGTTCGACCGTCAGAACGTTTGAACGGAGACTGGCGTCAACCTTCGCGGTTTTCAAAATCTGGATGGCACGAGAACGTCCTATACCGTATATGGCAGTCAAGGCGAATTCAAGTCGCTTATTTTCCGGAACTGTAATACCGAGGATACGCATATGATTGGTGTTTTGGTGGTTTAATCTTATCTGATTCAAGATTCACGATTCAAGAATATGTTTCTGTGCTTCGTATTTATTCCTGAATCTTGAATCCTGCGTCTTGTAATTTTCTTACCCTTGTCTCTGTTTGTGCCGGGGGTTTGATTTGCACACCACATAGACATATCCCCATCGGCGGACGACAGTGCACTTTGGACAGATACGTTTGACTGATGCTTTTACTCTCATAATTTTATGAACGTCGCGTGATACGAGCACGACCACCATATGGATCAAGTTCCAAATCCACTTTGTCTCCAATGAGGACCCGTATACGATTCATCCTCATTTTACCCGCCAGATACGCAAGAATGACTTCCTTGGTTTCTTGAAGTTCGACTTTAAACAACGTATTAGGCAATGCTTCAACAACAATACCGCTAACGGTATTCCTCGAGCCATTTTTTGGTTGTAGCGCAGGTTCCATCTGGTATTAGGCGCGTAGGTCACATACTAGCAGATATCATGCTATTTCGTCAATACTTCTATTGTTATCCTGTCCGGATTGCTTGGAACTTTAGACCATGGCGGCGTTACATAGCCGGAACTTTTTTCTATTTCTATAACTGACTTGAAGGACCGCAATACTGAGCTTGTCTCTGCTAGAGAGAGCCCGGCAAGTTTTGTTTTGAGAGAATTTATAGGTATCGTACCGACGAGCATAGCATCTCCTTTGAGTTTTATAATCAAAGTGTTTTTCTTTTCAGGAGAAAAATCTTTGATATTGGCTATGCTAAAATCGAGAGAATCCAAACCAGGAGTTTCATATGAGAAATCATCAAATATAGCGACTGACTGCTCGCCAGCGACGCGTGCCACAAGCCCAGAGCGTTCGAACAATATTCCATAGACGGTTCCTTGGAGAGTGACTGTCGCTGATCTTGGATCGGTGCCACCAATCACTGGAGCGGAAAATATTGGCACATAAGCATTTGGGTACATGATATATCCATCCGGCACGCTTGTCTTCAGTTTGGCCAGCAAATCAGAGACTATCTTTGATTGGAGAGTGGCAGTAGTTGAAGCTAGTACGGCGGGATTGATTGTTTTTTTCGTGCCCATGAACCCGCCGGTTATATCGGTGGCCAGACGTCCATATATGCTTTCGTATTTTGGATTACCTTTGTAGGCTACTATTTTAAAATCGCTTATAGGGTCAATCTTGGTTATGTTATAGGATTCTCCGGCTTGATCGGCGACCACTGACGCTGAGAGGGTGCCTGGCGTAATGGTTGATCCGACTTTGTTGTATCCGGGGACGACAACTGAACTTGAAAGCCGATACACGCGTCCTTTGTCATCGGCAAATCTTGTGCCGGCGATAAGGCGTTGCGACTGGACGCTGAAATTATTGTAGATAGTAATTTTTCCTTTCGCGGATGTGGATATTTTCGGCCCATCGGTCGCGGGAACAGTCACAGCAGAATCCCCTTTGATGGACGCCAATTCGTACATAAGAACACCTTTACCTTGTGTACTTTGTGAAATATAGGTGCTGTTCACGGAAAATGGAACGGTCTTCGGAACTATGACAAAAGAGGCGCGGGAAAAATAAACGGAGGCAATATATCCGGCTATCGCGATAATGACAACGATACTCATAAGGAGAAAAAGCCATTTCTTTGCCCCAGACTTTCGCATCTTTCGCGGTGGCATAATCGGCATCTTCATCTCCGGAAAATTTGTTTTTTTGCGAGTATCGTTTCTTGGCTCTAATTCATGTTCATTGGTCTTTTCTTCGGGCTGACGCATCTGCGCTAAAATAGAGCTACCAAGTTTTTTCTTGGGGGGTTGCAACGGCACGATGATAGACGAGCGTTCCAAAGGGATGTTTCGTATTGAACGGTTGGAGTTCGGGATAATATCTTGAACACGTCTGGGCATATATGGAAAAATTATACCACAATTTCTTTATTTCAATAAACTGTGAATAGCCGTAACATATACGCCCGTCAAGAGGATACGCTCTGCGTTAATTTCGTACGAGACATTCGGTAAAATATTTTCTATAACCAACAGTTCTGGCGAAGCTTGAGGATACGCCAACTGGAGGCTTTTCACAAAAAAATCTTCATGTGATCGCGCCGATATGATAACTCGATCCAAAGCCGCTTCGGGTGTCGAACTTGTTTTGAGCAATTTCTTAAATTCATCTACCCATCTCTGCTTCATGTTTTCTACAAAAACAAACTCTTTTGACTTATTAGAGTCAATATCCCCATCAAGAATCAAGTTGAGTGTTGATTCGGCGACATCTTCCGTTGTTTTCGTCTCTAGCGCGACGGCACGGATAATACTATGGATGCCGAATGGATATGAACCAAAAAATGAACAGGAACGCGCACGAATAATCGCGACATCAGTCAGTTCTCCGTGGATATGCACCAGCACATAATCCGATGAATCCGGAATAATCTTTTGTATGCCAATGTGTTGCAAAAATAACGAAGAATGAAATTTAACACGATCTTTTTTACGTACGAGACTTTGAGAAATTTCCACAAAACGATCTATCATCCGTCCGCCGGCGATGCTGACGACAAAAGAAACGCCAAGCTCTTTGGTGTGTTTACTTTCCCACGATGTCACCGAATAACCATTGAGACGCACATCAAAGACCTTTTCTTCAATGACTCGGATATCATCGGATGTGTTGGCGGTCATTTTTGCTCGTTCTTCCCAAATCATGCCGGTAATATAAGCCCGACTAATCATCGTATCCTTCTCAAACGACATGGATAAAGTCTTTGCTTGCGAAACCACCCACGGTGACGAAAGAACATAATGCACGGAAGAAACATGGTGTGGCAAGTCATCGGAATTCGATTCCTTCTGAATATTCGCCATGACAACCTGAGTGATTTCTTCAACAGCACGGGTGGCCATCTTAATAAGATAACTACTGCCACCGCCAGATTTGTAAGGAATAGAGATGTTATGCGTGTATATGATCGAGGGGATCGTCAACGGACTCTCATAAACAAGCGAACCTCGCACGATGGAACTCTGCACATCTATGATCAACATCAGTTCTCCGTGTGGATTTGAGAAAAACATTGCTGGTAGTATATCACAATAGTTGTTGTGAATAATATGACTTTCCGTTACGGTATCCTAGACAAGAACGGCTTTGATTCTTCGTATTCCTTGCGACACGGCTTCTTCCTTCTGGATTTTGAAACGCCACCGCCCTTCCGGCCCGGCCAGTTCGATGGTATTTTTGACATGTGGACCACCGCAAAATTCTTTTGAGTAGGCATTCTTGGAATCATCGACCGAGGGCTGGTTGGAGGACAGCCCAATAAAATAAATGGAAACATGTTCGCCATATTTTTCTCCAAAAAAATGTTTGGCGCCGGTCTTTTCGGCTTCCGCGCGCGGAACAATAAGATTGTTCACCGGTAATGCCGCGGATATTTTTTCATTTACGATGTTCTCAACCTTCTTTTTCTGTTCATCGGTCATCTTCGCCCCGTAGGTAAAATCAAAACGCAATCGTTCCGATGTAATGTTGGAACCTTTTTGGTTACCTTCATTTTCACCCAAGACATCATGCAAAGCTTGGTGAAGCAGATGCGTAGCGGTGTGATATCTGACAACCATCGGATCATCGGCGTCAGCCAAACCGCCCCTGAATTTTTGTGAGGCGCCAGCGCGAGAAAGAGCTTGGTGCCTTTCAAATTCGTTCTCGAATCCCTTCTCGTCTATTTCTATTTTTCTTTCTTTGGCCAATTCTTTTGTCATTTCGATCGGAAAACCGTAGGTGGAAAATAAAATGAAGGCGTCTTTTCCGGAGATGCAATCGGTATCGCGACTTGAAGAAGTTATCCTATCAAATTCCTTAAGACCCTTATCTATGGTTCTTCTGAACTGTTCTGACTCCTTGAAAATAACCTCAACGATTTCTTCTTTTTGTTTTTCAATATTTTCGTACATCCCTTTATAGATGACCTTGGCGATTATCTCCACGAAAGAGGAAATTTCATTTTCGTTTATTTTTTTATTTTCCGTGCAGAAAATGGCGCGGCGAAGAATACGACGAAGGATATACCCCTTGTCTGTGTTTGACGGCCTTACTCCATCAGCAATCATGAAGATTGACGAGCGGATATGATCGGCAATTATTCTCTGTCGTCTGATATCGTCACGCCCCATCGGTCCAGCAACCGCCATCAGTGGACTAAAAAGATCCGTATCATAGATATTGTCTGTTTTCTGCAACACGGTTGCCAATCTCTCCAACCCCGCGCCCGTATCAACATTCTTTTTCGAAAGATTGCCGACGATTTTGCCCATTTTTTTCTCAAACTCCATAAAAACATCATTCCAAATCTCAACTACTTTTTGGTCATTATCAGCTTGTTCAAACTGTCTTTGCGTCAAATCACCCAAACCTTCCTTGGTAATATCATAGAACATCTCGGAACATGGACCCGTCGGCCCAGTCCAATTATTTTCTTTATCGTTTTTAACAGCCGGCCACCAGTTGGAAGCCGCATCTTTGAAATATATACGGTGTTTCGGTATACCGATGGATTCCCAGATTTTCGCGGATTCATCATCTCGTCCCGAATCGGAATCTCCGGCAAAAACCGTCACATACAGGCGTTTTGGATCCAAGCCGAGACCCTTATCGCCATCCGGCGCGTCTACGGAATTTGTCAAAAACTCATAGCTCCATTTTATGGCCTCCCACTTGAAATAATCCCCAAGAGACCAGTTGCCCAACATTTCAAAGAATGTGGCATGGGTTTTATCGCCAACATCATCAATGTCCACTGTGCGCAGGCATTTTTGCGCATTGACAAGGCGTTTTATTTCCCGATTATCAATTAAATACGGTTTTCCAAGCAAGTATGGGATAAGCGGCTGCATTCCGGCGGTATTAAAAAGTGTGGCATTAGTCTCGCCCTTTTCATTAGAAGTGACCAACGAAGCCGACGGAATGACGGCATGTCCGCGTTTTTCAAAAAAACTCAGAAACCGTGAACGGATTTCGAATGACTGCATAGACAAAAGTGTAGCACGAGAATTATTCAATACCAAACACCGTTGATATTTGAGACGATTGGACTGGAGCCAATGACGACGGCGGGGTGTTTCCGGTCTTTTTATACGCGTCATAGACTCCGACGATTTTGTCGATAACGCTCCGATAGTCAAGACTGATGAATGAAAGATGGAAAAGTCCAGCATATACCATCACTATGAGTAAAATCGCTATGAGAACTTTTTCTCGCAGTGAATAGGTATGCCTACGCGCGGACAATAGTTCCTTGTGAATTCGTCTGTCATGCTGAATAAGAGCTTGATCAATTTGCTCTTGATTCCATCCTCCGGCGCGTAGATTGGCCGTCAAGACCTGTCGCGGTATGCCCTGTCGAAGCTGATTATCAATATAGCGATTGAATTCTTCAGGTTTCATGGGAACCCCCATTATAACAGATGCGCAGATATTAAGATGCAGTCCTTAACCAGGCCTTGTATTTTTTGTCCATGGACTCAAAAGATGTGCTATTATCGGTTATTTTCTTTTTGCCGTGCATCATTATTATCTTGCCACCCAGATTGATTGGTCTGGTGTGTCGTCTGACCTTATCGAGGCGTCTAATTTTGGCCTTTGCGTCGACGATGATATCGTCAATCGGTCTGGTAACATCCCGAATGAACGCGTCTGGACTTAATTTTTTGCCGGTTGCCATAAAGATCAGTTTCTTTGCTGAATATACCGACGCGTATGACCAAATCTTTTTCAACTCCTCCCCGATTTTTGGATTGTCCACGATATATCCGTATTTTTTGAAAAAATATTCCCTCCATTGACTTACACCCAATTTGGCCAAGCCGTATCCATGATAATAAGCGGAGCTTTCCCATGAATAAATATGAGGCACATTCAAAATTGAAATTGAATTCAAAGAGCGGTCAAGATATTTTTTTGATGCCTTTTGGGCGGCTTTGATGACAAATTCTCTGGTCAAATTTTTACATTCGTAAATTTCTTTTTCAAAAAACACGACAAAACATATACTCATCATATCCAAAGGCCTGAGCATATGTAACGCTCGGGCCTCCTTTTCAAAAAGCTCAAATGGGTACGGATCTCCGGCGTCGTTTTTTGCATATCGCGTACGCCATTCAACACTACTTGAAATAGTATCCATGAACATGCTATGCGTCTCCGCCCATGAAACAGTTGACGGCGGATACTCAGAATTGACGCAGGCGTCTTTCTGGAATGAATTGAGCCTATCTGCGGCATGCCCTCCTTCATGAAAAACGGTATGAATGCCTTGCGCGCCCGAACCGACTTGTCTGGGTATGGCATTCGAACTAAAGCCACTTGAACCGGAAATCCGTCTACCGTCTTTATACTGAACAAGCTTCGGATAATGACAGAACCCGTTGTTGGATTTTCCTTTCCTATCCAGAAGATCCAATCTAACTTCACCGCCCTGAAAATCAATACCCAAAGCGGCAAACGAACGACCCCAATACGAGAGTACATTTTCAAATTGGAAATACTGGTCTTCCTTTTCAACAAAATCACCAGTCATCATATAGGCAAAATTCCACGGTTTTCGTAATCCTGGTCTAGTCTTTTCGATTTGACGAACATTTTTAAATGCATATTTTGTTTTTTCGTAAACATCTTCAAAAACAGAAAACAGCTCCTTTTTACTCATATTCTCATCAATCCGAGCTTTGTATTCATAAAAATCCGCATATCCAAGTGTTCGGGCGAATTCATTCCGGACACGAACCACTTCTACATACTCATCTATATAATCAAGCGGAAGTTTTTCCATTGCCTCAAAGCAGGCTTGTCTAGTGGCTTCATCAGGATTTGTTCGCATCACGGCGCGCATCTTGTTTTCAGACGCTTCGACAAACTTGTGCGTCCTTGGATCAATATATCCTTCAGTGCGTTTCGTCCTTTTTCGCAAGATTTTCGTCTCCAATTCTATGGCTTTTTTCTTAAACGGAACCGCTTGGACGGGAGTTTGATACAGACCAAAAAAATGATTCCATGATTTAAGGCGATTTTTGTATTCACCTGAAGATTTTTTGAGGTGATAGTCGGTTTCCGTTTTCAAAACGGCATTCGAACGAAATGAGTCACGTCTGATTTGCGCCTTATTCATCAATGCGTCAACGCTATGATCGCCCATGTATGACAGCCAGAAATAATTCTCATACTTGGTATGGAGTTTATTGTATGACTCATTCAAATAATCGAGAAGATCTTTGGCTGACGAAAATCTTGAACTAAGGATATCCAGCTTGTTTTCCGGGGAATTTTTCTTCATTGTCTTTGTTCTGTTATTCTTTGTACTGCGTTAATATTTCAAAATCTTTTTTGAGATTTGGCAGGTTGTTGGGATTATACACGGCAACGCAAGGATGATACAGCACAACTATGCCTTGAGGTCCGACCTCAAGATTGGTCGGGTACGATTTGCCATGTGCCTTCCCAATGGGCTCAATCTGCAATTCCAATCCGAACTTGGTCATAATATAACCCATGGCATAGCGACCAAGCGCCACAACGACTCGAGGCTTGATAATCTCTACTTGTCGATCCAAAAATGGGCCATAGGTTTCAATTTCTTTCGGGGTCGGATCTCGATTTTCTGGCGGACGATCTTTGACGATATTGGTCACATATACCGTTGGGCGCGGAATACCGACATGTTCAAGCAATTGATCGAGCACTTTCCCAGCGGCTCCACAGAACGGCTTGCCGGTTTTCGCTTCATTTCTTCCCGGAGCTTCTCCCACAAACATTATTTTCGCGTCATGACTTCCCTCTCCGATAACGGGAAAAAAATTATTGGCCGTACGATATTCATACAAAGGCGACTTTTTTAGAGTCAATATTTCGTCGCGAATAGTGCGCATCTGATCTGTCTTGGTCATAATTAGGAGATTAGTTCCAATGTGTTGGCATCTCAAACCATGTCTTGTATGTTTCTACCCCAAAATCACCGGTTTTTTCATTTACAATGTCTAATTTTTCACTCATGTGATTTTTGTTAAATCGCAACTCCGGTAATCATTCTGGCCTCATGCAAGATTTTTTCAATTTTTTCTTCGGGACGAATACCAATCTCCTTTAGAATATCCGGACACTTGATCATGTCCGCACAGGTAACAATATTTCTTCCCACCAAATCTTTCTTTTGTTGGTATGAAAGTCCGATAAGGCAAGTGATAGGATGAAGTTTGTATTGTTCAATGATGGTGTGAAGATTTTTGTTAACCGGATAATTCCAGCCTATGAGTTCAATATGATTGCAGACGCCGTATTTCACCGCTTGATCCGTAAATTTGGTATTGGTAAAAAGGTAACGCTCGGTCAATTTTCTCTTCAGGCCACCATAATCAAAAGTATTCTGGGCAATATCATCAAAACGCGCTTTGACATATAAAGCGACTTTGACATCTGATTTTAAGCCAAACTCGTTGTGAAATTTTGCTTCAACCATAGCCAATGCGTCATCTTTCCAGGCCACCACATCCATCTCATGTTCAATGCATATACCCATGATATGCTGATCCGTTAGCGTCTCGTACCCTCGCGCGTTAAAGATGCGCGCGACAAATTTTTCAAATGGAAAACCGTCAGGTCCGAGCTCCGTTAAGGCTCGTCGGACAGAGTACCGCGTGGCCGTATGCACGGAGTGTTTTCGCAACAAAGAGAAAGCATGGCCATAAATTTCATTGGTCGTCATGCCCTCTTTCATGCTCGCTTCAACCTGATTGATTATTTCGTCTACTGATTCATCGGAAGCTCCCGCGTGCTTGAGCGAATTGACCAATTTGTCCTCTTCAAACAATTGTTTTGTCCCATCGGACTTGGTTATGTATATCAGATGATTCATGATGACATTATACAAGTAAAGAAGGGGAAATGAAAAGATTAAAAAAATTCTATATCCCCTGCGTCAACGAAACTATCTTATATCCCAAATCTTCAATCTGGGTAAATATCTCATCCAAGATCAAACCGGTAATATGATCGCCCAGATGCATGAGAACAATCGCGCCCGGTTCAATATGACTATAAATGCGCGCGCGAACCGCGTCGGCCGTAAATCCTTCCGACTCCATCCAATCACCGGCGTCAATGGTCCACATCACGGCACGGTAACCATGGCGCGCCGCGGCAAAAAGAACCCGTTCATCATAATCTCCATAAGGAGGGCGAAAATAAGGTTTTGTTGAAGTATTGATGAGATTCAACAGCGTTCTATCCATATTGCCAAGTTCATTGGCTATTTCTCTGTCAGTCAAAAATGGCAAGTGAGGATGCGTCAAGGAATGATTATAAATCTCGTGTCCCTCGGCTTGCATCCTTCGAATCAAATCCGGATTGCGCAATACCCATTTTCCAGTAAGAAAAAAAGTGCCGCGAGCATGATGTTTTCGCAATATGTCCAATACAACGAAAGCAGACTGTGAGCCTTCACCACCATCAAAGGTAAATATGACTTGTCTTTTGCTCACGTCTCCGTGAGTAATCGGGCTTGGAACTTTATCTTCAAATCCGATTTGTATCGCGTCGACAAGAAGCTTTCTGTCTGGCATGAGTCTTTGAATCATATATATTAGCGTCAAAAATAAGATCAAGACAAGCGCTGTTATTCCCAGACGATGATAGTTCATGGAGATATTATAACCCGTAATAGAAACTTACACGATAAAAACAGATCCAAAAACACTCCACAGACGCTTGCTTACACTATAATCCCACCACCAAGACAGACTTCACCATCGTACACAACAAGTGATTGACCGGATGAAAGAGTAGACTGCGGTTTTTTAAAGATGACAGCATCGGATCCAGAAAGACGCGCGTCTTGCAATGATTCTCGATATCGTGAACGAACTTGAAGGTTTTTGTTCATCGGGACGATGTCTTGATTCCAATTCATGTCTTTCAATATTATTTCTGTTTTGACACTCGGCAATTCTCCGTCAGCGGTCTTGTGTGAAACCGTAATCGTATTTGCCGCAATATTTTTTGCCACAACATATAACGGCTTGTCATCTGAGGTTTTCTTCGTGATAAGAAATCCATGGCGCTCGCCGATCGTGTAGAAAAACGCACCATTGTGTTTACCGACTGTTTGGCCGTGAATATCAAGCACGACACCCTTCTTGGGCGTGATGTAATGAGACAGGAACTCTTTGACATCAATCTTGCCGATGAAACACAGACCTTGACTGTCTTTTTTCTCGGCATTTGGCAGTCTAAATTTTCTAGCCAGTTTTCGGACTTCAAGTTTTTCCAAGTCCCCGACCGGAAAGAGCGTTTTGGAGAGCTGATCTTGAGTAAGAGTCCATAAAAAATAAGTCTGGTCTTTGTTTTTGTCCGTACTTACGACAAGTTTGAAGCGATCATCTAAGACATTGGATAGTCGCTTCAATACTTGGGCATAGTGTCCAGTGGCCACATAATCAGCGCCTTGTCCCATTGCCCAACTAAAAAATCCACCAAATTTAACATACCGATTACACATAACATCTGGATTTGGCGTTCTACCGACCTTGTATTCTGAAATCATATAATCGACTACGTCTTTTTTGTATTCTTTCTCTAAATCTAGAGTGACAAACGGGATATCCAGACACGCGGCAACACGCATGGCATCGCGACGATCTTCACGCCAGGTGCACATGAGCCAATCCGGTTGCCAAACTTTGATAAAAACGCCCGTAACATCATATCCAGCCTTTTTGAGCAATACCGCCGAAACCGACGAATCAACGCCACCGGACATGCCCACGAATACTCGCTTGTGCGTAGGTCTACAACCCGTGAGTAAAGTGGACGGAGCCGTAGTCACATGATTGCTCTGCGCAGTTGTTTGAGGATAATTTACTTGACTATTCATATTTATCATGCTAGCATAATTTTTAGTAGCTGACCAATGTGGTTGGAAAAACAAATAAGGAACAATTGAAAACGAAACTTAATATATTGGTAGTGGAATTCGAAGCCGATGTGCGCAAAACAGCTCTGAGGATACTTGAACATGACGGTCATATCGTCACAACTGCATCCAACGGTGAGGAAGCTTACAGTTTGGTCTTGATTAGTGAAGCAGATGAGAGGCCTTATGATCTAATCTTGACCGATTACAAAATGGGTCATGGGATGACAGGGATTGAGTTGGCCAAAAGAATCCAATCAGGCTCAAGGACTTATGTTATCTGGCTTTGGTCCGGTACGTCAGAAACATATTTTGGTGACCTGACTAGCTTCGGAATCAGCAGATTCATCTCAAAACCCATCGGATTTGGAATCCTTCTCAGATTATTGGCCCAAGACTTTGAAAAGACTCAGACTGTCGCCGGAGGGTGATCGTCTCCACCACCTCACCCATCCGCGGAATTAAAACTCCGCGGACTTTTTTTATTTTAAATATTTCAACTTATTTGCCACATGCTCGTCATGAGTAACCGCGTAATGCGTAATGCCTTCTTTGTCCGCCAAATAGAAATAATGCGGCGTTTGGGTAGGATATAGGGCGGCGATGATTGAATCCAAACCCGGATTGGCGATGGGGGTCGGCGGTAATCCTTTGTTTAGATAAGTATTGTAGGGTGATGGTGTGGCCAGATCATCTAGAGTCAATGGATTTGAACCTTTGTTCAAAATGTAATAGAAAGGCACATCAATTTGGAGGGCCATGCCTTGATCAAGGCGCTTCCAGAGAATACCTGAAATAATTTTTCTGTCAGTCATATTATTCGCTTCTTTCTCCAGAATAGATGCCATGATGATAATATCCTTCACCGAACGAGTCGAAGTAGCGAATCCTTCCTTGAGTGGTTTAACCATGACATCAAACTGTCTGCGCATCATCCCAATGACTTCACTCGGCTCCACGTCCGGATCAATAAAATAAGTCTCGGGAAAAAGATAGCCTTCATCCGCTTTAGCTTGAACAAGAAAATTGACGACATCAAACATTGGAAGATTTTTCTTTAATAAAGCGGCAAGTTCTTTCGAGTTCATGCCCTCAAAAATTGTCAGTCTTATTTTTTCAATATTTTTTACACCATACGCAGTGCGATACGCCACCTTAAGTGCTGATTGTGGTTCGTCGAACAAATAACTTCCCGTCTGCACGCCCTTTCCATTATGCAGAAGCCTTATATATATTTTGTAAAAAAAATCAGACTTTATGATACCTTTTTCTTCTAAAATCAAGGCAGCTTCCGAGACTGTCATATCTTTGTCGATTCGGACAATCACGTTTCGCGGAAATGATGACGGTGGAATGGAAGCAACAATCACGCCCGCGCAGAAAATCAATGATAATACCAAAATAGCCGCAATGGCTATTTTGTATTTCAAAATAAAATCCGGCAAGTTAATTCGTTTCCTCATCATTCTAGGTATTTGTCTAATTCGTAGATTCGCATTATTTATGTCGGTAAATTTGACGGTGCCTCGGTCTTTTTTGATGGCAAACGCTCCAAGGTCGGCGTAGCCGCGACCGACCCTGGGAAATGGTAGATGGTAGCTAATTCCTCGGTATTAAGCACCAAAGACTTGCCTTCCCGTGGCGCGTAAAAATATGAACGACGCTTGTACATAGCCAAACCTTCTCTAGCATAGCGATTGCGACGAATATCTTTGTAATCCTGCCATGGATCACTCAAACGATTGTGCCAGACATCCCCATTTGGTTTGAAACCATTCAAGCTTTCAGTGTTGAAATGCTTCATGTTGCCGATAATCCCACCAATTCCAAAAGGCGTGTTGAAAACTTCTTTTTTAGCAATATAGAGAGCTCGTATACCGGCATCGAAAGCCAACTTGGTCACGCTCCGTTCAATGGCTTCGATGATATCTCGTTCACCTTGGGAAATCGTCGGCAGTTTTGCAAATTCTTTGGCTGGAACAATTTTACCGGTCTTTGGATCTATTTCGCCGGTTATCTTGGTTTTGGCATCACGGATTAACATCGTATTGACCAGCTTCTTTGCTTCATCCTGCCATGTATCAGTATTTTTGAACCAGTGACCCAATTTTTTTTGATCATCCTTGTGCGCGCGAATGAGTATTTGTATCCATATTTGTTGATTTGGACCTACGCTACCCAAAAATTCAAGCATTGGTAAAAGTGGATCAACTTTGAATTCCTCTTTGGGATCTTTGTCCAATCCATAATCAACATAAGTTTTAATCGGATACGGATCGGGCTTCGTGAATTTGAACTCCGCTGCCCAAATCTTCATAGTTTTTGGATCAAAATGGACTGATTGGGTATAATCACCACTTTCGTGCACTTCCACCCCAGGAAATTGTGAATACAATGCCGACATCACGCCACCTTTGCGCCGATCCTCGGTCCAAATATAAAATTTAACTTTGCCTTCAATAGAAGCAATTTCCAATGAATACCATGGCCGCGTCTCCCCTTTCCAATATTTGGCAAAAGAGCTGCCATCAGCCGTATTGTGGAGAGATTGCAAAAAAACCTCCATAGCCAATGGCGACTTGAAGGTGTCTTTGGGTAGTTTGATTTCCAGAACGGTGTATTTGAGAGAGAGAAATTGTTTGGCTCGAACATAACGCACCCACAAAGGCCACAAAAAAACCGCCAACATCACGGCCAAGACGACGGGCGAGATAAAAATGACATATTGTATTGCTTGTGGCAATATCGTCGACTGAAAATCATCAACCAAGACGGGAAATAATTGTTCAATGGGCATGGAATGCATTATACCAAGCAAAGAAGCAAAAAGGAAAGATGTCTAATCTTTCCTTTTTGCTTCTTTGTTTTGCTTATATAACTACCGAGTACTTTCCATCCTTGTCCCTCTTGAAATATTTTGGATTTTGGAGATTAACGGCGATGGTGTTTTCTTTGACATAACGTTCCTTCATGACCTTGGCAATAATTTCTTCCTTGGTCAGAGGGCCGTGTTTCTCAATCACCAGACGAACAACATCACGGACAATACCGGGCGCGTACCCCCATTCGGCCAAAGCATACAGACCGCGTCCGACAAGTACAAAGCGAGGATCCTTAATCAATTCATTGTGCGTCGTGGCAACATGGGCCTTTTTCTTGAACATCACCATGATCTGCTTGGCAACATCGCGAAAATGAATCGGCGAGCCGTGTTTACGGATGACAAGAAAAGCGTAATCGCGCATGCCCTTGGTTTTAATGTTGGAAGAATTTGAAGAACCCCAATCACCCAAAGCATTAACGCCTATGGATTTGGAGAGTTTCAACCAACGCCTCATTATCTCCTGATTTTTGTAGCGTTCAGAGACGTTCTCAAGATGCTGGAGAAATTTATTGATTATCTCCGATTCGGGCAACAGATCTTTTGTGCTCAAACTGCCGTATAGCTTGCGCAGAGCATCTTCAACTTGTGTGGCGAGTTCTTCGTTGACATGCCAGCGATGATTGAAATCATCGTCTTCTCTCCTTTTTTTGAACGGTTCACCGATGATGAGAAGAAAATGAATGTGATTTTGAAGACTTTTGTCTTTGGAGATAGATCCTAGAAAATCATCCTCAACGACTATTCCACCCAACGCATGCAGGGTGCTCTCAAGCTCGGCAAAAACCGCCTTCTCAAGCTTATATTCATTTGATTTGCGGACTATGCCCAGAGCGTAATTCTCAATTTGGCGGACGCGTTCACGAGTAATTCCGTATTTTTTACCTATGGCATCTAGGGTCATGCGACGAGTATCGACGCCAAGTCCGTAACGGTAAACGATGACTTCACGGGCACGATCAGGAAGTGATGAAAGGAGGCGTTTGACGATTTGCTTGGGTTTAAACGAAATAGTTGATGTGGCCATATGAGTTGTTAATAAATAATTCCTATAGTTGTATCACTAGCTTGTCCTAAAGTCAATTTCGTGGGAATGTGTAATTCCCATACCCAGGCTTATTACACTTAACCCTACCTCATTGGAAAATTGTTGTCAAATCGGACAAATCGGTTACACCCACTGCCAAAACATACCCAACTGTTCGAGTCTAGCTGGTGATAATGTTGACCAATTTATTGTGTACGACGATAACTTTCTTCACATCCTTTCCTTTTAGCCATTTTGCAGACTCTGGAATAGCTTTAGCGCGCTTTTCCAGCTCTTCCTTAGAGGTATCTACAGGCGCCACAAATGAGCCGCGTGTTTTGCCATTGATCTGGACCATGATTGTAATCTCAGTATCGGCCGCCAGAGCAGGATCGTAGATTGGCCATGAGACTGTGCCAATCGAGTTCTTATGACCAAGTGACGACCACAATTCTTCGGCCACATGCGGAGCAAATGGTGCCAGCAATTGCAAAAATGTTCCATATTGTTCGTCATCCACAGCTTCGGCCTTTTCCAGTTCATTGAGTGTGATCATCAGAATACTTATAGCAGTGTTAAAGCGCATACCCTCAATATCATCACTGACTTTCTTGATGGCTTTGTGGATAATCTTGTTGACCAGCATAAAATCACTGATTTTTTCATCTGTTTTTGGCACAATTCTTTCTTGTAATTTCCAAACTCTTTCAATAAAACGCCGAACTCCCGCTATATTCTCCGTGTTCCAAATTATGGATTGATCAAATGGTCCCATAAACATTTCATACAAACGCAACGAATCCGCTCCGACTGTTTCAATGATATCGTCAGGATTGATGACATTTCGCTTTGATTTGGACATCTTCTCGCCTCCTTTGGCCAAGATAAGGCCATGAGAAGTCCTTTTGAGATATGGTTCGTTGGTCGGCACCAAACCGAGATCAAACAAGAATTTATGCCAAAATCGTGAGTAGAGGAGGTGAAGTGTCGTATGCTCCATCCCACCGTTGTACCAATCAACTGGTGTCCAATACTTCAATTTTTTCGGATCGGCAAACGCCTTTTTATTCTTCGGATCAGCGTAACGCAAATAGTACCAGCTCGACCCGGCCCAGTTGGGCATGGTGTCAGTTTCGCGCTTGGCAGAGCAATTAGTGTTGAAAAAACTATGAATATCTTTGGGGTGTAAGAGAATGTTTTTTTCTGGAAGTAATTCCTTCAATCTATCATACCCATGATACCCCCAAGCACAACCGACAATTTGTTTTCTGTCCATAATGTTTTCCAATTCAAGAATATCAGCTTTTGTATCGGTAAAATAATATGCGTTTTTTATGTCTATACCCCAATCCTCGCAAATACGCTCGACTTTTTCTTCTTTGGAATGATGATCCTCATATGCCAGTATATGCGTGAATTTCAAACCGGATTTTTTGAGTGCGGGCAAAACATATTGCGCAGAACCAGAAGATGCAACTGCCAGTTTTACATTTTTTATTTTCTTTAATTCCTTGATAAACTCGTCAAACAAGCCAAAATTTGATTCCGAAAGATGTTTACCAAATGTCGTTATCCACTCTTGTCTTTCCTTCCTTTGTTCAGGCGTCAAAAAATGGTTTCTCGCATCAATCGGTTTTTTATCAAAGTGGGATAGTGAATCTTTTGCCGCCTCGTCTATTGTCTCCGCGTCGCCCATCCTGACTTTTGCTGAATTCATGATATCCCATGTATTTCCCAAAACCCCGTCAAAATCAAAAATAAAATACTTAGTCTTTTTTTTATCAGCGACACACTGCGGACACTTGGTATTCACCCACTTGGAAATAGCGGCCAGCGGTGATTCGCCGGTCTCCGTCGGCTTGTAATTTTTGACCTTTGGCAACTTTACGGGCAGATCCTTTTCTGGAACCGGCACGATGCCACATTTTTGGCAGTGCACCACTGGTATCGGTTCGCCCCAATAGCGCTGGCGGGAAAAGATCCAGTCGCGAAGTTTGAAGGTTGTAACCCATTTGCCGCCGACAGCTTCGGTAATTTCTTTTTTGGCCGATTCGGAATCTTGGCCGTCGAATTTGCCGGAATTTTCCAAAATTCCTTCGCCTACATATGCCTTATCACTCTCAAATCTCTGCCAAAAAGCCCAATCGGTTATTTTGGGGTGCAGTCTATTGGCAATGTCTTTGCGCGGAATCCAGGAAATCTCCTGATGGTTCGCTTCGTGTTCGGCCACCGGCTGTTGTGTTCCACTTTTTAGTTCAACGTAAAAACCATTGAGTCTGGCCGAACGATTTTCATTCTTGTGCGGCGCGAAATGTTTGGCATACACATGCCCGCCCAGCGGTCTAAATGACGCAAAATCCGTGAAGCCGGTCTCCTCCGTTATTTCCCGCTTGGCCGCCGCGACGGCATCTTCACCCTGATCGATGCCGCCAATGACAAAAGTCGTCCAACCATGTCTCTTTGAAGTCAGACACAGATACTCGTCTTTTTCCCAATGCTTCACAATGGCCAGAACGCACTGCCTATCGACTATCTTGACTCCCGGCCGAAAGGCAAAGTCACCCTCAGTCACATTGATCATCGGCGCGACGACTTCTCTTTGTGGCAATCCGCATTTTTTGGCAAAATCTCCGTCACGCTCATCGTGCGCCGGCACAGCCATAACCGCTCCGGTGCCATAATCAGCCAGTACATAGTCGGCAATCCAGACCGGAACTTCTTCATTGTTCGCCGGGTTTACCGCTTTTACACCCTTCAATTCCACGCCGGTTTTTTCTTTCTTGGCGTCAGTCCGCTCGATGTCTGACTCTTTTTTGACTTTCCCTATGTACGCTTCGACTTCTTCTTTATTTTCGACATTTGGCAATAATTCCTTGACCAGGGCATGTTCCGGCGCCAAAACAACATAGGTCACACCAAACAAAGTGTCGGGCCTGGTGGTAAAAACTTTTATTTGCTTGTCCAAATTGGCTGCCTTGATTTTGAAAGTCAGTTCCGCGCCCTCCGACTTCCCTATCCAGTTCCGCTGTGAATCTTTTATCGATTCTTTCCAATCGAGCAGGGGTTTACCGTACGAATTCACATTCAAATCAGGGTTGAGAAATTTCTTCCAAACATATTGATGCGAAGCTGGCGTCAAAAACTTGGTCATTTCTTCTTTTGAGAGCCACTCCACATCATGGTTTCCTTGTTCTTCGGACGTTATTTCATTCCGGTCACTATTTTGAAGTTCGAAATACATCACATCAAAATGGGCGTATCTATTTATATTTTTTGGCACGTGGAAAAATTTTGAATCCACTCGATCTAAATGCCTTATAAGTTTCGGATTTTTGTAACCGGTTTCTTCAGCAATTTCTGCTATTGCCGCCTCTTCTAAAGTCTGATTACCTTCTGGTCCTCCAGTGATCAGGGTTTTCCACGCCACCTTTTTCCATTTGAGGCCGATGTATTTATCCTCTGACCAATGCTTTACAATCGCCATAATCGCATCGCGTTCTACATATGGAAGCTCCAGACGAATCGCCGAAGTTTCTGTCATTTGCGTAAACAACGGGGTACCGAAGTCATCCTCAATCAACGTGCCATCTTCAGCCACCTTTGCGTTTAATCCTGACAATAGCTTGTCCGCATACTTCGTTATCGCCAACATCCACTGCTCTTTTTCGCGCTTTTCCACCGGCGTACCGCAACGCTCACAGGCACCGTTAATCACTTCTTCGTTCGCTAGGCCGATCAAATCCTTTGGACACCAATTGATGGTCATCTTCTTCTTGTAGGCCAGGCCTTTCTTCAGAAATTGCAGAAAAATCCACTGCGTCCATTTGTAGTATGCCGGATCGGTTGTATTTATTTCGCGTGACCAATCAAATGAAAAGCCAAGCGCCTTTAGTTGACGGCGGAAAATATCTGTATTTTTCTTTGTCACTACAGCCGGCTGAACACCATTCTTGATGGCATAATTTTCCGTTGGTAGACCAAAAGCATCCCAACCTATAGGGTAAAGCACGTTGTAACCCTGCGCGCGGCGTTTGCGGGCGATGACATCCATGGCCGTATTGCTGCGGATGTGGCCAACATGCAGACCGTCACCGGATGGGTATGGAAACTCGATCAAGCCGTAAAATTTCTTTGCCGACACCGAGGTTCCACCTCGGGACTCCCAATATTTCTGCCACTTTTTCTCAATGGTTTTATGGTCGTAAGGTTTGAGCGAGGATAAACCTCGCTTGTCAGTATTCTTCTTCATGGGTCAAATCATAGCTCAAAAAAGGAGTTTTTACAAAAAATGTCGGTGACTGAAGGTCTGCCCGGCGGTGCGTGCGATCGGAGGACTGCTACTGGAAGAACAAGCTGCCGACGCACATGGCAATCGTGATTATGACGATTATCATGATACCAATCATTGGACCTCCTCCACCCCTGACAATCTGCTGGGGTGATTGGTAATGAATTTGATCAGCGGTCCACTGAAAACGCCTGGATCGTCCAGTTCGTTGCCGAAAATGCGTGAGTCTCGATAAGTGCATATTTTTTAAAGGTGCCGTACAGCAACACAAGTCACAGTACAGTGCTAAATAATAGCATATGGACGTTTTGGTGTCAATGGTCAAATCTTGAGCCGAAAATCTCGTGTTTCCAGCTTTCTTTTGTCTAAATCTTAAACTCTATTCGAATACCATCTTATATATGGCTCTAAATATAGGTTTTCAATAATTTGCAATTTAAGTACTTGACAACAAATTAGTACCCTGCTAAACTATTAGCATATCTGGAATCAGTGGATGTGACCTGGCTCTCCGGACTAATAAACAGGTCTTACCTTCTCTCTGAGAAGCAACCCGTGGGCAACTGCGGGTTTTTTGTTGCCTAAATCTTAAACTCCATCACACTGCCGTATTTTTCCAACAGAAAACCCACCTCTCGCGAGGTGGGTTTTAACCTTGGTGGTAGGTTAAGGATTAGTGTTCAATTTGATTTTCAGTGACGATCCCAAACACATCGGGATGCATCTCAATGAGGTTTCCAACAGCCTCACTGCCAGAGGTCCCGAAGCCTTTTATTGAAGGATTTCCCTCCAAAAAAGCAACGATGACACCAGGCTGAACTTCATGGTTTTGATATATAATTTTTTTCATAATCTTGTATAATTATACACCTTATAGTAGCTATTGTCAAGTATCTAAATTCTAAACTCTATGACACCACCATCTTCAGAAGTTACCAAAACTTCCAAAATGGTTTCTTCGTGTCTTCAGTTCCAATAAAACTCCCATATGCAGCAATTGAATCCTCTGCACCATTTTGAAGTCTTTTCATTACTCTTTGGACAGGCCACATCTGAGTTCCGTGTGTAGTTTTTAGAGTTATATTTATTTCACCTTGTGGATCAGAATCATTCACAATCCATTCTCCACCAATCTTCTTTCGAATAACTTCTCCAACATAGGAACCAATACAGAATAGTCTATTTCCTATTTGTTCTGACAGTAATCCACCATCTGTCGGTTTTCCATCCTTGGAATGCTCATCAAAGAATCTATCAACTTCTTTCAAGCTCTTTAGAGAAAAGTCAGCCTTATATCCTGATGATTTTAATGCTGCGCTAATCCAATTTGAACCTGTTTTGATATCTTCTTTTAATGTCGCCATGATGAAATTATTATAACTCAATTTTCTCAAATCCTAAACTCTATGACACTACCGTCTTCTGAGTCAGAATCGCACGGTCCCAAATCTGTTCAAATTCTTCTTTAGAAATTTGAGTTTCTTTGAAATCATGCTTTTCGAGAATTGGTTTTGGATCAAGAGTCGTTCCATGAAATTGAATATCTTTACTTGCGAATCCGAGTAATCCTTCGTTTGCAAGTTCAACTTTTCTAACTTCAATTCTTTGATCGTCGATTTCAATATAGAATTCTAAATTTTCAGTTTTTATTTGGATATATTTCATAGTAATTTTATGGCTAGATTCTAAACTCCACCACATCCCCATCCTTGACTACATACTCCTTCCCTTCTGTCCTCAAGAGACCTTTCTCGCGCGCCGTGGCAAATGAACCGGATTCGAGTAGCTTGTCCCACTCGATAACTTCCGCGCGGATGAATTTATCTTTGAAATCACTATGGATAGCCGTGCCGGCTTCAGGTGCAGTCCAGCCGCGAATAATAGTCCAGGCGCGGGATTCGTCTACTCCGGTCGTGAAGTAGGTAATCAGATTCAGAAGCTCGTAACCCTTTTTGATCAGGTTATCGATGCCGTCATCTTTGGAGCCTAGGACCTCGCGAAGTTCCTGTTTTTCTTTGTCATCAATATCTTTGAGTTCATGTTCGATGCCCGCATCCACAATCACCCACTTGGCATTATTTTCTTTGAAAAACGCCATTAGAGCTAGGTATCTTTCATCCAAAGTGAAACCTCGAGGTTCATCCAAATTTTTACCGCCGGACTTCTTATTCAAGACATACATGAACGGTTTTGAAGTAAGCAGGTGCAGTTGTTTCAAAAAAGGCGCTTCAAATTCATCTGCCACAACCGTTGAAGCCATCTTGCCGACTTCTAATAAGGTGATGATTTTTTCGACCAAACCATTTTCTATAATGGCCTCTTTTTTGCCGGCTTTGATCTCGCGGGCCAGACTAGCCTGACGCTTGGCCACTGTTTGCAGATCAGCCAAAATAAGTTCCAAGTTGATAACTTCAATGTCTTTTAGAGGGTTGATCTTGCCATCCACATGGATAATATTATCATCTTCAAAAATGCGCACTATCTCGGCGATAGCATCCGTCTCGCGGATGTTGGTGAGGAATTGGTTGCCTAGGCCCTCGCCATCGGATGCACCCTTGACCAACCCGGCAATGTCTACAAATTCTATGGCTGCCGGAACGGTTTTTGCCGACTTTGAAAAAGCCGAGAGTTTAGACAGACGTTCATCGGGCACGGCTACGACACCAACTGACGGATCTATCGTGGCAAAAGGATAGTTGGCCACGAGCACGCTCTTTCGGGTAAGAGCGTTAAATAGCGTTGATTTACCGACGTTTGGTAGGCCGACGATGCCGATAGAGAGGGACATGTTATTTCTTCGGCTTCATCAGCGGAAACATTTGCGTTTCGCGGAGAGGTTTGCCGGCTAGAACCGCAAAAAGGCGTTCACCATAAGCAAAACCGAAAGCTGGTGGCATAGCGTGCTCAAGCATCTCCACAAACTCCCAATCGGGCATCATAGCTTCGGTATCACCTTTTTCAATCATTTTATTTTGAACATCAAAACGTTCCCTCTGATCTACTGGATCATTCAACTCCGCAAAACCATTGGTCATTTCCGAACCCCCAAGTATCATTTGGGCGCGGAGTGTTGTATGAGGACGCATCAAATTGATTTTGGAAAGAGGAGAAACAAGCTTCGGAACATTGATGAGCCATACTGGTCCTATTATTTGCTTGCGACAATATTTCCATAAGGTATCGGTAAGACGTTCGCGATTTAGACCTTCATATTCAACTTTCAGTTCGTGAAGTTTTTCTTTCATATCCTTTTCCAAAGCTTTGAGCACATTGATGCCAGTCATTTTTTCTACGGTATCCACATAATCAATCTTCGGCCATTCCTCTGCCAGACTGACTTTGGTGCCTTTGATCTCAAATTCGAGAGTGCCAAATGCTTCTTGAATGACTTCTTTGATCAGTCTTTCACTAAAAACGACCCCTTCCTCAAAAGACATATATGAAGAATAAAATTCCATGCTGGTAAATTCCTGAGCATGTTCCGGACTGGTGCCTTCATTGCGATAAATGCGACCAATTTCAAAAGTTCTTTGAAAACCTCCAGCCATCAAGCGTTTCTGCCACAATTCCCCCACCGAAATACGTAAATAAACATCCATGTCATAATCATTGTGATGCGTCTTGAATGGCTTTGCTTCAGCCCCGCCAGTAGTTGTTTCCAAAGTCGGCGTTTCAACTTCTAGAAATCCCTCCTCTTTTAGAATCCTACGGGTTGCATCCCAAAACGCAGCTTTTTTCTTGAAAATCTCTCGAGCCTCCGGATCCATAATAAAATCCAGATACCGTTTGCGGAACTTTTCATCCGGGTCCGTCAGACCATGCCATTTTTCTGGCAGAGGCAGGAGCGATTTTGAAGCCATGGTCCAAGAAGTGATCAGCAAACTCTGTTCACCTCTTTGGGTGGTAAAACAAGTACCAGTGACGCTTATTATATCGCCAATATCCACGGCTGTTGTAAACAAATCAAAAAGTTTTGGTTCCAAAACGTCTTTCTTGATAACTGCTTGGAATGTCGCCTTGCCGTCATCTAGTACCGCGAATAAAATCGCTCCTTGGCCGCGAATGGCCATAAGACGTCCAGCCAAATTGATCAGCTTCTGTGATTTTTCGTACTCGACAAAGTTGGCTTTGGCATCTTTGAGACAGTGGTCGCGTGGAACCTCGGCCGGATAGGCTTCCATGCCGGCATTTTTTAGAAGTTCCAGTTTGGCGAAACGAGTTGCGCGGATTTCATCTATTGAAGACATGAGGTAAGTTTACAATGAAAAGTGCAAATTGCAAAGTTTTAGTGAAAATTTATGTAGTTGTCGTACTTTTAAACTTTGCACTTTGCAGTTATATGACTACGGCTCCGTTCGCTTCACTCACGGGTTGCACTTTTCACTTATTTCACTGCCGCAATGTTGTAAATGACCACGCCCTTTGGAGTCGTGACTTTGACTGTATCCTTGACCTTGTGTCCCAGAAGAGCCAAGCCCAACGGCGACATGTTGGAAACTTTTCCTTGAGTCATATCCGCTTCTTCGGAACCAACAATGGTGTAAAGATAGGATTTGTTCTCGCCATCTTTGGTCAAACGTATCGTCGAGCCTACGGTCACGACATCACTGCCACCAGCAATCATGATGGTCGCGTTTTTGAGTAAATTTTCAAGTCTATCAATCCTGTCCTCAATCTCAGCTTGATCTTCGCGCGCCTGATGATATTCCGCGTTTTCCGAAAGATCACCGAGTTTTTTCGCATATTCAAGTTGATCGGCTACTTCTTTTCGTCTAACGGTCTTCAAATGTTCCAACTCCTTTGTGAGTTCAGCAAATTTTTCATTGGTAAGATATTGAGTTTCTGTGGACATAAAATAAAAACACTTAGTTAATAAGCGATTGTATTGTTCCATTGTAGCACTGCAGCGGGAGGTATTTCAAGCAAGATCGGACCTTAACGCAGGTAACCTCAAGGTTCGGCCTTGTTGAAATATCCCGGCGTATTCTCATTCATCCAATCCAATTGTTGTCTCATCGCCGCGGCCGCTCCCACTAGATTGTGAACCGAGCCGCTCTCTAACATCACCACAAAAGCATATCGCGGATTTTCATACGGCCAAAAACCCGTAATCCAAGAGTTGACTTTTTCCTTTGTCACGCCAAGTTCAGCCGTTCCAGATTTCGCGGCCACTTTCACATATGGAACATCGAGCGATTTCGCCACGCCTTCAGTTACTGAGAGACGCATGCCTTCACGGACAATTGCGAAATTTTTATCTGGAATCTCTTCAATGGACCTCTCTATCTGCGGCACGCTGTTTTTCGTCACGCTCGGCACCAATAATAGACCATTATTCGCCAAGCTTGCTACGGCTCGGATTATTTGTATCAATGTCACCTGAAAACCATATTGACCGATAGATGTGTGATATGTATTTCCAATATACCAATCTTCGTTGAATGTGGCTTTCTTCCATTCGGGGGTCGGAATGACTCCAGCTTTCCCACGCGCAAACGATTCTGGTATTTTAGAACCCAGACCGAACAATCGCAAATATTTGTCTATGTTCACGATGCCCAAACCTTTTTGATCTTTATACCCACCGCCGACGATATAAAAATAGACGTCCGATGACACAGAAATGGCGTGGAGCATATCGATCGAACCGTTATTCTTCCAGTCTTTGAAAACAGTGCTTTTTGTCGGATCATACGGATTCGGAATCGAAATTGATCCCGTCGTGACGATAACAGTCGCAGGGTCAATGATATTTTCGCCCAAAACACCGAGAGCAATATAGGGTTTGACGATAGAACCGGGAGTATAAAGCCCGTCAACCGCCCGATTCAAAAACGGTAGACTGGGGTTCGTGAGAAGTGATTTGACTTGAGCGGTGTCATTGCGATCGGACATTACTTGCGAGCTGTATTCAGGGTAACTTGTCAAAGCGATGAGTTCTCCAGAATTGACATCCATGATCACACCTGCGCCACCTGTAAAACCAACTCGTCTGGCTATATCTTTTATGTTGTAGTAAAGAGCGGATTGTACGCGGCTATCGATGGATAGTGTGATTGATTTTCCCTGTATCGGCCGACGCACAACATTTTCTGAAACGATGGTGCCAAAAGCGTCAACCTCAACAAGCCGTGAACCGTTCACCCCCTGCAGACTTTCGTTAAAATATTCTTCAGCGCCGGCTATTCCCTCAAAATCATCCTGATAATAAAAACCATTTTTATCTTTTGATGGATACTGCACGTAACCGAGAATATGCGCCAAACCAGTTGATGTCGCGTACTCGCGAATGGCAACCGCGTCTTCCACGATAGTCGTCATTTCTTTTTGCGACGGAGAATTCCAGGCCAACAATCTGCCGTCGCGGTCTTGTAAGACTCCGCGTCCAGCGAATATCGGTATGGGGCGAAGAGTATTTTTTTCGCTACGCGTCAAGTATTCCTCGCCAAGCCTGATTTGTAGATGCCAAGATTGGACAAGAAAAACTATCATCAATGCGCCAAATACACCCACAACCATAAAAAGAGTCAATTTGGAAATCGGTTTTTCCAATCGCCCCTCGAACTGCGCCCTGTCAAAATCAGGCAGATTGCGCGAATCGAGCATGATTTCATCGGGAGCAATCTCAATAATCCGCCGCTTCCTATTCCAACGCCAAAACATGAAGTTTTTTAAGAAAAATGACATGAATCAATAGTAGCATACGGATCTCATGTTGAAACATCAATCTGAATAAGGACTTTACCTCCTCAATATTTTTTTTATGAAAAACATGATGCCAAAAATCGCGACTGAAGAGATCGTCCCAATATATCCCCAAATGTCTATTTCGGGGTAAAATCCGAACAGAGAATCATAAATGATTCCGACAATGATGATTTCCACGAATAATGGGAATCTCCACATGCCGACGAAAATGAACGGCAACGCAACAAACCACCAAGCGTGGATGACACAGATCAGGATTATCATATCCAGAATCATCCTTTGAATTAATCGTTTATTCATAATATATATTGAATCTCCTACTTCTTAATAAGGACCCATCTCAGTTGATATATATTCACCGGCGACGCGAATAATACAGTTTTGAACGGTTGCGTCGGATCAAGAAGCACAGCGGAAACAAAACCGAATGGTTTATCATTCAGACCAGAATTGAGCACAAAATCCCCTTCTTCCACGTCAATGTCACGAGACACTTGCGCTTCGTACTGTCCACCACCACGACCGATCGCCGTGGCGGCTGAATGCTTCGGTCCAATCGAGATAGGGTATAATTCGCCGGGAGAAGAAAAAAACTTGACCTTGGCGGTAGTCGTGAGCACATCAAATACTCGACCAATCAGGACATCGCCTGGGGCATACACTAAACTGCTCGTAGAGATATCATAATCACGCCCGATATCTATGATTATTTCATCATATGCTAATAGTGGTGGACGTTTGAGAACGGCCGCCAAGATACCGAGGTTCCCATTCTTTTCAAAAGTCCCCAGCTTTGTCGTTGTTTCAATCGTAGATGTTCCAGTTGAAAATACTCTCTCTCTCCCCAAAAGCGCTTTCAACTCAACATTTTCCAATTCAGTCGCCTCAATAGTGTCAAGACGAACACGGATTTCAGACAATTGGCGTATCAAAAGCTCTTTTTCATTCAACAATGACTCAATGGAATGAAGCGCACCGCTTTTCATGGAAAATTCCACGCGCCAAAATGGTCGGGCTACGGCCGTGAACAAACTCGGCAAAAAGTGCGGTGTGAAAAATTGTATGGCAGACACCGCCGCCACGATCAGAACAATCGTCAGGCCAAGGATTTGCCTGAGAAACCGGCGCGGATGTTTATGAGTTTGAAGGTATATCATCTTCACTTTCTATTAGCACTGAACGGTATTTCTCCAAATCTTCCAAAATGATGCCGGCGCCTCGCGCGGTGGCAGTCAATGGATCTTCGGCGATAGTTATGGGTATATTGAGCATTTCGAACAACAACGCGTCAAGACCATTGATGAGAGCCCCTCCTCCGACTAAGTGGATACCTCTTTTCATGACATCAGAAAGAATTTCCGGCGGCGTTATCTCCAAAACCTCTTTCGCTGCTTCCAGTAACAGGTCAATAGATTGACCTATTGCTTCACGAATATCTGAATCCGTGATTATCACTTCGCGAGGAAGACCCGTAATGAGATCCCTGCCGCGAATGGTTGTCTCATGAGGCTCACCTGAAATAACCGTGCCAACATCTTTCTTCACTTGTTCCGCAGTCGTCTCACCTATGAGAATTTTGAATTCATTTCGAATATAGGAAATAATGTCGTTGTTAAGTTTGTCGCCGGCGACTTTGATGTTCTTTGAACGGACAATGCCACCCAAAGAAATTACGGCAATGTCCGTCGTGCCGCCGCCGATATCTATGATCATGCTCCCGACCGGATCGTGGATAGGCAGACGGATACCGATGGCACCGGCCATCGGTTGTTCGACAATGTAAACTTCGCGCGCGCCAGCGTTCTTGGTGGCATCACGAACCGCGCGAACTTCGACATTAGTCACACTTGAAGGAACTCCGACGACGACACGAGGACCGAGAAATTTTTTTGGCATAAATTCACCAGCGCGTTGCATGAGATATGAAAGCATTTCCTCGGTGACTTCAAAATCAGAAATAACTCCTTCGACGAGTGGCCGAACCGCAACAATATGCGCCGGTGTCCGACCGAGCATGTCTTTGGCTACTTGGCCGACGGCTACAACTTGGCCGGTCTTTTGGTTGACGGCAACGACAGATGGTTCGTTGACCACAATACCCTTGCCCCGCACATAGACGAGAGTGTTGGCAGTCCCAAGATCAATGCCAATGTCGTTTGAAAAACGGCTGAATAGCTGATCTTTTCTCTCTTTGAAAGTCATGCTTGAAGAGTATCATAAAGAAAAAAAACAGGTAATTGACAAATTATTTAATACATGCTATTCTAGTAGCAGATCATTTATTGATTTCACCATTTCAACCTTTCCTGTCCTTCTATCCTTTGTCTCAACTGAATTTTCTCTTAACGTCTTCTCACTAACTACAATCCTTTTTGAAATACCGATCAGATCAGAATCGGAAAACTTCGTCCCAGCAGTTTCTTCTCGGTCATCATACAAAACTTCCACGCTTTTCTTGGTTAATTTTTCATACAAATCATCAGTCACTTTTTTAACTTTACCTTCAGAGTCAAATAAGGCAATCAAATGAATGGCAAACGGCGAAACTGATTCCGGCCAGACTAGACCTTTGTCGTCGGACCACAATTCGGCAATCGTACCCATGACACGTCCCGGACCAATACCATATGAGCCCATGATGACCGGCCTCAACTTCCCTTCAGCATCTTTGTAATTTAAACCAAGCGCGTCAGAAAACTTCGCGCCGAGACTGAAAATGTTGCCAACTTCTACAGCTTTGTTTTCCTCGAGGTCCGACCTTGATATCCTCAGATCTTTTAGCACTTCATCATTCAAGACATCTCTGTTTACCGCCAATCTCTTGTCTTTATGAACATATATAATATCCTCGCCGGCGTCGGTAATCGTCTGGAACTCATGCGAATATTTGGAAAATGAACCGCCGGCGGCAAATGTCACGTATGTCTGCGCACCGATCCCGAGCCGGTCGAAAACTCTTATGTAAGCCTTCTTGGCTTCTTCATAAAAATCCTGATGAGATTTTTCATCCACATTGAAAGAATACAAATCCTTCATCAAGAATTCCCGAGCACGCATGATGCCGGACTTGGCGCGTTCTTCATTCCTGAACTTGGTTTGAAATTGATAGACGGCAATCGGTAAATCACGAAATGAGCGAATATGATCCTTCATCAGATTTGTGAGCGGCTCTTCGTGGGTGAATCCAAGTCCGATATCACCGCCATTCTTGAGCTTGGTCTTGAACCAATTGTCCACGACAGAATCATCCCAACGACCAGTCGCCTCCCAAAGTTTTCTGTCCTGCAAGGCTGCCAGATGCACTTCCTGCCCACCGATGGAGTTCATCTCTTCACGAATAATGTTGACCACCTTATTCATCACCCTCAACCCCAGAGGCAGATACGAATAAACTCCAGACATCTCTTTGTTGATATAGCCGGCACGAATCAGAAGCTGGGCATTCTTGGCAACTTCATCTTTTGGCACTTCGTGGCGGGTCTTGGTGAAGAGATGGGATTGTTTCATTGGTTGTAATAATAGCGAATAATCGCGAAAAGTGCCACTAGCAAATTTCCATCAAGATGCCGATTTTATATTGATTATATTACTATTTCGATCAACACCAGATCACAATGCCAATTCAAAGAAATAATTACCTAAACAACTTGACCACATCCTTATAGGTCACCACGACCATGAGGAGCATGAGGAGCGCAAAACCAACCGCGTTGACGGTATTGGTAAACTTCATGGGTATACGCCGACGAATAACGCCTTCAATTAGTACAAATAGTGTGCGTCCGCCGTCAAGCGCAGGAAATGGGATAAGATTGATTACGCCAAGGTTGATGGAGATGAGAGCCGTAATCATAATCAAATAAATAAAACCAAGTTCGGCCGCGTTGCCGACTATCCCCGCGATGCCGATCGGACCGGCTACATCAGAAAAGTTGGCCGTGCCTTGAAAAATATTGGCGACAAATGTGTATAAGCCCACGGAAGTTTCGCGAACCATGACCGCAGTATAGTGCAAGCCTTCCCAAACGGCAGTGAATAATGGCAGACGCAATTCACCGACATTCTGCATACCAATGCCGATGGCGAATTTTCCTTCCACCAGACCGGTAACCGGCATCACTTCAACCGTCTCAAACCCACCAGGTAATGGCTTCTTGATCAGGAGAGATACTGGTTTAGTCTCACTCTCATTGATTTTTTGTTGAATTTTGCCAATAGGATCAGGGCCAGCCTCAACCCCAAGAACATCCCCAGTCTTCAATCCCGCCTTTTCGGCTGGAGAATTCTTTTCCACATATGTAATCATCACACGTTCATTGACGAACCGGTCCGTGTATTTTTCAAAACTGTCCGTGGTGGCAGTCACTCCGAACAAAAACGCGCTGGAATATAACAGCCATGCAAACAAAAAATTGAATGCCACACCCGCCACCAGAACGATGACCTGCTTCCAACGCGGTTTATTCACAAAACTTCTGGCGGAATCATCTCCACTAATCGCTTCCTCATCCGGATTTTCTCCATGAATTTTGACATAACCACCAAACGGAATCAGATTTACCCCATATTCAGTTTCTCTCCTTTTCCACTGAATGATTCTTGGGCCAAAGCCAATCTTGAACGCGTCAACGCGAATGCCGGATGCCCGTGCCGCGAGGAAATGTCCGAGTTCGTGCACGAAAATCAGGATTGCGAGAACAATTATGAAAATAAGAGCAGTAAGCATGGGGATAGATGGAGATTGGTAACTAATAATTAGAAAAATACAGCGCACTACTCTAGTCACTAATTACCAATTACTAACCTCTAACTTAATAGTTCCTTTTCTTTCTTGGCATACATCTCATCCAATTTCTTGTTAATATCATCAACAAGCTTTTGGGTATCGTTCTTGCACCTAAATGCGTCATCTTTACCCATCTCTCCGTCTTTTTCCTTCATTTGCAAATCTTTGACAATGACATCACGATAGCCCCGGACCTCTTTTTTGGCCTCTTCAAGTTTTTCTTTGGCTGACTTTGCGATCTGCTGATGTCGTTCGCCGGTCAATTCCGGAAACATCACCCGAAGCCCTTGATCATCAACAACCACGGAAAGTCCGAGATCGGCGACTGTGATGGCCTTCTCTATTTCTTTGGTCTGACTCTTGTCCCAGGGCGCGATGCGCAAAGTCCGCGCGCTTTCAATGACGACGCTGGCAACCTCCTTGATGGACATCGGCGCGCCGTATATTTCAACCTTGACCGCGTCGAGAATGGCTGGCGAAGCCTGACCTGTGCGGATCTGACTTAGCTCCTTCTTGAGCCATTCTTCCGCGGAAGCAAGTTGTTTTTTGAATTGATTGAAGTCATATGACATGGGTGTAGTGGTTAAATCTATAGTGAAATCATTATATCATATCTTCAATGCAACATACTCTAAGAGCATCTTCACGCTCGGCGCGCGATCATGCATATAAGTCAGAGCAAATTCAACCGCTTCGAGCGACGACTTTCCTTCTTTTAGACCTTTCTCTTTATAGATAAATGCCTGGATCGCACTCAACAGATCAATGGCATCCTGTTTGGTCCTTTTTTCTTTGGCGATATCGTCAATCAATCTTTTGATTTCCTCCAATTTTTTGGCTTTGGACAATGTAACAAATTTTTTGACGCTTTGGAGAAGTGCTGAATCAATGGTGTCAGTAGCACCGATTTTACCATTTTTATCAAAATCAATTTTATTTGTACCTCTTCCTTTTTCTTTGGTCCACGCTTCCTGTTTCATATCCAACAAAGACATTCGCGACTTCATCGTCGGCAACAGTAAATGCGTCGAAGGAATAATCACAAAAAAATGTGCATGCTTCGCTGGCTCTTCAAGTAGTTTGAGTAAGGAATTCTGCGCCTCCACTGTTATGCCATTCATCTGCATTATAAAAATCTTTTTACCTGCCGTGCTTACTGGCCTTGTTCCATGAAATGTCTTCACTTCACGCGCATCGTCAATCGTGAAAATCTGATATTTCCTATCAAAAAAGTCTGGGTTTCCGCGCGCGTTTATTTTGTGAGTTTTTTCAAGAATTGAAAGCAGGTCGGCATGTGTGGAGTGAGAGCCGACGAGAAGATAGGCATGATGAGATAGTGTTTCTGGCATATAATTTATTACGGACGATTACGACTCACCAAATAACTGTGCAACTAGAAATTTGACTTCATCTCTTACTTAGCATCGCCTTCTTGTAAACATCCAAATGTTCCAGGGCTATACCGGTCCCGTTCGCCACACACAACAGAGGTTCGTCAGCCATTTGGGCTTTTACACCAGTGCGACGGAATACCAACTCCGGAAGATTCCGTAACATGGATGATCCGCCAGTCATGATGATTCCTTGGTCAATAATATCTGAAGCCAATTCCGGAGGAGTTTCTTGTAGTACATCCTTGATTGCTTTGATCATATCGCGAAGTGGGGCGGCGATGGCTTTGACGATCTCATTGGTCTTGATTTCAGTTGAACGCGGCAAACCGGAAATAAAATCTCGTCCTTTCACTTGCATAGAGAGTTCTTGATCGAGAGGAATCGCCGAGCCAATGGTGATTTTGATGATTTCCGCCATATGGTCCCCAATAGCCAAATTAAAAGTTTTTTTCACATAATCCGTGATCGCCGCGTCGATCTTGTCTCCCGCACATTTTACCGACGTCGAAGACACTATACCACCTAAAGAGATGACGGCCACATCGGTCGTGCCTCCACCGATATCGGCGATCATGTGCCCGCGCGGTTCTTGGATAGGAATGCCAGCGCCGATAGCCGCAAGAATGGGTTCTTTGACCACATACGCGTTCTTGGCGCCGGCACGCAGAGCTGCTTCAATGACGGCGCGTCTCTCAGTAGAAGTGATACCGGCAGGAACCGAGACCATCACATCGGGCTTGAAGAGAGCAAATCGGCCAAGAGCTTTGTCAATAAAGTATCGCAACATAGCTTCGGTCACGCGATAATCGGCGATCACGCCGTCCCGCATTGGCCGATAGGCGATAATAGTATCAGGCGTGCGACCGAGCATTTCTTTGGCTTCATTGCCCACGGCTAGGACTTTTTTATCTACTTCCGAAACAGCTACAACTGATGGTTCATTGAGAACAATTCCTTTACCTGGCAAAAAAACCAATGTATTGGCCGTGCCAAGATCAATTCCAAGTTTTGGAAAGAAAATACCCATGAGTAAAGACTATAGCATACCTATGGAGTGATTCAATGATTTGGTCCGGATGTCGAACCCTGTACTCTTTTTATCTTCGCCCCTAAACTCCTCAACACCTCATCAAGTTTTTCATACCCCCTATCAATGAGATAGATGTTAGTCACTCTAGACTTTCCTTCTCCAAGAAGAGCGGCGAGCACCACGGCAAAACCGGCGCGGATGTCATGCACTGTCAACTCTTCGTCGTCTGGTAGACAGTGAAATAGCGTCGGGCCTTTTATCAAAATCTCGCGCGGATCTGCAATCGTAATGTCAGCACCCAATTTTATAAGCTCATCTACATATTTGAACCGTCCCTCAAAAATATTTTCAAAAACAACGCTTTCACCAGCACATTGTGTCAGAAAAACAACCATCGGCGACTGGAGATCGGTAGGAAATCCCGGGTACTCTTGGGTACGAATATTTGATATCAATTTATAAGCGGAATTTTTGGTTGTGCCATCCGTTTCGTCGTCTCCTCCACCATAGACCGTGATAAAATCTTCCCCTATTTTCATCTTCACCCCCGATTCAATGAGTAGTTTCGTGGTCGCTTCCAAGTGATCGGGTCTGCAATTTTCAATAGTCAATTTTTTGGCACATAGCGCCCCCAAAATAATGTAGCTTCCGGTCGTGATGCGATCGGGAATCGTGATGAATGATTTCTTCGCCGAAAGCAGTTTGTCATCCGTCCCTTGAATGATGATAGTCGATGTTCCGGCTCCTGAAATGCTCGCTCCACACTCGTTCAACCACTCAGCCACATTGACGATCTCGGGTTCACGAGCACAGTTATTCAGAACTGTTTTTCCTTTGGCCAAGACCGCCGCCATCATCAAGGTTTCCGTAGCGCCGACTGAAATTTTCTCAAAGGTAATTCCTGTCCCTTTAATACCCTTATCGGCCGAGATATCATAGACACAATCGCGCCCATTAACCTTTGCCCCCATTTTTTCGTATCCCGAAATAAAAAGATTTATCGGCCGCGCCCCAATAACACATCCACCAGGGGTGGGAAATTTGACGTTTTTGTAACGCCCCAGCAGAGGCCCCGTCAAGACCACCGAACCCCGCATATTTTTTGCCAGACCAACATCAATATCCGTCGAGACAATTCCAGTAGCGTCTACAATCAGTGCCCGCCCTCCTCTTTCACTCTTCTTTACCTCAACTCTTCCGCCTAATTTCCTGATAATATTCGCCAGCGTCTCAATATCGCTCATCTCAGGGACATTTTCTAGTATCACGGGTCCATCAAAAAGAATGGCAGCCGCCATGGCCTTCAATGCCGAGTTTTTAGCGCCATTGATCGTGACCGTGCCCTGAAGCGTCCTCTTGCCCGCAAGGCCTTGGATGATGAATAATTCTTTGGTATCCATATATAGACAGTTATTGTAATGTTTTTGGGAGGATTTAACAAATAGGTCAATAAAGAGTATAAATAGACCAATGAAACCGCTCAGCATCATCACCGTCATTCCCCTAACTCGCTTGAAAGTCGCCGGGGAGCTCTCCTATTTCACCTCTTCGGAAGTGCCAATAGGCGCAATCGTTTCCGTTCCACTTCGCTTAAAAAATATTCACGCCATTGTCGTCAATATCCGCTCGGCGATCGACATGAAAAGCGAGATTAAAGACTCAACATTCCAACTTAAAAAACTAGGGAGAATAAAGGCCACAGCGTTCTTTCCCGTCTCTTTCATGGAAACCTGCAAAGTTCTGGCCGAATATTACGCCACCAGCATCGGCTCCGTCATGGACACGTTAATATCGGACGAACTTATGGAGAATGCGCATAAGATTGTTGTCCCCGTAAGACAAAACCAATTTTTTAATGAAACGAAAAACACGCCGGCGATTGATGAAACCTACGCCATACAAGGCGACGACGAAGACAGGTTCGGATCATGGCGTAGCCTCATCCGCCAAGAATTCGCTCGCAAGAGATCCGTGGCTATATACGCTCCGACTATTGAAGACGTGGAAACTATATTCACGGCATTAACCAAAGGAATTGAAGGTTATATATTCACTCTACACGGTAAACATACGAAGAAACAAGTGATAAATACTTGGAACAACATCTCTGAAATCAATCATCCGGTTGTCATTGTCGCGACCGGTTCATTTTCCATATTACCGCGCGCCGATATAGATACGATCATCATAGAACGCGAAAACTCTCGCGGTTGGATTGGACAAAAACAACCATATTTGGATATCCGTCAAGCGCTAGAAACTATCGCCCGAAGGCAAAAACAGACGGTATACCGAGCCGATAGCCTGTTGCGCGTCGAGACACTTTATCGTATAGATACGCATGAGGTAGCCCAAGGCTCGCCATTCAAATGGAGATCCGTATCAAACGCAAAAGATATTTTAGTCAATATGAAGCGAAAAAAGATCGACCAACAGAATCTCCCTTCTCCCGTCCCCTTCCATATCCTTTCGCCGGAACTAAAAGATCTCATCGTCATAAACCAAGAATCAAGCGCCCACTTGTTCATCCTTACCACGCGCCGCGGTCTTTCGCCAATCACGGTCTGCAGCGATTGTGAAACAATAGTTCTGTGCACAAAATGTTCAACGCCGGTGGTTCTGCATACATCAAAAGATTCAGGCAAGAATTTCTTCATGTGCCACATTTGTGGCGAGCGAAGTGACGCGAACGAAAAATGCAAAAACTGCGATAGCTGGAGATTGACGCCGTTGGGCATTGGTATAGACCGTGTGCGTGAAGAAATTCAATCCGAATTTCCAAATATCGACATATTCAAAATAGACACCGATACCACGAAAACAAGCGCGCAAATAGGATTGGTCATGGAAAAATTCCGAGCTAAACCGGGGAGCATATTGCTCGGCACAGAAATGACCCTTGTCCATCTTACCGAAAAAGTCGACTATGTCGCCATCGCGTCACTTGACTCATTGTTCGCGCTACCGGATTTTCGGATCCAAGAAAAAATCATGTATGTCATCACCCGCTTGCGCAATGTGGCCAACCGCTCCATCTTGATACAAACGAGAAAAGCCGAAGAAAAGATTTTTGAGTACGGTCTCAAAGGTAATTTGAGTGATTTTTACCGATCCATCCTCGAAGAACGCAAACAATTTTCATATCCTCCTTTTTTCACACTGATAAAGATAACCATAGAAGGAAAAAAAGACTGCATCGCTCGCCATATGGCGGATGTGCAAGCGCTTCTGGAGCCTCAAGAGATAGACATCTTTCCAGCCTTTACTGCCACAGTCCGCGGCAATTCAATCATCCATGGACTTATCAAACTTCCCGAAGGCGGCTGGCCAAACTCCAATCTCATGGAAAAACTGCGTAGTCTACCGCCGAATGTAAAGGTCAAAGTCAATCCAGAGAGTTTGTTGTGACGGACAATTTACCAATGACACTTTCCATGTTACAGTTTCCTCATGAAAGACATTATCCAGCGTGACAGCCCCATCCTGCGCCAAAAAGCCAGAACTGTGCCTGTTTCAGAGATTAGTTCACCCAAAATCCAATCCATTATCTCTGAAATGGCCAAAGCCATGGCGAAACAAAAGGACGGTATCGCTATCGCCGCCCCGCAAATCGGCGTGTCACTCCGTATATTCGTCATCTCCGGCAGTCTACTCAAGCAGGCGGACAAGACATACAAAGGAGAAAACACAAATCTGGTTTTCATCAATCCTGAAATTCTCAAACTTTCAAAAGATAGGAAGGAAATGGAAGAGGGTTGTCTGTCGGTTCGATGGCTTTATGGGAAAGTCAAACGCTCCACTCGCATTATGATCAGTGCCTATGATGAAAAAGGCCGGAAGATCGAGCGCGGCGCCAGTGGCATCTTGGCTCAAATATTCCAGCACGAAACCGACCATCTGGATGGTATCCTATTCACAGACAAGGCCGACCATGTCTGGGAAATGAGCGAGGAAGAAATTAAAAAACTACAAGAAAAGAATTGAAAAACTATCAGCATATTAACTTCGCTTTCTTTGGTTCATCGCGCTTTTCCGTGATTGTACTTGACGAGTTGGAAAGACTTAGTATTATTCCGACTCTTATAATCACAACGCCGGATAAACCACAAGGTAGAAAATTAATCCCGAAAGCCAATGTCGTGAAGACATGGGCGCTGACAAAAAATATCAAAGTTTACGACCCAGCCAAAATCGACGATGATTTTGTCGGGGATTTGAAAAACAAATATTTTGACCGGCTAAATAAATCCGAAAACGCCAGCGCCGATTTTTTTGACTTATTCATCGTGGCTTCCTATGGAAAAATACTTCCTGAACCACTGATCAACCTCCCGTCGGGCAAAACATTGAATATCCACCCGTCATTACTGCCAAAATATCGCGGCGCTTCCCCGTTGCAATCGGCTATGCTTGACGATGCCAAGAATACCGGGATCACCATCATGAGGATAAATGAAAAAATGGATCAAGGACCAATTGTCACCCAAAAAGAAATCACAGTTTCTAAGTGGCCAATTTACGAGGAATTTGAGGAGTTGATGGCCCGTGAAGGCGCCAAGTTGCTCGCTTCAATACTGTCGGATTGGGTTTCCGGAAAAATTGAAGAAAAAGAACAGGATCACTCCCTAGCTTCATACACCAGAAAGATAACCAAAGAAGACGGCCTGATTGATTTCACAAAAGACGCCTATCTGAATTTTAGAAAAATACAAGCCTATCATGAATGGCCCGGAAGTTATTTTTTCATTGCACGGGCCGGAAAAAAACTGAGGGTAAAAATATCCGTCGCCTCATTCAAAGACGGAAAATTATTGGTGGAAAAAGTCATTCCCGAAGGATCCAAGGAAATGAACTATGGTGATTTCGTGAATGGATACAAAAACCAAAAATCATAAGCGGCAATATTGTCCGCGGTCAATATTTGCCGATCAATTCCGACCGATTATTGGCGAAATTCTCGCCAATGGCTTCTGCCTTTTGCACAAAATAATATAGAAGCGTCCAAAAACAAAACACGCTAATAAAAGCGATGCACAGCCACTGATTGATCGGCTGTTTCATCTCCGCCAAACTAAAAAAAGAATTTTTATTGTTCATTGTTTGTGTTTTTTAATATATTAATTTCTACGCCACGGCCACATACCTTTCACCATCTCTTTGATACGCGCCCCGCCGCGACGAATGCGAGACATTTTCTTTTTACGATTGCCGGTAAATTCACGGATTACGGCATCACGGACCTCGTCAATCGCGGTGTATAAGTCCTCTCTTTCAATGCTGGTATAAATATTGAGTCCAGCGGCGCCCACTAGATGTATCTCGGCGCGAAATACTTCACCTTTGTTGTGGTGCGTCGTGGTGCGGGCAAGTTCAACATCACACTGTGCCGAAGAGTCGCCATTCGTAAGCTTTTCGATTTTCAAAAGACGCTTGTTCACATAATCTGAAATAGCGTCCGTCAATGCGATATTGGTTGTTTTGATATGTGTATTCATGCGATCAGTATACCAGCTTTCTTCTTCCAGGGAAATAATCCCGAACGCGTTTTGATTTACGAAGTGGGATATGGTACATTTTGCATATTCAAGTCATAAACAAAAGCTTGAAATCATTCCGCGGTAGCTCAGCTGGTAGAGCGGTCCCCTGTTAAGGGATTGGTCGTAGGTTCGAATCCTACCCGCGGAGCTGATCTGTACCCTATAAAGTAGACACGAAAACCAAGTGTCCGCGGTTTTCTTTTGTTAGGATTAACATAGGTGGGCGAACAGCTTAGTTAGCTCCAACAAACTTTGTTCCTGCATAAAACGACCCACCTCCAATAACCAGAACTCCCACAATCGCACCGATAATTATATTTTTACTCATACTTTTTTATTAACAATTGATATTAATTACTCATACCTCAATGCCTCGATCGGATTGAGGGCACCTGCTCGACGTGCCGGATAGTACCCGAACACGATACCGATTGCCGCCGACACTCCGAAGGCAAGAAATATGGAACCTATCGAGACTTTTGTCTGAATAATTCCAAACGCTGTCAGGCCCCAAGACACCGCCGCACCAAGCGCAACCCCTATGAGGCCGCCAACTAGGGTAATAACGATTGCTTCTACTAAGAACTGTCTGTTGATATCGGCTCTTTTTGCCCCGATAGCCTTACGAAGACCGATTTCCCTCGTGCGCTCGGTGACTGTGGTAAGCATCATATTCATTATACCAATACCACCAACCACAAGAGAAATTCCTGCAACAGCTGCCAAGAGTATGGTGAATGTTTGTGTTACACTCGAAGCCGTTGCAACAATATCGTTTTGATTGAGAATACTGAAATCAGCAGACGCAGGATCGGAGATTTTGTGTCGGTCAAGCAACAAGTAGGTTATATCTGTTTGCGCTTGCGACATTGCATCCGAACTTACTGCTTGTGCTGCGATAGTCGACACATAGTTAGCACCAGCAAGAAATTTTTGAGCGCTCGTAAGTGGAATAAAAATCATATCGTCTTGATTTTGAAATCCTGATCCACCTTTCGCCACTGTCACACCAATGACTTTAAATTGGATTCCGTTGATACGTATTGTCTGACCAATAGCTGAAGCACCTTTTCCAAAAAGATCGTCACGAGCAGTGGGACCAAGCACTGCCACCTTCGAGAGACTTCTCAGATTTTGATTGGAAATGAATGATCCTTCCGCTATGGAAACATTCCTCACGCTTGGATATGCAGGAGTTGCTCCCATGACTGTTGTATTTGTATTTGTTCCTTTGCCGACTACTTGATATCTACTTGAAAGTTCAGCAGAAACTGCCTGAATTAAGGAAAGTTCTCCTGCTACAGCTTGAGCATCATCGTATGTAAGCGTCCGTGCAGTTCCTCGACCCTGACTTACTTGCGACCCTGGACCACCCTGCGATCCAGGTGTTACTTGAATAAGATTAGCTCCCAGAGACTGGATGTTTGATTGGATTGTTCCTTGAGCACCCTGACCGATCGCAACCATAGCGATAACCGATCCAATACCGATAATGATACCGAGCATAGTAAGACCGGTCCTCACCTTATTTGAGAGGAGTGCAGTATATGTTTCGTGGATAATATCGGATGTTTTCATGCGTGGTGTCTGGCTTTTCTTTTAGAATGGGCTCTGCCGTCCTCAACGATCTGTCCGTCACGAATATAGATGATTCGGTCAGCGTGTTCCGCCACGTCCGGCTCATGTGTAATAAGGATGATGGTTCGACCGAGTTCTTCATTGAGCTTTTGAAATGTGCCAAGTACGATATCTCCTGTCTTGGTATCCAAGTTTCCTGTAGGCTCATCGGCAAGAATGAGTGACGGGTCGTTTACAAGCGCTCGTGAGATTGCCACGCGCTGAATCTGTCCTCCCGAAAGCTGATTGGATAGGTGATGATAGTGTGAATCTGTCATGCCGGTGGCTGTAAGAGCTTTCACAGCTTTCTTTTTTCTTTCTTCCTCATCAATACCTGAATACATCAAAGGAAGCATCGTATTGCGCAGCACTGTAGTACGAGGTAAGAGGTTAAATGATTGAAAGACGAAGCCAATTTTTTCCCTGCGAACATCTGCAAGTTCATCATCTGATAATGTTGAGACATCTTTTCCGTCAAGAAAGTAAGTGCCAGCAGTCGGAGTATCGAGGCAGCCGAGAATATGCATAAGTGTAGATTTTCCTGATCCAGAAGGACCCATGATGGCTACAAATTCTCCATCTTTGATTGTAAAAGATACTCCTCTCAATGCCTGAAATTCGATGTCGCCGGTCTTATAGATTTTTGTGATATTTTTAACATCGATCATAATTTATCTGGTGAATGTTCTCGTACCACCGCCGGTAGGTCGACCTGTTGCACCTCCTCCAAAGAGACTCGGCGCGCTTTGAGTCGCCTGCGTACTTGTAGTACCAGTTGTTATAGTGCGAGCTACATACTGCTGTCCTTCCTCAAGGCCGGAAACAATTTCGATAGATTCATCATTTGTAAAACCAGTAGTGACTTCTACCCTGCGAGGAGGAGTTGCAAGAAGAACACCTGCCGCTTGACTAACCTGATTATGCGGAATGTTCTGATCAGCGACTTCAACATAGCTTATACCACCCTGCGATTTTACCGCACTTGTTGGCACCATAAGCGCATTTTGCTTCATGTCGGTAACGATGCTTGCATTTACCGTCATGCCAGGTTTTACTTTGCTGTCATCAGTATCGAAGGTAATTTTCACTGTATAGTTAACCACTCCTTGGCTCACAGTACCTACGAGATCGATCTCAGCCACCTCTCCCATAATAGTTAGGTCTTCAAATGCATCGAAGGCAAGGGTTGCTTTCTGTCCAGCCTTAATTTTTGCAACATCAATTTCATTGAGTGATATCTCTGCTATTTTCTTTTTGGTAATTAATGTTGCGATAGTCGTGCCGGAACTAACCGAATCACCCTTCTTTGCACTTACAGATGCAATTAAGCCTGCAAATGGTGTCTTCACAGTATAGTCGGAGAGTTCATTCAGTGCTTTCTGATATGCATTTTGTTTTTGAGTAACAGTAAGTTGTGCAGTCTGAACATCGAGAGGCTCACTGGAACCACTTATTTCGCTATATGTGCGGTTGGCTTCTTCTACATCAGATTTTGCATTCTTAACATCTTCTTGAAAAGAAAGGAGCTCAGTAGTTTTTTCGTTTACTGTAGCAATATACCCATTGACAGATGATCTATCTTCTTTAAATTGATCTGTCTGCGTATCGAATCGCACCTCTAAATAACTATACAGAGCTTGAAATTCCTTCAGTACATCACTAAATTTTTTAGAAAAAATGTAACTGCTATTTACTAATCTCTCAATCTCTTCTCTGCTAGAAGTGCTGTTTATCTTTTTATATTCAATAAAAAGAGCATCGTAATCGTGCGCTATCTTGTCAATTTTTGCTCCAACCTCATATTTTTCAGTTATAGCATTATAACTAATTTCAAATCGAAGGTTGTCATCTGTAAAATAAGGAGAGTGGTCTTTTTCGTAATATATGTTCCTAATTTCATCTATTACATTGCTGTAGTCTGTAAAGGTGTCGGTTAATGTGCCATATCCATTTTGATAGGCTTTTTCTAGTGTTTCTTCAGCTTCCTTTTTTGTATCGATAGTGGAAATTTTTGCCTTCTCCAATGAAATCTTGGCACTCGTCAAATCGGTTTGCATATCACGAACATTTTGTAATGCGTCGCGAGCATTCACATTGGCTACCACTGCTCCTTCTGCTACTTCTTGTCCAGTTTTCATATTTAGAGTTGTCAAGTCACCTGAAGCTTTTGTCTTAAGATCAACCTGGTCGGATGAGGACACTTGGCCTGAACCGGTTACTGAGGCCACAATATTTCCGCGCTCTACTGTAGCAAGGACATAGCGAGTTTCGCCACTGTCGCTACCAAAAGCGCGTACCATTCCATAGCCCATACCAATGAGGGCAAGGAGAATGACCACACTCATGATTTTATGAGCTTTGGTCCATGTATTTATTTTTTGAATAGGTATTTTCATAACTATCGCATTGGCTGATTATTCATCACTCTGTCAGGAGGCGGTGGCATGAGACGTATTAGTTTGGCATCAACTTGGCCTTCTTCATTTGGATTTCCAAGAACCACAACAAAGTCACCAACTTTTAACTGACCCACGTTGATTTCATCTTGAAACTCACGGACCCTTGTTGATGTACCGACAAGCACAGTTTTCTCCAAATTATCAGGACCGGCTACAACAACTTGCGGAAGAGCGATACTGACAATCTCTCCGACAGCCCCATGTCCGCCTGGCATACCTGGACTAGGAAGTCTCCCAACAAAATTACCTCCACGAGGACCGACAAAGTTTTTCTCGAAATTGTCGCCAAATCGCGCACCAAACTTAGCTTTGTGATACCCGAGAACCTGTCCGGTTTGAAAAATAACCAGGACAAGGACGACAACTCCCAGTCCTATCAGGATGCCTCTTACTTTCTGTGATTTGTGTATGTCTCTAAAATCCATATGTGATTAATTAGCTGTTAAAGCAAAGCGGCGCAGATTCGTAAGGGTATTAGCCCCAGACCAAATAAAGAAGCTGGAGGCAATCAGGAATACAATTGTACCTACGATCGGCATTGTTTCCACTAGGGAGTACATGAGCTCCTCCCAGTAAGACAAAACTATGCTATCTCCAGAAAATAGTAGTGAAAGATAATCATAAAATCCTGATTCATAAAAACTATTCAAGAGATACCGGCCGGACAAAAACATTGCGACTAAGGACACTGGTAATACTGTTGCAGCTACAGTGAAGTAAACTTTTGCGCGTCGAAACTCCTCCTTGGCAATTCCCAAAAGGATATTCCGTTTTAAGTCCTGTGGTGGCCGTATTTTCTCCATATTAGTTAGACGGAAACAGGATGCATTTTGGTGCATCCTGTTAGAAAAGAGAGGAGATTCTATTTAAATCGGCCTTACTTCAAGAGATCGGCGTAATGCAATGAGCGCCCTTCTATACTGGCTTTTAATTGTGTGAAGTGGCCTCTTAAGAAGTTCACCAATCTCCTCAAATGTCATATTGCTTGAATATCGAAGTTTCAATACATCGCGGTAGAGAGGATCAAGTTCTTCCAAAAGTATTTCTACAAACCGAACATCTTCTGCTCTTGCTAACAGTTCATCCGACAACAAGCTCTGGTCTGCAAGAGTTTCAGTGAACATATTTTCTCCTCGTTCATTTTCAAAAGCAGAAAAGACAACTTCTTTTCTTCGTCTAAGCCAGTCGATTGCGACATTTCTGGTGATTGCAAAAAGCCACGTCTGAAAAGTGCTTTCTTGCTTAAATCCTCGGATATTTTTCCACGCTTTAACGAATGCCTCTTGAGTTATGTCATTTGCGGCCTGACTATCATTCACGAGTTTCAATGCAAAATTGTAGGCATTAGTTAGATGCCGTTCGACAAGTGTACCTAGCGCCTTTTCATCGCCATCAAGATACTCGGAAATTAATTGTTCATCAGAACGTTCCATGTAATATGAATTTACCATTTTTTTGACCCTAAGTCGAGGTTAAGCAATAACCGCCTGTCGCAAGTGTCATCTTGCGGGGCGGTTTTATATTTTTAAATGGCTCAGAACTCGTCCAGTATATGGAGCAAGAAAATAATTCCGAACTTTGGTATAATTTAGTTGTGAAAAAAATAATTATACTAGGAGCTAGCGACGGGCTTGGCAAAGCAATTGCTAGTTCATGTTCAAACTTGAACCCAAGGTCATGAAAATCAGTAACACCCTCAAACTCATCATCGCCATCGTAGTCTCCGAGCTCGCTGGCATCATCGGTTCAGTGTTTACCACACCCTCGATCGCTGGCTGGTACGCAGGGATCGTGAAGCCGGCCATCAATCCTCCAGCGTGGATATTTGGTCCGGTCTGGACGACACTCTTTGTGCTTATGGGTATCGCCGCATTCCTGGTCTGGAAAAAGGGACTAGATCGCAGAGATGTCAAAATCGCTCTTGGTATATTCCTCGGCCAACTGGTTTTGAATACACTTTGGTCGATTATCTTCTTCGGCTTGCACAGCCCGGGTGGTGCGCTCGTGGAGATTGTATTCCTCTGGCTTGCCATCTTCGCCACGATGGTTGCCTTTTATAAAATTTCCAAACCAGCCGCTTGGCTTCTTGCGCCATATATCCTTTGGGTAAGTTTCGCCGCATATTTGAACTACACTATTTGGATTCTCAATTAAACACCCATACAAACACCCATAACAAAAAAGACCATAACAGTGAACGACAAATTTCAAAGGGGTTACAAGTACGACCTCACCGAGCCGGTAGGACGAAACTTTGACCCGAGTTTCAAACCGGAACTCACCCCCAGGGAAATGCTCGCACTTGGCGTATTTGGCGGCAAGTACATGACCGACTGCAGGAAAGAGTTTCCGAAAAGCTGGTTCACTCGCGCCAAGCTGTCGCCCGAACATCACGATGACACGCTCAACTTTTTTCATAAGCATGCCAGTCAGCCACTCAAGGTGTGGCAGGAAAAAGGCTGGATCAATGAGAAGCACGACCCTCGCGGTTGGTTCCAGTGGTATTGCCGCTACCATATGGGTAGACGCTTGCCAGGCGAAGATGAGCTCCAGATCAAGCGGTGGAAAGCCATCAGCCGTCATATATCACAGATCAAGAAGAATTGTCGGCCGAAAGACCTGACCTGCCGTCCCGCCCAAAGACAGGCTGTTCTGCACTGGGCTTACGACAGCCGGAAGATGTAAATCGGCCCTGATGAACTAACTCTGAAACTCCACCTCGAACGGATACATCCCCATCCCGCATGATCCCTGGAGCGTGCCGAGCTGACCGCTACCAATGTCTATATCAGTTGCTCCTGATTGAGGCAGCAGCTTACTTATATTCAAGCTCGGAATACGAACTGAGGATGAACAATCAAAAGTTCCCTTTGTGTTGAATCGAATAATTGTAGGGATACCTGCCTTGGCAATACTTTTTCTTGGCTGATAGCCGCCTTTGGCATTGATTTCTATAATCTGTTTTCCATCAACGATCGTGACGTTATTTGTCGGAACAGTCGAAGCATCATTGTCTCCGCCCCGGGCCAGCACAAAAGCCCCTCCGATGAGGATCACTGCCACGACAATTGAAATAATAGTTGCTTTCATAATTACAGGACGTGATTAACAGTATACTAGAAGTTGAACAGCGGCGGTATGACACCGATCACCACCAAGCTATTGACAAGATTAAACAGCGCAAACATGATGACGATCAGTCCGGCCGTCTTGAAGAAGATCCCTGCCTTTGAGCTCTTTTGGATGCTGAATGAGCTGAAGCTAATCAGAGCAAGAACCGGTAGTGTGCCAAGTGCAAATGCAAGCATGGTGAGTCCGCCTTGAAGGAAACTTCCTGTGGTTAACGTATAGAGTTGCATTGATTGAGTGAATCCGCACGGCAAGAAAAAAGTGGCGACACCGACAAGGATCGGCGTAAGTGTGTGATTGAATTTTGAGACACCGTGAGCATGCTTGGCGATGAACTTCGGCATTGATGGCTGAAGCTTCTTGGCCCAATGGAAGGTGTCAAGAAGATTGATACCGAGAATGAGCATGACGATACCGATAATCAGGCTCAAGATAAACGTTGCAGAAGTGTTGAGCGTGAATGCGGCACCGATCGTCCCGATAACGCCTCCAAGAATAAAGAATGAGACTATTCGGCCGCCATGGAACATGAGTTGAGGCCGTACCTTATCCCCTTCTTTGGCGAAGGTGGCAGACATGGAAAGGACCAGTCCACCGACAACTGCCATGCACGTTGAGAGCGAGGCAATGATGCCAATGACGAACGCTGTGCCGTAGGTGACATTACCGGCACTGACGAGATTCACGATCCCCATTTTCTGTAGTACTACAAAGAGTACTGCGAAGCCGAGCGCTATCGGGACAGCGATCTTGAAGTCTCCCCATGTGGCATTGTGCTGCTGTTTTTCAACTGAAACAGTGTAACCGTGTGACTTCAGCGGAATAGTAAGCTCTTCCGCGATCTGCTCCAGGGTCTTATCGCCAAAGTCTCCGGTGACCTCTGCCGAGTGATTCTTGAGGCTTGATTTAACATGAGTAATATTCGGTAGATCACCTAGCTCGCTTTCGATCATAAGGACGCAGGCGTTGCAGTGCATGCCGTGGACGTGGAATGTATATGTTTTAAGAGTTTGTGGATTCATATTGTTGGTCTTGTTGATTATAGTTTTTTACCTTTGATGCGAAGCGAGTTCGATACGACTGACACCGACGACATGGCCATGGCAAAACCAGCAAATACAGGATTAAGTAACCATCCAGAAATAGGATAGAAAACTCCAGCTGCAAGAGGTATGCCGAATATGTTGTAAATAAATGCCCAGAAAAGATTTTGCTTGATTCCACGCATGGTAATTTTCGATAGCTTGATTGCCTTGACGAGCTTTGAAATATCTCCACCAAGAAGCGTAATACCTGCTGATTCAATCGCCACATCAGTTCCGGTCCCCATGGCAATACCCACATCAGCTTGTGCAAGTGCAGGAGCGTCGTTCACACCATCTCCTGCCATAGCCACGATCTTTCTTTGTAACTGTAATTCTTTTATCTTTTCAAGCTTATCCTGTGGCAGCACATGAGCAACCACATCATCGATGCCGACAAGTGATGCGATATATTTTGCCGCTTTTTCATCATCGCCGGTGAGCATGATCACTTTGATTCCCAGTGCGTGAAGATCTCTCACCGCTTCTATTGATTCAGCTTTTATTTCATCTGCCACCATTACAAAACCAAGAACCTTTTCTTTACTAGCGAGAATGACTGGCGTTTTACCCTGAGAAGTAGACTCATTGAGCTTGGCTACATCAAAAGAAAGTCCGAGATCACTTACAAGCTTTGCGTTACCAACAAAATATTCAGCACCCTTAATTGTTCCCTTGAGACCCTTACCTTGAATACCTTCAAAATTAGACACTTCTGATACCGAGATATTCTTTTCCTTAGCGTAGCTTACAATTGCGTGTGCGATTGGATGTTCTGATTTTTTCTCAAGCGAAGCAAGTACTGATACAAGTTCATCATCTTTTAAATCAGAAAGGTTTTGAATATCTACAAGTGTTGGCTTGCCTTTAGTAATGGTCCCCGTCTTATCAACCACAACCGTATTTACCTTATGAAGCTTTTCAAGTGTTGCTGCATCTTTGATGAGAATGCCTTCCTTGGCTCCCTTACCAACTCCTACTATGATCGCTGTTGGAGTAGCGAGGCCGAGAGCGCATGGACAAGCAATAACGAGAATACCTACAAAAGAAACGAGGCCAAATGAAAGCGCTTGAGAGAAGCCTAGATACTGGGACCCAATAATAAGCCATGCTCCGAGTGTTAGAAATGCAATCACCAGAACGATAGGCACGAAGATAGATGAAATCTTGTCTGCCAGTGCTTGAATTGGCGCTTTACTACCCTGGGCATCCTCAACCATTTTTATAATCTGAGCGAGAAGAGTCTCTGAACCGACCTTGGTTGCCTTAAATGTAAACGAGCCACTAGTGTTGATTGTTCCGGACACAACACTGTCTCCGATCTTTTTTTGTGCAGGCATCGGCTCTCCGGTAATCATAGACTCATCGATAAATGAGGATCCTTCGGTAATAATTCCATCTACTGGAATCTTTGCTCCTGGCTTAACAATAATGAGATCTCCATGTTTTACTTCATTCACTGAAATTTCTACTTCTTTTCCATCTCGAACAACAAGTGCTGTTTTAGCCTGGAGATTAAGAAGCTTTTCAATAGCATCTCCGGTCTTTATTTTCGATCGCGCTTCAAGATATTTGCCGAGTGCTATAAAGGTGATCACCACGATGGTAACGTCGTAGTATTGGTAATCAACATTTATAAAAGGTCGAAGCGCTTCCTCAAAAGCGGTAACGGCAAAGCTGTATAAAAATGCTGCAGTAGTTCCGATACCTATGAGGGTATCCATATTAGCCTTGCCATAGCGGAGAAAGCGGTAGAAGCCCATGAGATAGGGTTTTCCAACAACAAAGAGTATGTATGCCGCCAGTATAGGCAAAAGATGGTGAATAAATTCTTTGATCGTATAACTCATTTCTCCCACAACTCCATATTGAGCCAGAATGTCCCATCCCATGACTAGTGCTGCGAAAATTGCCAAAGGAATGGCAGAGAGTACCTTTGTCTTCATATCAGCGACTTCAGCAAGCTTCTCTTTCTTTGATTGACCGATTCCGAGGTGAGTCGCATGCTCGTCTGCAGACATACCCATCTCCTCTGCTGAATGGCCACCATGTTCATGTGAAGTCTCCTGGTTCAGGGCTAGGGAGTAGCCCAATGGTTCTATTTTTTTTGAAAGCTCCTGTGCGCTTGTTTTCGATTCATCAAAAGCTACTTTTGCTTTTTCGGTCCCATAGTTTACTTCAGCAGAGTGGACTCCCTCGGTTTTCTTGAAAGTTTTTTCAATTATACCAGCGCACGAAGCGCAGTGCATTCCTTTTACCCTGTAGGTTTTGGTAGGATGATTCATATTTTATTTACGCTTTAGCTTATAAACCTTAAGGATCTCATCAACAGCTTTCTTTTCACTTCCATGCTTCATCTGGTGAACTACGTGGGTAGAAAGATGGTTTTCAAGGACCAAGTTCTCAATTCCTGTAAGGGCTTCTTTAATAGCAGATGCCTGGGTAATAATATCGATACAGTACTTCTCATCTTCAACCATATTTTGAAGTCCCCTAATTTGTCCCTCAACAATTTTTAATCGGCGAATAGCTTTTGTTTTGATATATTGTCTCATGCCTACATGATACCCCTAGGGGGTATAGGATGTCAAATGGACAGATGCCAACATCTCTTAAACCCTTGTTAACTGCTCGCTTGTCGGCCGAGTAAGTTCGTAGATACCATCCTTTAGATTTGAGATGTAATGGTACTCCTTTGTGGTCTTAAAGTAGGTAGATATTTCATTCGCAACGCGGAGCCAAGAAATTAGATACGAACTTCATCTTATCGTTTCACCTCCTTATTTCTATCGCCTTTACCGACTTCTTTTTTATCTGATTTCGGACGAGAACTGTAAAAAAGAATCGCAAAAACTATAATTATTAGAACCACTGTTTCCATGTGCCCATTATATCAAAAAATGCTTAAAATAAGCCGCAAAAGTTATACACATATAAAACACCAATTTAAAGGCCCATATTTGTAGTATAATGAGGTGTACATAAAGCCATGCAAACCCCTAAACCATATCGCGAAGAGCGACCATGGGGAGAGGAACTTTGGGTTTCCAACGACAGACCGTCAATGGTGAAAATCTTGAGTATCAAACCCCACGAAGAATTGAGTTTGCAGTATCATCGTAATCGCGATGAGTTCTGGCATGTTATCTCAGGCGACGGCACCGCCATCGTTGACAATGATCACGTATCGCTCAAAGCCGGAGTGGATCAATTTGTGCCAAAAGGAATAAACCATCGTCTTATGGGTGGCGTGATGGAGTTGATCATCCTCGAACTGTCATTCGGAGAATTTGACGAGAAAGACATAATAAGACTGGAAGACAAGTACGGTAGAATCACTTAAATTTGTCTTAAATATTTTTACGCAGAACACCAATGAACATTACAACTGACCACATCATATTTGTCACCGCACTGTCTCTTGCGATAGTAATCGTCATCGGAATTGTCTGTTATCTTATTTTGTTAAGAAAAAAACGGGAGGAAGGCGACGCTCCTGTTAGTCATAAGATAAAACGCCACCACGCGAATCCCATAATGTCACCGCGACCACATCAAGAATGGGAAACCAACGGCACATTCAATCCGACGGCGATAGAAGACGATGAGGGACGCGTTCATCTGCTGTATCGGGCAATCGGAAACAACGGACTTTCTAATATCGGACACGCCTCAAGCATAGACGGCATGAACTTTGATAGGCGTTCGCCTTTCCCAGTATATCAGCCACATGTTGAAGAAAAAAATCCCTCTGAAAAAAAATCTTCAGGTCCCGCTCAATACAATCCCGCCATATACACATCCGGCGGCGGCTGGGGTGGCCACGAAGATCCTCGTGCCGTGAAAATCGGCAGTCGCGTTTACATGACTTATACCGCTTTCCAAGGCTGGGGTTCGGTACGCATCGGACTTACCTCAATCGCCGTCAAAGATTTGAAAAAAGAGCGGTGGAATTGGAAGAAGCCTAGACTCATATCGCCTCCCGACGAAGTCCACAAAAACTGGGTACTTTTTCCAGAAAAAGTCAATGGTAAATACGCCATATTGCATGGTATTGTTCCGAAAATAATGATTGAATACGTGGACGATTTGGATGAGACATTTCCTCACATCAAGAGCTCCCGTCCGCAAGGGCCTCAACCCGGCCGTGAAGGATTTTGGGATAATATCTTGCGTGGTGCCGGTCCACCGCCGATAAAAACCAACCGAGGTTGGTTGCTTTTGTATCACGCAGTGGATAGAAAAGAATTTCACAAATACAAACTTGGCGCGATGATCTTGGATGCCAACGACCCGACGCGAATCTTGTATCGCGCGCCGGAACCGATACTGACTCCGGACATGTGCTATGAGAACGATGGCAAACCGGGCATTGTTTATGCATCTGGCGCCATCGTACGCGACGGCCAATTGCTCGTCTATTACGGCGGTGGCGATAGGCATGTCTGCATAGCACAAACTCCACTTGATGTTTTGTTGGATTGGTTGGTGACATACGGCAAACATACCGGTCAAGAAAATGTCGTGTGATATACTATTTCGATGTTTACAGTCACCCGCTTCCTACATAATCCGATACTCTCTCCGCTCCGAGAACATTCATGGGAATCGGCGGCCGCTTTCAATCCTTGTCCGATTATTCAAGGACGCAAAACTACGCTTGTATATCGGGCCATGTCGGACCCGGAACTTCTCAAAGAGCCGCACATACGCATGTCCGTCATCGCGCGAGCCGATTCAAAAGACGGCGTCCACTATGAAAATCGCTCAATCTTGATTTCTCCCGACGCGGATTTTGATCGTTACGGCTGTGAAGATCCGCGCGTAACCAAAATCGGCAAGACCTATTACATTTTCTATACCGGACTTGGTGGATATCCGTTTTCAGTTGACAACATAAAAGTTGCCGTTGCTCTGAGTGAGGACTTGAAGACTATCACGGAGAAACACTTGGTCACGCCGTTCAACGCCAAAGCTATGGCTCTTTTCCCGGAAAAAATAAATGGCAAGCTTGCCGCACTCGTCACCGTAAATACCGACCGCAAACCTTCCGACATTTGCTTCATTGAATTCAATAAGCCGGAAGATATCTGGTCGGCCGATTATTGGAATGAATGGTACAAAAATCTTGACGAGCACAAACTGAATATCCGCAGACGCCTTGATGATCATATTGAATTGGGTGCCGTGCCAGTAAAGACAGATAAAGGATGGCTCTTTGTCTATTCTCATATACAACGATATGACCGGCCAGACCATGTTTTCGGCATTGAAACGCTATTACTTGACGCGCAAGATCCAAAAAAAATCATCGGGAGTACGAAAGGCCCTTTCATGGTGCCCGAAGCGTATTATGAACATGTCGGACAGGTGCCACACACAATATTCCCTTCAGGCGCGCTCATCCGTGGTGAACACCTTGAAATTTATTATGGTGCCGCGGATTCCTATGGCGCCGTCGCAACCATCCCACTTGATTCTTTATTGAATGGCCTCAATATCAATATGAATAATCAGTCTCCACTGCGCCGCTTTAAAGGCAATCCAATCATCGCCCCTAGAGCTGGTGTCCTTTGGGAAGCTAGAGGCACATTCAATCCCGCCGCCATAGATTTAGGAAATAAAACTCACATTTTATATCGTGCGGTATCAGATGACAATATTTCGAGTATTGGATACGCGTCATCAAGCGACGGATTTAGCATAGACGAACGATCAAACAAACCAATCTACCGGCCTCGTCTTGAGTTTGAGCTTCGCGGCTGTGAAGATCCACGCGTCATACTCATTGATAGACGTATTTTCATGACATATACCGCGTATGACGGTATAGTGCCACGCGTAGCGGTAACCTCCATCGGTAGCGATGAATTCCTCAAGAAAAAATGGAGCGCTTGGAGAGCGCCAGAGATTATCACGCCCATGGATGTGGACAATAAAGACGCCACCATTCTCCCCGAGGCCGTCAACGAAAAATATCTTGTCTTCCATAGGGTACACGAAAGTATTTGCGCGGATTTTATCGCTTCGTTGGACTTCTCACGAGAAAAAATCACGCGCTGTATAGAAATGTTATCACCACGCAAGGGCATGTGGGATGGCCTCAAGGTTGGTATCTCGACACCGCCGGTAAGAACCCCAAAGGGCTGGCTTATGCTGTATCATGGCGTCTCGTGGAGCGCAATATATCGCGTCGGAGCCATACTTCTTGATTTTGAGGATCCGACGATAGTTTTGGCGCGCACGGCAATCCCCTTTTTTGAACCAGAAGAAGACTATGAACGTCTCGGCAGTATCCAAAATGTGGTTTTTCCGTGTGGTCTGGTTGTGCGAGGAGGCGTCGTATACATTTATTATGGAGGCGCCGACAGCGTGGTTGGCGTCGCTACCATCAAGCTTGTTGAATTATTGGCCATGCTTAAGATTTAGCATAAAGACTTATCTGCAATGGTAGCATATTCCAAAAAACTAATAATCTTTGACCTTGACGGCACTCTGGGAAGAAGCAAGTGTCCGCTTGATCCTGAAATCGGCAAACTTCTACAGAAACTTATCGCCATCAAGAAAGTCGCCATCATTTCAGGTGGAGGCTATCCGCAATTTCAAACGCAGATATTGAACGCGTTTCCCGTCGGGGAGAACAACTTCAGCAATTTGTTTCTCGTGCCCACATCCGGCACTCGTCTGTACACATGGCGCGGAACATGGAATGAACAATACGCCGAACACCTCTCGCCAAAAGAAAAAGAAAAAATCATGACATCACTCAACTCGGCTCTCAAACAAGCCGACTATATCCAACCGACCAGAGTCTACGGAACAATCATTGAGGACCGCGGCTCACAAATCACCTTTTCCGCGTTAGGTCAGCAAGCGCCCATTGCAGAAAAAGTCGCCTGGGATCCTACGAGAAAAAAACGGGAAAATATTGTCTCATTTTTACAGCCCAAGATACCGGAATTTGACGTGCGCGTCGGCGGAAGCACATCCATTGACATCACCAAAAAAGGGGTCAATAAAGCTTATGGTATTCGCAAACTGGAAGAATTCCTACACATGACCCCCGACGATATCGTCTTTGTCGGCGACGCGCTTTTTCCTGGAGGGAACGACTACCCGGCCAAAGCAACTGGTGTCGATTGTATTTCAGTCAAAAATCCGGAAGAAACAAAAACGCTCATCAGAAGCTGGCTCGCGGAATAGAGGTGCTTTTCAAATTCTTTAATTAAAATCCGCGTATCGCTTTCACGCGCACCGTATCTTGATCCCAAGATTATGAATACTATTGGTTCATTGCCGATGTTAAGTATCGTCATCATGGTTTCACCGGCTTCTTCGGTACGACCCGTTTTGCCACCGATAAATCGTGGATCATTGACGAATGGGTGTGTGCTAGTGAATGTGTGGCCACCATGTTCGGTGGTGGTAGAAATCGAAGCAACGGCCGTACGCGTTATTCTCAAAATATCAGACCGATACATGACAAGATATTTTGATAGTCCGAATAAATCCCGTGCCGAAGCTGTATTGTTTGGACTGACACCAGAAGGATCAGCAAAGAAACTTTGCGGCATGCCGACTTCCCAGGCATAACTACTCATCATCTCCATGAATGTCACGCGGTCTGTGGCGGTTGCGATCGCTTCCGCGGCGATGTTAGACGAGCTCAACAAAAGTGGTTGGAGTATTTCCTGCAAAGTAAAGCGCTCATTCAACGTGAGATTGCTAGAATCCGGCGGTACCACCAATGTACTCGTCGATATGGCGATCACCGTCGTTGAACTCATCATATCTGTCGCCACAAACGCTGTGACGAGCTTTGACATTGAAGCGACCGGCAATACGCGCGAGCTATTTTTTTCTAGATAAATTTTTCCCGTTTTTATATTTCCTACAAGGTAGGCTCTGGCCGTCAATCCGGCGATGTCGTCACTTGCAATCTTTGCCGGCATTTTGGGCACGGTCTCGATCAAACCATCGATAAATGCCGCATCAACTTGTGGAACATCCACACCAGCCACGGTCGCCGGCGTCAATATCTCCGATTCAGGTCCGGGATCAGTCTGCTGGACCATCAAAGCGGATATGCCGACAAGCGCGAGACATCCACATACAAGAAGCAAGAAGTGATGTTTGATATGCATCTTCTACATCGTACCATGACTCAATCACCTCGTCACCGATATGGTCGGAATTAATTCACCAGTCGAACTTGCTGTAATACGCCCATTGTCATCACGGAAGAACTCATAACCCGTGTTGTAATCCGTGATGCTGACAAAATGGGCACCGACAATGGAAGGATCAAACGGAAGCGCGGAAAGATAATCAGGCACTAGGCATGACGCGACATCTTTCGGATCATCGGGCGTATCGCTGCTTTCCATGAGAGTGGCGACTGAGGGTATTGCCCTGACGACGCCATTGCAGACGAAACTTCCTTTGTGCTCTGATATATTTTGATGTATGGCATTTAAGATGGCATTGACATTACTGGTTCTTTGCGAATCACGAGCAAGCTTGAATTGGCGAGACGGATTGACCGCGACCAAGACTACGGCAGCAAGTATGGCGATGATACCGATGACGACTAGAATCTCAATAAGCGTAAATCCGGCTGATCGAACCATACGAGGTATATATGCTTTCAATGCGTGCTTTGATATGCGTTTGTAATGAAATTTTGCAACTGAACGAATCTTTGGCGGATAGGCAATCCTTCTAAATGAGACTTTGTGTGTATTCATATTGTTATATAATTACTAATAATGGACACACCATATCAAAGAGCGATAAAGAAACGCTGAAGAAGCGATAAAGTTTTGCTGAAGTTGAGACCTAGGTCCAATAAAAACGCGCCCCACAATGGAGGCGCGAGTGACGGCTGGTGGAGTTGTTGGGTCCCAATTAGAAACGAATTGAGCCTCCACCCGAACTCAACTCATTCATGATCTTGAGCTGCTCAACCGCTTGAGCAAGCTGGTAGATCAGGGCCGCGACGATGATGCACCCCACAATGAAGAGGATAACCTTTGGATTCGTCCTCTCCCTTTGGGACGAGTGGCGGCGCCTGACCCAATGTCCGCGATGACCTTGATGTGCTGATGTCATATTTCTCATAACTTTGTAACCAAAACTAAATTTCACGCCCAAACGTTTTGCTTGGGTGACTAAACTGTTCCATATGCTAGCATAAACAAATAATAATGTCAAATGTTGACATTATTATTACTTGTTGTTAGGGTGTTATTCAGATTATGACCCGACAGGATCATAATGTTATTTGTCAAAGATTGGGTCCAAACCAGTCTTATCACTGCAGAATATCCCAGGCAGTGAAGACAATGATCATAGGGATAAAAAACAAAGAAGACCAGAAGGTCAACAGAAACAGGCAAGACAAGTATGAACAGAACTATAGCAATATTGGTGACATCCGTGATTGTCTGGATGGGTACCTTTTCCCCGCAGACAGCGAGTGGAGTGACGAACTTTGTGGGAGTATACTACATAGTCAAGTCCAACATGCCACCGGTGGTACCACCAACCGTAGTGACCAACAGGGATGGGAAGACCAATACCCTTGACTTCTCACCGTGGGGAATGTCCCCGCCACCGGTCATTGGACCTCTCCCGCCGAACTTCTTCTTCCTAGACAGCCCAGCAATCAGTTTTTCTCCGCCAACTGGTGGAATACGGTTTGGTATTGGTCCTATCGGTACTGAACTCAAAGGTCAAGGACTCAAATTGTTTACCTGGAAAACGGGTGACAAAAACAGAACAATCGTTGGAGATGACAATCCTATCCCCCCGATTAGTTGGGCGGCGGGAAACTTTCTACCAAATGCCGGTCCATGGCACGGAATGTCTGAAAACCCAGACGGGACAAGAACATTCAAGAACATGGACAGCCTGTTGTCAGGCACCAATAACCTCGTTGAGGGGTCAAAACTGACAATATTCTATCAGCCCTTGGCTGTAGCCCCAGAGACGAACTGGGTAGCATTCACATTCTATCAATTCGGGAGTAACGCTCCAGGAGGGATGATGAGATCCAATGCCACGAAAGTATCGTGGACAATACACAACAACGGAAGTTCTGGATGGTCTGCCACCGACGCCTTCTACAGGCAAACTGTCGGAACGCAGATGAGGAACATCACCCTTGTCCCGAACGCAGATTTGCCTCGAGGCATTGGAGCGACTTTCCAAGGATCCGTCGAACTTATGGTCATTGGTATCAGTAACGGAATCAGCGGGGTTTTGGAATCACGAACAAGTCTGGATACCGGAAATTGGGAGACTGAAGGCAACAATTTCTCGGGAACATCTATTGGCGTTCAGACAATAAACTTCAACCCTGATGGTCGGACCAATCTGTTCTTCAGAGTGAGGAGGATCGATAACAACGATTATTCCGCGACATTTGGTTGGTACACATGTACCATACCAGCCCAAGGGGTGCGTCTCGTTGCCAACCAACTGGATCCTTGGGATCCAAGAGTCGGCTCAATTTTCAAGGGCGCGGCCACCAGTACCTATATTGCCAAGTATGACAACGGCGACGGGGTTTGGGTGACCAACTCCTTCGACGGGACTTCTTGGACAGATGAATCAATTGCTCTCCTCCCTGGGGAAGGGGGGTTGTTCTACAATCCATCTGCCAACGCCATCCAGGTAACATTCTCTGGTCAAGTGCTGGCTGGAGGACTGACTGTTTATTGTCCTTCCGGTCACAATATCCTGTCTTTCCCGTTTTCAAAGTCAAGTTCAGGAGCCGGGTTTCCAGCCAGAATCGGTGACAAAATCCACAAATACAGCAGCGGGTGGGTCACCTATACCGCTACCAATAGCGTGAACATCTCAACCAACGCTGGTGACATACCTCCAATTGGTGATGGAGGAACTGGGTATGTGACAAACTATGTTTGGGCTCCAGACATGCCGACCTTCGCTTGCGGAGAGTCATTCTTCGTCGAAAGAGTCACTGGCAATACCAATGCTTACTGGTGGCCAGTATCTGGGCCAGAAGTTTATCCTTCGGCGATTGGGCCATACGGCTCCTGCCCTTCCACAAGTTATTCCGTTGACGAAAGTTTTTTGTCAGCACCCCCGAACACCGCCCCACCGGGGCAATTGGGAAGCACAAACTGGATAGGTGTGCGCGGGATTCCAGGAACATCTTATGATCTTTTGGCAACGACAGATATGTCGACTTGGACCACAACCCAAGAAAACATCGCAGTCGGAAACAACCGGCTGACATGGGTCCCAGTAGTCATTACGGATCCTTCGAAACGATTCTATCGGTTCAAATGGCGACCTCCTGTCGGGTGGTAAAAGACCACCGATAGAAAACTCAACGACCCCGCGCTGTGCGCGGGGTCATCTTAATATAGTTGACAATAAGTGGAGTCTGCTAATATATTTCTCCACATCTTTTCCCCTCTTTTTTAAATTGATAATATTTTTCCATTCTATCACCCATGTTACAATCTTCACATGAGCACCACTTCGCCCTATTTCAAGACCAAAGAATTGAAAATACCGCCGCAGAATATTGAGGCTGAGAAAGCCCTGCTCGGGTCAATCATGATACGCGGCGAAGTCATATATGATATCGTTGATATCGTCAGCGAGAAATCATTCTACTCAAATCAACACAAAGCCATCTGGGGGACTCTCTTTGAACTTCATACCAAAGGAACACCGATTGACATGCTTTCTGTATCGGCGCGCCTCAAAGAAAAAGGTTTACTGGAGCAGAGCGGCGGCCTATCGTACTTGACCGAAATCATCAATTCGGTTCCCTCATCAACCAACGCGGAACATTATGGCGAGATCGTGCAGAAAAAACATATCATGCGTGAATTGCTCCGTGCCGCCGAGGAGATTACCGGTCTTGGCTATGACGAGGAATCAGAGCTCCATGACATTTTAGAAAAAGCGGAAAAGTCCCTCTACGCTGTCACCAACAAAACCGGTTCACACAAGTTTGTGGCTCTCAAAGATACACTTTCCGAAGCGTGGGAACGCCTTGATCACCTGCACAAAACCAAGGGCGAACTTCGCGGCGTACCGACAGGATTTCCCGAGCTTGATATCAAGCTCGCCGGCCTGCAAAAATCCGATTTGATAATCTTGGCCGCCCGCCCTTCCATGGGTAAAACATCCTTGGCGCTTGACATCGCCCGCAAGACCGCCGTCAATCACAAGATTCCCGTGGCGATTTTCTCTCTGGAAATGAGCTCCCAACAGCTTGTCGATCGTATGCTCTCGGCCGAGTCGCAAGTTGATTCATGGAAGATTCGCACCGGCCATAACCTATCTGTAGAAGGAGACTTCAAGGCCATCGGCGACGCCATCGGACGATTGTCGGACGCGCCAATATTCATTGACGATCAGGCCGGCAACAATATTTTGAAGATGCGTGCCGTAGCCCGTCGTCTCAAAAACGAAAAAGGTCTTGGTCTGATCATCGTTGATTACTTGCAATTGATGGTGCCGACACAAGCGCGTGGCTCGGATAATCTAGTCCAACAGGTCACCGAAATTTCACGATCGCTAAAGAATTTGGCGCGAGAATTGGAGATTCCCGTGCTGGCGCTTTCCCAACTTTCCCGCGCCGTCGAACAACGCGGCGGTAAACCCCGCCTCTCTGATTTGCGCGATTCGGGTTCCATAGAACAAGATGCCGATGTAGTCATGTTCATTCACCGTGAATCTGACGTCGATGCTGGTGGCCGCAAAGAAGAGACCGAGATTCTCATAGAAAAGCATCGCAATGGTCCGACCGGCATCGCCAAGCTCTTCTTCGACAGCAAGAAAACGACATTCTTGAGTATGGATAAGGCGGATTTCGGCGGGTTTGAGAAGGTGTAGGATTTGCTATTAACTTTAATTTTCTGTAGTATTTCCACTTCTTCAATTTTCACCGAGTCAGACTCGGTGGTTTTTTTATCAATTAAAAGTTAAAATTGCTAAATGGACAACTTCCACCGCCTCGAAGAACTTTTCGCCAAATTCCCGGGCATAGGTCCGCGGCAGGCCAAGCGCTTTGTCTATTATTTGTTGAACAAATCCCCTTCTTTCATAAAGGAGTTCACCCAGCTTGTTGAAGAAGTGAAAAAAACGAGCAGTGAATGCGATCAGTGTCACCGGTTTTTTATCGGTAAAAATGGGGCGAGACTATCTGGCGCAAAACAGTCGAACCAAAATCTTAAATCCAAAATCTTAAATCTTTGCTCGATCTGCTCTGACCCATCGCGTGATCAATCAACCCTAATGGTCATTGCTCGTGATTCTGACTTTGAAACAGTCGAGAAAAGCGGCGCATACAAGGGTCTGTATTTTATTCTTGGCGGGACAGTGCCTGTTTTAGACAAAGAACCAGATAAGAGGATTCGTTTGAAACAGCTGCTTGAGGAAGTTTCAGAAAAAAATTCGAGTAAGAAGGGCGGAGACACAAATTCCACTCAGTTCAAGGAAATCATCCTCTCATTGAATGCTACTCCTGATGGCGAGCACACCGGAACGATAGTAAAAGAAGCTTTACAAAAAGTGACGGAAAAGTTGTCACTTTCCATTTCTATGCTAGGGAGAGGTCTGTCTACCGGCGCGGAGTTGGAATATGTGGATGGTGAGACGATAAAAAATGCCCTAAAGAACAGGGCGTGAATGATCACAAAATTTAATACGGTCTCCAAGCATCAAGGTGGACCAAGGGGTTCCAAATCCCAAGAACGATCTACAAACAAAAAACGCTCTTCCAGTGCTTTTCTAACCTCTAATTACTAGTTACTAATCTCTTATTTTAGACTATCAATCTTGACCTTGAAGAACGGCTGGCGATGTCCATTTTTCTTGTAGTAGCGGGACTTCTGCTTGTAGTGAACGACTGTGATCTTCGGAGCGCGGCCGATCTCGGTGATAGTGCCAGCGACCGAGGCTTTTGGGATATATGGAGCGCCGATAGTCGTGTCCTTGCCATCGTCGATGAGGAGAACCTTGTCAAAAGTCACCTTATCACCCTCTTTGTGGGTGCCCGAAAGCTTCTCAATGGCGATAACGTCACCCCTAGAAACGGTGTATTGCTTGCCTCCGGTTGCGATGACGGCGAATTGCATAGTCAGGACATTATACACGAAATGGCGTCTTGCGCAATATATCACTCCTCCCCCTCCGGCTTTTCGATCATCGCCGCCTCTATCCCTGGAGTCTCCCCAGTGATCCGCAAAACATCTTTGTCCACCTTCTTCAATTCTTTGCCAGATGTATTGTAATGATTGACGACCGTCGAAAGTGAGACGCCCAACTTGGTGTGATACTCCTCATATTTTTTGAGATGATTACCCAGCTGGCCGACATGCTTGACGATATCCTTGGCAGTCTCCTCTATCTGCATAGCCTTCAAACCCTGTAAAACGGTCTGTAAATAAGCCAGAAACGACGTTGGTGAGACGATGATGACCTTGTACTTGCTAGCCGCGCGCTGGATCAGGTTGTCAGTTTCATCGGCGAGCGCCCCGATCTTGTTGACCAAAAGGTCGTAATAGATGGCCTCATGCGGAATGAACATGAAAGCGAAATCCATGGTCTTTTCGGCCGGCCGAATATATTTGGCGGTTTCTTCAATACGCCTCTTGAGATCATTCACAAAAGCCTTTTCCAGCTTATCTTTTTCAGCTGGATTCTTTTCTTCAACCAGCTTGTTGTAATTTTCCAATGAGAACTTCGAATCAATCGGAATGACTTTATCCTTGACAAACACGGCCGCATCCACGATCTCTCCATTCTTGAAAGCGTATTGCATCTGATACTGCCCCGGTGCCAGAACATTCTTGAGCAATGTTTCCAGATAATATTCACCGAGAATCCCACGATGTTTCGGATTCTTGAGGATGTCCTGCAATTCACGCAATTGATCAGTAACCGAAAGACTCTGTTTGCCAATCTCCTTTACCTGGACAATCTCATTTGTTATATCTTTAATTAACTTTTGAGACTCGCCGAATTGGTGACGCAGTGCATCATTCACACTCTTAGACGACTCGTTCATTTTATTATCCACCGTCTTGGTCAGATCACCAACTTTACGATCAACAGTCCGCGAGACTTCGTTCATCTGTTCAAGGAGAAGCTTGAGACCTGTATCATCCTTTGGAGCCTGCTCCGTAGTCCGCTTTCGCATGAAAAATACGACAATGAAAACGTTGGCCAAAATGGCGATAGTGACGAGGATGATGAGGGTGGTGGTCATGGGATAAGTATAAGGGGAAAGTGGGAAAATAAAAAGCCACCGACGCTCGCGCGAGGGTGGCTGTTGATTGTGACAGGCTATGCACTTAAACGCCCATCTTCTGTAAGGTGTCCTTTGATTTCGGTACTGATTCGATTACCCCGGGCTTGGCGATGATCGCCCCACCCCGACACAGTCGGAAACTGATTTTCCCTTCTTTGGCCAGTTGGTTAACTTCAGCAACAGGATCCTTGCCAGGAAAATACTCCCGGAAAGCTTCGTTGAAGCCAGAGTAAACGGTATGAATCATCTGTTTATCACCCTTGGGTAGTTTATCTACCGCAAGAAGAGTGAACTCTTCAATCGTAAGTTTTTGACTCATATTTCCTCCTTATTACAGGCCCATACGAGCCAAGGTTTTCCGACCAGAACTCTCATTTGTGGTTGGAGCCGGGGCTTCTGGAATGGTAACACCGTCGTCACCACTGTCGCTGGTATCTTTTGCAGGGTTCAGACCATCAACCCCCTTCAACCGCTTCTTACGCTTGCCGCTGTTGATCGCCTTGAGCATGATCTCGTACATGATCGCACGCGCCTGACCTCCTGCACCCGACAACCTTTCGATTTCCGGATCATTGATTGGGAACTTGGCGATCTTGCACCGCAACTTTTGTTCGACGAAAAGTCGAGTCCCGCGCCAGAAGTCGGTATGATTGGTGAAGATATCGGCCAAAGACAACAGGAATGTACTGCGCATGTAGGACGCCGCATGCACCATCACAATCCGTTTGACACCAAAGCATTCGTCGATGACCTCGAAGAAAGTCTTGATGTTATCGCGCATGGTAGTACGACCCACGGTCTTCATGGTCGTATCCAGAGCGGACGCCAGTTCGTGACAACTGCTGGTACGGCCCGGGCCGAACCTCGAGTGCAACACACCAGTGACTTTGCACAACAGCAGGGCAGGAATAAGCTGCCCACGGAGCATGTTCTGCGACCACTTGACGCGATTTTGAAGGATGAACGACGAATCGTTGCAGAGACGAAAAATCATGTCAATCGCTTCACTATCGGTCTGCAAATTACGCAGAAACACATTGACGTCGAGTTTTGTGCGCTCTTGATTCAGGATACGAAAACGCTCTCGCTCCCAGTCAAAACTCGTGGAAAAATGGACAACAGCACCGATGCGAGGTTTGCAGTCGAACTTCTCCTGAAGAAGCTTCAGAGCGGCTGTTATCCGTTGCAGACCATCAATGACGAATACGTCATCCTGGAGAAAGTAAACTTCCTCGCCGTCAGGCTTTCGGACTTGATACCGTTCGCCACGCATACCGAGTTCGATGTCTGGAACCTTCGATGACTCGAGCGCGACCATCAAAGCCTTGATTTTTGCCGACGACAGAACCTCACGTTGGTACTTGTCGACCTTGATTTCTTTCAGTGACTCAGGATCAACCACACCCCGCAGGATGATAATCTCCTCCGTTTTTGTAGTCGTCGGGAGTTTGAATATGTCAATCGCGGCTTTCAGCAGTTTTATACTCATAGCTTACCGTTGTTTGTTGTTTTTGTTGTGACCAAGCTTCCCTTACTTTAAGTTTTTGGGGGAAATATGATCGTTTCAGTTGTTGAGAACAACCCGTATAATTACTAGCATAATAATAATAGTATGTCAACCCACTCCCTCGCCTGACAAAAAGTTGCTATAGTATTATCCATGAACCCCCCTTCCGAATCACTCCAGCATATGCGCCACACTCTGGCCCACCTCCTTGCCGCAGCAGTGCTCGAACTCTTCCCAGAAACCAAGCCAACCATCGGGCCGGCCATAGATAACGGCTTCTATTACGACTTTGAATTCAAAACTCCGATCACCGAAAAGAACCTCAAAGATATCGAGAAGAAGATGCACAAGCTCCTGCCTTCGTGGAAAGAAATGGCAGGCAAGGAAGTCAGCGAAAGAGAGGCTCGCAACTTATTCAAAGACAATCCATACAAACTCGAACTCATCGATGAGATCATCGACAAGGGTGAAAAGATCACCCTCTATACCGCCGGCAAATTCACCGACCTCTGCCGCGGCGGACACAATGAAAATCCGGCCAAGGAGATTCCTTCGGACTCATTCAAACTCTCGCGCCTCGCTGGCGCATATTGGCGTGGCGATGAGAAGAATACGCAATTGACCCGCATTTATGGCCTGGCTTTTGCAACAAAAGAAGAATTGGACGCCTACGAAACCATGATGAAAGAAGCCGAGAAGCGCGATCACCGAAGACTTGGCAAGGAGCTCGACATTTTTGAATTTGACGATGATGTCGGCCCCGGACTTCCCCTCTGGCTACCGAACGGCGCCGTGCTCATCGAGGAATTAGAAAAGCTGGCCAAAGAGACCGAATTCAAAGGCAACTATGTCCGCGTCCGCAGTCCCCACATCGCCAAAGATGCGCTGTATTTGAAGAGCGGCCACTTGCCGTATTACGAGGAGTCTATGTATCCCCCGATGACATACGAAGGCGGCAAATACTATTTGAAAGCCATGAACTGTCCGCACCATCACAAGATCTACGCCGCTAGGCCCAAGAGCTATCGCGATCTGCCTTTGCGCTTGGCCGAATACGGGACCAACTATCGTCACGAGAAATCCGGTGAACTTTTCGGTTTGATGCGCGTCCGTTCGCTCCAGATGAACGATGCCCACATCTATTGCACCGAAGAACAGTTCGCCGACGAGTTCCGAGCCGTCAATGACCTCTACCTGAAATACTTCAGGATTTTCGGCGTGGAAAAATACATCATGCGCTTTTCAACTCATGATCCGAATCGTCTCGGCGAGAAATTTGTCAATGAGCCAGCACTCTGGAAGAAGACCGAGGACATGGTCCGCAAAGTTCTGGTTAATTCGAAGATCCCTTTTGTTGAAGTCGCCAACGAAGCCGCCTTCTACGGTCCGAAAATTGATGTCCAAGTCTGGTCGGCCATCGGTCGCGAGTTCACCCTAGCTACAAACCAGGTTGACTTCGCCGTGCCAGCTCGATTTGGCCTGACATATACAGACAAAGATGGTTCGCTCAAAACCCCTCTCTGCATTCACCGTGCTCCGCTCGGCACCCATGAACGCTTCATCGGCTTCCTCATCGAACATTATGGCGGCAATTTCCCTCTCTGGCTCTCACCTGTCCAAGTCCGCGTCATTCCCGTTTTGGAAAATCACTACGAAGCCGCCCAAAAGATTCATGACTCTCTGCGTCAAGTGATGATCCGCTCCGAAATTGATCTGTCCAACAATGGATTTGGCAAGAAGATCCGCAACGCCAAGAACGACCGCGTCTGCTACACGATCATTCTGGGTGAAAAAGATATCGAGGCTGGTAAAGTCACATTGGAGAGTCGCGATAAGGGTCAGGTTGGGCAATTGAGTGTTGAAGAAGTATTGAAAAAGTTACAGGAGGAAATCAAGGAGAGGAAATAGGAAGTCCACATTTGCACTAAAATTCAATCGGGAAAAGTCCATTGGGATGTGAAAGCGCCCAACCGTTTCCGGCTGGGCGCGATGTTAGTTGGTTTTTGCAGGTACCTCCTTTCTTGGCGAATGTTGTGCGCCCGTTCGATCACTCGAGACGGGCGCTGGTTGTAGTCACATGAGCGTCAAGCGAATTTGCGAGATGCCGGCGAGAAGCTTTGCGCGGTTGGGAATCTCTTTCCCGACCCACGCTCCGAACTTCTTGAGGGAATCCAGGACTTCCTCCTTCGTGCTGGGCTCGCCAACACAAAGAGGGATGAACTGCTTCCGCTTCAATGAGACTGCCAAGAATTCCTTGGCACCAGCGGAGGAGGCTTTCACCTGCACCCCACCGATCTCTGGAACGATGACATCTCTGCCACCATCCCCGAGTCCCCCATTCACCGTGCCGCCCAGTACTTTTGCGTAGGCAGCCTCATAATCGTCACCGACGAACTTTGTGGTTGTTGCCATAAACTGCCTTTCGGAATTATTGTTGACTGCCTACATCAGCCGAACACTCTTGTGGAGTTCCCGGCAAATTCCCGCCTTCGCGCGAACCCAGCTTTCCTTGCGCTCTATTAGCGCCAGAATGTGGAGCGCGATGCGCGCCAAGCCATGATTCGTGGCCTTACACGCCAGTGCAAACTCAAACTTTTTCATAAAAATTTCCTTTGGTTGTCAGAGATCGTGATTGACTCTGTTCCTATTCACCGTCAAAATCCATACTCACCTTCTACTTTTATAGTATATCATATTTGTATACATATTGTCAAGTAGTATTGTGTAATAAAAATATATCTGAAAAAACCTATATTTTGAGCCATATAATAATCTCATTTCAGATAATTCAGGACCTCAAGCCATCCAAAACAAAAACCTTCTGAAATAGAAGGCCTTTGTTCCTTTCAACTTGCTTTCTCGCTCACTACTTCTAAATCTTTTGACGATTGAATATAAGATAGACAACCGTTGCAAAGAGAACCAGAATAATCATAATAGCGACCCATCCCCAAGGAACATTTTTCAGAGAGAAGAGAGCAGCGGCTGACAAAGCGTTCTCATCTTGCTGTTGGACAGGTGGTTGAACTACAGGTTGTGCTGGGGTTGCCGGCAGCGTAGGAGTGACCACGGAGGCACTACGAACAGTCAGTGCTGTGGAACACGCACTCGCTGCCGTCTTGCCATCAGCTGACCTGATAGTGATGACCGCACTCTTTTCACCGACTGTATCATAATATTTGATGACCGAACTATCGCTACCTGAAAGACCACTTGTACCAGTCCATGAATATGTGTACGGAGAGATGCCTCCGGTCACTTCAGATCTCCATGTGACAGGCTGATTGACTCGGACAGTAGTTGGATCCGAATAACAGGCAATGCTAAGACCGTTATTATTGCTGTTGATGTTGTTGTTGTTGTAATTAACATATCCATAGCCACCGACATTGACTGAACCGCAGTACTGCGTTATAGACTGGCCATTTGAATAGACAGTGACGGAAGCGGTTTTCGTGCCGGGATACGAATAGGTACGATAGACTGATTGACTTGACCCATAGAGACCATCGGTACCGGTCCAGCTATAGCTGTACGAACCATTACCACCGGAGGGATAGGCATTCCAAGTTACTGAATTGCCACTATTCGTATAGGTGCTACCGACACTACATGTGACACTCAATGGGGAATAGTAATTATAATTTTGTGGGTAATAATTGTAATTATAGTTGTAATCGTAATTATAATTTGAATTACCATAGACGTTGACTATACCATCGCAATTTTTGGAAACTGTCTGCCCGCCGGAGGTGACCGTCACGCTGGCGCTTTTGTAACCAGAAGAATAGTAAGTTTTGCTTACAGAAGATCCGTAGCCAGACAAGCTGTCTGTTCCCGTCCAGGTGTAATAGTAGGAATTGTTGCCTCCATAAGCGGAAGCGACCCAGCTAATGGATTCACCTGTACGAGCCGAGAGTGGCATCGGATAACACGAGACCTGCAACGGGCCGTTGTTATTATATTGAGAATGACGGTTGTATGAATAATCATAATCGTATGTCGGAGTACCATAATAGCCGTAATCAGCGCGTGCTTGATTTGGGTTCAAAACAACGCTACCGCAGATAAGTATAAGCGTTATGATACCAATGACGGCATATGAGATTGTGTGGATAATATCTTTCATAAATATTCGCATTCCCATTGATATGGCTTAAATAAGCCATAAAAAAGGAAAGATGCTCTTATTGGTTTATATGATAGGATTGTATACTGAAATAAGACAAAAGTCAAGGCTTTAGAAAATTCTGCGTCAACAAATATATCACATACTGTGTCGCCTACTCTTAAACCCTATTACACTTCCCCTATAATTTGCTACAATACCTCTATGTCAAACGAAATGAAAAAACTATCAACCGACGCCTACAAGGGCGTCCGAGATTTCTTCCCCGCCGATATGGCCGTAGAAAAGAAGATTTTTGATATTTGGAGGAATACAGTTGAAAAGTATGGGTATGAAGAGTATGGCGCATCAGTCTTGGAACCGGCCGAACTCTATAGAGCGAAGACCGGCGAAGAGATCGTCAATGAACAGACCTACACATTCACCGACCGAGGCGACCGCGAAGTTACTCTTCGTCCGGAGATGACGCCAAGCTTGGCACGAATGGTGGCAGCCCGCAAGCGCGAACTTTTGTATCCGTTGCGCTGGTATTCCATCCCCAACCTTTTTCGATACGAACAGCCACAGAGAGGACGAGTCCGTGAACATTGGCAGCTGAACGTCGATTTGTTCGGGGTAGAATCCACAACCGCCGAAATCGAGGTTATCAATATCGCGTACGACATTACCCGAATGTATGGATTGAAGGACGCCGATTTTGAAATTCGGGTCAATAACCGCAAGCTTATGAACTACCTGACAAGGGACATCTTCAATCTGGATGAAAATGCCGCACAAAAAATTTCCAAACTGATCGACAAAAAAGACAAGGTCAAGCCAGAGTGGTTCGAAGCCGCCGCAACGGAAGTTCTTGGCGACAAGACCAAGCAATTTTTGATATTGCTCAATTCAAAAAACTTTGAGGAGTTGACCAAGCAATTACCACAGACAGCTGATGAACATGTCGGCATCAAAGAAATTCGCGAGATTATTGCCGGACTTGAGCATCTCGGTATTACGAATGTGAGATTCGATCAGACTCTGATGCGCGGCTTTGATTATTACACCGGCATTGTGTTTGAAATTTACGATTTGAATCCGGCCAATCGTCGTTCAATATTCGGCGGTGGACGCTATGACGACCTGCTGGCGCTTTTCGGCAACGAAAAAGTCCCCGCGGTTGGTTTTGGCGCGGGTGATGTCATCGCCCGTGATTTGATGGAGACTTATGGAACGCTTCCGAAGCGGGGTGAGCTTGGCGGCATTCCTGCATCAGCTGATTTGGCGTTGTGTATAGTTGGAGAACAAAATACTCCATATGCATTGGACTTAGCGCAGACATTCCGTGAAAAAGGCATCCGAGTTGCGGTTGATTTATCGAACAAAAGACTTGGTGACCAGATCAAGAATGCCGATAAACGGAGGATTCCAAGAGTTATCTGCATTGGCGATGAGGAGGTCAAGAATGGAAAGTTGAGGATGAGGGTCTTGGAGAGTGGTGAGGAGGTGGAGGGTGACGAGGATGAGGTTGTCAAAATTATCAGGAGATAATATACGAATCAGAAAAATAATCTGGTATTGATTCGCGTTGTTTGCATAATCAATATAATATCCATGCGTGTCATTACTTTTGATTGCGAGACAAAGAATATGTTCCAGGATATAAACTCCAATGATCCAGCCGATCTGGACATTTCCGTGGTTTGTATCCATGATTCCGACACAAATGAATTTTCAAGTTATCTGGAGACTGACTTCGGCAAACTCTGGCCGATTTTCGAACAAGCCGATGCCCTAGTTACTTGGAATGGCGACCACTTCGACATTCCCCTGCTGAATAAATACTATCCTGGAGATTTGAGCAAAATAAAGAGCATCGACCTGATGCGTGATGTCCAGAAAGTGATCGGACGGCGTCTCAAGCTTGACGGCGTCGGTGGAGCGACCTTGAACAGGAACAAGTTGGGAAATGGGCTGGATGCCATAGAATGGTGGAGAAGTGGTGAGGTAGATAAAATCATCAAATATTGCATAGAGGATGTGCGATTGACGCGGGATTTGTACGATTATGCTCTCAAAAATAAACATCTTAAGTACAAAGAATTCGGAGGGACTAAAGAGGTCAAACTGGATACGTCAAAATGGCAGACGATCGAATCAAACGCCATGACTTACACCCTACCATTCTAAAATCCGACTATTCAACCATCTAGATCATATCCAATAGTTAAATAGCTGGATTCTCGTGTTACAATGAACGCATTACTTTTTAACCAACCTCAATGGAAAATAAACCACATTATCTAACCATCCCCGGGGCCATCATCATTGCCGCCGCCATCATCGCTATCGCCATTATATACGTCAAAAAACCCGCGGAAGCGCCAACTCAATCTGTGGAGCAAAAACCGGAAACCGAAATTTCTCTCTCTCCGATAACAAATATTGACCACATACTCGGTAACCCAAACGCACCCATAAAGATCGTGGAATTTTCCGACCCTTCCTGTCCATTCTGCAAAACTTTCCATCCGACCATGAAAAAAATCATTGAGGAATACGGTCCTAGCGGTAAGGTCGCGTGGGTCTATCGCGCCTTCCCTCTTGACGAACCTGATTCTCAAGGACGCATTCTTCACCCAAACGCCGACCGTGAGTCTCAAGCCTTTGAATGCGCCGCTTCGCTCGGCGGCAACGAAGCTTTCTGGAAATATGTTGACAAACTGTACGAAATAACTCCATCTGACCAAGGCCAGAGTCTTGATCAAAAAGAATTGCCGAACATCGCCAAATTCGCCGGTCTGGAGGCGGTGGCTTTCAACGAATGCCTGTCAAGTGGACAATTCAAGGAAAAAGTCGACAAGCAATATCTTAGTGGCGTAAACGCGGGTATTTCCGGCACGCCAACGAGCATTTTTGTACTTTCAAAACCAGCACCGAAGAGCCTTGATGTCATAATCGCCGACTTGGCGCTTCAGTTGCGCGTGCCCATCATCATGTCAACTGACCGCATGAGAATACTGATGAGTGGCGCGGTGCCAGATACCGCCATCAAGGCGATTGTTGAACCGGTACTGGTGGAGATAAAATAATTATTTCTTCAGACTAGTCTCCAATCGCCTTCCGTTCTCTAACCATCTCATACCGCACCATTCGCATTTCATATTATCGCATTTGGCGCGGGCGATTTCGCCATTCCAGACAAAGTCAATAAGCGATTGGATCTCTTTTTTGATCCGTTCAATGTCAGCCAGCTCTATTGGCAACGCAACAGTCGGACACTTCCCTTTCCCGTCAGGCGAAATGAATACCAACGCCGGAATTATTTGCCTGGATCGCCAGCGCGGATCGGCGCTCAAGATCATTTTATAGAAAATGAGCTGGCGAAAATAGTTGCCCGTGGAATCGGTTTTTGTCTCCCCTTTGATGGCATTGACCGACATGGCTTGGCGGGTTTTGTAGTCAAAAACATTTACAATTGTTCCCATATCGACGATTGTGTCTAGTTTTCCATGAAGTGGAATTCTTATTTGTACGCCTTCATACGTGCCGATAAATTCTGTTTCAATCCATAATTCTGTAAAGACTGCGGAATTTTCTGGCAAAATGAAGTGCGATTCAAGAGCTTTGGCGACTACGGGAATATCTTTGAGCAACTCTTTCTTGACTGATTTCTTTTCCATGATGGGCAGGAACGAGCCGTCAAAATATTCACCGATTTTTTCATTCAAAACAATCTCAATCTCTTTCGCAGTAGTTTTCTTGGATCTCCAGACCGCGTCAAAAGCCGCGTGCATGGCAGTCCCTTTTTCCGCCGGCACCGACGGGGCTTGCGGTAATTTTAGAATACTCTGATAGAGAAACATGTTCGGACATTCAAGAAAGTGATTGAGTGCCGTCACTGAAAGGCCTTTTTCAAATAAAGTGTGTTTGGTGATATCCATGAGCTTTTGAGAAATCGGATTATGTTCAAAAGTTTTAGTATTTTTTTCTTCTCTGATGTCACGCAACACCGGCTTCGTTCGGCAAGCTCGCGGGTTGCTTATGTTGCTTTTCATTGCTTTTTTATATATCTCCTCCACTCCGACTCTCGGTAGCTCCACATGCACCACGCTCTTCTCGTCCAATTCCTCAATAAATCTAAGTGGCGATAATGTCTTTCCGTCGGATTCTTCCCTGGCCGTCAAAACAGTCACATGCTTGCGACCACGAGTCAATGCTACATAAAATAACCGGCGGATGTCGCGAATGTCGCTGTCAACCGTTCTCTTTTTAGGCAAAATAAACGAGGCGCCTCGAGGCCGGCCAATCCAGGCCTCTTCAGTGGCGTATGGAACAAAGACATAATCAAATTCAAGGCCTTTGCTGCCATGCGCAGTTAGAGCACGAATCGGAACATCAGGCGCACCGACTGAGACTTTGACCGTGCGGGTTTCAGCTGAAGTCCGATATGCCAGCATATTTTTGATGAGTTCTGCTGGATCTTTGATTTCTCCTTCACGTGTCAATGATTCGGCTAGAGCTACAATGCCCCGCCAAACGTGTATATAAGAAGGATTTTGAGCAATTAGCGCAGTGAATCCTGACTGTTCAGCAGCATGAATAATGAATCCGACCGCGCCATCATTTAACATGCTTCGTTGAATTTTTAGTAGATTCGGGATTTCTTCACTCCAAGATCCGACCTCTTGTCCACTTCGCAAAACGCGGATTATCTCCACCCCTTTTTCAAACGAGACTCCCCACATGCCTGCAATCACCGTTCTAGCCAGCGCATCCACTTTCGATGAATCAACAAGATATTCAATCAAATCAAAGAAAAGTCTGCCGACTGGGTGGCTGAAAACGTCCACACTCCTTTCTGATGAGACTGGGATGCTATGCGACTCCAGCAAACGGATAACGCGATCGAGGTCGCGGTTTCGGCGGACGATGATGGCAGCCGTGGCTTTCGGCTCACGCTCGATTAATGCACGCAATTCCTTAACAAGATGTAATTCAATAGATGAAACATTTTCACCACTAACTATTTCAAGCATTTCAGAATCTTTTTCCGTCTTTCCGTCTTTATTTCTTTCCTTCTCCATTCCCGACTTTAATCTAATTCGCAAATCGGTATGCTCGCCTTCTTCGTAATTTTTCTCAATCATCCCAAAACTGGCATCGAGAATGCTCTGATGAGATCGGTAATTCGTATCAAGCGAGACCAGCTTCATGGCCGGCCATTTCTTTTGCAATAGCAGAAAATTCTCGACTGATGCGCCCTGGAAACGATAGATGGCCTGTTTCTCATCACCAACGATGAAGATGTTCGGCGTGTCGAAAAATTCGGCAATCAAACCAATGATGAAATTCTGCGCGTCGTTCGTGTCTTGGTGTTCATCAATATGCAGATATAAGTAGCGCTCCTGAATTAAACGCAGCAATAATTCATCACGCCGTAGAGCAAGCAAGAGTTCGATGATAAGGTCATTGAAATCCATCTGCTTGGCTTCGCGTTTCTTCGATTCGTACAATTCGTAGACATCAGCAAAAAGTAACGTACGCTCTAATTTCTCGATCGCCTCCTTGGCTTCAGCTTTCAGTTGGCCTTTGGTCGCGCCACGCGTAGAAATTGATCCTTCATCATTTTTAATACGTTTAATTTCTTCACCGGCAAACTGCCTGACCATCTCCGGAGTCAGGGCCTCACGTTTAGCATCATCGATGCTCCGCATGATCCCCGAAACATATGCATCAGGCTTCCCTGCCGGCCTGATATCCGAAAATTTCTGGTCTGAAATGATCGTCCGAATCAACGACTCCTGCTCGATATCGCTCATCTGCTTCAAGTCGCTGATGTGCAAAAAATGATCCGGGTATTCAGCGATGACAGAAGACGCAAACCCATGGAACGTGCTGATACGCACATCGTGCGCCCTGTCCCCAATTATTCCCTGCAGTTTTGCTCGCATGGCTTTGACCCCGGCGTCCGTGTAGGTGATCGCCAAAATGCCATTTGCTGGCGTGTCTGTACGTTTGAGGATATTGGCGATGCGCAATGTGAGAATAGTGGTTTTCCCGGTTCCCGGGCCGGCTATGACCATGACCGGACCTTCGATGGCGTCAACGGCTTCACGTTGGGCGGAATTTAATTGACTGTATAATTTGTCGAATGGGGCTTGCATTATTTTAGGGGAGATGCTATACTACTGGTACAAACTGCCTAACGGCGACCGAAGAAACCCCGCTTTATGCGGGGTTTCCGCCGTCTGGAGAATACAAACTTAAATATTTATCGCCTATTTTCTTAAATAAGCCGCAACCAATTCTGGACATTTTTCTATTCAATCTTTTGGCGCTGAGCAGACGTGGTTGAACGACTTCTTTTTGATTTATTTGAACTTTCTTTCTATACCACAAGAAAAAATCAAGTTTTGATTTTACAGAAACTTCGGGCGATTTTGGCTGCTGGTCATTTATGATTTCATTCATATTGACCTCATTATGTCAGTCACCCAACAAAAATCAATGTGTACAAAGTGTTGATTGTAAGACATTCATGATACTTAACCAAAGTGGTGCGAAGCTATTGAACCTATACGATGACTTGACAATGTAGTTAATAAACTATATTTTAAAGACTGAACAGTTTGACAACAAACCTAAACAGAAAGTGAAAACGGTATGAACAGTATTAGCATTTTCCCCTCAGATTATTGGTTCGGATTGGGCTTGTTAACCATGGTGGCCTTGCTCGCAGCCACATGCGCTACAATCTCATGGGGATTTGCGAGGAAAAAGAACTTGAGTGTGGCAATTCCCTCCTTCGGAGCCATAGTCCTTCTTATTCCAGTCGCAAATCATTGCTTTAACCAATACGAAGTTCGGGCAAACACGACTCTGATTTGGCTTCAAAAACTGCCGAATGGCTCGGAGTACGTCCACACGGTCTGGTGGTCAACGGACAAACAATTGGTTATGAGCAGAAAAGCCTTGGTTGGCATGATGGATGGCTATCTGAATTCTATGCGGGCCGACGCCAAAAGTCTGGCGAGAAACCCCGAGAACGACAGGCTGGCGTTGGTAAGAGTGGAGCCGAAGCAACACGCTACGCATTCACTCAGCATCATCACCCAGAACCCGAAAGTCCGTCACCTCAGCATTAATCTGGAGACGGACGTGATCCCCTCTCGGACCGACCGCTTTCTGCAAGCACAGATTCAAACCGACGGAAAAGTCATTGAGTCTCTGCTGTATGAGTTCTGCGAGAGCAACAGCACGAATCTGGCAGGTTTTTACAATCCAATCAGCCACGAACAGCAGGAGCGCTTCAATGCTTTGGTGGCCGAAAAGATGCACGACTCCCTCGAAGTATCCGGGCTCAAATATGTTCAGGCACGGTTCGATATTCTACCCTGATTCGGCAACTTCAGTCGCAAAAGGCGCTCCAACAACTGGAGCGCCAATTTTTTATATTTAATAGACTAATAATTCTTCAACTGCCCTATCTTCTCATGCTGCCTGATCTTCTCATGAGCTTTGGCCTCGATCTGACGGATACGTTCGCGGGTCACGCCGAATTCACGGCCAACTTCTTCCAGAGTGTGGGTGATGCCATCCATCAAACCATGACGCATCTCCAGAATCTTGCGTTCCTTTTCGGAGAGGTCGCCGAGGATCATATTGACTTGGTCGCGGAGGATGCGGCGTGAAGATTCCTGATCCGGAGAAAGGATCTTGTCGTCGGGAATGAAATCTTGAAGCGTGGATTTGCCGTCATCACCGTCGTCACCTACGGGATTTTCGAGCGACACGACATCCTGCTCGATTTTTTCAATCTGGTATATTTTTTCCACGTCCAGACCCATCTCCATAGCAATCTCATCTGGCAACGGCTCTCGGCCGAGATCGTGTGACAGACGGCGGACGACTTGTTTGTATTTGGCAATAGTCTCCACCATGTGCACCGGCACGCGAATGGTGCGAGATTGGTCAGCCAGAGCCCGAGTGATGGCTTGGCGAATCCACCAAGTAGCATAGGTTGAAAATTTGTATCCTTTCGTCCAATCAAACTTATCAACGGCGCGGAAAAGGCCGAGGTTGCCTTCTTGGATAAGATCCAAAAGAGTCAGGTCGGGGCTACGACCGACATATTTTTTGGCAATTGAAACCACCAGACGCAAGTTGGCTTTAGCCAACAAATTCTTGGCCTCGGTATCTCCGACCTGAATACGCTTTGCCAAATCTTTTTCGTCGGATGCGGTGATGAGCGGATATTGGCCAATCTCTTTCAAATACATCTGGATAGAATCGTATGCCGAATCGGCGCCGGTGCGGGAATAGTGCGTGGCGACTTTCTTTGGATTCAGATCCTCTATTTCAAGCAAACCGCCACCTTCTAGAACATCAACATTGGCGGAAGTGAATTTGCTATAGAGGTCGTCAAGAAAAATAATGTTATTCTCAATCTGAGGGAATTCCTTGAGAATCTCGTCATATGTCACAAAGCCGCGATCACGACCACGGTTGATGAGCTTGGTGGCGCGGACTTCAAAATCCTTGGCTTTATCGATCTTTGACATCGGCTTTCCATTCTTTCCCAGCTTGCTTGAGCCATCGCCTTTACCGCTGGATTTGGCATTGCCAGCCGACTTTGATCGGCCTTTGGAAGCCTTAGACGAATGGTTCTTGATACGAAAAGAAGCGCGCTTCACTGAACGCCCGGCTGATTTACGAGCCTTCTTGTTGGCCCCCTTCTTGGTTTTACTCATATGTTGAGAGTGGAGAAAATATTAATTAACTTGATGATTGTAAGGGATTTTATAAATTCATGCAAGTGCCTTTACCCGCGCTTCTTCTTCCCCACCTCCGCCTTGCGCATCGACAGAACCTGGCACTTTTGGGCTAATTCGGCTACTTTTTCAACGTTCCTGGCCTTTTCCGCCGTCTTCAGCTCATTCATAGCCGTTATGAGCTCTTGATTTATTACATCTTCCTCGAAGTTGATGATGAGTTCCTTCATATGATGATCCCAATTCTTTTGATCTCCGCTGAAAAATGCTTCGGCCTCAAAAATGATATCACTAGCTAAAGATTCGATTCGGGCGATCCGGTCGGCATAAGAATCACCGGCAATTTTTTTGATCTGTTTGCGATACTCTGTGGCAGTTGGCAGAGATGATTTTTCGATGAGAATAAGGAGTCCGAACATTCGGCGTTCTATTAAATCCATGTGATTCCCACTCTCTATTTTCTTATTTTCAGTTTCAGCTTTTTTATCTGATTCAGCCGGCTTGAATGTTTTGCCGAATGCTCGCACATCGTCCCAAACAGCTTGCTCAGAAACATTGGTCTTGTCGGCAATCATTTTAATATAAAAAGCCTTATCCATTTCACTATCCATCCTTATAAGATATGGAAAAATTCTTTCTTTAACGGCACGTCCGACTTTGCGAGGATCAGTGACATCCCTCAAGACGTTGTTGAGTTCATATTCAATGACATGTTTTGCATTGCGAAGAATTTTTTTCCATTCATCCGGATTGAGAAGAACGATGTCCGCCGGATCTTTTCCTCCTTCAATATCGGCAATCTTCACTGCCATACCCATGGATATAGCCGTGGCTGCAACAGCGCGCATAGCCGCCATCCTACCCGCCTTATCTGAATCAAACGCGAGAATTATATTTGATGAAAGTCTGCGTACCAAATTGAGATTACTAACTGCCCCCGTCTCGCTGAATGATTCGTCCGTCAAAGCCGTGCCGGAAGACGCAACTGTATTTTTTATGCCCGCCTGATGAGACATGACCAGATCCATCTGACCCTCGACCATAATCGTGTAATTCAATCGGCGAATGTCGCTTTTGGCTTTATTAAGCCCATAAAGCACCAGTGATTTGTCATACAAAGGAGTGTCCGGGCTATTCAAATACTTGGCCGCTTTGCCATCATCAAGCCGTGGCAGGATGCGTCCGGAAAATGCAATGACACGACCGCTGGAATCCATAATCGGGAACATTACCCGACCACGGAAACGGTCATAGTAATCAGAGGTAAGATTTTCTTTATCAGATTCTCCATGGCCATGACCCTTATCTCTCATCTCTTTTTTCTTTATCAATCCAGCTTTCTCAATCAGAGAATCATTGAAACCTTTTTTCTTAAAATACAAGTGCAGATTACTCCATCCTTCAGGCGCCCAGCCGATTCGAAATTCAATCCTAGTTGAATCCGTAATCCCGCGCTTCTTCACGTATTCCTGAACTTCTTTATTTTGCCCAAACTGGATCTCAAAAAAATGCGCCGCGGTATCCATAACCTCAAACAGTCTGTCTCGTTCTCCATCAGCCTTTTTGTCAAAGGTCAATCGGATACCGGCCCGCTCGGCTAAAATTTTCAAAGCTCCACGAAAATCAAGTCCTTCAAATTGCTCTACAAAAGTGAAGATGTCCCCCTTGGCACCACAACCGAAGCAGTAGTACCCGCCTCTATCCGGCGAGACAAAAAATGACGGGGACTTTTCATTGTGAAATGGGCACTTGGCTTTGTAGGAAGAGCCTGATTTGTCCAGTTTGACATACTGACTGACGACTTCGTCGATCGTCAATCGTTCCTTGATTTGTTCGACAACAGTGCGGTCCATATGCTCATTATAGTTGATTTTGACAAAAGAAAAAGGCGACTACATACCAGGTAGATTATTATCTATAAAAAATTCGAACATGTTTCGTGGGTGAAATTGTACGATTTCGCATGTGTTTCGTGGGTGCCAAGGCCCGGGATCGAACCGGGGACCCAACGCTCTTCAGGCGTTTGCTCTACCAACTGAGCTACCTTGGCAAATTTATTTCAATTAATTTAACTCTCAACAAGAACTACTGTAACAAACTTCTCAAGGAATCGGCGGCGCTTTGGGTAGCATTTATATTACCTTGAATTCCATTCAAGCTACCTTGGATATCTCCATAAGCCCCGATCAGGCTTTCGACATAGGGCTGTATGAGATAGTACGCGCCAAAGCTGACGATCAAAATGATGACCCAATAAAGGACACGCAAGGCCATTGAAAAACGATTGGTTCGACGGATCGAACGAAGTATTTCATTATTTTCCTCGGTGAGCTTGTGCGTCCGCTCCAATAAAGAACGTTCTTCTGGGGTCATGAGAGTACTTTAGCAGAAAATAATGGGCCATGCAAAGCGACCGTAATTTTGATGGCGATAGTAAATGAAATAGTGTAAAGTTAAAAGTGCAGAAGTAGTGGCCTAACGACTTTACACTTTTAACCAATCCCGCCCTCGTAGTTCAATGGATAGAACAGTTCCGTCCTAAGGAATAGATGTCAGTTCGATTCTGACCGAGGGCACCACCATTACTCTTCATTCTCAACTTCGTCCTTTTTCACTAAAGTTTCGGAGGGGGTGCCCGCCTTCTCAAACTCCTTCAAGGCGTTGATAATCTGGTCAAATTTCCCCGCCAAAATAGCTGGCAAATTATGCCAGGACTGTTTTATCCGGTGATCGGTCACGCGATCTTGGGGAAAATTGTAAGTTCTGATCTTTTCCGAACGACTGCCTGTGCCGATTTGACCTTTGCGATCGGCCGAGAACTTTTTGGAATCCTCTTCTTCTTTGAGCGCTTCCAGCTTTGCGGTCAAAATTTGTAAAGCCAATTCACGATTGGCACCCTGAGAACGCTCGGCAGTCGAACGAACATCTATACCAGTCGGCTTATGGATCAACCGAACCGCTGATTCGACCTTGTTGACGTTCTGCCCGCCCTTGCCACCGGCGCGCGAAAATTCCATTTCCAGATCGGCTGGGTTGATAATAAACTTGGACTTCTTCCTGATAGGCATGATGGCCACCGTCACCGTTGAAGTATGCACCCGACCCATTTTTTCCGTCTCCGGTACGCGCTGGACACGATGTACGCCGGTTTCCCAGCGTAAAGTTTCGAAGGCATCTTTACCTTTGAATTCAAGTGACGCTTCCTTGTAGCCACCTAAATCATTTTTTGACTCATCAATGATTTTTGTCGTCCAACCCTTGCTCTCGCCGTATCTCTTGTACATATCCATAAGCTCCGCCGCAAACAGTGCCGCTTCATCGCCACCGGCTCCGGCTCGGATTTCTAAAAGCATTTCCTTTGGCTTCTCTTCTTCAACAAAATCGGTCGCGACAATAGCCGCCATCTCCGTTTCCAATGACTTTTTCTGCTCGATTATAGAGGAGAGTTCATGTTCGGCCATTTCTTTGAGTGCTGGGTCAGACTCAATCATTCCGCGAACCTCGGCCTCCTCTCTGATCAATTTTTCATAGAGACCGGCTATGAAAGCAGTTTTCGGATTTGATTTGTAGGTATCTAGATTCATGGATAGTGAATAAGAAGAATTAAGAATTGTGAATTAAGAATAACACAAAAGAACTGGCTCCACACTGAAGAAACAGTGCCCGCTTCATAATTCACAATTCTTAATTCCTAATTCTTGGCCTTTGCCTTGGCTTGGCGAGTCTTGAATTTCTCCACACGGCCGGCAGTATCAATAGTTTTTTCCTGATTTGTATAGAAAGGATGCGAAGCGCTGGAAATCTCCAGATAATAAATCGGGTACTCATTGCCATCCGTCCACTTAGCGTTTTCCTTGGTGATGACGGTCGAAGATATCAGAAACTTTGCTCCACTAGAATTGTCAGCAAAAATGACCTGGCGGTAATTGGTTGGATGAATATCTTTTTTCATGAACGATAATCTAACATATATAGATGATTCCCGCAAGGAAAGCATAGCCTTCCGATATGTTGGTGAAGATACATTGTGGAGCCGCGAAGGTAGCGAGCATAGGAATCTTTCGGCAGGAAAATATCCGTGTACCCGAATCCACATTTCGGAAAGTTATGCTACGGCTAACCGTGTTATAATTATCCAAAATATGTCAAATACAGTCACGCGAAGCCACGCCATTTATACTATTGCCGTCATCGGTTTCATCTATACCTTGCATATGGTATTGCCGATGTACTCAAACTCCAGCTTCTTGTCATTGTTCGCCGATGAAAACACCCTTGGAATAATTTACATGTTGAGTGCAGCCGTCGGGATTTTGGGATATTTGATCGCACCCTCTATCATTCGCCGTTTCGGAAATTACGCCACGACCGTCTGTTTGATTTGCGTCCAGATAGTCCTATTTTATTTTCTGATAACTTCAACTTCGGCAACAACTATTGCCACCGTGTTTATCCTGCAGTCTGCGGTCATCGCTTTGATCGGCCTCGGACTAGACATCTTCCTTGAAAATTACACTGATAGTCGGAATGTTGGGTCTGTCCGTGGATTGTACACGACGACTTTGAATGCTTCATGGTTGATCGGTCCATTGCTGGGCAGTATGCTCATAAACGGCGCCGAAAACTACCGTGATACCTATGTGGCGGCTCTGGCCATGCTTTTTCCACTGCTCTATCTCATTCACAAAAACTTTCCACGCTTCAAAGATCCAAATTATACCCACCTTTCGCCATGGCATCTCATCCGTCATATTTCTTCGGACAAAAACTGGGTAAAATTATTTTTCGCCAATGTCATCCTCCAGACTTTCTACGCCTGGATGGTCGTCTACAGCCCCATCTATCTAAACAAGACTATCGGCTTTGGATGGGAAGAGATAGCCGTCATCCTCACAATCATGCTTATACCATTTCCTCTCATCCAATATCCGCTGGGCAAATTGGCTGACAAAAGATATGGAGAAAAGGAAATCATGGCCATTGGTTTTGCAGTGATGGGTCTAGCCACGATCGCTCTGGCCTTCATCGATATAAAAAGTCTGATGTTCTGGGCTTTCGCCCTGTTCATGACCCGTGTCGGAGCGGCGGCGGCCGAAATCATGATCGAGACTTATTTCTTCAAAACCGTGTCCGCCAAAGATTCGGCCGTACTCGGTTCATTCCGAGTCACTCGGCCGGTGGCTTATTTCATTGCTCCGTTAATAACCGGCGTTGGACTTTTGTTCACTTCACACGAATATTTGTTCGTGATTATAGGCATCGTCTCATTGATTGGACTGTATCCTGCACTGACAATCAGAGATACGAAATAAAAAACAAAATAAGGTTTGGATTGTCTACAATTTCACGGTTTCCAAACATAAAAACATCGGGATTTCCTTCCTCATCCGATCTTCTTCGGTTGCCCGCGGTCCAGTTTGACTATTTTTGTGCGAAACCCATTCTTCAAGACGTGTCACCGCAAACCCCGCTTTACTCAAGGCTTTGAAATATGATTGCAATGGGCGGTGGAATGAAATCGTGAACTTCTTTTTGGCGGTAATTTTTTCTCCCGGCGTCATGTCTATTTCAACCCGACTGTCAGACATATAGCCGTCAAGCCGGCGATACATTACCTGTTCGGGAATTGGTCCAACAATCTTTTCCCATTCTTTCTTTCCCGCAATTTCCACTTTTCTTTTTTTGATTTCATCCCAGCCCCAATCAGATCTTTGCGGAATTCGAAATGCGGGATGATTCACGACGATAACCAATCGCCCACCATTTTTGAGGACTCGAGCTGATTCGGTCAAAGTCCCGGCTAGATTTTCAATATTTTGCAGAGCTAGAACGATCGTCACCACGTCAAATGAAGAATCGGTAGCAAATGAGAGTCTGTCAGCCGGAGAGACATTATAGGTCACAACTGGTCCAACTTTTCCTGCCCCACTTTTTTGAAAATCTTTTTTAGAAAAATCAACTGACGGCATTGACTTATCCTCATCTCTTGGATCTTTGAATCCGCGAGCCTTACCAATCAATTCTTGGGAAATGTCACAGCCGATGACAGTCGCCCCATTGGCCGCGAAAGCACGCGAAAAATATCCCTGACCACAAGCGACATCAAGCAGATTCATGCCTGTTTTTGGCCCAACTATCCGGATTAAGTTGGGCATTAAGACATTCTTCTGAAATGAGTTCGAATCTTGCTCCAAAAGATCGTTGTACCATTCGACAACTCCGCCCCATGAGGTATTGGGTTTCATGGAGATAAAGTAGCATAATCTGGAAAGAATTCATATGCAACCTTTTAGATAGTTGAAACTATCATCAGGAGCTTCTTGCCTCATTATTCTGCTTATGTTACAATCTCTTACCTATGATAAACGCAGAAGTAACCCGCAATCCGAACGAGAACGCCATGGGCGTTATCAGGCGCTTTACGCGAAAAGTCCAAGGCTCTGGTATTATTCAACGCAAACGGGAACTTCGTTTTGCCACGCGCGTCCAGTCTTCTTACAAGGTCAAACAACGCACCCTCAAACTTATAAAACGCCGGACCGATCTCGCCGAACTCGTCAAACAAGGCAAAGCTCAAATCAAGCCAGAACGTGGCGGCCGTAAGTAAGAGACATGATTCAAGATTCGTGAATCAGGAATAAGCGCAAGACGCAAGTGAATATGCGTTTTTTCTTGAACCCTGAATCCTTAATCCCAAATTATATGCCATTCACCATCATCAATGAAACAGATTCCGGACTGTTCTCAATTCCTTTTAAGCAAATCAAGGAAGCTTCTCTCGGTGTCAACTATTCCCTGAATCTGATTTTTACCACTTCCGCCAAGATCAAGAAACTCAACACGATTTACCGTGACAAAGAATACGCCACTGATATTTTGAGCTTCCCTATTTCCAATATTGAAGGAGAAATTTACATTTCAGAAAAAGAAACGCGCGCCGAAGCAAAAAAATTTGAACGAACTTACCCTGATTTTCTGACTTTTCTCTTTATTCACGGTTGTACCCATTTGAAAGGATACGACCATGGGTCTATAATGGAGGATGTGGAGACCAAAATTCGAAAGAAGTTTGGGATCTAATTAAGTCCCAATAACCAAGATACAATAACCGTAAGTTGCTTCTTTAGTTATTGAAAGATCGAATATTGGTTATTTACCCCAATGTCACGCAACATCATCACCGGAATTGACATCGGCACTTATCATGTCAAAGTGGTCATTGCCAGTACCAAAGAAAAGACCGAGCGAGGTCTGCCTAAAATCATTGGCGTTGGCGTAGCTGACTCCCGTGGCGTTCGACACGGTTATGTCACCAATGTGCGTGATGTCGCAGATAGTATCCGCGGCGCGGTCGCCGTGGCCGAAGAAAAAGCTGGGGTGAAGATAAAAAAGGCCTTTGTCGGCGTCGGTGGCATTGGGCTGAACGCCACCGCCGTGACTAGTTCCATCATTACTTCGCGCGCCGACGCGGAGATTACCGAGATTGATTTAGTCAAGCTTCGCGAACAGTGCGAAAAAGATTTGCCGCAAAGTGCCAAAGCCAATCGCCGTATCATTTATGAGATACCGGTACAGTATAAAATAGACAATTTTCCTTCTCTGGGAGCACCTTTGGGCATGACCGCCAATAAAATAGAGCAAAAGACTCTCTATATCACTTGCCTTGAACATCATGTCGCCGACCTTATCGCCGCGGTCAATGAAGCCGGCATTGAGGTTGAAGATATCATGGCTGCGCCGATTGCGGCGGGATTCGTCACTTTGACCAAAGCGCAAAAAATCGCCGGCTGTATCCTCGCGAATATTGGCGCCGAGACCGTTTCCATCGCCGTGTTTGAAAATAATATTCCCGCGTCGCTTGAAGTGTTTCCGATCGGTTCAACAGATATTACCAATGATATCGCCCTTGGCCTGAAGATTCCACTTGAAGAAGCCGAACAGATCAAAATAGGCGCCATCACCGGAGCGTCATATCCGCGTAAAAAATTGGAAGAAATCATAAGCGCGCGATTGTATGATATTTTCGAGCTCATCGAAGCTCACTTAAAAAAAATGGGGAGAAACGGCCTTCTGCCGGCGGGCATCATCATCACCGGCGGCGGCTCCACGTTAAACTCTATTGATGATTTGGCCAAAGCCGCATTGAAGCTGCCTTCGCGCATCGGCTCCATGGGTCTCATTGACGGCAAGTCTTCATTCAAAGACAATCCTATTTCCGTCGCATACGGTCTTTGCATTTGGGGTGTCCATACCGATGAAAGTCCTGAAATAGACATTACCGCCGATTTTTTCAAAAATCTCTGGAAAAAGCTGAACCGAACAATCAAACAGTTTTTGCCCTAAAATAATTATATTGAAATCAAGCTGACACTTGCGCCATTTTCATTACTTGCTATCATGATACTGTTAGTCTGAACATTCCCATTTGAACATACCCGGTGGCCAACAAGCCACTTTTCATTTTTAATCTTTCATCGTAAACTATATCCATGCCCAACATCACTCCCGACATCGAAGCATTCGCTCGCATCAAAGTCCTTGGCGTCGGTGGTTCCGGCGGTAACGCCGTCAATCACATGATTATAAGTAAAGTCCGAGGCGTTGATTTTATCGCAATTAACACCGACTCCCAAGATCTACATCGTTCTTTGGCCAAAAAACGAGTTCACATCGGCAAAAACATCACCCGAGGATTGGGCACGGGCATGAATCCGGAGCTCGGCAAACGCGCGGTTGAAGAAACCCGCGATGAAATCCAAGAAATCGTCAAGGGCGCGGACATGGTCTTCGTCGCCGGCGGACTCGGCGGCGGCACATGCAGCGGCGCGGCGCCAATGGTAGCTCGAGTCGCCAAAGAACTCGGCTGTCTGACCGTGGCCGTGATTACCAAGCCATTTTTCTTTGAAGGACGCCAGCGGTCACGTATCGCCGAAGCAGCTCTTGAAGAGTTGCGCAAAGAGGTAGACGCCATCATCGTCATACCGAACGACCGGCTTCTTTCAGCCATCAGCAAAGAGACCACGGTCAAAAACGCCTTCGCCATGTGCGACGAAATACTGCGCCAAGCCGTTGAAGGCATTTCGGATCTTATCACCACGCCAGGACTCATCAATATTGACTTCGCTGACATCCGCACCGTCATGGAAAATGCCGGTTCGGCCCTTATGGGCATCGGTTCGGCTTCCGGTGAAAACCGCGCGATTGAGGCCGCCAAGGCGGCCATCAACAGTCCACTTTTGGATGTTTCCATCACCGGTTCCAAGGGCGTCTTGTTCTCGATTGCTGGTGGTGAAGACCTAACCATGTTTGAAATACAGGATGCCGCCAAGGTTATCACCGAGTCTATTGACCCCGAAGCGAAAATCATCTTTGGTACGGTTCGCGACGATAAACTCAAGAAAAACGAGATCAAGATCACGGTTATTGCCACAGGTTTTCCAGAAAGCAATACCGCCGGCGCTCGCTCCTCATCGCCTGTTTCAGCCGAACCAACCATTGCTTCCATAATGAAAAATGTCGCCGAAAAAGGCGATCGTCCAGAACGCGGTAAGATTTTCAATTCAATGTCGGATGTAAAGCGTGACACCAGTCCCGCCGAAAAAATTGAAGCCAAAAAAGAAGAGAAAAAGGATGACGATGATGATTGGGGCGCGATACCGGCGTTTTTGAGGAGGAGTAGGTTAAAGTAGGTTGGAATAAATAACTGTAATAAAAAAATCGGGACCGAATCACTTCGGCCCCTTTTGTTTTGTCCTTGCCCTACCAGTCCAAATCCGGATCACAGCAATCGATTTTCTTGTCCTTGATAACTTCAATAAGTTCCCCCACTGCTGTAGAACGGATATGATCAAAATTGAGCGCGTACTGCTGCAATAGATAGTTCACATCCTGATCCGTCATCAAACTGATGATAAGAAGTGGATCCCCAATTTTCAATCTGTCCACGAAGTCATAGATCGGATCAAGAGCCCTGTGTGGATTCTGCAATGTGACCTTCGGGTACTCATGATACATGAGCTCTCGCAGACGATTGAATTTTTGGGCTACATCACACTTGACGAATGATACTTTTCCCTCAACCGCAGATTCACGAGCCAGCTCCAATATGACTTTTAGAACACGTTGTCGTTGGCTTTCGCCAAAGTCATTCATCAACGAAACTAGTTCGGAATCGACTTTCCATTGCATTCTGATAAAGTCGTTGTAATCAGCAAAAATGTAGGCGAACTTATCGGCATACCTGACAACCCAAGCTTCAGGAGTCATGCTGTCTGAAACATTTTTTCCGGAATGCCGCATCATGCCATCTAATACTTCATGCGTTAGGTTCAATCCTTTGCACCTCCGTTCTATATGTTGGACGAGCACCACGCCCATGATCTCGTGAGTGTAAGGTTTTCCAGTCCGTTCCGCCAAGTATGCCTCTCCAGGATGACCGAATGGAGCATGTCCGAGATCGTGCCCAAGAGCAATCGCTCGAACTAGATTCGTATTGAGGCCAAGCATTTCCGATACGTTCACACTGCATGCGACAACCTCCATGGTATGGGTAAGGCGGTTGCGGATATGCGGATTTCGAGGCAGACATGTTACTTGCGTCTTTCCCGTCAACCGACGATATGCCTTTGAGCAGAGAATCCTGATCTCGTCAACGAGAAATTCATCCTCTTTCTTGGTGACAAACATCGTCGAATGAGTAGCCTCCTCTTCGGATTCAGAATACCGCCTTCGACCTTGAAGAGTCTTCAGTTGCGAAAGACATCCGCGAAGATCTGAAATTTCATTGTTCATGATTTTCCTTTCAAAATAACATTGTTTATCTAATACATTACAGGCAATTCAAAGAAAGTCAACTTATTTGAACGTGTCAATCATACATGATACAATTCCCCCACTATGACCTACGACCTCGCGATCATCGGTGGAGGACCCGCCGGAGCGGCGGCGGCCGTCTATGCCGCTAGGAAGCACCTGCGAAGCGTTTTTATCACAAAGGATTGGCTCGGCCAGAGCAATGTTTCGGAGAAAGTCGAGAACTGGATAGGCACTACCGCCATTTCCGGACTTGAATTGTCCATGAATCTTGAGAAGCACGCCAAGGCTTATGCCGAAGGCGTCATTGATTTCAAAGAAGGAGAATTGGCGACAAATATAACAAAGACTGGCGACAATTTCACCATCACAACCTCCAAAGAAAACTATGAGGCAAAAACCGTTCTGATCGTTTCCGGCAGCAGCCGGCGCAAGCTGACTGTTCCGGGTGCGGAGACATACGAACACAAAGGTCTGACCTATTGCGCTTCCTGCGATGGCCCGATGTATTCCGGCCAAGATGTCGCCGTAGTCGGCGGAGGCAATGCCGGTTTCGAGAGCGCCGCACAGCTATTGGCATACTGCAAAAGCGTCACGTTGTTGAGCCGCAGCGAGTTCAAGGCCGATCCCGGCACCGTCGAGAAAGTTTTGAGCAATCCCAAGATGAAGGCCTTCGAATTCACCGTTCCTAAAGAAGTCAAAGGCGGTCAATTCGTAACTTCTTTAATTTACACAGATACCAAATCCGGCAAAGATACAGAAATCTCTGTTACAGGAATATTCGCCGAAATCGGTTCGATGCCGAACACTGATTTTGCCAAAGACATAGTTAGGCTGGACAAATTCAATCACATCATCGTCGACGCCAGAAATCAGCGCGCCTCGGATGGCATTTGGGCGGCCGGTGATTGCACTGACGGGCTTTATCATCAGAACAATATCGCTGCCGGAGATGCCGTGAAGGCGGTTGAGGATATTTATTTGTACATCAACGCGAAGTAGTTATTGACGACAATCTAAATCTTGCTATCATAAGTATACAAATATACATGTTTCAATATTTCTCGTTCGTGATAATACCTGCGAGATGTTGTTGATAAATCTATCTCCTTCTTTCGTTCGTTCCACTTGTCAAAATCTTTGATAATCATAGCTTTGCGGGTTTAGAGCTTGTAATCTCACACCCTCCCCACAAACCCTTCCCCGCCTCTTTAGCAGTTTTTTCGATCTCCCTAAACTCTTTCTGATACATGTACGGCTTACCATAGGTATATTCATGCGCATAACCATTTTCCAGCAGAAATTCATTCACAAACAAATTGTTTGCGCCATTCATATACACATAGGCCAAATAGCGTCCGTATCTATCCCTCTCTTCTCTGTTTGGATTCAGTTTCAACCTGACTTTTTGGCCAGTCAAAAGACTCTTGGTCTCATCAGATGCCTCTTTTCCATAACACTGTACCAGCTTTCTTGGATCAACAGTCTCTGGCGTATCAATGCCTAGCATCCGGATAGTAACATCGTGCCAACCAATTTTTACCATGAAAGTATCCCCATCCAGCACGCGTTCAACCCGATAAGGAGTATTTTCATCAATCGATATGACAGTCACAGCATAAATGATGTAAGAACCAGATACAAACAACACAAATACGACAAACCCAATCGCCATTAATTTCTTGTATTTCATTTTTGTAACCACAGTGACAGGATGATTGCAGGTCTTCCCTTGTAGCCCTACGGGGAATCGAACCCCGATTAACGGATTGAAAACCCGTTGTCCTAGCCGTTAGACGATAGGGCCTTGATGCGTGTTCTGTATCCTATCATCTTTTGAAAAAATGGCAAAAAATGCTAAGGTGTTGCTGGTTGCCGGTGAACTAGTATACTGGTAACTGATAAATAGAAAACCAACAACTAATTACTAAAAGGAGAGGTGGCAGAGTGGTCGAATGCACCGCTTTCGAAAAGCGGCAGGGGCGCAAGCTCCTCGGGAGTTCGAATCTCCCCCTCTCCGCCTTCGCTACGCCGAAGCACGATTAGTGCGTAGGCGAGATTATATCAACGGCATAGCTACGGCGTGATAATATCCGCTATTAATACGCCGAAGCGTAAGCGAAGGCGATTCAAATATATGTATTATATTTATAGTTTAAAGTGTAAAGATGGATATTATATTGGTTGCACTACTGATCTGAGAGAAAGAATTTCTAGACATCAGAAAGGACATGTACCAGCAACTGCTGATCGTTTACCGGTTGGCCTAGATTTTTATCTTGCAATAAATGACAAATGCAAAGCATTTGAATTAGAAAAATACCTAAAATCTGGTTCTGGCAGATCTTTTATCAAGAAACACTTGATGTAGCTGATTGATCTAATCATACCCTTATCTATAAGTATTCTGTGCACCTCGGTACGCCGTAGCGTAGCGAAGGCGACTCACTTTCCGAAAGTGCTGTAGGCGCGGGGGCGAATACCGACCGTGGTTTACAAGGTGGCTTAACAGAGCCATGCCACAGCACATATTTGACGAAATCGCCAAAGTATTGACATATATACTCAACTATGCTATACTTGTACCAGAAGGTCAAGGTCATTGAAACAGCTAAGTCTAGCTCCGAAAAGGTAGAATTTTGCCTTTTGAGAGCTAGATTTAACCAAACAAACAATAAACACAGAAACGATAGATTATGAAAAAAGAACAATGGCAAGAGCTCGGAACAGCCCTCAAAAAGTGCCTCAATTCTCGTGGCACATTCCAGTACAACTATGATGGCGGCTTCCGCCTCATCGAGAAGTACTATCCCAAAAACTGCATCTGCGGACTCAGTCCGGAGAAACAAGATTTTGAGACGCAGAACGCGGAGCAATCGGTCGCCGCAGTGGATAATTTTGTGAAGGCAATGATGTACAGGGAGGATACCTGCATCTGCACCAACGCTCAACTCCTACTCGGCGAAGACGAACAACCGGCGAAAGACAAAATCGCCGTGGTCATGGAAGCGGAAAAGCGACTTCTCGTGAGAGCGGTTGCTAACCTCGACTGGCACAAACGCTTCCCTAACGAGGATGAGTGCCGATCGAAGCAGGCGGAGGCGCTATTCGAGGTTGGGTGCGCCGCAATTGAGGAGTTTCAGAAAACTCCTACCGCACTGATTCTCTTCCCAGATCTTGTCCTCCCGGACAGCAGGGTTCTCGGCGGCTTCTATGGCTCCCCGTGGAGTACCAAGAATGGTCGCTCGCTGAAGATGAAGTTCCGGATGTTGAATCCGCACTTCGAGATGCACCTGCGCTCGGTCTATGAGTCCAGCGATTACAGAGACAGGAGGAAGATCGGCGTCCTGTTCACTTACACCAATCCTTGGTAATGGTGGTTAATCCACTCGGTCAGAGAGACCGGAGCGAAAGCTCTTAATGTCCTCACGGATTTCCCCCGCGGTCAGCAATGATCGCGGGTTTCTGTTTATACATATGCTAGACTTAATAATGTGAAAGAGCCGGAGAAAAGCCTTTATATTAGAGTTATCGAACTTGCCCTAAAATATCCTAAGGGTTTTAAGTCTGCAGATATACTTGATAACAATAAACTCAATCTAGAAGACTGGGAAAGGAGTATTGTGATGCGACACTTTAAAAATGCATGCGATCATTCCAATTGGAATGATAGTACGAAAGGTGAAACCATATTTCTTTTTATACACGGTAACCATTCCCAAGCAAATTCGCCAGATAATATGTATATGCTAACTTTTGATGCAGAATTTACCTTTATAGATTTTTTGGAACTGAAATTTGCAAGAGAAAACGCTAGAGAAGCAAGGACGTTATCTAATCGAGCCATTTGGATATCAATAATTGCCATAATAGTTTCGGCACTAGTTCCTATTGTCACGGCCTCACTGATGACACAGACGGTCAAAATTGACGATAATCAGTTCAGATCTAGTTTTACCTCCGCTATGCCAGCTCTAAGTTCCTCAACGTCAGTAATGACCAAATAGAAAGCATTTATCAAATAGATGTTATGCTTAACGCTATTCGGATATCGTCCCACACTCCCCGCATCTGTGTTAAATCGTGATTTTTAGGTGCCAAAGCAAGCACCTGATATTGGTTTTTGAATAGGTATTGAGCCACGCTTTTGTTTTTGACCGAAGCGTTCGAAAGAAATTCGGTAGCAAAAGTGATACAATAAAATAGGTCGAGAAAATAAATCTAAGGAATAATTTTATGACAAAACAATTTTACAGAGATGCCTTGGGTTGGGGTTTTATGCTCTGGCTTATCGGCTACGCGCTTGGCATCCTGCTTTTCAAGGCGGTGCCACAAAACTTGCTCGGCTGGGTTATCATGCCAATCGGAATAGTTATGGCGCTCTGGGTATTATTTAAAAAAGTTCAAGCTGATTCTTTCAAGTATTATGTGCAAATGGCCGTTGTCTGGGTTTTGATCGCCGCTGTTTTTGATTATTTCTTTCTCGTAAAAATGTTCAACCCGGCGGACGGATATTATAAACTGGATGTGTATTTATATTACGCTTTGACTTTTATCTTGCCCCTTGCTATTGGCTGGCAAAAAAAGAGATTAAGAAATAACCAAATATAATAATATGGAAAAAAATAATAGACAAAATTTCAACATATAAACTTTTTAACTACTTTTTGCGACAAGTACATCATATAGATTAGCATTATAGCTATTCTCGATTTTGCCAACATAACCGTGAAAATAGTAATGAAAAGCTATGTCACGGTTATGGAGATGTATTGAAGTTATGCTAAACTTAAAGCTATTCGGATATCATCCCAAGCTCCCAGCAATTTCGTAAAAAACTGCGAATCGGATTCTAGAACCAAAAATATGGTGCTATACTTACTCCATGATTCTCACCAAACTCAGACATCGTTGTCTCCTTATTGAGGTCCTATGAAATCGAACCCCTTAAGCACTATTCTAACCACATTCCTAGTGGTCGCCTTTGGTTGGGGATCAATGTATTTGATTACAAAAGGCATTGAGATAATGGACCAAGAAACAATACTTGTTAAAACAATCCCACAAACAGCTGCCACGTTGGAATCATCCGGGCAGATGCCCTCCGCAAAGATAACGATCGAATCATCTTCCGTCTCGGATAATCTAACAATAATGGTTGGCGGTGATGTGATGTTTGATCGGGGAATTCGCGCCATTGGCGAACGCAACAGCTATGATTCATTATTCGACGAATCGATTGTCTCACTATTCAAAAAAGCCAATATCGTCGCAGTCAATCTGGAGGGACCAATCACTTCATATCCATCAAAAACACTGGTGAATGACAAAATCACGGATGTTCTTACTTTTACATTTTCGCCGAGAACACGCCTGACCTTAAAAGACGCCGGCATTACTATAGTTAACTTGGCGAATAATCATGTTGACAATTTAAATTTTCTAGGATTTATGGAAACCCAAGACTGGCTGGAAGATGCCGGCATACTCTGGTTCGGTAACCCATGGAATAGCACTTCCACGAAGATGAGCAGAGAAAAAACTAGCGCCACCAAATCCCCCATCGCGACCGTAATAGAAAAAAATGGGGTTACAGTGGCATTCGTCGGATATCACTCGTTTCAACTGGGCATAGATCGTGTGATTGCCGAAATCAAACGTGTATCCGGACCGAATGTTTTCACCATCGTCATGCCGCATTGGGGCGAAGAATATACCACGATTCCATCGGCGAAAATGAAGTCGCAAACTCAAGCATTTATCTCCGCCGGGGCTGACGCTGTCATCGGCGCTCACCCACATGTGATCATGGAACAGGAATGGATCGGAGACGTGCCGGTACTCTATTCACTCGGCAACCTTCTGTTTGATCAGTATTTCTCGCCAGATGTCATGGTCGGAAATATTGCCGAATTGCACATCACCAGGGATGGATCCGGAGTTCATCTGGATAGGATGAGTCTGCACGAGAATCATTTGATCAAAGGAAAAGGTGTCTCGCTTGAACAGGAAAAAGTAATCTGGTAAATAGGGTCCAAAAGAGTGTACTTTTCTCCTATTTTTGCTATAGTTTCCATGAATTCGTAGTATTCGTGTAATTCGTGAATTTTACTTTTATTCGCGCGGTTAGCTCAGTTGGTAGAGCATCCCCTTGACGTGGGGAGGGTCACAGGTTCGAATCCTGTATCGCGCACCTCGATCTGAAAAAAGGTTGAATATGTCACGCGGGACGAAGTGAGCACGACAAGAAGCCTATACCGGTCCTGTAAGGATCAAATCCTTTATTACTATCATCTCCTTACGAAAATAATCCCTAAATGACACAACAATGATAATTTTAGGCATCGAAACATCTTGCGACGATACAGCACTCGCGCTCATAGAGACGCGGGAAGTTGGTGGTGTATTTGAATGCCGGATTCTTTCATCATTGGTCCATTCGCAAGCCGAACTTCATAGCCCTTATGGTGGCGTATTTCCAACTTTAGCAAAACGCGAGCACGAGAAGAATCTGCCAGTGTTATTGGAAAAATTGTTGGAAGAAAGCATGGAGACTCAAGATTCAGGATCCAAGACTTGTCCCTGGCTCCGAACAGGGATTCAGGAGGACAACAAAAACGATAAGATACCCATAGATATCATAGCCGTCACCGAAGGTCCGGGCCTTGAACCAGCCCTTTGGACGGGGATTGTTTTTGCCGAAATGCTTTCAAAAAAATGGAAGGCACCGATTATTCCCATAAATCACATGGAAGGCCACATCGTGGGATCCCTATTACGATCAGATAAAAGCGGTGGCGAATGGCAAAGATTGAAACCTCTACAGATGCCTGCCTTGGCCTTACTTATAAGTGGTGGACATACCGAACTAGTCAAGATTGAGGACAGGCAAGACTCACTGGTCACTGCCCTGCCACAATTTATCTACACCATCGTCGGTCAAACCAAAGATGATGCCGTCGGCGAAGCTTTTGATAAAGTTGCGCGTCTACTCAATCTGCCTTATCCGGGTGGCCCACATATTTCCCGACTCGCCACCGAAGCGCGCAAAAAAAATATCTCATCTTCGGTCAAACTTCCACGCCCGATGATTTCAAGCCAAAACTTTGATTTCTCTTTTTCTGGATTGAAAACAGCAGTGCTTTATGCCATCAGAGACGCCGGCAAATTAAGCGGTGATTTTAAATTGGGGCTTGCCCGTGAATTTGAAGATGCCGTAACGGACACACTTGATACCAAGCTCCGTAAAGCCATAGAAGAAACAAACGCGCTGACCGTCATCGTCGGCGGAGGTGTCAGTGCCAATTCATACCTTCGTGCGCAATTTGAAAAGACTGCCGCTGAATACGGTATTTCCCTTTATCTTCCGTCTAAACATATTTCGGGCGACAACGCCTTGATGATAGCTCTGGTCGGCGCGTTTCATTATCAAACCAGACCAAGAACAATTCGGGCGCATGGGACAAAAAGGCTGGATAATCGATGAATAAAAAAGGCGTCTCCAAACAAAAAATCACGCCATCTGGTGTGATTTTTTGTGAGAAAATTAACTATTATCTGAAGAGATTCTTGATGAATGTCCAAAAACGAGAGAGGATTGACGCCCGACCGACTGCGGCAACATTGTCTGCATTTTCATCAATAGCACCGACTTCAAGCGTACCAATGGTGTCCTCTTCATTCTGGACAGCCTCAACTGATTGCTCCGTGTTATCACCACGCGCCTTATAGGCGTCAATAATGGCTTGTTCATTTGCATTCAAGGTGAGCGGAGAAGCGCAAGCCAGTTCGTTGAGCTTTTTCAAAGTCGTAATATATACGAAACCAGTGGCACGTGTGGCATCCCAAGGCCCAAGGATTGAAGGGAGGTATTTCAACTGAAAAGTTTTGACTGCGTCTTCGGTCTTCTGATCAAAATTACCACTCACATCCACATTAAGCTTCTCAACATTTTTTAGGAAAGCCTGGAGTTTGGCGACTTCCAACGCGTCATTGACATTGCCAAGTTTGAGATAGCTCGTAATCAGTGGGCAGGTTGTTGTCGAGAAGGTAGTTACGACAGGCGAAACAGAAATAAGCGAGATTGAACCAGACGATCCGCTAGAAGATGACGGGCCTCCGCTACCTGGTGATCCACCGCCACCTTCCGGAGTGACTGGGGGGGTTACGGGTGGAGTAACTGGCGATGTAAATACCCCATCATCATCACCATTCATGATAGTCCCCGGACCAGAATCAGGATTCTGTTTGTTTGAAACTGGCATAGTAAATGATACATCGTCATTACCATTGGAAATATCACCACCTGAAATTGGGGAGATGGCTGAACTATCAGCTGGGGTTACATATCCAGTATCATCATCTCCATTGGAAACTTGGGCAAGCACTGGAATGGCTATAAACAAGGACATCGTGACAATGAGACCAGACAAAATAAGATTCGTAGGATTTTTCATATGAAGTAAATTACTGATTAATTCCTGATTCGTAATAAACTGAAGCTACCATATAACACTTTCAATGTCAACTCAGGTCAAAATTGAGCAAATTTTGACATGAGTTTAGGATCTAATTAAAAAAGCGACTTCCCTGATGGAAAGCCGCCCATCCCATGATCGCCAATCATGGAGACATAACCGTCAACAATCGAAAGTACCGCTCGGGGTCACTCGTGATTGGCATCAAAATTGATTGCCCTGAATGGAGTGAGTCCGAATAAAACTGGAGAAATGGGGCCCTTGACAGGTTTGTAGCCGCCAAAAGTTTGTAATTCATCCAGAGTTGTCCACCACTGATGCCGATGATCATCGAATTGTCGCCATATTTCTCAATATGGAGTGTTGGTTTTTCCTCCTCAACCGTTTTTGAATCAATGACAACCCCGCCCTTGATAAGTTCGGCTGTAAACGATTGAAGTCCGCTCACAAATTGAGACTTGACTCCATTGAACTCCTCCGTTGAACCAACATTTATGACAGCGGTCGCACCAAAACGAAACCACCTGGTGTATGTATTCGTCGAAGGATCTTCTCCGTTGGAAAATACTCGATCATCACCACCAACAACCCAATTTCCGATTGATGGATCAGGATATGATTCGAGTTGACCGTTTGGCCCATAATCAACGCCCACGAAGTTGATGCTGAATGGATTTGGTTGATGTGTAGTGGTATTGGTCGCAACATTGAAGAGCGTGGTGACGAAATTCGTCAACGTGCTACTTATCCGACACCAATAATCACTTACTGGGTAATTGCCAAACGCTGCAACAATCACACGGTGATTTTTTTCAGCAGCAGTGGCCGAGTTCGTGAATGTGGTCGTACCCATCCAGCTATTGAAATTTGTGGTCGTGATGAAATCGAACCACTGTAAACCATTCTCCGGAATTGGATGCACCGCCGCAGGATCGGACGCCCGATCCATTGGAATTCCAGAAACAATGCCACGAAGCCATGCCATCGTGTTCAGCCGAAACTTCGGCGTATTTGTAGATTGCAGAGCCGGTCCAGAAAATATTCGCACCCCCTCGTCACCAAGCAGAGGTGGAACGTCGTTTGGCCCCGCAATGACTGCGAGATTTGCACACCATGTGATACACACCAACACAATCATTGACCAACCGATTTTTTTCGTCTTCATTTAGTTTATCTCTCCGTTTTTAACCGCGGTTTTCCGCAGTATTAGTTCTTGTTGTTTTTCGTTCCTTGTATGTACAAATCCCAAGTCGCAGACAAGCGACTTTGACCAAAATTATTTCAAGGAACCTGAAACGTTACCTGAACTTTCTAGCAAATCCCTTTACTTTTGTCAAGTACTATGATACGGTAAACATGAGAACAAAGCTCTTGACCATTTCTTAAGTAACCGTGTGCAGGAATGGCTTGTTGCGATGTGAGGCGGGAATCAAGGTTATTCCCGCCTTTTTTTATAACAATTCTGAGTCGAAATAATAGAGGCATTGTCGGCCATAACTTGCCATATTCGCTTTGCTCATATATCGATTGCGAACTTCCATAAACCCTGACTTGTCGATATAATACCCCCATGTCGTCCACTGCTCTTCTCTATGCTCTACTTTCAGGAATTCTTCCTTCATTTATTTGGATCTTTTTTTGGCTTCGCGAAGATCGTCAGTATCCGGAACCGCGTTCCCTGCTCGTCGCCTGCTTCTTTGGGGGCATGCTCGCCGTCGGAGCTGCGGTCTTTATTGAGCAATACATAGCCAAAATTTATACTGATCCAACCATCCGCTATACGCTTTGGGCCGCGACCGAAGAAATATTAAAATTCATCGCTATTGCCTTGATTGGGATTCGTTCACAAGCCAACGATGAACCGATAGACGCCATGATATATTGCATCGTCGTTGCTCTCGGTTTTGCCGCCTTGGAAAACGCCCTTTTCATCATGGGACCGCTTTCAGATGGAGAAATAGCCCGAAGCATTGTGACAGGCAACATGCGCTTTATGGGAGCCACATTACTTCATGTGGTCAGCTCCGCAAGTATCGGTTTTAGCATTGGTTACTTCTTTTACCACGGTCGTATCGTCAAGATCATAGCCGCAGTTATTGGCATCATTGGGGCTATCGCTATTCACGCCATCTTCAATCTATCCATCATTGAGGCTAGCTCAAACAGTACATTGCAAACTTTTTCGTGGATTTGGGGCGCGGTCGTGATTATGATCATTCTTTTTGAGGAAATCAAGGTCGTCAGACCAAAATTATGGTAAAGGAGTTGAACCACTTTACAAATAAGCAATCCAAGGCGGACCCATAATTCGAAGAATACCAGTTGTACACATAAAACCACCTTTCTTTAAGATCCAATTTGGACTATAATCAATGGGAATTTTAATACTTAGACATTCACCACCATCATGTTAAAAGACAAAAGATCATTCTTCGAACGATTAACCGGCACAGTGCGTATGGACGAAGAAACAGAGTTAAAACCTTCAAAAAAAGCCGCAATTGGAGAACAAAACTCTTGGCTTGAAGAAGAGGATAAGGATGCCGAGTTGACGGTTGATGTATACCAAACGCCAGAGATGATTGTGGTCAAAGCCATGATTGCCGGCGTCCATCCGGAAGATTTGGATGTTTCCATCACTCGCGATCAAGTGACCATCCGCGGCACTCGTGAAGAAGAGCGTGTCGCCCGTGACGAAGATTATTATGCCCGTGAATTATTTTGGGGTTCGTTTTCCCGCACTATCCAACTACCAGAAGAAGTTGACGTAGATGAAGCGGAAGCTATCGAGAAACACGGTCTTTTGATATTGAAATTACCGAAATTGGACAAAAAGAGACAATCGAAGTTGAAGGTCAAGACGGTGTAACTAAATATCCAACGTCGCTAACTTTGCGTTGCTCTGGATGAATGACTTTCTGGCTGGGACATCATCGCCCATCAGCATGTCAAAGACTTTGTCGGCATCTTGAGCGTCGTCAACGGTGACTTGGCGCAAGATGCGGCGAGCCGGATCCATAGTTGTTTCCCAGAGTTCATCGTGGTTCATTTCTCCAAGACCTTTGTAGCGTTGAATGGAAATTTTTGCCACTTTTCCTTTTTCCGTCTTTCCTTCTTCCTTTTCTCCGTCCACACCCTCGGCATCAGTTTCCTTGCCCTCCGTAGCTTCAGCGTAGGAGGGAGCTTCAGCACGCTCCAGGAGTTCCGCGCGCGATTGAGCGTTATTGGCATCCTGCATATCGACATCAGCCGCGGCCTGCTCGATCTTGTCGGCATCCTTGCCGAGCACTTTGAACTTTTCTTCATCACTGTAGAAATACAGGATCTCTTTCCCACGCTTCACCTTATAGAGTGGTGGCTGGGCAATATAAACATAACCGTTGTCGATAAGTGGTCGGAAGTAGCGATACAACAGTGTCAAAATAAGCGTGCGAATATGAGCTCCATCAACATCGGCATCCGTCGCCAGAATTATTTTGTGATAGCGGAGTTTGGAAATATCAAAAGTATCACCGATAGCCGTGCCGAAAGCCAACACTAGATTTTTTATCTGCTCTGAACCAAGCATTCTGTCCAGTCGAGCACGTTCAATGTTCAAGATTTTTCCACGAAGCGGTAAGATAGCTTGAATACGACGATCGCGTCCTTGTTTTGCCGTGCCTCCAGCAGAATCTCCCTCCACGATGAATATCTCCGATTCAGCAGGATCACTGGATTGACAATCGGCAAGTTTGCCTGGCAAAGTCATGCCTTCGAGAGCGCCTTTGCGTAGGACTGAATCCTTGGCGGCTTTGGCGGCTTTGCGGGCCTTCATGGCCAAAATAACCTTGTTGATAATACCACGGGCATCATCAGGATTCTCTTCCAGGAATGCGGCAAACGCATCTCCAAAAATACCTGCTACCGCGCCTTGAGCCTCGGTAGACCCAAGTTTGGCCTTGGTCTGACCTTCGAACTGAACTTCGAGGAGTTTGACCGAGATAACCGCCGTCAGACCTTCCAGAGCATCATCACCGATGAACGTATCGCTCTCGCCTTTTGAAAAATTGTTATTTTTTGCATATGTATTCAACGAACGAGTGAGAGCGGTCTTGAATCCGGTCACATGCGTTCCACCTTCAGGGTTGGCAATGTTGTTGGCAAAGGCCATGACGCGCGAGGAAACATCGTCAGCGTATTGGAGAGCGACTTCGACCGATTCCACTCCCTCAGCCTTCTTTTCGACATAGAAAATATTCTTGTGAAGGGGCTTGTAAACTTGATTGGTGAACCTGACGAGCGAAACGAGGCCGCCCTCAAAGAAGAAAGTGTATGACGGAGCATCGACGCCGGTATCGCGAATATAAAACAATTCATTGTCACAACCAAAGCCAGCAAATTGACCGCGAACGTCAATGACGCTGATCCGCAAAGCTGGAACGAGATAGGCCTGCTGGCGCATGTGAGTGACGACGCGATTGAAATCAAAAATAATACCTTCTCTGAAAATTGTGGCGTCTGGTTCGAAAGTAACAATGGTTCCATGTTGTTTGGTAGAACCGATTCTCTTAACCGCGGACTTGCGTTTGCCGATGGAATATTCCTGCATGTAAATACCCCCCTCCTTATGCACAAGTACTTGGGTATATACCGACAAGGCATTGACGACCGAAGCGCCGACGCCGTGAAGACCACCAGAAACTTTGTAGCCACTGTCTTCCCCGCCAAATTTGCCACCAGCATGGAGCGTGGTCATGACCATTTCCAAAGCCGAAACCTTGCTCTGTTTATGAATGTCTACAGGAATACCGCGGCCATTGTCGGTAACGCGGACTCGATTGTTCGGCAGAAGCGCGATCTCGATGTCATTGGCGAATCCGCCCATGGCCTCGTCGCGGGAGTTGTCAAAAATCTCGGTAATCAGATGATGCAAACCATCAGGACCGGTTGTGCCAATATACATTCCAGGACGCTTACGGACCGGTTCTAGTCCTTCAAGGACGGTAATTGCGGAGGCATCATATTTGCCCTTACCGGCGCCTTTTACCGATTCTTTTGTCGTTTCTTTCGTCAAGGTTTTCTTGTATTTTTTGGTTTCTTTTTCGGCTGCCATGTGAGCTTTTTTGGTAAGTAAGGTTTGAATAAATCAAAACGGAATTAAATAAAAAACACTCTTGAAAAAGACTCAAAATATGGCTCAATAAAGGGTTATTTTGAACCTCTGAAATATTGTTTTTATGCCATTAATTATAGCAGGTTTGCCCCATCAAAGGAAGCGACTATTTGGTGGAAAAATGATGTGGTTGGGGATAAAAATATGTGAGTAGATTTGACTTTTTATAATAAAAGGGTTATGATCCTAACAGTTAGAAACCCAGTCGAGACAAGGGGTTTACGTAGTTATGGGAAAAAAGGAATCCCGCAAAACGTTTCTCTTCGACCATTGCATATCTTCGTGAAAGTGTGGAACACTGTATCAGTCAACAGAAAGTGGAAGATTATTGCTATAAGATTCCCAAAAAACTAACGTTGAGTGAAACCAACCACATAGACACGCAGAGTAGATCGACGACGGATCTTGGCAATGTTTAGAAGGTATTTGCCTCTGAGAAGACAAGGTGTCGATTTGACATTGGCACTACGTTGGGCAAACCAGGTTACAGTCGTCCCCGGATACACATGGTGTCCGGGGATGCTTTTATTTCTCAGACTTTTCCGAAAAATGGAATTTTTGTAGATTATTATCTGGAAAAATTTACAAAAGTTTCTATTATCTCACCTCCCACCCATTCTTCTTCATCTCCCTATAAATCTTTTCCATAATTGAATTTGCCTCATCATCAGTCAGAGTTTTTTCCATTGATTGGAAAACCACCCGAAAGGCATATGATGTTTTGTCATCTTTTTTGAAGGTGTCAAATAATGAATACCGGGCAAGCAAATCGGAAGCTCCGGCAACAGCAATACCCTTTTTGATTGATTTAGAGACCTCTGTGTCCGGGGTGGAACCTCGGACAAAAACAGCAATATCACGGACGATAAACGGATACAATGAAAACTTCTTGTATTCAATCAATACGGCTTTGGAAAAATGAAGATCATCGTAAGATTTTGGAATTGGCAAATCTTTGATCAGTGATTGTAAATCAATTTCAGCAACGACTCCGGCGCCATCAATAAGTTTCTGATTCGTATTCAATTCGACTGAAACTCCGCCAAAGGTCTTAGAGATCAGTGAAACTGCTTCCTTCATCTCCTGTTCAGCTGAATAATCTTTGATTTTCTTCACAGGTGACACACCGATCGACAAAGAAATCTTTTCTCCATCATCAGTAAAAACCCGACCGACTTCAAATATTTTAATTTTATCCAAATTGAGCAATGGGGCATTTTTGGCATTAAGTTCAAGGGATTTTGTCAAACCATCGGCCAAGTTTGTCCTCAAATGATTTTTATCAGCCGCCAAAGGCTTTTCAATCTCATAGACACCTTTTGCGACTAAGCTATATGTATAGACCTCGGAAAAACCAGCTTCAATTAGTACATTTTTGATTTTCTCGGCATAATAGCAGTTTTTCGAAACTTTCGGCTTTAGGGATGAAATAACCGAATTATTGGCCTTGATTTTGTCATAGCCATACATTCGGCCGACTTCCTCAGGAATATCGCGCCAATCACGAATATCGAGCCTTGATGGGGGTATGGAAATGGTCAAGGTATTGCCTTTTTGGGCCACTTCGAGATTCAACCGCCCCAGAATGGCAACAATTTCTTTATCAGAGATATCAATCCCAAGTACACCGACGATGTCATTTATTTTCGCAGTAATACTCTTTGGTAAGATTGGTTTTGGATAAGCATCAGCGAGATCTCCAATAATGACATCTTTTGAAAGATTCAAAATGAGTTTTGTAGCCTGATTAATCGCTTCAGGTTGCAATTTGATTGACAGGCCATTTTCGAAACGTTTCGAAGCATCAGTCCGAATGCCAATCTTGGTTGAAGTCTTGCGAATGTTGACAGGATTGAAATTGCCACTGACGAGCATAACATTTTTCGTCTCCGGAGAAATCTCTGCCCTTTTACCACCTTTCACACCAGCGATGGCAAGTAATCCATCGTCATCAGCTTCAATAAGCATAGTTTCATCAAGTATGATTTCTTTGCCATCCAAAAGGATGATCCTTTCCCCAGTTCTGGCACGACGTAAAACGAATGTGCCTTTTATTTTATCAGCGTCAAAAGCGTGCATCGGCTGACCAATATCGAACATAGAGTAGTTTGTAACATCGACGATCGTATTGATCGAGCGTTGACCAAGAACTGTCAGTGGCTTTTTGAGCCAATCTGGAGATTCAGTGATTTTAACATTGCCAATATATCTGGCACAATAACGTGAGCAAAGTGATTCATCATCTATCCGGATTGATGGTTGACCGAGTCTGCTATTTTTTAAACTGTCCAGTTTTTTTGCAGAGTCAATATTTTTCGGCAAAAGAATATCGTCACCAGAAAATTTATTCTTTTTGAGTCTGAGACCAAATATGGCCGCAACTTCCCCGGCGATACCGCGATGTGATAAAGCATAAGGTGCCCGATCGGGCAAAACATTGATATCAATAACGGAATCATCTCCGACTTTTTCAACGCTTTCGACTTCACAAGCACGGAAAGTAATCTCTGATGCCAGTTTTTCAGCTGACGGAAGTTTGTCTTCGAAATATGTTTGGAGCCAGTTGTAGGAAATTTTCATGTTATTTATGATTCTTTGACAAATTGGAAACGTGGTGTTTTTTTGCCTTCTATTTCAACTATGTCCTCAAAAATCGCCAGCGGTCGAACCCAGAGTTTGGAAACTGGATTGTCGTATTGAGCTTCATAGACAACCATTGGCTCAAAAGTTTCAGAATGTTTGGCCACACCAATTACACGATATAAATTGCCCTTTTTTGAATGTTTATATATTCCGAGTTTCATAAAAATCAAAACTGATTAACAAACCTCAAATCCCCTGAATAGAGCGAACGGATGTCATCAATGCCATATTTGACCATGAGGAGGCGGTCGATTCCACCGCCAAAAGCAAAACCACACCAAAGATCAGGATCTACTCCAGCGGCTTTGAAGACATTTTGATGCAACATTCCGGCACCCATCATTTCCAACCATTTGCCCTTAAATTTGACATCGACTTCTGCCGAAGGCTCAGTGAAGGAGAAATAACTCGGGCGGAAACGGACTTCGACATCATCGCCAAGAATTTTTTTGTAGAAATAAAGCAAAGTACTTTTAAGATCAGCAAGGGAAACATTTTTGTCGACATAGACGCCATCCAACTGAAAAAACTGGGCTTCATGAGTGATATCGGTTGCTTCATTACGAAACACCTTTCCAAGAAATATTTTGCGAATCGGAAATTGATCTTTACATTCTGCCAAAGCTCTGGCGGTAACCGAGGTGGTATGAGTCCGGAGAACTGGCCTCTCTTGTGAACCTTTTAGAGGTTTGATCCAAAATGTATCCTGCATATCCCTAGCTGGGTGATCTGCCGGAACATTCAGTGCATCAAAGTTGAAATGTTCAGTTTCGAGTTCTGGTCCATCTGCAACTTCAAAGCCAAGTTCTCCGAAGACAGTCTGGATCTCGCGGATGATCTGAGTCATCGGATGAAGATGGCCTTTTGCTGGGGTTTTTGGGGCAGATTTAGCTTCGGGATTCATGCCTTATACTTTAGCAGAAAAATAGGAATATTTCACCATTTCAGAAATGAATTCGACCATTATTTATATATTTTTTCATTCTCCATTTCCTACCTTTTCCTTTATTCAGATTACGAAAATGTGGTGTAAGAGAATGACAATTGGGACAAATAAGTCTTAGATTGTTTTCTATATTATTATCTGAATTACCATCAATATGATCAATCTCAAGTGGAATCTTTTTGGTAACACTATGGACTTTATCCCAGCCACATATTGAACATTTGGATTTATATTTCTCTAACAAATACCGACGAATATAACAAGAGATCGTCTTTGAGGTAATGCCAACAGAACCCTTTACTTTACCTTCCTTCCATCTATCGATGTAATAATGATATTCATGATTTTTCTGACATTTATTTGAACAGAATATAATTTGATGACGTGTCTCTAATTGTCTATTACAAAAGATGCATATGTTTCTCATATGTTAAAGAATCTGTTATATAACAGATAAAATTACTAATAATAAAAACTGAATTTCAGAGCCATCTCCCGGATTCGAACCGGGGGCATCCACTTTACAAAAGTGGCGCTCTACCAGCTGAGCTAAGATGGCGAAAAATTGACGAGAAGAAATGCAAACCAAAATAATTGACTTGACAAACTCTATCAATTTTTTAGCCTTTCTGCAACAAAAAATCCGGCAGACTTTCATCGCATAGGCCTACCCTGCGTACGCAAATTTATTTATCCGCAATCCTTCTTAGATAAAATGAGACTCCGTGATTACTGACTTCTCCACGGCCACGAACCGCGTCAAGCATTTTTCTGCCTTGGGGCAAAGCCAAAAATAAAGCTTTGATTTCAACATAGACCTTGCGAATCCGAACTAGAATATGGAAAACCATCCAGTGTCCAATGGCCACAAATGTGTGTCTGTTGAGATATGATAACCCTTTCTTGGCAGTCCTAAAAATATCATGGAAGATGTGGTCGCTTCCGCTACCAAGTTTGGATATAACGGTCGGATGACCACTTTTGACTTCGCGGTGTTTGAATAGAATCATCAAGAAGATGAAAGCAAGTGAAATGTAAAATAAGACAATAGTAGTGTACATAACGTTATGCTTAATTTTCCAGCACCTTGAATCTCTTGAATCGCGCGACAGCTATTTTCTCGCCGAATTTCTGCACGGCGGCATCGACTAGACCTTGGATAGTTATGTCTTGATTTTTGATAAATGGTTGGTTTGAAAGCACCATTTCCGCGAAATAGGTATCTAGCTTGCCCTTCAGAATCTTATCTTTCATGGCCGCAGGTTTATCTTTGACTTCCGCTTCAAATACTTCGCGGGCAGACTTCATGTCAGCCTCATGAATGTCAGTCTTATTCAAGAATTTTGGATTGGTGGCAGTCACATGCATAGCGATATCGCGGGCCAAAGTCTTGAATCCTTCATTGTCGGCCACAAAGTCAGTCTCACAATCAAGCTCAATGATGGCACCGACTGTCCCAGTCGCATGAATATATGCCTGAACAGTGCCCGCACCGAAAGTTCGATCACTTTTTTTGGCGACCAATTCACCGCTCTTTTTACGTAGAATGACCAGCGCTTTTTCGATGTCTCCACCCGCCTCTTCAAGCGCTTTTTTGCATTGCATAATTGATATACCAGTTTGGTCACGGAGAGCTTTTACTTGTTCTGTGGTAATAGGTGATGACATGGTGGTTGTTTGATTAATAATTGATGGTTGATCTGTTACCGATGGCGTATTTGGAACTGAAAACTTTTTTGATAATTGGTCCTTTTTTGCCTTGAAATTCTCACTCAAGAAAGAAACGTCCAGGCTCGGTTTCTTGTCGCGTGAATCTTTATTCAATTTCCACAACAAGAATGGGCTAAACATGATACGACTTGACGATCTCATTCAGAAAAAAACCTATGCTTGCCTTTGAAGCGTCGTTGCCGACGATCGGATAAGTGACTTTTCTGATGTCGCAATCAGAGCCGGCCAGAGCAATAACTGGAATATTCATGTCAATCGCCTCTTTGACGGCGTTTTTTTCACGACGAGGATCTATAATGAACATGACATCGGGCATCTTTTTCAAAGAAACGATGCCATAAAACATTTTTTCAAGAGAGGCAATCTCTTTGTCAATAAGCATACGCTCACGCTTGGTGTATTTTGAAAGTTCGCCTTTTTCGCGGTCAGAGACAAGTTTTTCGTAGCGGTCAATGCGCTTTCTGATTTGTCCAAAATTGCTCAATGTCCCGCCTATCCAGCGTCCATCAACATACGGCATATTGATGGACATGGCTGCATTCTTGATGGCGCTTGAGGCCTCTTTCTTGCCGCCAACAAAAAAAATAGTTTTGCTTTCCTTGGCCAAGGACGCGACGATGGCCTTGGCCTTTTCGAAGGTTTCGGAAGTTTTCTCCAGATCAAAAATGTCAGTGGAATTCTTTGTACCAAAGATAAACGGGGTTACGGTCGGATGGCGACGTGAACGGCCAAGACCAAAATGCGTACCGGCAACAAACATGCTTTCAATGCTTTTTTTATCTATTGTTTTCTTGTCCATATTGGAATTTACCTTATCAAAATAATCACTTAAAGTCAATTTCGTCTGCTTTCTATATGTTCTGGTTTTTAACTTTAGCTATCCATGTTTTAATTTTTAATTATTCTCTCAGTACTCTCGCATAGATACTTGCGCGTCAATTTTCTTCAACAAATCAAGCACCACCGAGACGACGATGAGCAACGCCGTACCGCCAATCGCCAGTGATTTGTTAGAAGTGAACGCCTGCATAATGAGTGGCAAGACCGCCACAATACCTAGAAACAAAGCACCAACAAGCGTTATACGAGTCACAATTGACGCCAAATGATCACGGGTATGGTCTCCCGGACGGACGCCGGGAATGAAGGCGCCTGAGCGCTGTAGGTTCTCTGAAATCTGCTTGGGATCAAAAGTAACTGCCGTGTAAAAATAGGTGAAAACGACGACAAGAATAAAGTAAAAACTGCCATAGACCCATGGATTATTGAAAAAGGAGGTGAACAAAGTGGCATAGTGTGAAATTGTTTGGTTTGAGACATGTGACAAGAAGTTAGAAATTATCTGCGGAAACAGAAGGATTGAAAGTGCGAAAATGATTGGGATGACGCCGGCTTGATTGAGGCGAAGCGGGAGATAAGTGGAGGCGCCGCCGTATACTTTATTGCCTCTGACTTGTTTGGCATAGGTGACTGGAACTGATCGTTCAGCTTCAGTGATAAAGACGACGCCGGCGATGACAACCAGACCAATCACCAAGGCCACAATGTACAGAGGAATATTGGAAACATCATAGCCAGCGACCAATTGCGTCACGGTATTTGGCAGTGACGCGACGATGCCGGCAAATATAATAAGCGACGCGCCATTGCCAATGCCAAATTCGGATATGAGTTCGCCAATCCACATCAGAAGAAGCGACCCACCGGTAATCACCAACACATTTATGGAAAACGAAAATACACCGAGAGACGGTATGATATTTTGCGATTGGAGGAGCGAGAGAAATCCAATGGCCGACAAAATGGCGAGTGGAACAGAAAGTAATCGCGAATAATTTGAAAGTTTCAGACGACCGGCTTCGCCCTCATCATGCATCAGCGTCTTCCATTTTGGAAACATCATGGTGAGAAGTTGGATGACGATCGAAGCGGTAATGAACGGACCAACGCCCAACATCACGATGGAAAGATTGGACAGACCGCCACCGGAGAAGATGTTCAGGAAACCGAAGAATTGGCTTGAACCAAGAAGTGTAGAGAGGTTTGCCGCGTCAACTCCTGGTATTGGAATAGCGGCCAGTAATCGAAATAGCACAAGCGCCAGCAATGTAAAGCCGACTCTTTTTCGCAGAATCTGATCTTTGAAAGCCAGGACTATTTTTTGCGATATGTTATTCATGGGATGACTTTGTTTCTTTCTTTTCTTTTCTGACCTCTTTTTTCGAAACTTTGACTGGAATAATATTCTTATCATTTTCACTCGACGGGCCTTTCCTCTTCGGCACGACCCGGGAAGCAAGGGCGGCGACTGAACCGCCGGCTTTTTCTATTTTTTCCTTTGCCGATCCGGATATGGCACAGCCTGAAATATTGAAAACCTTGGTGACTTCCCCGTCACCCAGAATTTTAACAAATGGAATAATACCAGAGGTAGTCGAGATCAAACCCTTTTCAATGAGAATAGTCGGGGTGACCGCTTCATTTGCCAAAAAATTAGCTTCAAGAACAGCAGTATTGATGACTACCAATTCATCAGTGATTGGTTTATTCTGATTGACGCCGCGGCCACGCAATTTCGGAAGTTTCTTGATAACATCTCTCCACTCCGGTCGACGCTTGTTGCCGGCGCGAGCTGATTGACCCTTACCTCCGCGACCAGCGGTCTTGCCACGCTTGCCGCCGCGCGCCACTGTCATGCGCTTTCTGTTTGGCGTATCTCGTCTTAGTTGATGGAATTGCATGATGGTTAGTTAAGAAATGATGAAAATAAGCAAAGAAACGAAATTACTGCGACGTGTCTTTGCTTGTTTGCTTATTTGTAATGATCGCGCGGCTGACCTTGCTCAACTTCTTTAGGGCTTCAATGGCAACCTTGGCATTGTTGAGACGGTTTTTACTGCCAGACAGAAACTTGGCACAGACATCTTTGATGCCGGCCAATTCGATGACCGCGCGAGCCGAGCTACCCGCCACCACGCCACGACCACGAGCCGGGAAGATCATAATGCGCGCACTGGCGTATTTCGCTTCAACCGCGTGAGGAATAGTCATCTGGACCGACAAAGGAACCTTGATGAGGTTTTTTTTGGCTTCACGAGTGGCTTTTTCAACCGCGGAAGCAGTATCAATACTCTTACCCAGACCGACGCCAACACGACCTTTGTGATCACCGGCCACGACGGCGACGCTGAAATTCATGCGTCTACCTCCAGAAGTAACTCTAGTCACACGACGGATATCAATAATCTTTGAATCAAACTCCGGTTTGACGCGTTCCCGCGGTTCGTTGCGACCGCCTCCACGTTGACCTCCGCGACTTTGGCGTCCGCCTGATCCACCGCGTCGGGCCGAGTCCCCGCGAATCTTGCGTCCGGGGGTAATTTTGTTGGCAACCGAGGCGGAAAGATCTTTGGCTTCCGCGACTTCAATGGCCGGCTCGACGGCCGTATCGGAAACTGGAATGACCACCGCCACATCAATGCCGGTCGAAGGGACAATCACATCTTCCGTCTCTATATTTGTTTTTATGTCTTTGGCTGTCATGGTATTCACATAATTCGCTAGTCTGTGTTATTGATTATTAAAATTCTAGTCCTCCCTCACGAGCAGCATCGGCGACCATCTTGATTTTGCCGGTATAAATATATCCACCACGATCGAAGACGACTTTGGCAACTTTGGCAACTTTGGCAATTTTGGCAATTTCCACGCCGACTTCTTTGGCGCGCTCCACCGGAGTTTTGGCTTTGGACATGCGTGAATCAAAAGCGACAATAGTGTGGCCTTTGACGTCGTCAATGATTTGGGCATAAATATATTTATGGGACTTGAAGATGGCCAAACGTGGACGTTCTGCCGTGCCGAAAATCTTGGCGCGGATGCGGATCTTTCTGCGGGCGAATATCGTATGTTTTTTCTGTAAAGTATTCATGATAGTAAAAGTAAAAAATAAGATGGAAAATGACAATTTTTTACGCCGCCTTCTTTCCTTGCTTACGCCTGATGACTTCATCCGAATATCTAATGCCTTTCCCGAGATACGGTTCCGGCTTTTTCATGGCGCGGACAACCGCGGCAAATTGACCGACACTTTCGCAATCCATGCCGGAAATGACAACAATATTCTTTTCAGTAGTTACCTTGAGATCAGTCGGAATCGGGACATTGACCGGATGGGAAAAACCAACGACAAGAACGAGATTTGTTCCTTTGACATCAGCCTTGAAACCTATACCTTCGACAACGAGCCTCTTTTCGTATGGCTTATTGACGCCGATGAGCATGTTTTTGATGTGAGAAGCGTATGTACCCCACAAGGCACGAGCTTGGAGTGAAGTGCCGTTTGGTGTAAGAGTGATAGCCCTATTTTCAACAACCACGTTGATATATGGACGAAAGGTCTTGCTCAAGACGCCCAAAGGACCCTTGATCGTCATGACACCGCCTGAAAAAGAAGCTTCAGTCTTCGGAGGAATTATTATGGGTTTTTTGGCGATTCTTGACATATTGATTGGTAACTGCTTGCTAGTACAATAGTTACCAGATTTTAAATAACACTTCTCCTCCGACCTTTAATTTTTTGGCGTCCATATCAACCATGATGCCTTTCGGTGTTGAAAAGAATGTGTTGCCGAAACCACTACGGAATACCCTGATATCGCTGGATTTCTGGTATACACGGCGTGATGTCTTGGAAATGCGTTCAATGCCGGTGATACGAGGTTTTCCTCCATCAAAATAGACTATGCCGAGTTCAATTTCACGAGTATCGTTATTTTTCTGAACACTTGACAGATAACCGTTTTTCTTGAGCGCGTGGGCGACATTTTCCACAAGCTTGGATTGCGGAATGGTCACAGCGGGTTTCTTGGCGTCGCTGGCATTCTTGATGCGGACAATTAGATTTGAAATTGGATCGGTTACCATAAAAATAATTGGGTATTGAAAATTAAATATTACCAGGATGATTTCTTGATACCAGGAATAACACCCTCATTGGCAAACTCTCGGAAACAGATGCGGCAAAGGTCAAAGTCTCTCATGTAGCCACGCTTGCGACCACAACGAAAGCAACGACGAACCACGCGCGATTTGAATTTCGGCTTCTTCTCTGATCTGACGATGACTGATGTCTTGGCCATGGATGAGCTTTGGGTATCTTTGCGCCTCTTGGGTAAATTTTGGCTAATTTTCTCAAAAAAACGAGGACTGGTCAGCTATCCCTTCGAGTCCTCTCAGGGTGTGCTTCCAATCGTATTTTCCAGCGAAAAACCTTTGTGTTTAAGGTAGGGGTACTGTAGCAAATAGGAGTCAGGAAGTCAAACAAGTATGATTGAGGTTTTTATCTCCCATCCTTGCTTGCCGTGGATTCAACAGAGGCGAGCTCCCTCTTCAAGGGCATCCCGATATGCTCCAGGAAAGCCAGTGTCGCCTTCTTGTCGCTAGAAGTCGTGACAATTGTGATGGCAAGACCAAAAACATCCTTCAAATCCTCGTCAGAAGTCTCCGGGAAAATAGTGTGCTCCTTGATGCCGATAGTGAAATTACCCATATCGTCGACTGATGTACGCGAGAGCCCGCGGAAGTCTTTGGTGCGAGGCAGAGCGATGTGAATGAGACGATCCATGAAGTCAAACATCCGCGGACCACGGAGAGTGACTTGGTAGCCGATGGCGTCGCCTTGACGGGTTTTGAAAGTAGCAATGGCTTTCTTGGTAACACGGACAGCTGGCTTTTGACCAGTGATCTTGGCCAGGCGATCGGCGATGAGTTCAATTTTCTTTTTGTCCTTAGTGGAGCCAAAGCCGTTGGAGATGACAACTTTAAGCAAACGAGGCGCTTGCATCGGATTCTTCAAACCCAACTTGTCTTTGAGAGCTTTGAATGATCCTTTATTTAGTTCCAATGTGTTGGTGTGTTTCATTTGATTTAGAGACTAATAATTTTAGAGAATCATGGTGTTTTTTTTAATTACTAGTCACCAATTACTTTTTTACTCTTTCTTTGCTACCTTCGACGCATACATCGGCATGGCTACATCCACAACTTGGCCCTTTTGGCCCTGCTTGGTCGGACGTTGATGTTTGTGAACTGTGTTCATGCCCTCAATGACAACCTTACCGACTGCTGGAAAAGCTTTGACAACCTTGCCGGTTTTGCCTTTGTCATCTCCTGACAGAATAGTTACTGTATCTCCTTTTTTGATATGCATGGTAGTTAGTTGGTAATTAGTAGTTAGTAACTGGTAACTAGGGATCTGGTTTTTCCAATTACTAGTTATTGATCTTTTTTGTTTACACAATCTCCGGAGCTTTAGACGCGATAGTCTTGAATCCCGCTTCGCCGACTTCGCGCGGGATAGGTCCGAAAATACGACCAGCAACCGGCTCTTTCTTGCCTTTTTCTATGATGACGACGGCATTTTCATCAAAACGGATATAGGAGCCATCCTTGCGACGAGTGGCTTTGGTCTGACGAACAACAACAGCGTGAAGGACATCCTTTTTCTTGATGGTCTTGCGAGGCTCGGCTTTTTGGACCGAAAGAACCACGACTTCACCGATTTCGGCATAGCGCTTATGCGAAGCTCCAAGCACTTTGAAAATGCGTCCGATCTTGGCTCCAGAATTATCTGCAATATTGACGATGGAACGTGGTTGGATCATAGTTTGAAGAGAGATTAGTAATTAGATTGCTTCTGCTGTGTTTTTCCAGTCTCTAGTTATTAATTATTAGTCTCTTGTTTTTCATGCGATTACCCTGAACGATTTATTCTTTGATAACGGTCTGCAGGCTTCTATGGTCGCTGTATCACCGATATTTTTGATATTCCCCGCATCATGCACCATGAGCTTGGTCTTTTTGTTCATATACTTGTGGTACTTGGCATGTCTGACATAGCGTTCTATGGCCACGACCACCGTATCCTTCATCTTGTTAGAAGTTACAACGCCGGTAAATGTCTGGCGCTTTAGTTTTTTTTCGGTTGTGACGGCGGTTGTCATGAGTTGTGATACTACTTGATTTGTGACTATTTGTCTAGTAGTTTATTTTTGGTGTTAAGCACCGTCAAAATCCTAGCTATATCTTTTCTAATATGCATGCCCTCTTTGACGTTCTTGGTCTTGGCACCAGCCGAGCCGAAACGGAATACTCGAAGTGCCTCACGCTTCTCAGCAACGAGGCGATTGAGGTCAGATGGGGTCTTGGTTAAAATGTCTTTGATTTTCATTTTTAGGCCTATTTTCTTTATAATTTCACCGCTACGATTTTCGGTTCTACATGAGTATGTCGTAAGTATAATTACAACCTCGCCACAACCTTCGTCTTGACCGGCAATTTCGTTCCCGCCTTGCGGAGTGCCTCGGCCGCCGTCTTGTTCTCAACACCGTCAATTTCAAACATGACGCGTCCCGGACGGACTTCGGCCACAAATCCAACTGGATCACCTTTCCCTTTTCCCATTTTGACTTCGGCCGGCTTTTGGGTAAATGGCATGTCCGGGAAAATGCGTATCCAGACTTTTCCGGATTTCGTGGCGTAACGAGTCATGACTTTTCTGGCTGCCTCAATCTGGTTTGAAGTGACGCGACCATAGGTCATCGCTTTCAATCCAAAAGATCCGAAAGCCACCGTGACGCCACGGGTTTCATGTTTGCCAGCCTCCTTGACGCGATTCTTGCGTTTGGTGAAGTGTTTTCTGTGCTTAACTTTTTTCGGGAATAACATGGTAGTAGTTTAGTAGTTAGAGATTAGTAATTAGTAACTAGAGATTTGGACTTTTTGTTTTTCTAATTACTAGTTACTAATCTCTATGTTTCATTGCTTCTGATCCTTCTTAAATATTTCCCCCTTATAAATCCAAACCTTAATCCCAATATCTCCATATGTCATGTGAGCCTTTTCGCGCGCAAAGTCAATGTCTGCGCGAAGGGTTTGTAACGGAACTCGGCCCTTTTTGAGTTCCTCACTGCGTGCGATTTCGGCGCCACCGAGACGGCCTCCGAGACGAATACGAATACCTTGGACATCCTTGTTGGCCATGACTTTTTCTATCGTCTGTTTCATAACGCGTCGGAACGGGAGGCGCTTTTCAATAGCTCCGGCGACCATCATGCTCGCGATAGCCGCATTTGATTCCGGATTTCGAACTTCTTCAATGTCAATCTTGAGCTCTTGACCAGTCACTTCCGCTTTATTTCCATGTAAAAGTCTGACAAGCTTCCCGTGAAGTCTGACTATCCCGTCGCCCGCTTTGCCAATAAGCATGCCCGGACGTGAGGTTTTGACGATTACACGCAGGACTTTTTGGTTGCGTTCGATGTCAATGCCACCGATATAATTGGGACGCAACTCTTTCTGAAGAAATTCACGGATGCTCAAATCCGCCTTGAGAGCTGTACGATATCCTTTATCCATACCGAACCAGCGACTCTTCCAATCGCGGATGATGCCAAGTCGGTGTGAATATGGGTGGACGGTGTGGGACATGAAAATAGTTAATGGTTATTAGTTAATGGTTTTTGGTTTTGCCACTTGTTTCAATTTTGCTTATTTTGAAATTTCTGGTTTGGCAAGCTTAATGGCACGAGAAGCGAGTACAATACTGATATTGCTAGTTCTCTTCTTGATCGGATGAGCCGAACCGTGTGAAACCGGCATGGAACGCTTCATGACAAAGCCCTGATCGACACGAATCTCTCGCACGAAAAGATTTTCTGAATCAATCTTTTGATTATGTGAAGCGTTGGCGATAGCCGAATCCAAAAGGTCACGCAGAGGGTGTTTGGCTTTCTTGACGGCATTGGTCAAAATTGTTTTTGCTGAATTAACATTTTTACCGCGAATCATATCCGCGACTAGGCGAATTTTGCGGGGAGAGATACGATAATTTTTGAGAGATGCGGTAATCATAATGTTGTTATTTTTTTGTGGCCGTGGTGGCGGCTTCCTTGGCTGACTTTGCGGCCGCAACTTCTGCCTCCTTGGCCTTGAGCTCAATCTCCTTCTGCATCTTTCCTCCATGCCGGACGAACTTGCGGGTAGGCGAAAATTCACCGAGGCGGTGTCCAACCATATCCTCGGTGACCAAAACATCTACATGTATTTTTCCGTTGTGTACGCCAAAAGTGAAGCCTACCATTTCAGGGGAAATTTGGGAGCGACGTGACCATGTCTTAATAACCCCGGCTGTTGCCGCCTTCTTTCCGGCGATCTTTTTTAGGAGTCGCTCTTCTATATAGGGTCCTTTCTTAAGTGATCGTGCCATAATTTGTTTGGGTGGAATTCATTGAAATGAAAATGGAAGAGTTCATCTCCCATCTCTGAAAAACGATGAAAATAGGCTCTATTGAGCTCGCCAAGCATCTTAACAGAGGAGAGATGCGAAGTCAAATTGCCTGAGAATCATTAAATCTTCAGCAAATCTTTATCGTTTTAAGGTTCGACAGAAGCCAATTGTAATGGCGGTTTTTTGTTTCTAAAAACCTTCACCATAAACAACACCGAAACGACCATAAAAACAACCATCGAAAACATCGCCCAGCGATAGCCTCCAATCGAAAGAACCATACTCCAAGCCAGAGGGCCAATAATAGTTGCAGCACGCTCAGAGATGGCATAGATGCCAAAACTCGAATTGAGCACACGCTCCGGCACCAACTCAATAAGTACCAGTCGAGACGTAGAAAGTGTTCCTCCGATACTCAAACCGGCCAATATGGAAAAGATGAAGAATATTTGATAGTTTCCGACCCACGCCATAATAGGAATAATAATAACCCAGCTGAGAATAATATATAGTAAGGTTTTCTTTGAGCCGATTTTATCAGCCAACCACCCCCAGCCCATCGCCCCGATACCGGCACAGACGATCACCAACAACGTCAGCGTACTTATTTGTCCATCTGAGACTCCAAATATTGAGGAGGTGAATATGGAAAAGTTATTTACCAACGTCGTAATCGCATCATTAAAAAAGAAGAATGAGACCAGGAATAGGAGGACGCCTGGCAGAGCTATCAATATTCTCAAGGAGTCAAGCATGTCGGCTCCAGGTTCTTTCGTCGAAGTCGATGTGAATATTTCTTTGTTGAGAAATAGTGGGATGGATAATAGTATAAATATAATCACCTGAGGAATGAGCGCAGCTACCAAGGGATCAATACCCAAAGATACTTTTCCGAGAACAAAAGGCAGAGCGACCAAAATACCACAGATTTGACCGGTATAACTTGAGAGAAAACCAATGCCTGATATTTTACCCCTGTTTCCGGCATGCGAAATTGTATTGAGAAGTGGGTTGTAAAATACAAAAGAAAACTGGTAGAAAAAATTACCGAGACCAAAGAAAAGGGCCGACAGGAAGACGTTCAGTCCTCCAATTGCACTCCCAATCGCCAATGCATAAAAAATAAAACACCCACTGGTCGAATAGATAAGATACTTTTTACCTTTCTTGAGTTTGTCAGCTCTATTACCGAACCATGGCGCCAAAAATATGAGGCCGATGGAACCAATGATAAATGTTGCGTTATACCACCAATCGGATAGACCCTGGTTTATAACCAGCCATTTTGAGAAATAGACAAGAAAGCTGATGAATACAAACGAGTTTGCAAAATCGTATAAACTCCATACAAAAACAGCTTTTTTATCCATAATTCAATGATAACATAAAAATATTCTATGTTATAATACTAGTCCCAGCACTTGCCTGGTATCATGGATTACAAACAACTGATTCATCTACTCCCTTTTTCCGTCTCCATAGAGAATAGTCTAGCGGCGATTATTTTTGGAATTTTGGTTTTGATATTTTTTGCACTTGTAATCTACTATTTGATCAAAAAAATTGGAAAAAACGAGTCTCTCAAATACGAATTCATCACCATTATTGCCCACAAATTCCGCACCCCGTTGACTCATGTCAAATGGTCGGCCGATGAGTTGGTTAAAAATGAAAACGATCCCTATAAAAAACAAAGCCTGCAAGATATCCAACGATCAAACGAGAAGTTGATAAAACTAACCGGCACTCTTATCGAATTGACTGATTCCGACAACACAGCCGTAGCCACATACACCTTCGAACGGATATCTCTTTGCTCGCTTGTTCGTACCGTCGGTGATTCATTCAAAGGCGACTTTCACGAGAAAAATATTTTCTTCTCTGCACAATGTCCGATAGACGATATCTATGTGAAGGTAGATCCTTCACGCCTGGAGTTCGTCCTGCAGACACTGCTTGAAAACGCTCTTTTATATACTTCGCCGGGTCAAGATGTCAGCATGATCTTACAAAAAACCGGACGCGAGGCAATCATATCAGTGACAGATCATGGTATTGGAATTGACAAAAAGGACATATCGCGCTTATTCAGTAAATTCTTCCGCGCGGAAAATGCCCGCGTCGCCGATACAGAAGGTTTCGGCGTCGGCCTCTATCTGGCGCAAGCCATCGTTCGCAGGCACAAAGGCAACCTTGACGTACATTCAGAGGGGATAGGAAAGGGTGCAACGTTCACTATCATTCTAAAGACAGTCAAGTAAATTTCAGGAAAAAATTTACGGTGACCCATAAAACTGCACAAAACTTGACTAGCCGATTATTTGTCCGGTGACAATGATCGTGGCGATTTTGTCAAATATTTTCTTGGTTGCTTCTACGAAGAATTTGAACATAGGAAATAGTATAGCATGGGTTACAGAATTATTTAATAAAAGAAATCGAGAGCTACTTGACTGTGCAACTCTCGATTAAGCGAATTCACTATACAGGATCAAGCGACCGTCATTTGCTTGAACGAACGGACTTCCTCGAAGGCCACCTTCAATTATGAAGCCAGTCTGACGTTTTCATGACACGAAGTTGCGAGCTCAACGTCCAGTGAGAAAGTGTCACCAATCTATCTCTGTCAAACCAGATCCGGTGGAAAGACGAGCTTGTGGGCTTCATAAATTCCAGCAAGCAACTGCGGTCCGCGTTTTTCGATTTCCCCGCGGATCAACTGAAGACCATAGAAATACGCCGATCGGCCGAGAGTTTGGAATTCAATCTTCATCCTGACCCCGAGTGCTTCTGACACCAAAACATGGTGCCCAAAAGCGTTTGTATTTGACGATGGGATGTCGAGAAGCAACTCCGCGAGAAGATTATTTCTCAAGGAGCCAACTAGCTCCTGCGGAATGCCAAACATCGCAGCAATCTTCAGCATCGTACCTGGAGGAGATGTCTTGTCCTGTTGGTGAGCTTCGGCGCACAATGATCTGGCACCAAGACTCTGGGCGATCTGACCAAGTCGCGGCAAGACCTCGAACAGGGCGAGAATGAGCAGGCCGAGATTCTTGGCTTTGATGACGGGAATCGTCACATCCGCCGGGACTTCAATCTTTGAGTCCGACGAGGCGATAATGAGTGGAAAGTTGCGTTTCTGACATTCTTCGAGGACCAGTGGAAACCCGGGAGAATTGCCCAAGTAAAGTACGTGGGAATTTAACGGAAAATCAGTAAACGTGAAGGGGGCACCGTCGACGCGTGTGTGAGGAAGCTGTTCTCCAATACACATTTCGCACAGTTCCCGAGCCATTTCACCCCTTTTCTTCCCTGTCTCATCCGTCCCGATCCGACCGGCAATGATCAAATGACTTGTTGTGCTCATAATTTATGCTTTCAATACTGTTTTTTGTTTACTGCTGTTCAGGTTCCGATATTACTCTTACGTGAAAATTTGTCAAATTAAAACCGCGGTGCATTGCTGCACCGCATTGTTGGGAAAATTGAAGAATAATCAGAGATGAAGAACGTGCTCATCGCTACAGAGGCCACGATGACGCATGTCGAGATCATCGTACGTTTCCGCACGACAGATCCGGCGAACAATACTGTGCATCTTCCACAAAAGCTCCTGAGGACGACACCGGCCGTTGTAATTGAAGGCCATGGCGATCGCATGAGCTCCACAATCGTCAGTTTGAATGAGATCCCCTTCATAGGCTACCGCCATCTCCATGTCCCGGGCGAGGACGTCACAACCTTCACATATCGATCCAGCAACAGTGAATTTACCCCTCTGACCTTCCCGTGGAATCCCGTTAGGATCAAGAACACTGCACTGATGATAGGCCGTCGAATAGATAGCAACCCGCATCAAAGCCGGCATGGCCACTTGGACACCAATGAATTCGCTGTACTTCCGATATCGGTTCATGGCCCGATTGATGAGCACTCCGTGTGTTCCTGTGACCCAGCGTCCACTTTCTGCATACAACTTCGGAACAAATCCGTAATCATGTCGGAACTTGCCGAGAAGTTTGCCGCATTCAAAGGCAAACGATTCAACGTCGAATTCGCGATCAGTCGGACGGTACGGAATACCCATGCCGCCGCCAAAATCGAGAAACTCAAGCGAAATACGAAGCTCTCTCCAAATTTGACCAGCAAGTTCAAGAAGTAGACGAACACTGCCTACCAAATGTTGGTAGTCGAGATCATTGGAGAAGAACATTCCATGAATGCCGAACCGTTTGGCACCCTTGATCTCGGCTTTCCTGAAGACCTCAATGATTCGCTCGAAAGGTACGCCATACTTTGAACTGACATCCACCTTATTCTGCTGATCCGGAGCAGGATGACGGTTGCCCGGATGAACGCGGAAACAGATGAGTTCAGGGAACGGTCCCGGTATCTCGTCGACGAATATTTCATCATCAAGATTGAGGATGCACCCGCCATTGGCAAGCGCCTCCTCGAATTCTTCAGGCGCCGTATTGTTGGAAGTGAAGATGATATTCTCCGGTTTCGCGCCGGCAGCTCGGGCCAAGCGCAATTCCGGTATCGAACTGCAATCAAAGCCGCAGCCTTCGCTGTGAATGATATCCATGATGTCTGGCTTCGGCAGAGCTTTCACCGCATAGAACTCTTGGAATGGAATGAGATGTGCTGAGAATGCGCGTTTCAACCGGCGCAAACTATCTCGAATCCCCTCTTCATCGTAGATGAGAAATGGGGTGCCGAACTTTTTGATGATAGCCGGAAGAGCTGGATGTAGTCGATCGCTGAATGATTTCAAGATTGGCACGGTATGCCTCCCTAGTTAGATTGTTTCGCAGTTTTAGTTGGAAAAGACCGACGCAAAGACTGCTGGCACTCTGTGTCTGGTTCGAAGATTACTGATAAACATAGAGAATGTCAAGAACAAGAATAAAAAAACCGCGCTCGCATACGACGATGCAAGGCGGTTACTATGGCTTGTGGAGAAAGAAGGATCAGTAGGACACCTCGGCTTTTTCAAAAGCTCTGCGGATCTCATCGCGCAGAGCATGTACATCAGCTGCGCAGATGGCGTAACGAATCCATTTACCGAACGGCACGCCGACGATACCGGTATTCTGGATCATTAAGGCATTGAACTGCTCCGCGTCGTTGATTTCCTGCCCGAAAGCTTTCTTCGGGCAATTAAACAGCAGGAAGAATCCCGCTTCCGGCTCGACGGCGAGACGCATGCCACAATCAATCAGGTTCCGAATGACAAGCTTGATCCGAGAATCATACAATTCCCGTACCGCTTCGATCTTGTCACGATGATTTTCAAAGAGATGCAGGATGCCAGCAGCAGAGAATGCCGTAAAGCCGCTGTCTGTGTTCCCTTTGATGCGTTTGATATCACCAATGAATTCTGGAGACCCAACCATCGCACCGACACGCCAACCAGTAAAATTACCGGCCTTTGATGCCGAGAACGCTTCGATCCAATTCAGGCACGGAAAACGCGAAGCGACATCAGTCAGTGTTGCTGCATTGTGCGTGTGAGACAAAATGGAGTATGCTGCATCATTGAAAATCCGTACTCCTTTCTTGGCGCAGTAAGCGCAAAGATAAGGCAGAAATAAATCAGTCGCCACGATTCCCGTCGGATTGTGCGGGAAGTTCAACATAATCATGTCACCTTCAGCAAGTTCACCGAGGGCCTGAATTTCCGCATCATGGATATTGAATAAAAACCCACATGCCGGATCCATTGGAAGATGGACCTGCTTGATTCCTTTGATCGGTTTGCAAGCATCCGCCGGCGTTGGGTAGCCTGGCTTTGTCATAGTGAAGACTCGGGCAGTGCGACCTGATTCCCATGTGCCAAGAGCCTCCACAAGAACGTGAAGCATTGGCTTGATGCCTGGAATCGGCAGATACTCAACTGTCCCATCCAATAACTTCAGATCAGTCTTCACATGTGCTTGCACGAAGCGCTTGGCGAAGTTTGGCACGCCGGGACAATCGTTGTCCTGATACTCGTGCATGTTTTCTTCGCGCGACATAACTGCAATAGCAGTAGCTGAACATGCTTCCTCGATGGCCGGGCCTGAAGGTTGGCCAATCGATAGCTTGATGAGTTCGATGCCTGCCTGTTGGGCAGCCAATGATTGTTTCTTGACGCGCTGAAATAGATTTTCTCCAGCAGGTAGTAGTAATGATTTCCTAGCCACAAATGTCCTTCGATTGTAAGTAGCCTTTGTATTGTTTGGAACAACAAGCTGGCTATTTCTTGAGTTCTTGTATAACACTACTCATAATTTCGGATGTGTCAAGAACACAAAAGCCGGCACATTGTCCGGCTTTTTGTTGATGATGAAATACAACCCTACTGCACCGCTACACTCTTCTTCTTGCCAACTTGGCGGCGGGAAACGATGAAGACATTGGAATACTTTTTCGGAGTGCGAGTCTTCTGACCTTTACCTGCTGGCTTGCCCCAGCGAGTCTTGAGACGGCGCAGACCCCTGCCTTGACGTTGTTCACCTCCACCATATGGGTGGTCAACCGGGTTCTGGGCGGTACCGCGGACTGTCGGACGAATGCCCATCCAGCGCGTGCGACCAGCTTTGCCGATATTGACTAGGCGATTTTCTTCATTGGAAACCGCGCCGACTGATGCCCAAGCGTTCTCGTGAACTTTGCGAACTTCCGTCGAAGGCATCTTGATGTGCGTATATCCAGCGTCGTTGGCGACTACTTGAGCAAATGAGCCGGCAGAACGGACCAGCTTGGATCCGGAACCCGGCTTGATTTCAATATTATAAATAAAAGTACCGACTGGAATATTTTTCAAAGGCAGGCGATTGCCGGTCTGGATCGGAGCCGTTTCGGAAACGATAAATGAGTTGCCAACTTTCATGGTCTTTGGCAGGAGAACATAGCGTTTGGTGCCATCTTTGTAGTTGACGATACCGATGTAGCCGGTGCGGAAGGGATCGTATTCGACCGTCTTGACTGTGGCCATCATGTCCTTTTTGTCATACATAAAATCAATGTCGCGATAGAGCTTCTTGTGGCCTCCGCCCTTGTGGCGAACGGTGATGCGACCAAAGGCATTGCGTCCCATGTCGCGCTTCCAGCCGCCGGTCAGGGCCTTGTGAGGCTCCGAAGCAGTCAAGTATTCCTTGAATGGCAAGACCGTCATGTGTCGGCGTGATTTTGATGTTGGGCGAAATGATTTCATGATATTAATTCTACGATTTAACTATTCCACTATTTAACAATTAAACAAAATCTATCTTATCTCCCTTCTTCAAGGTAACCAGGGCCTTACGGATTCCCGGGACCACCCCATGACGACCACGGACAAAGACATTCTTGGCGGGATTATTCGAAATGGCGACTTTGACTGGAGTGACTTTGTACATGGTCTTTACCGCTCGGGCAATTGAACTCTTGTTGGCGCCTTTTGTGACTTCAAATGTATATGTGCCTATTTGGCTCAAGACGCCAGATTTTTCGGTGATACGCGGACGGATAATAGCATCCGCGGCTCCGGAAAATGATCCGATCGGAAAAGCTGGGACATTTTTCTTGGCAACGGCAACTTCTTTTGAAACAGTCGGGGTTGATTTGCCGAGATTGACTGGTTTTGCCGTCTTTGGCGAAGAATTTTTGGCCACTCCAATAGGCTTGTTGTCGTAGATCTTTTCGGCTTTTGATTTTTTTGACCAGAATAATGCCATATTTTGTAATTTAAAATTATTCGCTCTTGATTTTAGCTGATAGCATCTTCAACGATACCTCTGGATTGGTCACGATCAGATACGAATGATTGAGAATTGAGACCGGGTTGATGTTGCGAAATTCTTCCACGGACACATTGCCGAAATTACGGAAACTTTTCGAGAGAGCCTCAGTCTTCTTGTCAAAGGTAATCATGGCCGCGTTGGTTGGTTTGGTTGCAAGCTTCTCATAGCCTTTGATTGTGGCCAAAGAAGAAATGATTTTCTTGGCATCCTTGGACTTGGCCGTGGTGATATTCATCGAATCAACAAAGAGGATCTCGCCGTCCTTGAACTTTTTGGAAAGAATAGCGTAGAGAGCGCGAACTTTGGCTTTTTTGTTGATCTTGCGGGTGAAATTTTTGTCATTGCGCGGACCATGAGCCACACCACCGCCAACCCAGATCGGCGAACGGCTGGAACCGTGACGAGCCCGGCCGGTACCCTTTTGCTGCCAAGGCTTTTTGCCTCCGCCACGCACTTCACCGCGTGTCTTGGTGTGAGCAATGGCGTTCCTGGAATTGGAATTCATGAGACGGACGATTTCATGGACCAAGTCGGCATTCCATGGCACGCCGAAGATACTTTCAGAAAGAGTGATTTTCCCTGATGTTTTGCCGTCCTGACTATAGATTGGGGCTTCCATGTTAGAGTTAGAAATTTAATTTGGGCGGATTTGACGAGTTTTGAAACAAAAATGCCCTTGCGAGCGTGTTGGAACATAGTAGCAAAGGCGATAGATGAAGTCAAACTCGGTTTATTTCCATTCCAACCCTCGATAATCTGTCTAAAGGCTATATTTTTAGGCGTACTATAGAATCTTCATCATTTCTTCATTGTTTCTTCATTCTAGTTTGATAGGATTCGGACATGCAAGACAAGGAAAACCAAACATTTATTGATGAAGCTAAGAGAATCTACTATCAAGTAAGTTCCACAATCTGCCCCGCTTTTGGTGGCCAAGTGGTTGTTTTTAATTACCATGGATTTTACCATCTTATGTTTAAACACGGAAAACCCAGGTCACTATCTGATCGCATGCGCAGGATGAGACTTTTTGAAAGAGTGATACCAATACTTAAAACGGCTCAAACATTTTCAAAATATTATTCTGGACCGAACAGAAACAACGCATCATCATTTATACATTCATGGACATTCACTCGTTTTGAAAACAAAAAGAGAATACGAATCATAATCAGACAAATAGACAACGGCAACAAACATTTTTTCAGTGTCATGGACAGAAGATCCTCGACAAGCGCACAAGCCCCGTAAAGGGGCTTGTCATAGTGCCTGCCATCAGCAACAGTGCCGATTGTACCATCTTGGGCGCAACTCCAATGGCCACAAGCAGTTATTGGTGCAATTATATTCTCTTGAAATGAATTGTCAAGCGCAAAGCGCTGGGTGTGGAGTTGAAGATCAGTTTGGTGTAAAAATAAACGACGCTTTCAATTTACAGAAAGCGTCGATGGTTCACAAAGACTGAAGAACAATTTGCACTATATCATCTGATGTTTCAACCTCTCGATGGGGTGGAGTGAGGAATGTGACCACGTCATTAGTCATGACCCTACCAACATCCAAGAACTTTCTAGTCTTGAATATATCAGCAAATGAAACCTCGAATATGCCTGTGCCGAACTCGCTATTTGTGGCACAGATTGCGGTCTCTTTGTCAGTTACAAAAAAGACATGGCCGATCGTGTCGTCGATCTCATACATGACACCATTTTTGAATGGACTATTCGTGAACAAGAGATCTCCTGGTTTTGCCTCGCTCAAATGCAAAGTGTTCGCATGACTACGACAGTGTATAAACTGTTGGGTCGGGCGACGAGGAATCCAGATTCCTCTCTGACCACAAAGCCATTTGGTCAGACTCGAACAATCAAAAAACAGTGGTGCTTCATGTTGACGCGCGCCAAATTTCCACGATGCTTTTCCTATCAAACCCTTCGCTATAGCAATAATATCTACTTCAATGACTCGAATTCCTTTTTCTTGGAGAATAAACAACGCTCTCTCTTCTGGGATTGGTAAATGTTGTAATTGAATACGGTGAACTGCGATACGATTTTTAACTGCGTGGTGCATATATAGACTCCATTTCTTTTTTGATTGCAAAAACCGCCCATAGGGTGGCTTCCGGACTTAACGGTAAAGTCACTCTAGCAATCAGAAAAAATGGCGACAGCAACAGAGAATCCAGACCAGGTTTGTATATTTTTATTAATCAACATGAAAATTTACGCAACAATCTCCACCAACGTCCCCCTCCTTCCTGGAATAGCTCCTGAAACATACATGACACTCTCTTCGGCATCGATATGAACAATTTTCAGATTTTTCACCGTAATTCGGTCAGAGCCCATGCGTCCGGCCATGCGCATACCGACTGGCACACGTGTGCGAAGACCGCCACCGATAGAACCAGGCTCGCGCTCGGAGTGCTTCTGACCGTGAGAACGAGGTCCGCCACCGAAGCCGTGGCGTTTGACCACGCCTTGGAAACCTTTACCTTTGGAAATGGCGCTCACCGTGACGACATCGCCGGCCGCGAACTGGGAGAGCTCGACTTTGTCACCGACTTTGGGTGTTGGAGTACCTGCTCCTGGAGTAAAATCGCCCGCCTTCGCCTCTCCTTCGCGAAATGCTTCGGAGGAGCGAGGCAAGGCTACGGCGGGCAAGCGGAATTCACGAACTGAAGCGAAAGAACCAAGTTCTTTGAAGTGACCCTTTTGCGGCTTGGCTATGCGGTTTGGATTGCGTGATCCTTCACCAACCTGGAGAGCTTCATAGCCATCTGTATCCTTGGTGCGCACCTGGGTAACGACATTTGAACGCACTGAAACCGCGGTCACTGGCAAAGCAGCGCCGGAAGCGTCGAAGATCTGGGTCATATTCAGTTTTCGTCCTAAAATGAATTTCATGTTTTTGTTGCACTCAAATGGTGGTGTGCACTTTGGTTTTATAAGCCGAGGACTGTCTGAGCATCGTCGACAATTGTTTGACATGGAGGCTCTGTCGTTCCGAGCCGAACATGTCTTACAATTGTCCGATGCGAGTTCCGCAGGCGAATAAAATCAAAGTGCACACCACCATTTTCCCTACATCATCTTCACGTCTATGTTCACTCCCGATGGAAGACTCAAGTTTGTCAGCGCTTCGATGACCTTCGGATTGGGATTTATAATGTCGATCAATCTCTTGTGCACTCTCATCTCGAACTGTTCGCGGCTGTTCTTGTCGATGAATGACGAGCGGTTGACCGTGTACTTCTTGATCTCCGTCGGCAATGGCACCGGACCATGGATCTCGGCATCATAACGAGCGGCCGTATCCATAATCTGTTTCAATGAAGTATCCAGAATCTTGTGCTCATAGGCGCGCACACGAATTCGGAGATGCGGTACTTCGCCGACAACCTTGGATTTTTTGACGCGAGGTGCGCGAGGTGTTCGGACTGCTTTGACAGCGGCCGACTTGGCGACAACTGGCTTAGGGTGTGCTTCTTTTTTAGTTGTTTTATGTTCTGTGGCCATGATGATTAATTTGCTATTACATCAGATGAAATTTTTTTACTGAGGGACAAGACACCAATTAATACTGCTAGAATTGCAATCCAAGTTATTAATGCAACCACATCCCCAGCTGAACTTTCAAATCTAATACCAGCAAAAATTGAACCAAAATCGATAACCGCAGGAATAAGGGCAACAATTCCTATAATTCTAGCTCTCTTCCCTTCCAAGATTCTATTTTTTGAAATCTTCATTTTCCCTTTCCAAATCAAGAAGACTCCAACTATCAATAATACAATGTCCATAATTACTTAATTACGCGATCACCTTAGTAATAACTCCAGCGCCCACCGTCTTGCCTCCTTCGCGGACGGCAAAATGCATCTGAGCTTCAAGAGCGACTGGCGCAACCAGCTTGACCTTGAAGGTAATCGTATCACCCGGCATGACCATCTCTACCTTTTCTGGCAGAGTTACTTCACCAGTAACATCTGTAGTACGAATATAGAATTGAGGTTTGTATCCGGTGAAGAATGGAGTGTGACGGCCACCTTCTTCTTTCTTCAAGACATAAACTTCAGACTCAAACTCGGTGTGAGGCTTGACCGAACCGGTCTTGGCCAGTACCTGACCGCGAGATACATCATCTTTGGCGGTACCACGAAGGAGAAGTCCGGCGTTGTCTCCGGCAATACCTTCTTTGAGTTGCTTGTTGAACATTTCAATACCGGTAATAGTCGTTTTGACAGTATCCCGAAAGCCGATAATTTCCACTTCATCACCGATCTTGACTTGACCGCGTTCTATACGACCGGTAACCACAGTGCCACGGCCTTCAATAGAGAAGATGTCCTCAATCGGCATCAAGAATGGCTTGTCAACATCACGGATCGGCATAGGGATAAATGTATCCAAGGCATTCATAAGCTCGTCAATCTTGGGTGTCCAAACGGCATCGCCTTCGAGAGCCTTCAAAGCCGAACCGCGGATAACTGGAGCAGTCTTGCCGTCAAAACCATTTTTGGTCAGAAGCTCGCGAACTTCTTCTTCAACTAGATCAAGCAAATCGGCTTCGGCAACCATGTCGCACTTATTAAGGAAGACTAGAACTTTCGGCACGCCAACTTGTTTTGCAAGAAGAATGTGTTCACGAGTCTGTGGCATCACGCCATCAGTGGCGGATACGACAAGGATGGCACCGTCCATTTGAGCGGCACCAGTAATCATGTTCTTGATATAGTCAGCATGACCCGGAGCATCAATGTGGGCATAATGACGAGCGGCCGTCTCATATTCAACGTGAGCTAGAGAAATGGTAACGATCTTTGAGGCATCACGAACAGTGCCACCTTTGGCGATATCCGAATAAGCCTTCAGATTTGCCAGACCTTTCTTGGCCTGCACCGCAAGGATAGAAGCGGTAAGTGTGGTCTTGCCGTGGTCGACGTGTCCGATGGTACCAACGTTAACGTGTGGCTTTGAGCGATTGAATTCTGCCATAATATTATTTTATTGCCCTCTCGCTTGGATCAGTGAACAGATGTTGAAGTTTATACCATTCTTCAATACCCATTGACGAAACCAAGTTCGGGGATAAATTGTTATTAGTTCTAATAATTGATAAAACGAAACAATACTAAAACGCAGGATATGCGCATACCGAGGAGCTTAGCATAGTCAGAATGAGGGTGTCAATAATCCAAAGTCGGGCCTTGCTTGCGTTGACTGTACTTCTTACATCTCTATGTTATATTTAGCGCACTAATTATTCAGACCAATGAAAGTACTCATTGTTGAAGATGATCCAAATCTCGCCCAAGTAATCAAGAAAAGCTTGATCGCCAAAGAATATACCGTCGATCTGGCGGTTGATGGGAGCGAAGGTTCATTCCTCGGAAAAAGCTACGATTATGATGTCATCATGCTTGACTATTCCCTGCCCAAGAAAAACGGCTTGGATGTCTGCAAAGAGATCAGGGGTGTCGGACGCACTACCCCAATCATATTTCTTTCAATCATAGATTCTCTTGAAATAAAAGTGGCCGCGCTCAATCATGGCGCCGATGATTATTTGGTCAAACCATTTGAATTGGAAGAATTGCACGCGCGGTTGGAAGCTCTGCATCGTCGCCCGCAGATCAAACCTCCCGAAACAACTCTGAACGTCGGAGACATTGTCATGAATCTGGAAAAACGCACGGTTACTCGCGGCGGAATAACGATAAATCTGACCCGGAAAGAATTTGGGGTACTTGAATATCTTATTCGCCACCAAGGCACCATGGTCTCGCGTGTACTCATCATGGAACATGTCTGGACAGCCGACAGCGACATTCTTTCCAATACCATAGAAACACACATGCGTAATATCCGAAAGAAGCTCAATATCGCCGGCAAACCCGATTTGATTAGCAATGTCACTGGTCGTGGATACATGATATCGTTATAATGAGCCATATTTTAACAACTTCAGCAAAACTTTATCACTTCTTTATTATTTCTTTATCATCTACTGATATGGTAATGCCAGTTATGTGTCGACATAACCTTATCAATAGGTGCATAATGACATTTATGAAACGCGTATCTTCCCTTTGGCCGCAGATATAACATGACTCCCCTCGCATCAAAGCAGGTGTATGTCGAGGGAATGTCCGCCGCAGGAATACTCTCCATTCAGGCGGTGGACATAGTCATGTATGGTTTGATAATCGTTCTTATCATGGTCATCATTTGGCTCTCAAATCGTCACATCAAAACTTCGCGAGATTATTTGAATACATCGGAAAAACGCCTGGAGAGCGAGCGTGATTCGCTGGAGCGTCGCATCGCCGAGCGAACAGCCGCCTTCGTCCACGCCGAAGAACAGCGGTTGATCGAACTCCAAAAGAACGCCGAGTTTGGGAAGCTTTCGCAAGGATTATTTCACGATCTCATTAGTCCTCTTTCGGCCGTTTCTTTATATGCTCAACAACTCGAAACTAATCCAGGTTATTCGGAAAAAACCAAAGAGATGATACGGACGGTGATCGACTCTTCCAAACGGATGAATTCATTCATGGAAAGCGTCCGGAGATCTTTAGGCGTAGATTCCGTATCACAGGAAAAAATCAAGGACACGAATGTCGTGGTCACAGCTGATCTGCGACGAGAAATTGAAATTATTCAGGATATCCTCGGTTACAAGGCGCGGATGGTCGGCGTCGGCATTGAAGTCCATCAAAAAGAAAAGATTCTTTTACCGATTCATCCAGTCCGACTGCATCAATTGATCTTGAATCTGGTCTCAAACGCCATAGATGCCTGCGTCCGAGACTTGGCTTCATTGGAAAAAACAGAACATCTTGTGACTATTTCGGCGATCAGAAAAGAAATAGACGGAAAATCTTTGATAGAATTATCAGTATCAGACACCGGCTGTGGCATTTCCTCGGCAAATCAAGCCCGAATGTTCAAGGAAAAATTCACCACCAAGAGTGGTGGCAGTGGCATAGGGCTTATGGCAGTCAAGACTATCGTCGAAAAAGATCTGAATGGAACGATTCAGATTACAAGCGAAAAAGGAAAAGGGGCGAAGTTTGTTATTTCTATAGCTGCAAGCAAATAGGTTATTTGTCTAAAAACTTTTGTATAATCTCTTGAGTGATTGTTTTCTCCTATGGGGCGACAAATGGTTTGGAGTCTACAAAACCCGCCGAAGCGGGTTTTGTCTATGCACTGGAAACATCAGACCCACCCACTCTCAACCATAAACCTTTTGACTTGTTCAAAAATTTTGCGATGCCCTTCGGCATTCGGATGCAGGCCGTCTTCAAAGTCTGAATCATCCAATTTATCTATTTCTATAAAAGGTATCTTGTTTTTCAGGCAAACATCTTTCATGATAGTACCGTATTTCCTCATATTCTCATTGGTGAAATAGATATCAACCCAAGATACAGGCGTGGTCTTGGATTCATCACAATTTTTGAGATCCATAAACGCGATTTTGTCAGTAATCTTTCTGGCCCGTTTTATTATTTCATCAATATTTTCCCTGAATTTTTCCTCTGAAACCCAACACTTGCCATCAACTCCTTTATAAGAAGCATCGTTGCCTCCTGTCTGAAAAATTATCGCCTCGGCACCCCGCGCCTCCGCTTCTCTTTCAAATCTCTCCAAAATAGTTTCTGAATTCCCGCCGGAAATGCTCTGGTTGTAAATCTCCACATAGTCCTCATCTCGATTGCCGACATGGAGCCATAGTCTGTTCACCCAGCCACCCTTCTCCATGTCCCAAGCACCCCAAGCGGTGGAGTCTCCGAAGATGAGGATTGATGAGGGCTTTTTCATGATTAAAGATTCTTAATTTTCTTCAAAAACTCCTTTTTTGAAATACCCAAGACTCGAAGATTATTCAAAACAATGAATGCGGGAATGCGCGAATATTGTGGAACAATTAATGGGCGGACAAGCCCTGATTTTGAATACACTCTATGATCTCCCTTTTCCCGTACAAACACACAGCCATAAGACAGAAGAAATTTTTCCAATTTTCTCCAGCTGATAGAATCGATCTCAGCCATACGTTAGACCGTTACAAGTGTTGGTAATTTGAGGGAAATTGATTTCTCCTTGATCATAGGGGGAGGATTCCACGTGGAACGCCGCTGAATCCAGCCTAGACCTGACAACACTTCAGTTAATTTGCCGCACTTAACCAAGTCATCGAAGAAAATACTGACCGCTTCGGTAATCATTCGTTGAGACTTGGCCAAAGTTTTGCCAACAGTAGATAAATCGAGGGAAGGGGCATAGGCAATAATACCATCCTTGTGTTTGATAAATTGGACGGTTAGGTGAACGGAATTTATTTTGGTTACGGATTTTGACATGATTAAATTGTACTCTTTTGGGTGGTTGAGTCAAGATTAAAACAAAAACGTAAATATAACTTAATTTCTAAAAAAGGAAACGTACATTACTACCAAAATCGGAATAAGAATAATGAAAAAGAAACCCAGAATAAGTCCGTGGCCTTTTGGATCATATTCATTTGGAAATTTTGTACCCATCGTTCTTACAAACAAATCAAACTCGCCAGATTATCCCCTTCGCGGAGCTTCATGACCCTCACACCCTGCGTAGCGCGCGACAATGTAGGGATTTCTTTGAGGTCAACGCGGATGACCTGCGACTTCTTTGACATGGCGACTACCTCCTCCTCATCATCAGTCACGACCTTGGCGGCGATGAGCGGACCGGTCTTGGCGGTAACATTCATAGTGAGAATGCCGGAACCGCCACGGTTCTGGACTTTGTATTCATCGAGCTTGGTCTTTTTGCCATAGCCGTTGGCACCCATAACGAAGAGAGCTGGATTCTTGGCATCTTTGGAAACAACATCGGCGGAAATAACGTGGTCGCCTTTCTTGTCCGCCGAAGCCTTGCCTCGCTCCTCAGAAGCATTTCGCGAAGGAGAGGCGGAGCCGAGCTTGATGACGCGAACACCGGCGGCATTGCGGCCCATTTCGCGGACATCATCTTCGGCAAAACGGATTGACTGGCCTTCTTTGGTGGCGATGGTGATAGTGTCATTTTTGGAAACAAAAGAAGCAGAGATGAGCTCGTCACCGACGTCCAACGTGATAGCGATCAAACCGGAACGGCGGACGTCTTTGAAATGAGTAGCTGAACATTTTTTGCCTGTACCGCCTTTGGTGACCATCATAAGTGAAAGTCCTTCAGCCTCCTTTTTATTCTTGGGCATCGGCAAAATAGAAGTCACATGCTCGCCTTCAGCCAGAGACAGGAAATTCATCAACGACTTGCCCTTGGTGGCCCGCTTGCCTTCCGGAATGTCATACATCTTGATCTGATAGGCCTTACCTTTGTCAGAAAAGAACAGGAGATCATTGTGAGTTGAAGCAAAGACAAGATGGGAAATGAAATCCTCCTCCTTTGTATCCAGATCAACCACGCCGACACCGCCGCGTTTCTGCTTGCGGTACTCATCCGGATTGGTGCGTTTGACATAGCCACCTTTGGTCAGAACCAGCACAGACTCTTCATCAGCAATCAAATCTTCGGGATTGAATTCCTTGACGCCGTGTTTGATAATCTTGGTTCGGCGATCATCACCATATTTCTCCTTGATCTGGCCAAGTTCGGTTTTGATGATGGTGCGAACTTTCTTCTCACTGCCCAAAATGCTCCTCAATTCTTCGATGAGCGTCTGAACTTCTTTGAGCTCATCCAAAACTTTCTTTCGTTCCAGGCCAGCCAGTTTCTGCAAACGCATTTCGAGAATCGCTGTGGCTTGCTTGTCACTAAACTTGAATTGTTTCATCAATCCGGCATGAGCATCAGCTACATCAGTTGAAGCGCGAATGAGTTTGATTATTTCATCAATATGATCAAGAGCTTTTCTTAATCCGAGCAAAATGTGTTCGCGAGCTTCAGCGGCATCGAGGTCAAATTTAGTCCGGCGGCGGATGACTTCGATGCGATGCTCGACGAACTCTTCCAAGAAAGATTTGATGGAGAGCGTCTGCGGCACGCCATGGACCAATGCCACCATGTTCATATGAAAAGCTTCTTCGAGCTGAGTATGCTTGTAAAGCAAGTTCAAAATCTTCTCCGGATAGGCGCCATTCTTGAGATCAAGAACGATGCGCATCTCTTTGTCTGATTCATCACGCAGACCTTTCACGCCCTCAACGACTTTCTCACGAACTAGGTCCGCCATCTTGATGATCAGTTCGGATTTATTGACACGGTATGGAATGGAGGAAATGACGATCTGATACTGGCCTTTTTTATCTTCGACTATCTCGGCCTCACCGCGAACTGTCACGCCACCACGGCCAGTGGCGTATGCGTGATGAATGTCTTTCTCGCCATAGATGACGGCGCCGGTTGGAAAATCAGGACCTTTGATGAATGCAAAAAGATCTTCTGTGGTTGCATCACTGTTATCAACCAGATGAATAGTCGCATCAATAACTTCGCGAAGATTGTGCGGAGCGATGTTGGTGGCCATACCGACGGCGATACCGAGCGTGCCATTCAACAAAAGATTCGGAACCGCGGTCGGCAATACAGTCGGCTCTTGACGTGTGCCATCATAGTTTGGACGAAAATCAACGGTTTTCTTGTCCATGTCGCGAAGAAGTTCGGCGGAAACACGGGCCATTTTGGCCTCGGTGTAACGCATGGCGGCGGCGGAGTCGCCGTCAACCGTGCCGAAGTTTCCCTGTCCCTGAATGAGCGGATAGCGCATGGTGAAATCCTGGGCCATTTTGACCATGGAATCATAGACAGCCACGTCGCCATGGGGGTGATAGTTACCGAGCACATCTCCGACGACGACTGCGGACTTGCGGAACTTGGCGGAGAATGTCAGACCCTTCTCATGCATGGCGTAGAGGATACGGCGATGCACCGGTTTGAGACCGTCACGCACATCTGGAAGCGCACGATCGGTGATGACGGACATGGCGTAGTCAAGAAATGACTCGCGCATCTCGGTGGTGATGTTGCGTGCCACAACACCGGCGCCCGCTCCACGTGCTGTCGGTTCCAGTTCCGCGCTGATTTTGTCCTGCTTCTTGGCCATGATATAAAATTCAACAATTTAATAAAGGAACCATTCAACAATTCATTCACATACTGCCGAATTGTTATCTAGTTCCTTTGTTTAATTAACTCATATTGTAACAAAAATGAGGTGAGGTGTCAGCTTGACTATAAACAACAATTATGTTTATATCGACATGAAGTTCCAAAACAATGAATTCGGAAGATTATGAAAAGAACAAGGATTGTAGATACCATTGCATGTGCATTCGACGCGATCGAGATTGCTTGTGATCTCATCGGAAAAAGCAACAGAAAAGGTGGCTACTTATGCGTAACCGACAATCTTGGTCAGCTCATCACTCTTACTCAGATTGGGCAAGTGCCTGACAAGAAAAAACCAAAGTATGCTCAGTTTGCGCAAGAGAAGGCGGTCCGTCTATCCAAACATTCTCAGCACGTGAGTAGTTGGCAAAGTCGTAACCCAAGAGAAGATATGTGGGGCGGGGCTATCCGATCGTCGCAATTCATCTTCTCCTTCTCTGGATTACCGGAGGAATGGGACGAGGCATGCACATTGGTAATCGCACACGATGTCGGCGAACTCGATAATATTGAATTTAACGCCATCGCCAGAATCAGTCAGAACCAATTCGCCGCTTCACTCAAAAAAAGCGTCGCAGAAATTGACTAGCTTGTTTTCTCCAACATCTCACCGCGCGCGACAAACCCTGTCGCCTGCGGTCTTTTTTTATCTACAACTTCAGCAAAACTTTATCACTTCTTCAGCGAATCTTTATCGCTATCTGATACGGTGAGGTCGGACCTCCAGATCTGGAGGTTCGACCTCACCGATGGACTATTACCACATATACAATCGAGGCGCTCATAGGGCACTTATTTTCAATGATCAACAAGATTATTGGCGTTTTCTGTATTTATTATATATAGGAAATAATCACAATCCATTTCAACTGGCAGACCACGCAGAAATAAGTATTTTCAAAATATATCGTGAAAAAATGCTAGTAGAAATTGTAGCTTATTGCCTAATGCCAAACCATTTTCATATCGCACTAAGAGAGTGCGTCCCTGATGGAATGACACGCTTTATTAGGAAAATATGCACCGGTTATTCAATGTACTACAATATCAAATACAAACATTCAGGAACTATATTCCAAGGAAAATACAAAGCTAAATCCGTTATGGATGAGGAGTATCTCCGCATCCTCATAAATTACATTCATCTAAATCCATTTGGAATTGAGAGTCCAAATCTTACAAGAGAATCGAGACAAGAATTTAGTAATGAAGCAATTGAATATTCAAAAACATATGAATATTCCAGTTTCAAAGATTATTTAGGCGAAATTCGGCAGCAGAGCTCTATCTTGAGGTCGGACCTCCAGATCTGGAGGTCCGACCTCACCTATCCCCCGCCCTAACCTCCACTTCGCTATACTTGATCTTCCTGGCGCCAAAAATCATTTCTTTGATATCAACAAAAAAGTTTCCGACACCAGCAATGAGTGAGCTTCCAGGATTGCCGGCTTTGGCGACAGCAGTGGCGACGGCTGTATTCGCCGTGCTACCTGTTATGGAGAATGAAGCCAGCCAGAATGCGAAGATGATGGCTGTGATGCCGAAAGAAGTCCAGAAAGCTACACGCTTGCGGATGTGTTCTGGCTTAGCACGGAGGTTTTCGAGGGTAGTTTGTAAGGCCATATTTACAGGTTAATTCTAACACTGCAGTCTTTCTGCGCAAGCTGAATTATTCCCTCTCCAAAACCACCACATCAGCTTCCTTCCCTTCCAAGTCCTTCTTTTTGAGCGTCAACTTCGGCTCCGGCTTTGGGTTTTCACCGGCTTCCTTCAAAAATTTCTTCAGGGCATCCTTGTCGCCACTGTCGCCGTAATTCACCGGAATGATAATCTTCGGACCAATCGAAACCGCCAACTTGTAGGCCTTGGCTGGATCCAAGACACCATCGCCACTGATCGGCACAAATAGAATGTCCACTGCGTCTATTCCCTCATCAGCTTCTTTCGGCAATTCGCTGGTATTCAATGCGCCCAAAAAACAAATGTTCATGCCTTCGAGCGCGACCGTATATATAGTGTTGATTCTCTTCTCGCCATCATAGCCCGACTCGGAGGCGAAACCTTTGATGAAAATTCCTTTGACTTCGTATTCTCCCGGACCAGAAATAGTGAAAGGCTTCTTGTCGCCAAATGTGACCTGGTCGATACCATTCATGTCCGGATGATTGACGCTGGAGAGGACGACATCGGCGCCGAACTTCGCCGGCTTCAGTTTGGAATCCTTGGAGATGGGGTTGAAGGCCAAGATAGTATCGCCGAATTGGATCTTGACGAATTGCCCGCCGAGGTAGTTGATGATCATGATGGTAATACTCTATCAAATAAAAAAGGTCCCGCCAATAGACAAAAAAGCAACTCTGCGTTATTATCAAGACTCAAGGCAAAAGGCCCCGTACATTCATTGGGTACGAAAATTGTTTGCTAGCTCTTACAAATTCCGCGTCATCCCGCACTTGACACGCTACAGCCATAAGCTAGGGCGGTCCGTTTGGTCAAAGACAAATGGATTCATTAATAATTTAAAAAGCGGAGCGCGAAAATAACATGTTTAAAAAATTAAAAGAAACGCTGGTAGGACGCAAAGGTGAAATGCTGGAAACAAAAGAGTCAATCACCGAAATTCCGGTGCAAGCATCAGATAAAATAGCGTGGAGTTATTCGCCAAAGGTGCGCAAAACTTTCATAGTTTCAAATTCAGAATCAAAATCCAACAATAAATCAGAGATCAAGAGGACCAAATCCGCTGGCGAAGCAAAGAAAAAAGAGGACATGGAACTGACTGACGCCCAAAAATCAAGCATCATGGGTGGTCTTGTGGCGACGATGAAGAAACCACCGGTCATCGGAGATCTCATAGAAGGACCAGTAATAGCCATAGAAAAATCGTCGGTTTTCATTGACCTCGCGCCATTTGGCACCGGTATCATCTACGGCCGCGAATTCATCGTTGCCCGCGATGTCATCAAGAAAATCAATATCGGTGATGTCATCGCAGCCAAGATAGTCGACACCGCTCACAAGGACGGATATTATGAACTGTCGTTGAAAGAAGCCCGTCAAGCACTCATCTGGAACGAAGCCGAAATAGCCATCAATGAAAAGAAGACTCTTGATCTTCTGGTCAAAGAAGCTAACAAGGGTGGTTTGATGATTGAGTGGCAAGGAATCGTCGGGTTTCTCCCCGCTTCACAACTCAAATCGGAACACTATCCAAAAGTCGCCGACGGTGACAAAGATAAAATCCTAGAAGAACTCAAAAAGTTCGTCGGCACCAGGATGCAAGTGGCCATCATCACCGCTGATCCCAAAGAAGGCAAGCTTATCTTCTCCGAAAAAGGTCAGGAGATCAAAGAAAAAGAGAGAGTAGCCAGCAAGTACGAGGTTGGGGACGAAGTTGACGGTCTCGTCACCGGCGTCGTCGATTTTGGCGTCTTCGTCAAACTTGAAGAAGGCCTCGAGGGACTTATACATATTTCAGAGATTGATTGGGGACTCGTCGATGACCCGCGCAATTTCGTCAAAGTCGGTCAAAAGATTGTCGCAAAGATCATTGAAATCAAGGATGGTAAAATTTCACTTTCACTGAAGCAGATGAAGACAAATCCGTGGAGCGAGGCCGCCAAAAAATACAAGAAGGACATGGCGGTAACCGGTGTCATCATCAAGTTCAACAAACATGGGGCGCTGGCTTCCATTGAAGAAGGAGTCGCCGGACTAGTCCATGTCTCCGAATTCGGTTCAGAAGAAAAACTCCGCAAAACGCTGGAACTCGGCAAAACATATCCATTCAAAATCACTTTATTTGACACTAAGGAACAAAAAATGGCGTTGAGTTATACAGGAATCAAATAATCTCAAAATAATCCTCTATCCCCATCTTCTCCACAGATGATCATAGTTGACAACTACTTTACAATCATTGTGATATATGCTAGTCTATAATCAGATAGCTTAGTTTCGTTGACAACGAGATGAAGTATATCGAACCGAGGTTCCACCTCGGAAAACAACACCGTACAGAAAGGATAACGATATGAGAAATCTTCTCATCGCGACTCTAGTAGTCACGTTCTTCCTCTGTGTTGTTGACACTGAGGGAGTAGATTTGCCGACACTACCAGCACGGTTGTCAATTGGAAGTTTCACCGCCCTCAACGAAGGCGCGGTCACTATCAACGGACAATCATTTGGAACAACTCTGTATTACACGAATAATGCAGGAGTATTTGATTCAAGGACATCTGGCTTAGGCACACAATTCCAATCGTTTGCAACATACAAGGCGTATACCATCAGCAACACTTTTTGGATGTTTAGCCAGTTCAGACCCGAAATGGATCCAAATAAAGTTCTACGTTGGAGAATTTATGTGGGATTCGGCGAGCAAAGTCTTGGAAACACATTCAACAGTCTGGTATGTGACACAAAAATTGGCACCGTGTCTTCAGTAACATCAAACACCTTTGCCAATGCGTTCAACCCGACCAACATTTGCGCGATTGTCCCTGTCCAAGGTCTTCAACAGTTCATGGTCGAGGTCAAAAACATCTACACGAATTCTTGGCCAGCACCAATCAACCAATCGTCACGGTCACGAGTTGAATCGGTCCTGCCGTATTTCCCACCAGAACGAACCACCAACAATGTGGTCATCCTGAATCCGTGGTATTCACTTGGCACCAACGAAGTCAGATTCACGATAAAAGCTGGAGGAAAGACCAGGAGATATACACAATTCGGAGACGCTTTAGATACTCCTCCTGTGGTGGCAATGACTAATGAGTGTGTCACCGCCTCATTCGCTCGCGGGGCGTTGGCTAGGGTGGAGTCTTCAACTAACTTGGTCAACTGGACAATAGTCGCCAACATCTCAGACACAGAAGGTCTTGGTTTCATCTCGCTTCCATATACGATAAACAAACCCTGTCAGTTTTACAGGGTCGGCATCCAATGAGTCCTTTTGCACAGCGGGTGCAAGGACTCTTTTTTTTATATCTCCTCTATAGAAGAGTTGACAATTTTTAAACTAACACCGCTTGTTTTTTCATTCAGACCACCAGCCTCAGAACAAGTAAGTAAAAACCTATGAAGTCCGGAATTTATTCCTTGGGTATTCATGGTTATCGGGCCACCACTATTTGTTCCAGAACCTGACCATGAAAAACCCGTCGGAGCAAAATAATCACAACTATCATAATCAGCATCCGGATCAATATTCCACTTCAACTTAAACTGTTCACCAGATCTTACTTGAAGCACCTCGTAGGTATGATCACTATCGTTATAATCAGTTGGTAGGCTACTCGTATTCAAAGGCGCAATTATGAGTCTCAAACCAACTGAAGCAAATGAAACATTGATAGTATGATTTGATGTAACATCACTAAATGTATACGAACCGACCGGTGTAGCTGGAAAACTATCGACAGTCATCGAACTTATTTGATATCCGGAATTTGGCGTACTAGTAAATGTCTGATCGTCTCCAGAGTTAACTCTCACAACTCCAAGCGGGCTGATCAAACCTCCAGTGCCAGCACTAGATGTAATAGTATATGATAATGAGGAGCAAGTCTGGGCTACCGTATCAGCTATCGTGGACAACGACGACTCATGGTATATGTCAATCGCACGAATCTTTATTTTCTTTGCGCCAGCTGACGTCCAAGTCTTAGTAAAAGTCTGCTGACTTCCAGATGTCAACGTTCCACTACCGGGAACTGTGACTTCTGATGACCAAGTAGTCCCACCATCATCTGACATCATGATACCGTATTCCAGTTCATCACCATCCGGATCTGTTGCTGAATACACGACGGTTGATGTCCAAGTCGGACCAGAACCACATTGAGTATCTGAAGAAACAATGTTGGGACTATTTGGTGCTTGATTCGATGTCGGTACAAGTACAGCGATCAAGTTGACGGCAACGGTCTTCTGTGGAACAACGGACGGAAATGCGTAAGACTTGAAATCTCTACAATCGAGACCATCTTTGGTATAGCGCAATGCCTCCGTGACAGAAGTTGGCAAAAAGTCGACACGAAACTCGACCGATCCTGATGCCGTAATTACGAACGTATCATTGGTCTGTGGGTATAAGTTTGCCGATATCGGTACTACATTCATATCCGGATAATCTATAGACATTGGCAGATAAAAGTCCATATCTTTGCCAATGTTAGTGTAGTCTACCCAAACATCCGAAGCAATATGGTCCGAAGCATTACATCCAGATGGTAATGCTCCCCAATATCCATAGGGGCTATCAGTCGTTGAACCAGCGATAAACCAAGATATATTATTGTTTGCAAATGGTTGATGTTCGATTTGAATCTTATCTCCAACCTCTACCGTATCATTGTTACTCAAAACCTGTGGATTGAGCGGATCGGTAACATCTTTTATCACGACCCCATAAGCTACACTAATATTTTGATTATCCATAATAATACTACCCATGGATTGACCAGTTGAAGTGCATGCGTATGCTTTCTTGATGTGAAAAATGTCATCAAATGGGATTTGACAATTTTTACAAATTGGCGGCCCATAATCGCATATGTCGGGACTAAATCCGAGATCTCCATACGCATACAATCTGATATTAGGATCAAAAGATATATTGGCAGTGACGCCTAGTGGATATGTGATTAGTGTAGGCGCACTTGTAACCTCAGTATCGAGGGCCGCTTGAACCATAAAAAGCGAGAACCGCAACCATGCAAATAATATTATCAAGACAACTAATATCCCCCCTATGATCGCCCATTTATTTTTGTCAGGTGAATTCCGCAAAGCGACAACTTTTCTCACGATAATCAAGAAAATCAAGAAGAGAACAACTAAAACGATCAAGATAATGGTCGAAAAAATATCATTGCTTGGTATATTCTGTGCATTTGGATAACTTGTCTTGCATGTCGATGTGGAGAAATTGGCACAGTCATATTTCATGCTAACACTATCTACCAACTGATTTTTATGATAAAGATCTGCCTTTACTATCAAATCACCATTTGAAATCAACGGGACAAATGACGTCTTGAAACCCATCATATTCCCAGTAATCACACCATTATAAACAGCCTTGCTCACGATATTTCCCAAACTATCTTCAACTGAAACGATCAATTTGTTGTCTGAAACTGAACTAGACAAACCAGAGTTGTGGACGCAAGCAAATACTATATTATTGGTTTTTGCCTCTAATGGATATCTGGTCACTGCCGAAAAGTTGATTCTTGGAACATCTACGTCTTCACGGACAAACCGAACATTAATAATTGACTTTGTGTCATTGTAATCAGCCTCAATCACAAGATAATAAACCGGGTGTTCTGTGTCAGTAACTGTATAGGTCAATCTTTTTGGACTTTTTGCCGATAAACTGACAGAATCAGTTTTTGTCGTAATTATATTGCTGTCCAATAAACCATCCCACGAATACAATTTATAAGTGACCTTAACAGATTGAGGTTTGGAAGTTGTATTTTGTAAATCAAAAGATATAGGCACCGAAACATTTTTTGAAACTTTTGGTATAAAGGCGGCGAATAGAAATGTAGAGGTACCAATTGTGACGTGCTGTTTATCAATAAAAACTCCGGCAGAAGCTTCACCAGACACCGTGAAGTCACGTGAACTCCCAACAACATCGTCAGTAAATGAAAGACTGAATAGGTTTAATTTATATTGTGAAACGAAATATGTTGCTACCTGATAATCTCCAGATTGAGCAAATGCGGGTATATTGTATTTGAAAGTAAAATTTTGACGCTCCTTTGCAATCAAGTTGATGTTTTTCTTGGCAAAAAACTGATCTACAATATCGAAGCCGTTCTGTTGTACATTAGTACTCTGACCTTTCTTAAATATCTTTACATACACTGCACCATTAATAATTGGATATGCGTTATTGTTCTCAATCGTGCCCGAAAAAACTGCGGCAGTTCCCGATAAAACCGGGCTTGGTAGAGAATCTATGTCAACTTGGACGCTTCCAAACTTGTAATAATCAAAACAGTCGACTGATTCCAGATTACCAATTTGCTTGGCATCCGAGACCAAAGTACTAGATGTTTTGGATGCAGAAAATGAAGAAGCTATCCATGTAGCAGACCCCACAACCACCAAAGCAAAAACCAGCATGATAACCTTCCAGGCGTTATGATGACCATTTTCTTGGATATATGAATAAAAGCTACCTGGTGATTGAGTGGCCATAATCACCATAATTGTAACAACAAAACCAACCCTGTGTTTTTAGACACTGTTGATAACTAAAAACGACAAATGTAATATATTGGTCCACAATTCACCCAGCGTTATACACGCTCATCGCCTTGTCCTTTCCATCTTTGATTATTACTTCAACCGCCTCGACTACTCTCTTCGCGACTTTCTTCAACTCTTTCATTTCATCATCTTTGTAAGGTCCCAAAATGAACTTCTCAATCTTCTCGTCCCCGTGAGGCGTCTTGGCGGTCCCTTTGGCGGTCTCCGGAGCCACGCCGATCCGAATACGCAGAAACTCTTCAGTCTTGACCGCTTTGATAACCGACTCCAAACCATTGTGTCCACCCGAACTTCTGTTGAATGAGATACGGATACGTCCAAGTGGTAAATTGAAATCATCATAAATCACCACTAATTTTCCCGCCGCCTTGACACTCTTGACTAGCTGACCGATTGCTTTGCCAGAATTATTCATGAATGTTTCTGGGGCAACAAGCGTTATTTTTTCTTTGCCAACTTTCGCTTCAGCGACAAGAGCATTTATTTTTTTGATATACTCAAAATCTTCCACGCCGTATTTCATCCGGATAGCGTCAAGAATCATCCGTCCCGTATTGTGACGCGTATTCCTATATTCTTCTCCTGGGTTCCCGAGACCCGTGATGATGTAAGGCATGAGGATAGTTTACAGTGAAATCCATAAAGTGTAAAATACTTTGCTGGCGGTTTTCTTTATTCGGATCAAGACACATACCAAACCCTTGTGTCAAATACCTTTTGGTAGTACAATGGATTCACCATGTCGTCAGAAGAACCTATCGAAACGCCGAGCCCTAAAAGTTTTTGGCGTGGCGTGCGCGAATGGATCCAGGTCATCGTCGTCGCCCTTATCGTCGCCTTACCTATTCGTCTTTTCATTGCCGAGCCCTTCATCGTGAATGGCGCTTCAATGGATCCGACTTTCTCCACCGGACAATTCCTCATAGTTGACCGTGTAAGTTATCGTTTTGAAGAACCGCAACGCGGAGATGTCATCGTTTTTGAATATCCCAACAATCCAAAAATTTACTATATAAAACGCATCATCGGATTGCCCGGTGAGACAGTGCAGGTCAAACAAGGTCGAGTCTTTATAACCAATAGTCAGCACCCCGAAGAGTTCGAATTGACTGAACCATATGTGGAAGCGTCGCACGCTTCAACGGAAACAACGACGGAGACGCTTGAATCAAATCAGTATTTTGTCATGGGAGACAATCGTCTGCAAAGCTCGGATTCCCGCGTCTGGGGACCACTTGATAAAAACTTCATTATCGGGCGGCCGATTGTGCGACTGGTGCCGCTTAGTACCTTGAGTATCTTCCCCGGCGAGTATCAAGAATAATCAAAACATTTATGACTTTAAAGAACAAAGCGAAATCGGCTGATTTGAAATTTATTCAATATGAACATCTGGATAAGATCGGTGAAATATCCGTCTATTATGGATTTGTTCCGATGAAGAGCCCGAATATCACCAAACAGGATCTTGAGGCAGCCAAAGGCATACTGGACGGCGATTATGTAGACGATGAGACTGATCGTCACGGGAAACTTCCCCTCCACGCGGAGGAAAAAATCGCCGTCATGCGCATGTATCAAGAAAATGATCTGCAATCGTTATCACAACCAATCATGATTTACTTCAAAAATGCCTGCCGAGGTTCCATCAAAAAAAGCGGATATCATCGCTACGCGGATTTGGAAATCCTGGGCGCATCCGGCGCTATCGCCGAAGCAACGCTTATACAGACGGCTCGCGCCATGCTCGTCGAGCAAGGCTACAAATCCACCGCCGTTGAAATAAACTCAATCGGCGACCGTGATTCTATCTCACGTTTCAATAGAGAACTGACGGCGTATTATCGAAAAAACATCAACTCAATGACTCCAGAATGCCGTCAACTCATGAAACAAGATGTTTTCGAACTGCTGTCGTCGCACGATGACGAGGCGCGCGAAATCAACGAAAAAGCTCCACGGTCAATGGACTTCCTATCCGAAACCAGCAAACACCACCTTGAAGAAACTCTTGAATATCTTGAAGCGTTAAAAATACCTTATACCATCAATAACTCACTCATCGGCAACCGCAAATATTGCAATGAGACCATATTCACGATAACAAATACCGACACCGCAGACAAAAAGACGAAACAGCAGCGCGTGTTGGCGGTCGGCGTGCGTTACAACAATCTCGCCAAGCGTCTGGGCATGAAACGAGACGTCCCCGGCATCGGTATTTCCCTGCTCACTCCGGACGACGATCCGCGTCTGCGCAAATCCACCAAGAAGATGCGACGGCCACTGGCGTCGTTCATTCAGCTTGGCTTGGAATCAAAGCTAATATCTCTTGATATAGTTGAGCGTTTGCGCCAAGTAAAAATACCTCTGTATCTTTCTTTGGCAAAAGACCGCCTCGGCGCGCAGGTATCATCTATTGAAAAATATCATACGCCTTATATGATAGTCATGGGTAAAAAAGAGGCTGTCGAACATACGGTAATAGTGCGCAAGACTGAAACTCATGCCCAGGAGATTGTTACATTTGACAATTTGGCTAAGCACATGAAAAAAATCGTTAGTAATTAACTAATCAGAGAGCTAGTCGGAGTAGATCTCGCTAGCAAAACCCACTCTAGCTATTCAGCCGACTGACTTGACAAAAAGACCGTGAAGGTGGTACAATCGTGGGAGATAAATCTTCACTTGATTGCCATTGGCAACGGAAAGGAAACATGGACCGAGTACGGATAAGTGCGGAAAGGGCCCAACAATTGTTTGGGCAGTTACGCTCTGAAATCCAGAACGAGATCACCATTGCGGTAAATTTCGTCCCTGTAGGGGGCTGGAAGAAGGGCATCATGCAGTCCAAGACTGCTACTACAAGGTTTCACAGGCAACCGCGTATTGTGTGGATGCTTGGGGAAGGAGACAGGACATGAAAGGACGCTTCAGGAGCGTCCTTCATTTTGTATATAAATAGCTTGTCTCCTACACCTTCGCAAACGGCTCGAACTCGACGATAAATGTTGAACCCTTGCCTTCCCCAGATGACTCGGCGCGAATGGTTCCGTGATGAGCAGTGACTATCTCCTTGGCGACGAAAAGTCCCAGACCAGTGCCCTTGATGTTTGTTTTATTGGCATTACCGGCCCGAGTAAACTTGGCGAACAAATGCGACAGTATTTCTGGAGCGATACCGATGCCGGTGTCTTTTATCATGAATATAAATTTATGTTTCGGTCGATCATATGACAACGACACATTGACCAACCCTTTCGGCGTGTATTTTATGGAATTATCTATCAAATTGGCGATAACCTGCTTCAATTTGTCACGATCGGCGGTCACGCGATAGTCGGTCCCCGAATTTTCCGCGTCAAACGAAAAACCGATGTTGACAGCTTTGTCTATGTTCGGCTTCAGCTCAGCGATCACATCTTCTATCAATGTTTTCAAATCAAGAGTCTCAAAAGCATACTTCATCGTCCCAAGTTCGATACGAGTCACATTCAAATAATCATCGACGATGCTCGTCAGCGTATTGGTTGACTCAAATATTCGCCCAATCGCCTCTTTTGTCTCATTCGTAATCGCGCCCATATCCCCTTCCAAGACAAGCGACGCGTACCCCTTCATCGCGGTCAATGGCGCGCGCAGTTGATGTGTCGCGAACGACACGAACTCTGATTTTTGTCTGTCCAATTCCGTGAGTCGGTCGTTAGCTTTCTGCAAGTCAGTGGCCCAAAGTTCAATTTTTTC